>Ga0209051_1001539_pt1 | contig 19182 bp, 16 predicted proteins | sample AraplaCvi_mMS_r2_2_FD_184286 | JGI IMG/M metagenome (GOLD analysis project Ga0209051, IMG submission 184286) | Arabidopsis root microbial communities from North Carolina, USA - plate scrape MF_Cvi_mMS_r2 (SPAdes) (version 2) | ecosystem: Host-associated > Plants > Roots > Endosphere | place...
GTTGTCGGTGCCGAAGACCATGGGCACGCCGGCCTTCCAGGCCGCGCGGAAGGTCTCGCGCTGCTTGCGACCGATGGCGCGCTCCTTCTCCAGCGATTCGGGGAACATCCCGTTCTTCGCGCCCTCAGCGAGGATGTAGTCGTCGTTGTAGATGTCCATCGAGAACCATGCGCCGTGCGACTTCGCGAGGCGGAAGGACTCCTCGTCGGCCAGGCTCGCGTGCTCGATGGTGTCGACGCCCGCGCGCAGCGCGTCGTTGATGCCGGCCGTGCCATGCGCGTGCGCCGCCACCTTCAGGCCGAGGCGATGGGCCTCCTCGACGACCGCCTGCATCTCGGCGAGCGACATCTGCTGCGCCCCCGGCGCGTCGCGGCGCGACATCACGCCGCCGGTGGCGCAGATCTTGATCACCTCGGCCCCGTACTTGTGCACCTTGCGCACCAGCGCGCGATAGCCGTCGGGGCCGTTGGCGATGTTCGGGCCCGGCACGGGCTCGAAGCTGGGAGGCAGCCCCTCCGTGTTGTCGCAGTGGCCGCCCGTCGCCCCGAGCGGATACGTGGCGGGCACGATCCGCGGGCCCGGGAAGTAGCCGCGCTCGATGGCCTGCTGCAGCGCCACGTCGGCGTAGTCGGGCGAGCCGACGTTGCGCACGGTGGTGAAGCCGGCGTCGAGCATGGCCTTCGCGTTCGGCACGCCGATCACGGCCCAGAAGGCATCCGTGAAATCGAGGTCCTGGTGGCCGCCGTAGCGCGGGTCGGCGGCGAGGTGGACGTGCATGTCGATGAGGCCGGGCAGCAGCGTGTCGCCCGGCAGGTCGATGCGCCGGGCGCCCGGGGGCACCTCGAGCGCGCCTTGCGGGCCGACGGCGCGGATGCGGCCGTCGACGACGAGCACGTAGGGCTGCTCGATCGTCTTGCCGGCGACGACGTCGAGGAGGCGATCGGCGGTGACGACGACCGTGTCGGCGTGCGCCGCCGTGACGAGGAATGCGGCCGCCAGGGCTGCGGCGGTGAACTTCGAGCTGGCTTGCATGGTGTCCTTGTCGCGAGGACACCGACTGTAGCCTGTGGGCCTTGCGGGGTCAGGTCTTCGACCTGACCCCGGCATTCGCGGCGGCCCTCGGGAAGGCAGGGGTCAGGTCGGAGACCTGACCCCTTCCGCCCGAAGCTGCTTGCGGTGCGCCTTGCGCGCGAGCGCGGCCGCGTGCCTGCGGTGCTCGTCCGGCGTCGCGGGCTCGAGCGGCGGGACGGCCACCGGGCGACCCTCGTCGTCCACCGCCACCATCGTGAAGAAGCAGCTGTTGGCGTGGCGCATGGCGCGCGTGCGGATGTTCTCGGCCATCACCTTGATGCCGATCTCCATCGAGGACGTGCCGGTGTGGTTGACCGAGGCGAGGAAGGTCACCAGCTCGCCCACGTGCAGGGGCTGCAGGAACATGACCTGGTCGACCGACAGCGTGACGACGTATCGCGCCGCGTAGCGGCTCGCGCAGGCGTAGGCGACCTCGTCGAGCAGCTTCAGCAGCGCGCCGCCGTGGACGTTGCCCGAGAAGTTGGCGAGATCCGGCGTCATGAGCACCGTCATGGTCAGCTGATGTCGTGGCACGTCCATGGTCGAACCTCGCTCGTCTCGAAGGTCAAGGCGCAGGGGCAGGCTGCGCGCCGCCGAAGGATCCCGAAGGCACCTCGGGATCCGTGGCCTCGAGATCCACGCCCCTCGGATCCTTCACGCTCGAGACCGCGACGAAGGAGATCGCCGACATCACGATCAGGTAGACGCCGATCAGCCACGACTGGCCGAAGGCCCCGAGGATCCACTGCGCGATCATGGCAGCAAATGCGCCGCCGAGGATCGAGCCGAGGGCGTAGCCGACCGAGACGCCGGAGAACCGCACCCGGGCCGGGAACATCTCGGCGTACAGCGCCGCCTGCGGCCCGTACGTGAGGCCCAGCGGCAGGGTGAGCCCGAAGGCTCCCACGAAGAAGAGCACGATGTCGCGGGTGTCCATCAGCAGCCACATCGGCACCGCCCACAGGGCGAGCAGCACGTAGCCGGCCTGGAAGGTGCGCACGCGGCCGATGCGGTCGCCCAGCCAGCCGCCGACCAGGGTGAAGACGAGCCAGCCCACGGCCGCCAGCGTGCACGCCGCGAGCACCTGCGACGCGGGCAGGTGCAGCGCCTTCTGGCCGTAGCTGATGAAGAAGGCGATGAGCAGGTAGCCCGCCGCGTTGACGCCCACGAAGATCAGCGCGGTGCGCACGACGTCGCCGGAGTGGTCGCGGAAGAGCCGGCCCAGGGGTGCCGAGGATTCCTTCCTGAGCCGGTGCATGCGCGCGAACACGGGAGATTCCTCGACGCTGCGCCGGATCAGCCAGCCGACGACGATCAGCACCACCGAGAACAGGAACGGCAGCCGCCAGCCCCACTCCGCGAAGCGCTCCCGGCCGAGCACCGCGTCGAGCACCAGGAGCATGAGGGTGGCGAGGATCATGCCGATCGGCACGCCGATCTGCGGGAACGCGCCGAACAGGCTCCGGCGGCTCTTCGGCGCGTGCTCGACCGCCATCAGCGCCGCGCCGCCCCACTCGCCGCCGGCGGAGAAGCCCTGCGCGATCCGCAGCAGGATGAGGAGCACCGGCGCCCAGGCGCCCGCCTGCGCATAGGTGGGCAGCAGCCCGATCGCGGCGGTGCTCACGCCCATGAGCACCAGCGTCATCACGAGCACGGCCTTGCGGCCGAGGCGGTCGCCGAGATGGCCGCAGACGACCGCGCCCAGCGGGCGGAACAGGAACGAGATGCCGATCGTCGCGAACGAGAGGAGCTGCGCGAGCATCGGGTTGTCGGCGGCGATCGGCTTGAAGAACAGCGGCGCGAGCACGAGGCCCGCCGCCTGGGCGTAGATGAAGTAGTCGTACCACTCGATGGCCGTGCCGACGAGGGTGGCGGCGAGGACTTTCCGTTCCTCGGGGGTGATGGCAGGCGCCATCGTTGCGTTGGCAAGGCTCATCGCGGGGGTCTCCTGGAGTCGTCTGGTTCGGGATGAAGGGGCTCGCGCGGCCCTACGACGGGCGCGCATCGCATTCCTGGGCCGCGGGGCGCTTCAGCACCAGCGTCAGGATGTCGTAGCTCGCGACGAGCTCGCCGTCCTGGTTGGTGACCTGCACGTCCCACGCCACGACGCCCTGCGGCGGCTGGTCCTTGCGCGTGGGCCGGTCGATCCGGCGCTTGCACGTGAGGCGCGCCTGGATCGTGTCGCCGATGCCGACCGGCTTCACGAAGCGCAGCGTGTCGAGGCCGTAGTTCGCGAGCACGGGCCCCTCGCCCGGCGAGACGAAGAGGCCCGCGGCGGCCGAGAGCACGAAGTAGCCGTGCGCGATGCGCCTGCCGAACGCGCTCCGCGAGGCCGCGACCTCGTCGAAGTGCATGTAGAAGAAGTCGCCGGAGATGCCGCCGAAGGCGACGATGTCGGCATCGGTGACGGTGCGCCGGTGCGTGAGCAGCGAGTCGCCCACCTGCACGTCGTCGAACCACTTGCGGAACGGGTGCAGCGGCTCCTCGCGCACCTTCGCCCCGCGCACGTACTCGCGCGTGACGGCGGCGAGCATCGTCGGCGAGCCCTGCACCGCGGTGCGCTGCAGGTAGTGCGTGACGGCGCGCAGGCCGCCCAGCTCCTCGCCGCCGCCCGCGCGGCCGGGGCCGCCGTGCTTGAGGACGGGCAGCGGCGAGCCGTGGCCCGTCGACTCGGGCGCGGCCTCGCGATCGAGCACAAGCACGCGCCCGTGCCACGCGGCGGCGGCGGGCACGACGTGGGCGGCGATGCGCGGGTCGCGGGTGACCAGCGTGGAGACCAGGCTGCCGCGGCCGCGGGCCGCGAGCTCGACGGCCTCGTCGAGATCCTCGTAGCCCACGAGCGTGCTGACGGGCCCGAAGGCCTCGATCTCGTGCACCGCGGCGCCAGCTGCGGCGTGGCGGCTGCGCAGGAGCGTCGGCGCGAAGAACGCGCCCTCGGCCGTGCCCTCGCCCACCGGCGCGACGCCCGCGCCGCCGAAGACGACCTCGCCCTCGCGGGCCAGCATGGCGACGCGCTCGGCGACGTCCGCCCGCTGCGCGTGGCTCGCGAGCGCCCCCATGCGCACGCCCTCGACCGCGGGGTCGCCCACGACGACCTTCGCGAGGCGGGCCGCCACGCGTTCGGCCACGGCATCGAGCTGGCCCCGCGGCACGATGACGCGGCGGATCGCGGTGCACTTCTGGCCCGCCTTGGTCGTCATCTCGCGCGCGACCTCCTTCACGAAGAGATCGAACTCCTCGTCGTCCGGCGACACGTCGGGCGCGAGGATCGCGCAGTTCAGCGAGTCGGCTTCCGCGTTGAAGGGCACCGAGTGCGCGACGAGGCTGGGCCGCGCGCGCAGGGTCGCGGCCGTGTCGGCCGAGCCCGTGAAGGTCACGACGTCCTGGCCCTCGAGCCGATCGAGCAGGTCGCCCGTGCCGCCGATGACGAGCTGCAGGCTGCCGGGCGGCAGCAGTCCGGACTCGTGCATCAGGCGCACGGCGGCCTCGGTGAGGTAGCTCGTCGCCGTCGCGGGCTTGGCGATGCAGGGCATGCCGGCGAGGAAGCTCGGCGCGAACTTCTCGAGCAGGCCCCAGACCGGGAAGTTGAACGCGTTGATGTGGACGGCCACGCCGCCCCGCGGCACGAGAATGTGCGTCCCCGCGAATGCCCCGCCCTTGCCCAGCGGGATTGCCGGGCCCTCGTGCAGCACGTTGGAGGACGGCAGCTCGCTCGCGCCGATCCTGGCGTAGGCGAACAGGGTGCCGGCGCCGCCCTCGATGTCGATCCAGCTGTCCGCGCGCGTGGCGCCCGTGTGCGCCGAGATCGCGTAGAGCTGCTCCTTGCGCTCCATGAGGTATGCGGCCAGGGCCTTCAGGCGCGCGGCGCGCTGCTGGAAGTCGAGCGCGCGCAGCGCGGGCACGCCGGTGCGGCGCCCCCACGCGAGGGCCTCCGCGAAATCGAGAGTCTCCGCGTGCGTGTGGAACACGGGCCGGCCGTCGACGGCGCTGAGGAGCCGGGTCGCCGGATCGCGGCCGATCCAGCGGCCGGCGACGAGGCTCTGCAGGGTGGGGATGGGGGTCATGGTCGATCTCTCCGGTGATGTCGTCGCTCAGATCCGCTCGATGACGAGCGCGATGCCCTGCCCCACGCCGATGCACATCGTGCAGAGCGCGTAGCGCCCGCGGATGGCCTCGAGCTGGTTCAGCGCGGTGGTGACGAGGCGCGCGCCCGACGCCCCCAGCGGGTGGCCGATCGCGATGGCGCCGCCGTTCGGGTTCACGTGCCCCGCGCCGTCGGGCAGGCCCAGGTCGCGCGTGACGGCCAGCGCCTGCGCCGCGAAGGCCTCGTTGAGCTCGATGACGTCCATCTGTCCGAGGGTCAATCCGGTCAGGGCCAGCACCTTCCTTGCCGCGGGCGCCGGCCCGAAGCCCATGATCCGCGGCGCGACGCCGGCCGCGGCCATGCCCAGCACGCGGGCGCGCGGCGTCAGCCCGTGGCGGGCCGCCGCGGCCTCGGAGGCGAGCAGCACCGCGCAGGCACCGTCGTTGACGCCGGAGGCGTTGCCCGCGGTCACCGTGCCGTCCGGGCGAACCACGCCCTTCAGCCTGGCGAGCGCGTCGAGGGTGGTCTCGGGGCGCGGATGCTCGTCGGCATCCACCACCGTCGGATCGCCCTTCTTCCGGGCCACGCTCACCGGCACGATCTCGCGCGCGAAGAAGCCGCGCTCGTGGGCCGCCGCCCAGCGCTGCTGGCTGCGAAGGGCCAGCGCGTCCTGGTCCGCGCGGCCGACGCCGAAGTCGCCCGCGACGTTCTCGGCGGTCTCCGGCATGGAGTCGATGCCGTGCTTCTCCTTCATCAGCCGGTTCACGAAGCGCCAGCCGATCGTCGTGTCCTCGATCCTCGCGCTGCGGGAGAACGCCGCATCGGCCTTGCCCATCACGAACGGCGCGCGCGACATGCTCTCGACGCCGCCGGCGATCAGGAGCCCCGCCTCACCCGAGCGGATCGCGCGCGCGGCCATGCCGATCGCGTCGAGGCTCGACCCGCAGAGCCGGTTCACGGTGGTGCCGGGCACGTCGACGGGCAGGCCCGCCAGCAGGCCCGACATGCGGGCGACATTGCGGTTGTCCTCGCCGGCCTGGTTCGCGCAGCCGTAGACCAGATCGTCGACCGCGGACCAGTCGACGCCCGCGTTGCGCTCGACGAGCGCCCGGATGGGCACGGCGCCGAGATCGTCCGCGCGGACGCCGGCGAGAGCCCCGCCGTAGCGGCCGAAGGGCGTGCGGACGGCGTCGCAGATGAGTGCGTGATTCATGGGTCTCTCCGTGGATTCAGATCGCGCCGGCCGGCAGCTCGTGGACGATCTTGGGGCGCTTGTCGAAGACGCGCCGCGCCTTGCCGGTCGACGTGCGCTCGATGGTGTTCGGGGCCACGACGCGCACCTTCGTGCTCACGCCGACATAGGTCTTGATCGCGTGCTCGAGCTTGCGGGCGAGGCCCTCGGCGTCGCCGCCCGCGAGGCCGGCCGCGATCTCGGGGCGCGGCTCGACCAGCACTTCCATCCTGTCCATGTGGCCGTCGCGCGTGAGCACGAGCTGGAAGTTCGGCGCGAGCTGCCCGCCGCGCAGGATCAGCTCCTCGATCTGCGTGGGGAACACGTTGACGCCGCGGATGATCAGCATGTCGTCCGAGCGGCCCGTGATCTTGCCGATGCGGCGCATCGAGCGCGAGGTGGGCGGCAGCAGGCGCGTGAGGTCGCGCGTGCGGTAGCGGATGACCGGCATCGCCTCCTTCGTGAGCGAGGTGAACACCAGTTCGCCCTCCTCGCCGTCCGGCAGCACCTCTCCGGTGACGGGATCGATGATCTCGGGGTAGAAGTGATCCTCCCAGATGACGGGGCCGTCCTTGCTCTCGACGCATTCGCTCGCGACGCCGGGCCCCATCACTTCGCTGAGCCCGTAGATGTCGACCGCGTCGATGCCGGCGCGCGCCTCGATCTCGCCGCGCATCGCGTCCGTCCAGGGCTCGGCGCCGAAGATGCCGATCCGCAGCGAGCTCTCGGCGGCGTCCATGCCCTGGCGCTGGAACTCCTCGATCACGTTCAGCATGTAGCTCGGCGTGACCATGATGATCTTCGGCTGGAAGTCGCGGATCAGCTGCACCTGCTTCTCGGTCTGGCCGCCCGACATCGGCACGACCGTGCAGCCCAGCTTCTCGGCGCCGTAGTGCGCGCCGAGGCCGCCGGTGAACAGGCCGTAGCCGTAGGAGACGTGCACCATGTCGCCCGCGCGGCCGCCGGCCGCGTGGATGGAGCGCGCGACCACGGAGGCCCAGGTGTCGATGTCCTTGCGCGTGTAGCCCACGACGGTCGGCTGGCCCGTGGTGCCCGACGAGGCATGCACGCGCGCGACCCGCTCGCGCGGCACCGCGAACATCCCGAACGGGTAGTTGGCGCGCAGGTCCTGCTTGCCCGTGAACGGGAACTTCGCCAGGTCGGCGAGCGAGCGGCAGTCTTCGGGCCGCACGCCCTTCGCGTCGAACGCGGCGCGGTAGTGCGGCACGTTCTCGTACGCGTTCCTCAGCGTCGCCTGCAGGCGTTCGAGCTGGAGCGCGGCGATCTCGTCGCGGCTGGCGGTCTCGATGGGATCGAGGGCGGCGGAACGGGACAGGGTTCGCGACATGGTCGTCTCCTTGGGGATCAGCGATGGAAGGAGCGGCCGCCCGCCACCAGGCGACGCAGCAGCGGGGAGGCGCGGTAACGGTCTTCGCCGTAGGTCCGCTGGAGGTGATCGAGCACGGTGAGCACCGCGGGCAGGCCGATGGCGTCGGCCCACTCGAGGGGGCCGCGCGGGTAGTTCACGCCGGCGCGCATCGCGAGATCCGCGGCCCGGGCGTCGCAGACGCCCTGGTTCACGGCGTCCGCCGCCTCGTTGGCCAGCATGGCCACGGTGCGCATCACGGCGAGGCCCGGCACGTCGTCGAGGCGCGAGACGGCGAAGCCGGCGGCCTGGAAGAGCGCGACCGCATCGCCGAAGGCCTCCTCGCCGCAGGTGTCGGCGGGGGCGAGCGCGACCCGCGCCGCGGTCGAGGGATCGAGCAGGAGATCGACGAGGACGGTCGCGGCACGGCCCTCGTCGGCGCCACGCTGCGTGGCCGTGCGGCCGTCGGTCACGTGGATGAAGGTGTCGCCGATGCGGGCGATCGCCCCGCCGGGGCCGGGTCGTTCGTCGCGGGCGAAGGCGACGCAGCTTCGCTCGAGGCGCGCCGCCATCAGGGCGCCGAGCGTCGATTCCGTCCACACCGTCGTGCCCGTGGGCAGCGCGCGGGCCGGCTCCGTGCTCGCGGCCGGAGGCACGGAGCCCGGCGCGTGGTCGTAGAAGCCGCGGCCGGACTTGCGCCCGAGCCGGCCGGCCGCGACCAGCTCCTGCTGGATGAGCGAGGGCGTGAAGCGCGGGTCGCCGAAGAACGCATCGAACACACTGCGCGTGACCGCGAAGTTCACGTCGTGCCCGATGAGATCCATCAGCTCGAACGGCCCCATGCGGAAGCCGCCGGATTCGCGCATCACCGCGTCGAGCGTGGCGGCATCGGCCGCCTGCTCGTCCAGCAGCCGGAGGCCTTCGGCGTAGTACGGCCGCGCCACGCGGTTCACGATGAAGCCCGGCGTCGAGCGCGTGTGCACGGGCTTCTTGCCCCACGCGTGGGCGGTCTCGTGCACGGTCGCGGCCACGGCGGGGTCGGTCGCGAGGCCGCTCACGACCTCCACCAGCGCCATGAGCGGAGCCGGATTGAAGAAGTGCATGCCGACCACGCGCCCCGGGCAGCGCAGGCTCGCGGCGATGGCGGTGACCGGGATCGAGGACGTGTTGGTGGCGAGGATCGCGTCCTCCGCGACGATGCCCTCGAGCTCCGCGAAGAGACCGAGCTTGGCGTCGAGCCGCTCGACGATCGCCTCGACGACGAGCGAGGCATCCGCGAGGCCGGCGGTCGATTCGGCGACCGCGAGCCGCTCGGCCGCCGCCGCGGCTGCGTCGACGGTGAGGCGGCCCCTGTCCGCGAGCCTGGCCAGCGTGGCGCGGATGCCCGCGATCGCCTGCGCCGCGGCGCCGGGCTTGAGATCGAGGAGGCGGACCGGATGGCCCGCCAGCGCGGCGACCTGCGCGATGCCGGCGCCCATGGCGCCCGCGCCGATCACGGCGACGACGGCGGTCTTCGGAAGTGCCTCGGTGGCAGCAGTCATGTCCTCAGGCTCCGGTGAAGCGCGGCGTGCGCTTGTCGAGGAAGGCGGCCACGCCCTCGCGGTAATCGGCGGTGCGTCCCAGTTCGCGCATCGCGTCGCGCTCCAGCGCGAGCTGCGTCTCCAGCGTGTTGCCGCCGCTCGCCTGCAGTGCCTGCTTGGTGAGCGCCAGGCCGCGCGTCGGCGCGTCCGCGAGCCGGCGCGCGAGCGCGTCGACCTCGGCGGGGAAGGCCTCGTCGTCCACGCACTTCCAGATGAGGCCCCAGGCCTCGGCCTCGGCGGCGCCGAGCTTGTCGCCCAGCATCGCGAGGCCCGTCGCGCGGGCGGTGCCCAGCAGGCGCGGCAGGAAATACGTGCCGCCCGTATCCGGAAGCAGGCCCAGCTTGCAGAAGGCCTCGATGAAGCTCGCCGATCGCGCGGCGATGACGAGGTCGCACGCGAAGGCCAGGTTGGCGCCCGCACCGGCCGCGACGCCGTTCACCGCGCAGACGACCGGGACCGGCAGCCCCCGCAGCGCGAGGACGAGCGGGCCGTAGTGCTTCTCGATCGAGAGACCGAGGTCGGGCGCCTCGCCCCCGGGCGCGACGGCGCGGTCGGACAGGTCCTGCCCGGCGCAGAAGCCGCGGCCGGCGCCCGTCAGCACCAGCACGCGCACCGTGCGGTCCGCGGCACCGGCCTCGACGATGGCGAGCGCCGCGCGAAGCTCCTCGTGCATCGCGAGGTTGAAGCTGTTGAGGCGCTCGGGCCGGTTCAGCGTGATGCGCGCGATGCCTCCGGCGATGTCGAGGCGAATGGTCTTCGGGGGCGTCATGTCAGCTGTCCTGGTCGAAGTCGAGCACCACGCGGTCGGTCACCGGGAAGGCCTGGCAGCTCAGGACGAAGCCGCGCGCGATCTCGTAGTCCTCGAGCGCGAAGTTCGCATCCATCTCCACCTTGCCTTCGAGCACCTTGCAGCGGCAGGTGGCGCAGACGCCCCCCTTGCACGAGTAGCGCATGTCGACGCCCTGCGCGAGGCCGGCGTCGAGGACGGAGACGCGGTCCTTCTCCATCGAGAACGTGCGGTGCGCGCCGTCCGCGATGACGGTCACCTCGCACGCGGCGCGACCGGGGGCGGCGCCCGCATGCGGCACGTGCGCGCGGCGCGGGATGCTGGCGGCGAAGCGCTCGACCTTGATCGATTCCTTCGCCATGCCGCGCGCCTGCAGCGCCGCGCTCACGTCGTCCATCATCGCCTCGGGGCCGCAGACGAAGGCCGCGTCGTGGTCGCCCACGGCGATCCAGCGGTCGAAGAGCTGCTCGCACTTCTCGCGGGTGATGCGGCCGTTGAACAGCTCGACGTCCTGCTGCTCGCGGCTCATCACGTGCACGATGCTGAGACGGCTGCCGTGCACGTCCTTCAGGTCGGCGAGTTCCTCGCGGAAGATCACCGACGCCGACGAGCGGTTGCCGTAGACCAGCGTGAAGCGCGAGCGCGGCTCGGCCGCGAGCGTGGTCTTCACGATGGAGAGGATGGGCGTGATGCCGCTGCCCGCCGCGACGGCCAGGTACCGGCGCGCCTCGTCCGGCGCCAGCGGCAGGTTGAAGTGCCCCATCGGCGGCATCACGTCGATCCGGATGCCGGGCTTGAGCGTGTCGTTGGCCCAGGTCGAGAACTGGCCGCCGGTCGTGCGCTTGATCGCGACGCGCAGCTCGGGGTCGCCCACGCCGGAGCAGATGGAATAGGAGCGGCGCAGGTCCTCGCCGTTGATGGTGGCCCGCAGGGTCAGGTGCTGCCCCTGGGTGAAGGCGAAGCGCTCGCGCAGGTCGGGCGGCACGTCGAAGGTCGCGACGATCGTGTCGCGGGTCTCCTGCCGGACGTGCGAGACGGCGAGCGGATGGAACTTGCTCATGGCGATGTCTTCCGTCAATGACACTTGAAGTGGTCGAACGGCTCGAGGCAGCCCAGGCAGCGGTACAGCGCCTTGCAGGGCGTCGAGCCGAACGGGCTCGTGAGCTGCACCTTCGGGGAGCCGCAGCGCGGGCAGGCGAGGCCCTCGGGGACCGGTGCCGCGTGCGCCGCGAACCGGGCCGGCCCGCGGCCGATGTCGCGCACCGGGATGATCTGCGTGGCCGCCAGGCCGACGGGCGGCGCGATGCCGTACTCGCGCAGCTTGCGGCGCCCGTCCTCGCTCATCCAGTCCGTGGTCCAGGCCGGCGCGATGCGCGTCTCGATCCGCACGCCCGGCACGCCGCGCCGCTCGAGCGCGTCGACCACGGATCGCGCGATCACGTGCGTCGCGGGGCAGCCGGAGTAGGTCGGCGTGATCGTCACGACGCATTCGCCGCCGGCGGCCTCGTCCTCGCAGCGCACGTCGCGCACGATGCCGAGATCCACGATCGAGATCACGGGGATCTCCGGATCCTCGACCTCGGCGAGCCACGCCCACACCTGGGCGGCGGAGACGGCGGGCGCGCTCACCATTGCTGCCCCGGGTACGCGCGCTGGAGGAACTGCATCTCGGCGAGCAGGTAGCCCATGTGCTCCGTGTGCCGGCCCTGCTTGCCGCCCTTCTGCATCCAGGCATCGGGCGCGGGCATCGCGAGCCGGGCCTCGGCGAGGGTGGCGCCGACGTCCGCCAGCCACTCCTCGCGCAGCGACGCGACGCTCGCGCAGACGCCGTGGGCCTCCATGACCTCGTCGACGCCGTCGGCCGCGAACATCTCGCCGGTGTACATCCACAGCTCGTCGAGCGCCGCCTGCATGCGGCGCGCGCTCTCCGCGCTGCCGTCGCCCAGCCGCACGACGAGGTCGGCGCTGCGGCGCAGGTGGTACGCGACCTCCTTGGCGGCCTTCTCCGCGATCGCGGCGACGCGCCCGTCGGAAGAACGCTTCAGCGCGTCGAGCACCCGGTGGTGCCACTCGTCGAACAGGTACTGCCGCACCAGCGTGTCGGCGTAGCTGCCGTTCGGCCGCTCCACGATCAGCAGGTTGCGGAACTCGTGGGCGTCGCGGCCGTGGGCGAGCCTGTCCTCGCCGCGGCCCGCGCCCTCGACCTCGCCCGCGAGCGTGAGCCACAGGCGTGCCTGCCCCAGCAGGTCGAGCGCCGTGTTGGCGAGCGCCATGTCCTCCTCGAGGGCCGGGCCCTTGCCCACCCATTCGCACAGGCGCTGGCTGAGCACGAGCGCGTTGTCGCCCAGGCGCAGCAGGAACTCGAACTGGTCGTCCAGCATCGCGGCGCTCCCGGTCAGAGGTTCTTCACTTCTTCCGGCATCGGGAAGAAGGTCGGATGGCGGTACACCTTGCTCTGCGAGGGCTCGAACAGCGGGCCCTTGTCGCCGGGGCTGCTCGAGGCCACGTCGGCGGCGCGCACCACCCAGATGCCCACGCCCTCGTTGCGGCGTGTGTAGACGTCGCGGGCGTTGTTGATCGCCATCTCCGCGTCGGGCGCGTGCAGGCTGCCCACGTGCTTGTGCGCGAGTCCGTGCTGGCTGCGGATGAAGACCTCCCAGAGGGGCCATTCCTTGCTCATCGTCGTCTCCTGTTCGCTGGGGGTGTGATCGGTCAGGCGGCCCGCGCGTCGCGCGCGGCCCGCTTGTCGGCGTGGGCGACGAGGGCGTCGCGGAACCAGGCGCCCTCCTCCCAGGCCTGCACGCGCGTGCGCAGGCGCTCGCGGTTGCAGGGGCCGTTGCCCTTCAGCACGGCGTGGAACTCGTCCCAGTCGATCTCGCCGAAGTCGTAGTGGCCGCGCTCCTCGTTCCAGCGCAGCGACGGGTCGGGGATGGTCAGGCCGAGGTGCTCGGCCTGCGGGACGGTCTGGTCGACCATGCGCTGGCGCAGCTCGTCGTTCGAGAAGAGCTTGATGCGCCAGTTCGCGCTCTGCCGGCTGTTCACCGACTCGGCGTCCGGCGGCCCGAACATCATCAGCGCCGGCCACCACCAGCGATTCAGCGCGTCCTGCGCCATCGCCTTCTGCTCGGCGCTGCCGCGGCAGAGGGCCAGGAGGATGTCGTAGCCCTGGCGTGCATGGAACGACTCCTCCTTGCACACCCGCACCATGGCCCGCGCGTAGGGGCCGTAGGAGCAGCGGCACAGGGGTATCTGGTTGATGATCGCGGAGCCGTCGACGAGCCACCCGATCGCGCCCATGTCGGCCCAGGAGAGCGTCGGGTAGTTGAAGATGCTCGAGTACTTCGCCTTGCCGGCGTGCAGGGCCTCGAGCAGCTCGTCGCGCGACACCCCGAGCGTCTCCGCGGCGCTGTAGAGGTACAGGCCGTGGCCGGCCTCGTCCTGGATCTTGGCGAGGAGGATGGCCTTGCGCTGCAGCGTCGGCGCGCGCGTGACCCAGTTGCCTTCGGGGAGCTGCCCGACGATCTCCGAGTGGGCGTGCTGCGAGATCTGGCGCACCAGCGTCTTGCGGTAGGCCTCGGGCATCCAGTCCCGGGGCTCGATCTTCACTCCGGCGTCGATGCGGTCCTGGAACTCGCGTTCCTGCGGGCCGAGTTCGTCGAGGGAGCGGACCCGGCTCGCGCCGGTGTCGACCAGTTGGGCGTACACGTTGACTCCTTCCTCGAACCGCGCACTTCGCGATTCGTTGGAGTCATCGTAGAAATCGGTGCCGGAAGGCGGCAGGTAGCGTCTTCTGATGGGCGATCAGGGTTACCACCTAGCCGGCCCGGCACTCAGTCGACCAGGCCGTGCCTCACCGCGTACTGCACGAGCTCGGCATTGGAGGCCACGCCGAGCTTCTCCAGGATGTGGCCGCGGTGCGTGCCGATGGTCTTCACGCTCACGCACATCTGCACGCCGATCTCAGTCAGCGGCACGCCGCGGGCGATCTTCAGCATCACCTGCATCTCCCGCGGCGAGAGCTTCGCGTGGGGCGGCGCGTCGCCCGCGGCGCCGGCGGGCATCCACGAGGAGGCCGCGAAGCCCGGCGTGACGTAGACGCCGCCGGTGGCCACGTGGCGGATCGCGCGCAGCAGCTCCTCGGGCCCGACGTCTTTGGACAGGTACGCGTTGGCCCGCGCCTTGAGGGCCTGGCGCGCGTACTGCGCCTCCACGTACATGGACAGCATGATGACGGGCAGCCGGGGCCGCTCGGCGCGGATCGACGCCAGCACCTCGAGGCCGTTGCGCGCGCCCAGGTTGATGTCCATCAGCACCACGTCGTAGGAGCCCGCGCGGATCATGGCCATCGCGGCGCCGCCGTCCGACGCCTCGCCGGTGACCCGGATGTCCGACTCGTCCGACATCAGGCGCGCGATGCCCGCGCGGAAGATCGTGTGGTCGTCCACCACCAGCAGCTCGATCACGGCGACGCCTCCGCATCCGTCGGGCCGAAGGGAAGCCGGAGCAGCAACTGCGTGCCGCCCTCCTCGCCGTTGCTCACCGTGAGGGCCGCGCCGATCTCGCGCGCGCGCTCGCGCATGCTCAGCAGGCCGATGGCGTCGTGGCGCGGCGAGCCCGCCTCGATGCCGCAGCCGTCGTCCGCGAGGCGGAGGGTCAGCGCCTCGGCGTCCTCCTCGATCGAGAGCCGCACGTTGCGCGCCTTCGAATGGCGAGCGACGTTGGTAAGGGCCTCCTGGACGATGCGGTAGATCTGCGTCGCGGCCGCCGCCGATACGTGCAGCGGCTGCGACGGCACCGAGACGCTGCACGCGATGGCGAAGCGCCCCTCGAAGCGCTGGAGCCCCTGGCGCAGCGCCTCGCCGAGCCCGAGGAGATCCAGGCTCACGGGGCGCAGCTCGTTGGCGATGTCGCGCGCCGTGTCGATGGTCTCCTGCACCAGGGCCACCAGGTTGACGGCAATCGCCTGCAGCTCCTCCTGCCCCGGTTCGCCCGTGCGCCGGACGATGCGCGAGAGATCGAACTTCGCGGAGCTGAGCATCCCGCCCAGCACATCGTGCACCTCGCGCGACAGGCTGGAGCGTTCCCGCTCGCGCGCCGCGTTGATGCGATGGGTCAGCTCGCGCAACTGCTCGCGCGAGCGCCGGAGCTGCTCCTGCGCGATCACGCGCTGAGTCACGTCGAGCGCGACGCCCGCCAGCGCGGGCCGCCCGCGGACCTCCACCCGCGACGCGTGCAGCTCGAGATGGACGATGCCGCCGTCCCGCCGCACGCCCTTGGTCTGGTAGTGGATGGTCTGCGCCTCGCCGCTGATGCGCCGGCGGTAGTTCTCCATGACCTCCGCGACGGAGTCGGGCGTGACGCAGTCGACCATGCGCCGGCCGATGAACTCGTCGCGCGACCAGCCGAACATCGCGGCGAACGTGTCGTTCGCGTACATGAAGCGCTCGTCGAGCACCACGTAGATGCCCGCGATGGATTGCTCGACGATCGCGCGGAAGGGGACGTCGGCGAATTCGACGGGGCTGGGAGTCATCGGCTCTCCATGCGGGGGGCGGCTCGAATGATCTCGACCATACACCCGGGCGTGAGGGCGATCCGAAAACAAAAAAGCCCGGTGTCTTTCGACACCGGGCTTCCCGTTTCTTTGGTCGGGGTGGCGGGATTCGAACTCGCGACCCCTTGCACCCCATGCAAGTGCGCTACCAGGCTGCGCTACACCCCGACGAAGCTCGTATTATGGCATGGGAATGCGGCGTTCCCGAAGCTGTGGGCCGAAAACATCGCGCGCGCGGAAGGCTCAGCCGACGAGCAGCGCGCGGATCGCGAGCAACTCGGCGCGCAGGGCTTCCGCGGTCAGCGCCGTCGTGGCCGCGGGCTGCGTCGAGCCGACTTGCGGCGGCGTCGCGCGAGCCGCGACCGCGGCACTGGCACCGCGGCCCCGGGCCGTCGCCACGACGGCGGCGGCGCCGGCCGCGGACGATGCGATGGACGCGCTCGCCTCCAGGGCCGGCACCGGCTCCTCGTCACCCGGCACGGCCTCCTCGGCCAGCACGCCGTGGCCCGCCGGCAGGGCCGCCGGCGCGCGCGCGTGCGCGCTCTCGGTGAGCTGGTTGCGCGCGCCGCTGATGGTGAAGCCCTGCTCGTACAGCAGGTCGCGGATGCGACGGATCAGCAGCACCTCGTGGTGCTGGTAGTAGCGGCGGTTGCCGCGCCGCTTCATCGGCTTGAGCTGCGTGAATTCCTGTTCCCAGTAGCGCAGCACGTAGGCCTTCACGCCGCACAGCTCGCTCACCTCACCGATGGTGAAGTAGCGCTTGGCCGGAATGGCGGGGAGCGCCTTGCTCTCGACATTCATCTTGGGAAGGGGCCCTCAGGAAACGCGGCCCCGGGACGCCCGGGGCCGGTCGCACTTTACTCGAACTCCTCGGCCGGGGGGATGTCGCCCTGGACGATGGCCTTGAGCTTGTGGCTCGCGTGGAAGGTGACGACGTTGCGCGCCTTGATCGGGATCGCCTCGCCGGTGCGCGGATTGCGACCGGGCCGCGAGGCCTTGCCGCGGATGCTGAAGTTGCCGAAGCCCGAGAGCTTGACCTCGCGGCCCTGCACGAGCTGCTCGTGCAGCAGCTCGAAGAAGGCCTCGACGAGATCCTTGGACTCGCGCTTGTTCAGGCCGATCCGCTCGAAGAGCAGGTCGGCGAGCTCGGCCTTGGTGAGCGTCGGCGTCTCCAGCGAAGGCAGGATGACGGGTTCGGAGCGGACAGGATCGGTCATGTCGGACTCGATGCGGGCGTCGGCGCGGGGATCGCGGTCGGTGTCGGGCATGTCGCTCATTTTCACGCGCGCAGGCGCGCGCCGCATGCGGCGGTTACCCGGGCGATGGCGGCGGCGACGGCCTGCTCGATGCGTTCGTCGGTGAGCGTGGCGCCTTCGTCCAGCAGCTCGAGGCGCACGGCGAGGCTGCGCTCGCCGGCGGCGAAGTCGGCGGCGCCGGCCTTGGGACGGTAGACGTCGAACAGGGTCGCCGAGCGCACGAGGCCGGTCTCGTCGGCCTTGAGCGCGGCCACCAGCGCGTCGTGGGTGACGTGCTCGTGCACGACGAGCGCGAGGTCGCGCCGCGCGGCCTGGTGACGCGAGACGGGCCGCGGCTGCGGCACGTCGCGATCCTGCACGGCCGCGAGATCGAGCTCGAACACGACGGGCGCGGTCGGCAGCTCGTAGGCCTGGCGCCAGCGCGGATGCAGCTCGCCCACGTGCCCGATCGTGACGCCGTCCACCTGCACCGCGGCGCAGCGCCCCGGATGCAGCGCCGGATGCTCGGCCGCCACGAAGGTGGCGGTGCGCGGCGCGAGCAGCGCCTCGACGTCGCCCTTGACGTCGAAGAAGTCGACATGGCGCTCGGGCTCGCCCCACTGGAGCTCGTCGACGGGCCCCCAAGCGAGGCCGGCCACGCGCATCGGCTGCGCCACGCCCGCCACCGTGGTGAGCGTCGACGCGACGTCGGCCGCGCGCCGGAACACGCGCCCGAGCTCGAAGACGCGCACGCGCGGCGCCTTGCGCGCCAGGTTGTGGCGCAGCACGTGCACGAGGCTGCCGACGAGGCTCGAGCGCATCACCGCGAGCTGCGCGGCGATCGGGTTGAGCACCTGGATCGGGTCGGGGTTGCCCGCGAGCTCGTGCTCCCAGCGCGCCTCGACGAAGCTGAAGTTGATCGTCTCCTGGTAGTCGAGCGCGGCGATGGCTCGCCGCACCGCATGCGTCGAGCGCCGGGCCTCGAACTGCGCGCGCGCGGTCACGGGCGCGATGGGGGGCGTCGAGGGCAGCCGGTCGAAGCCGAGGATGCGGATCACCTCCTCGACCAGGTCTTCCTCGATCTGGAGATCGAAGCGCCAGCTCGGGGGCGTCACCGTGATCGTGCCCTCGCCTTCGGTGAACGCGAGCCCCAGGCGCCGCATCACGCCGGCGCACTCGGCCTGCGTGACCGGCATGCCGATGACCTTGGCCGCGCGGGCGACGCGCATCGTCACGGGCGGGCGCTCGGGCAGGCGGGCCACGACGTCGCCCATCGGGCCGGCCTCGCCGCCGCAGACCTGCAGGATGAGCTGCGTGATGCGCTCGATGTGCGGGACGATGGTCTCGGCGTCCACGCCGCGCTCGAAGCGGTGGCCGGCGTCGGTGGCGAAGTTGAAGCGGCGCGAGCGGCCGGCGATGGCCGTCGGCCACCAGAACGCGGCCTCGACGTAGACGTTGGCGGTCGTGTCCGAGACCGCGCTCGCGTCGCCGCCCATGATGCCGGCGAGCGACTCGGGGCCCTGGGAGTCGGCGACGACGCCCACCTTCCCGTCGAGCGTCACCGTGTTGCCGTTCAGGAGCTTCAGCTCCTCGCCCGCGCGCGCCCAGCGGATCACGAGCTCGTCGTGGATCTTGTCGCGGTCGAAGATGTGCGAGGGGCGGCCGAGCTCGAACATCACGTAGTTGGAGATGTCCACCAGCGCGGTGACGGAGCGCTGGCCGCAGCGCGCGAGGCGGTCGACCATCCATGCGGGCGTCTTCGCGTGCGTGTCGACGCCGCGCACCACGCGGCCGGCGAACCGGCCGCAGAGGTCGGGCGACTCGATGCGCACCGGCACGCGGTCGTCCGTCTTCGGCGCGACGGCCTCGGTGGCGGGCAGCGTGAGCGGCGCGCCCGTCAGCGCCGAGACCTCGCGGGCGATGCCCACCACCGACAGCGCGTGCGCGAGGTTGGGCGTGAGCTTGAGGGTGAAGATCGTGTCGTCGAGGTCGAGCACCTCGCGCACGTCGCGGCCCACCGGCGTGCCGGCCGGCAGTTCCAGCAGGCCCGCGTGATCGTCGGCGAGCTGCAGCTCGCGCGCCGAGCACAGCATGCCGTGGCTATCGACGCCGCGCAGCTTGCCGAGCTTGATCTCGAAGGGCACGCCATCCTCGCCGGGCGGCAGCTGCGCGCCCACCAGCGCCAGCGGCACGCGGATGCCGACGCGCGCGTTCGGGGCGCCGCAGACGACCTGCAGGGGGCCGTCCGGCGAATGCGCGCCGGCGTCGACCTTG
>Ga0209051_1001541_pt1 | contig 19144 bp, 20 predicted proteins | sample AraplaCvi_mMS_r2_2_FD_184286 | JGI IMG/M metagenome (GOLD analysis project Ga0209051, IMG submission 184286) | Arabidopsis root microbial communities from North Carolina, USA - plate scrape MF_Cvi_mMS_r2 (SPAdes) (version 2) | ecosystem: Host-associated > Plants > Roots > Endosphere | place...
TAGGTGGGGCCGAGATCGGCGAAGGTCTGCGGAATCTGCTTGACGATCTTCTGCTGCAGGGTGCCGCGGCCGGCGAGCTTGCTGACGACCCGCGCTCCGGTGCGGGCGATCTGCCATCCCGTCACCCCGACGCGGGCGGCTTCGACTGGCAACGGGACCCGATCCAGCCGGGCTACCTCGCGGTGCTTGGTGGTTGTCATGACTGCAGTGTCTCAAAGGTGCCCCTGGAGGCGGAAATGTCGTGTGGTAAGCGTCACAGCCCCGATGACGTCAGGCGAAGCTGTGTTCGACCTCGGCCCGGGTGCGCTCCGGGTCGGTGCCGGCCACGTGCGTGGGCAGCGTGTGCGCGACGGTGGTGCCGCCGGCCACCCTGGCCTTCGCCTGTTCGAACTCGGGGAACGGCCCCGCCGCGGCGTGGAGTCCGTTCAGCACCGACCAGATCGCGGCGCGACGGGCGGTGCGCTCGACCATGTTGGGCGACTGGTGCTGAATCAGCTGGCGGGCCCACTTGGGCATGGTGTCGCGGATGGCCCAGTCGAGCACGCTCTGCGGCAGGGGGAGATTGGGGCCGGTGGCCATCGCCGCGCCGTGTGTGAGTGCCAGTCGCGGGAGGTAGGACTGGAGACAGTCCAGCGTCTCGGCCTTCGTCGTCGGGAGGTCGGCGCCGCCCAGTGCGTGGCCCACCCTGACGAATTCGCCGTAGTAATCGTCGAGACGCTTGCCGCGCAACGGGTTTGGATGGTAGATCTCGTGGGCGGTGGCGAGGCCCCACACCACGGTGGCGTAGTTCCACCGAAGCCAGTCCGGGTCGTCGGCGTCATAGGTCGCACCGTCGGGACGCACGCCCTTGATGGTGTGGTGCATCGCCCGCACGGTCTGCGCCAAGCGCTCGGCGGTGGCGGTGGAGCCGTAGGCGGTGCCGATGAAGAACGCGATCGAATGCCCTAACCGGACCGACAGGCCCGCGGGGTCCAGGCGCGGGGGAGCCGTGCCGGACTCGTCGCGCGTGACCAGTCGGGAGTGGTGCACACCCATCCAGTAGATCGACGGGTCGAGCCGCTCCAGGTAGGCCGCACACTGCAGGCCGAAGATCAGCGACGGCATGTGGGAGTGCACGTGCCACACCGCGCTGCCCGGGCCGAACCAGCCCGGATCGCCGACCGGGCCCGCGAACTCCATGCCGCGGAAGAAGTGCTTGCGGACGTCGTCGTCGAACTTCTTCTGGAGTCGCTGCTCCACGATCTGATGCGGCATCAACATGGCGGCCCCTCGCGGCTTTGACTACGTGTGTTGTCAGACTAGCGTGCCGCGACGCCGGGGGTGCCTAGTTCGCCTGTGCCTCGGGATCCTCGGCGTCCGCGTCGGGATGCAACATCACCAGCCGGCCCAGATGCGGTGCCCGGGGTGCGGGAGTCGCCCGGTTGATGCCCAGGACGTCGCCGATCTCGGTCCAGGTGGCACCCGCGTCGTGGGCGGCCTCGGCCGCGAGCTGTACGGCGCGGCTGGCAGCCTCCACTTCGGCCTCGGCGCGCTTGCGGTGCCGCCTGGACGACTTTTCAGGTGGGTGCCTGGCACGCTCCAGCCCGGCCTGAGCCTCGGCGAGACGGTGCATGTGCGCGCTGTGAACGGGCGCGTCCGGATTGGCCGTGTCGTCGACCTGACTGTGCCTGCCCATTGGTTTTGCCGACCCCCCGATCAGTGACGTCATGATGTCAGGACGCGGCACCTTAATCAACCTGAACGGGTCAGTTCGGGAGCCCCGCGGGCTGACGGGGACGACGAATATCTGTGATTTTGGCAAATCCTGTGAAGGGTGCTGACGAATCGTTGGTTCTGCGTCGTCGGTCTGCGCCGGGTGACCACTTTCGCTGGCAATAACCTGCCGACTTGTTCCAGATCTGCTTGAGGGTCTGTCTAACGACCGGCTGGCGCTACAGACTCCCAGCAACCACTCAACGGAGTGCAACCAACCGACGAGGTTGGATCGCGAAGTACGACAAGGGGGTTCGATCGAATGTCCGTGAACAAGGTACCCACTCGACGAGTGAAGGCCGCTGCCGCAGCGGCAGGCGGCGCCGCCGTCGTGGCGATGGGCCTCATCGGCGTCATGAGTGGCGGCGCGCCCGCCGCGAGCGCATCCTCCGGGGCGATGGACCTGGGGTCGACGACCACCATCACCACCCCCGCCAAGGACATGCCCGCGAAGGCCGTGCCGGTGGTCAAGGCTGCGCGCTACGGGAAGAGCTAGCGGGCGTTCTCCACTACCGCGTCGACCACGGGGCGCCAGACGGGCGCGGGCAGATCATGGCCCATGCCGTCGACGACCACGAAGCGCGCACCGTCGATCGCGCGAGCGAGGTTGCGGCCGTTCCGAATTCGCATCATCGGATCGTGTGACCCGTGCACCACGACGGTCGGCGCGGTGATGCGACGGGTGAAGCGCAGCAGGCTGCCGGTGCCGAGGATGGCGTCGAACTGTCGCAGGCCACCCTGCTTGTAGTCGCTTCGCGCGGTCAACGTCTCGACGCGGTGGCGTAGCTGGTCCTCGGTCGGCAAGAAGTTGGGGCCGTTGATCACCGCGATGTTGTGCATCTCGACGGCGATCTTCGCGGCCCGCGGCGCGTCCTTGGCGGGCGGATTCAGCGCCAACCGGATCACCCGCCACGACGGCAGGGCCGACAACGGCTTGCCCGAACTGGTCATCAGCAGCGCCAGCGACCTGACCCGGTCGGGGTGCGTGCCGGCGACGATCTGGGCGATCATGCCACCCATCGACGCGCCCACGACGTGGGCGTCGACGACGCGAAGGTGGTCGAGCAGTCCCACGGCGTCCTGCGCCATGTCGACCAGCGTGTACGGCACGGGGCTGGGCCGGCCCAGCAGGTAGCGCCCGATGCGCGGGACCACCGAGCCCTCGGCCCGCTGTCCGCTCATCTTCGTCGACAATCCGACGTCGCGGTGGTCGAACCGGATGACCCGATATCCGCGCTTGACCAGCAACTTGCAGAAGCCGTCCGGCCACATCGGCAGCTGGGCGCCCACACCCATGATCAGCAGTACCGCCGGATCGGCGCGGTTGCCGATGTCTTCGTAGTACAGCTCGACCGGGTGGTCCGGGGCCCCGCACTTGGCCCGTCCAGTCCGCTTGCGCATGACGCCTTTCTACCTCCAGACGCCGAGCGGGACCCGACGCCGTCGCCGGCGTCGGGTCCCGCTGGGTCGTACCGCTGTGGAGACTTAGCCTCCGGTGCCGACGCACACGCCGCCGGCGCACGCCGACGCGCCACCGGGGCCGGCACCCGCGCCCGCTCCCGGAACGCCAGCCGAGGCTCCGCCGGGTCCGGCGCCCGCGCCGCCGCCGGGAACGGTGGCCGAGGCCCCGCCCGGTCCGGCACCCGCACCGGTGTCACTGCCCGGCACGCTGGCCGACGCCCCGCCGGGGCCGGCGCCTGCACCGGCACCGGGTGCGGTGGCCGAGGCGCCACCCTCGCCTGCGCCCGCGCCGGGCGCACCCGAGGTGGTGGGCGCCATCGTCGACTCCGACGGTGCCGTGGTCATGGTCGTCGTGGTGGTGGTCTCCGTCGTGCTGGAGGTGCTGCTGGAGTCGGATCCACTGCCGCTGTCGCCGCACGCCACGGTGAGCGTGCCCACCGCGAACGCAGCGGCGATACCTGCAGCGGCACGGAAACGAAGGGAACTGCGAACGGCGGTCATGTGTCGTCTCGATTCTGTGTAGATGACTTACTCCCCAATGAGGACCTGTGAGGCTGTACCCGCCCGGGAGCGAAATCAATCGAGATTGGCTTACTTCTTCGGTTGGAAGGGCGTGAGCCAGTCGGTTGCCGGCCACCCTTCGAGGCCGGCCACCAGCTCGTACATCGTGGCGCCGTCGATGCTCTCCCGGATGACGTCGCCCTGGCCGGCGTGCCGCGCCAACTCCTCCATCATGTGGAAGAACACCCACCGCACCGACCACGCGTCGACGTCCTTGGGGAACCACGGGGCGTCGCGCGGGACGGGCACCGCCGCGTCCAAGTCTGCGGTGTCGACGAGGCGCAACGTCTCGGCGTTCTGCGCGTCGAACGCCTCCAGCAGCGACGCCAGGGTCTCGTCGGGCCGCATCGTGAATTCGTCGACGAACTCCGCCCGACGTTGTTGCATCGGACGGTCATCGGCCGGCGGCGTTCCGGGTGCCGCCGCGACGCGCGCCATCCAGCCGCGCTGGACGCCCGTCACGTGCTTGATCAGCGCGCCAATCGACAGGGCGCTGACCGACGGCGTCGAGCGCGCCTGCTCGTCGGTCAGGCCGAACGCCATCGCATGAAACGCATGATGCTGCTGGAACAGGAAGTCGCGCAACGCGTGTCGCTCGTCGACGACGGGGCCGGGCATGGCGGGCATGGTCAGTTCTCCTTGGTGGTGGTGTGGGCGTACAGGTCTCGAAGTAGCGCGATCTCCGCGCCGTGGTGGATCACTTCGCGGTTGATGTGCAGGATCAGGTCGAGCATCGGGCGCTCGGCCCACGGGCCCTCGGCGGGTCCGATCGGCTTCTCCAGGTCGGCGGCGCTCACGGCGCGCGCCCCGGCGCTCCAGCTGGCGTAGGCGTCGTCGAGCTGGCGCAATGCGTCGTCGGCGGTGGTCGCGTAACTCCACGTGTCGTAGGCCGCAGGCGGCCCGCCGAAGTGGGAGTGGGCCCGGACCGCGAGCACGCCGACGATGACGTGGGCGAGGCGCCACGCGATGGTGGTGACGGGTTCGGGGCGCGGCGGCGGAAAGTCGAAGTCGACGGAGCCGTCGGGGTGGACCGTCCAGCAGTTCGGCACCGGCTGCCAGAAGTACTCGTCGTCGGTGAGGCCGTCCAGCCGGGGACGGAGCTGATGTGTCCAATGCCAGTGGAGTTGCTCGGCGAGATGAGCGGCGATGTCCATGGGTATGAGCCTGACAGGCACTTAGGACGGTTTCGGTCCTAAGAGTGCGGCCCGTCTGAATCTGATCGGGGAACTAGCCGACGTACGCGGGTCGTCAGTCGGGCGGCCAGCCGTCGATCCGTCCCGACTTCAGCAGGGTCGTGGCTGCCGCGCTGTCGATGGGCCTCGACAACAAGAAACCCTGGGCCCGGTGACAGCCGTACTCGAGCAGGATGTCCGCCGCGGTGGTGGTCTCGACACCCTCCGCGACGACCTCGAGCTGAAACGCCTCGGCCAACCCGATCGTCGACCGCACGATGGCACGGTCGTCCTCGTCCTCGGCGAGGCGGAGGACGAATCCCTTGTCGATCTTGATGACGTCGACGGGGAGTGACTTCAGGTACGACAGCGAGCTGTACCCGGTGCCGAAGTCGTCGATTGCCAGCTTGACACCCAGATCGCGCACGGACAGCAGGCCTTTTCTCGTCACCTCGACGTCTTGGAAGACGCTTTCGGTGATCTCCAGGCACAGCGCCTCCGCCGGCATCGTGAACTCGTCGAGAATCGCGGCCACCTCGTCGGCGAAGTTCGCCGTCACCAGCTGCGCCGGTGACACGTTCACGCGCAGGGCGAGTGCCGGATTCACACCTTGCGAGCGCCACTGCGCCCACTGGGCGCACGCCGTCCGCAACACCCACCGACCGAGCTCACCGGCAAGGTTGATGGACTCCGCGACCCCGATGAAGGCGTCCGGCGCCAGCAGGCCTCGGGTGGGATGCATCCATCGCACCAACGCTTCGACGGCGAGCACCTCTCCGGTCCGAAGATCCACCTCGGGCAGGTAGTGCAACCTGAGGGCCTCGGCTTCGATGCCCTGTTGGAGATGCAGCTCGACGTCGGTCCGCAGACTCTGGCTTTCGAACATCGCCTGCGAGAAGAGGATCACTCGGTCGCCGCCCGACTTCTTCGCGACCAGCAGTGCCTCGTCGGCGCGCTGGATCACCTCCGACGCGGAGTCGACACCCGGAGTGCCGAACGCGACGCCGATGCTGACGGTCCGCTTGATGACTTCACCGCCGACCGTCACCCCACCCTGGACTTCCTGCCGCAGGCGTTCGGCCAGCATCTCAGCCTCGTCGCTGTCGATTGGTTCGACCGGGATGACCACGAACTCGTCACCGCCGAGCCGGCCCACGACGCAGGTGTCGCCATGGGTGTCGCGCAATCGTTCCGCGACCACCCGGATGAACTGATCGCCGGAGACGTGTCCCAGGTAGTCGTTCAGGGTCTTGAGTCTGTCCAAGTCGAGGAGCAGCACCGCCACCCGCTCGGCGTGTTCATCCCCCAGACGCCGTTGCAGGTGCGCCAACAACGCGCGTCGGTTGTAGAGGTTGGTCAGATCGTCGTGGTCGGCCAGGAAGCGGAGCCGGTCTTCGGCGATCAAGCGGCCGTGCAGTTGCGCGAACATCGAGGCGATGGCCTGTACGGCGTTGAGCTCGTCGGCGGACCATTCGCGGTCGTCGAACTTGATGAATCCCAAGGCGCCGGTGGTGACTCCCTGGGCCAGCAGCGGTGCCACGGCCATGGAGATGACCGGAATTCCCTTGGCACGTTCGACTCGATGCCCGTACTCGTCGGTGATGGGGTCGGGCCTAAGCACGATGGGTTCCGTCAAGTACTCGAGCATCGCGAACACCGGGTCGGCGTTCTCGAACGACACGTCGCCCAGGGGGTCCGGGTCGGGAACGTTGTCTCTGGTGGGCCACTCAGCAACGAGTTTCGTCACTCGAGTGGAGTGGTCGTTCTGGCGGAGGAAGCTGGCGTCGACGTCGAAGACCGCGACGAGGTCGCGAAGGATCGACTGGCTCAGCGCGGCCGCGGTCTGGGTGTCGGCGGCCATCAGCTGAGTCGCGACGGAGGTGACCACCAGATCAAGGCTGGGGGGCATGATTCCTCCTTCCTACCACCTTTGATGCAACGTTAGGCCATCCAAGGCGCCGATGGGGGTTGACGACGCCGACTAATCTGTGACGGCTTACTTGCGTGGGCGAACCTCATCACCAGAACCTGGGCTTCGTCCGCCCGTGTTCCCGCCAGCGTGCGGAAGTCCGACTGCAGCTGACGCAGCTCGGTGGCAAACGCCGGCGACAGCTCATCCAGTTCGGTGTCGTGCACGGCGTGAAGGAAGACCGGAGAGATGGGCTGCACCGCGAGGCCGGCTCGCTGGGCCTCGATCCACACCGCCTCGACGGCTGACCCGCCGCGCGCGAAGTCGGTCAGTTGGTGGCCGGTCACGGTGAGCACGGCAAGCCCGGAGGCCGACCGCACTCGTGTGCGAACGTCGTCGCCCAAGGCCTCTCCGGCATCCCATTTCGCCAATTGGGCCATGACGTCGGGGCGTTTGATGATCTCGAGGACCGCGAGGTCGCCGTCGTCGAGTTCCAGACTGCGGACGTCGATACCGCTGTCGGGGAAGGCGTCGCCCGGCCAGCGCAGTTCACCCACCAGCTCCCGGTGCAGCTGCGGGGTGAGGTATCTGATCCGGTCGGCGGCGCCGAAGATGGTCGCGGCCTGCTCGAGGACGTCACGGTCGGTGAGCAGGGACAGCCGCGCACCTTCGGCATCGGCGGCGCCGTGCAACGTCGCGACGACGTCGTCGTCGATCGGCTGCGGCGTGCCGGGCCGGCGATTCGTTTCCCGGTGCAGCATGGATTCGTACACGGCGGCGAGGTCGGGATCGTCCTCCTCTCCGAGGGTCACCGTCGCCGACAGGGGCGAGGGACCACCGGTGGTCCACGTGACCGAGCCGAGGACACCGTGCGCGGCGGCCGCCACGCGAGCGTTGAAGACTGCCGCCCCGACCGCCACTGCGCTCCCGCGGAAGCCGACGTCCATCATCGACGTGTACTGCGGTGCGATCTCGACGACCACGGACCGCGCCTGCGTCTCGACGGTCCACGGCTGCGCGTTGCCGCCCGACGGTGCCCTGGTCGCGGCGTACGCCACCAGATCGAGCGGTTCCGACGGGGGAGCCGCCGTCATGGGGTCCTCTGGTGCCCCGCCAGTCTCCGGCGGCGCCTGCGCACCGGGCTCCACACCGAGGCCGTCGAATGCGGCCCCGACGTCGATGCGCACCTGCCCCGACCCCAGCGGCTCACCCAGGCCGATGCGGCGAACCGCTTCGGCAACCGCGGCGGCTCCCAAGATCACGTCCCCGGCGAGTTGCGGCCACGTCGAGAGCGAGTGGTCGAGTTCCACCAGCGAGGCGGTGAGCCGCTGCGAGGAGCGGCTGGCGTCGAGGTGGCGCAGCATGAACGGAATCCGGTCGTGCCGCGAGAGGCCGACCAGTTCGGCGGAGCCCACGTTGCCGAGAAGGCCGTGCAGGATCGGCCGATCGGTCTCGGTGTCGAAGCGCTCGACGTCGACCAGGCCGCGATCACTGGTGGCCATGAGCACGGGCAGGCGCAACGTGCGTGCCGACTCCCTGAGCATGATCTTCATCTCGAAGGAGTCGCATTCCTCGACGACGACGTCCAAATCCTCGAGGAAGTCGTCGACGAGTTCGGGTGTCACACCGGCGGTCATGACGTCGACGTGCAGGTAGGGATCGAGTTCGGCGATGCGGCGCGCCGTCACGACGGCCTTGTTGATTCCCACGTCCAGCACCGACGCCGGTACTCGGTTGAGGTTGGACAGTTCGAGATGGTCGAAGTCCGCGAGTCGGATCCTGCCGCACAAGCCTTGCTGGGCAAGGGCGTACGCGATGGCGTGTCCCACGCTCAGCCCGGCGACTCCGATCCGCAGCGTGCCGAGGAGGCGTTGCTCTTCGGCGGTGATCAGGTTGCGGTTGCGATCGAGTCGCAGAGCGCGGTAGCCCAGGGGTCCGAGGATGCCGACGAGCGCACGCCGCCACGGGAAGAACGCCCAACGCGTCGGCTCGTCGGTCACGACGGCCGTCGGTGCGGGACGGAGTTGGCGCACGGAGTCGAGCAACTCGGCGCGGTGGTCCACGACCTCGACCCGACCGTCTGCGCGGAGTTCGTCGAGTCGTCGACGTGCGACGGGGTCGTCGTCGTCAAGGATCTCGGCTCGAAAACTCAATTCTGGTTCGTTCATCGCTGCCGCCGGGTGTCGTGGTGAATGGTGATGCGGGGGCAGGACCGTGTCACTCCGGTGTGCCCCGTTCGCTAGCGCCGCCGCTGGATCCGTGCACGGATCGGCCCTTTCGCGATCATGGTGAAGTGCAACGCGAGGGGGAATTCGGCGTCGAGGGAGTGGATTTCGGCCCGCCGGATCAACGTGGCCAGAGCGAGGGTCACCTCGAGCATGGCGAAGTGGTCGCCGATGCAGGAGCGAGGACCACCACCGAACGGGACGTATTGCCACCGGTCGATGTCCTTGGCCCGGTCCGGGGCGAACCGGTCGGGATCGAAACGCAACGGGTCGTCCCACAGCGAGGGATCCCGCTGAACAGCCATCCTGCCGACCACCACCATCGTGCCCGCCGGCACGCGGTAGCCACCAACCTCGAGGTCGCGGTGGGCCATCCGGGTGCCGGTGGGAGCGGGCGGACAGAGCCGCAGCGCCTCGCGCACCACCTGGGTGGTGTACTGCAGGGACGGCAGATCATCTGGGGTGAGCGGTCGCTCCGGCAGGGCGGCGACTTCGCTGGCGACCCGCTGCTGCACCTCGGCGTGATGGCCGAGAGCCCAGGCGGCGTAGCTCAATGTCGTTGCGGTCGTGTCGTGGCCGGCGAAGATGAAGACGATCAGCTCGTCGCAGATCTCCTCGTCGGACAGGGCCAGCCCGGTCGCGGGGTCGCGGGCCGCGAGCAGCGCACGGGCCAGCGGCGCCTCGAGCGTCGGGTCGGCGCGACATCCGCGCAGGATCGCGCGGGCCACCTCGTGAACTCGGTCGCTGGCGGCCCGGGCGCGCCGCCGGGCGGGTGTCGGCACCCAGCGCGGGACCCGTACGGGCCGGGTGGCGCGGGTGATTGCGTAGGTCAACGCGACTCGTAGCGGTTCGTCGACGTCGTCACCGTGTTCGTGGAGGTCGATGCCCAGCACCGAACGACCCAGGGCGTGCAGCGTCAACGTGCGCGCCTGGGCGTCCAGGTCGACGACGGCCCCGTCGGCCCAGGTCTCTGCGACCCTTTCCGCGGCTTCGGCCATGTGGCCGCCGAATTGGGCCACCGCCTGCTTGGTGAAGACCGGCTGCAGCGTGCGCCGCCGCGCCACCCACGGTGCGTAGGGAAGGTTGGCGAGGTTCGCACCCAGGATTGCGCGCATCTCGTCGAAGATCGGGCTCGTCTTGTCGGCGGAGTCGTCCTTGACACTCAACACGTCTCGAATACCGCGCGGCGAGGTCACCAGCACCATCGGCGGCATCAGCCAACTCGGCCCGAGCGTGAAGCGCGTGACGGGTCCACCCGCGTCGCGCAACCGCTCTGGCCCGGTGTGAAATGTCCGCACGGCCTCGACACGCTGCCGGTAGGGCAAGGGATTCCGCGGCGCCAGTGGCAACGACGACAGTTCCCTAGGCGTCTGGTCGAGCATCCACGGACTTCCCTTCCCATGCCCCCACGGGCGACGCCTCCACTGTCGAAACCTATCTGATCGGTGGCCCGTATTCGATTCGTGGTGTCCGGGTGCGGGTTGCGTGGCCGGCCCGACCCGAGAGGGATAGGTTGTGACGATGTCGAGGTTCGCAGCCGTGACGCCCAAGGGAGTGCGGCCGTTATGGCGGATACCGGGAATCGTGTTGCGAGAGCGGGCCCACCCGCCGGGCCGCGCGCGCGTGCCGGAACCGATGGTGATGGACGACCCGGAATCGGTGGCGCACTTCCACGAGGGTGGTCAACAGAACCCGGGCATGCAAGCCGTCTACGACTTCGGCGCTCGCGCCGTGGATGCGTTGCTGCCACTCAACGGTCGTCTGCTCGACCTCGGTGTGGGATCGGGACGCGCACTCAGTGCCATCGTGCGGCGACGGCCAGATCTGACGGTCACGGCCGTCGACCTCGCTCCCAACATGCTCGCTACGGCGGGCCGCCTCTTCGCGGAGGAAGGCATCGACGGGCAGATCGAGCTGGTGAAGGCCGACATCACCGCATTGCCCGACGCGCTGGCCAACGGCGAATGGGACGGCGTGTCCTGCATGTGGACGCTGCACCAGTTGCCTGAGTTGGAGGTCCTCCGCGCAGCGTTGCGTCAGATCGACGGGATCAGGCGCAAGAGCGATGCAGCCGTGTGGATTTCAGACTTCCAGCGACTACGGGACCCATCGGCGACCGAGGCGATGCTGCAATGCGTCGACCCCTTGAGCCCGTTGATCTTGCGCAAGGACGCCATGGCGAGCGAGTCGGCCGCGTTCACCATCGACGAACTCTCGGCCGAGTTGACCGCAGCCGGGCTCGAGGGCATGTCCCAGGGTCATGCGAGGCCGTTGCCGTACCTGCAGGCGTTTTGGCGCCGTGGCGGACGCAGCCCGAAGTCTCCGATCGCCGAGCGCAGTCCGCTGCGCGGTGCTGCCCGCCGGGAGGCCGCGTTGCTCAGCCTGGGATTCTCCGCCAAGCCGTTCTGAGTTTGCGGGTCTCGTCGCACCTGGACGGTTGGGCGGACGTCTTTTCCCAGGCCCGGCCTCGAGCGCGGGGTTAGATTTATTGGGCGCAGCAGCCCGGACGCCACGCCCGACGACGAGAGGAGTGGGCGACATGACTCATCCCGAACACGCGCCGAGCGTCGTCGCGCAACCCGTGCTCGACGATCTGCGCACCAGGTTGCTCGCTTACCGGCGGGTCGACCTCCCCCGAGGGTTCGGCTGGGAACGCGGCGTCGACGGCGAGTATCTGGCCAGTCTTCTCGACTACTGGGCCACGTCGTACGACTGGCGCGACCACGAACGGCAGATCCGCTCGCTGCCGTGGACGCTCACCGGAGTCGACACCGACGTGCCGGTCCGGGCCGTTCACCAACGCGCCTCGGGGCCGGGGACCACCGCCGTGCTCCTCCTGCACGGTTGGCCGGACTCGGTGCTGCGGTTCCAGAAGGTCCTGCCGATGCTGGACGACGTTCCCGTGGTGGTGCCCGCGCTGCCGGGATATCCGTTCGCCGCGGCGACGGTCCGGCGCGGCGAGAACGCGTCGACTGCGGCCGATGCGGTCGCCCGCGCGATGGCCGAACTCGGGTACGACCGTTACGTCGTCAGCGCCGGAGACGTGGGCTGCGACGTCGCCGAAGTGCTGGCCGCTCGGCACGGGGATCGCGTCGCCGCGCTTCACCTCACCGACGTGTCCCAATACCGCTACTTGGTGAACCCGCCCACCGACGTGACCGAATCCGAGCGGGCCTACATGCAGCACGGGCACCGTTGGCAGGACGCCGAAGGCGCCTACATGCATCTCCAGCGAACGAAGCCGCACACCGTGGCCGTGGCGCTCGGCGACTCGCCCGCAGGCCTGGCCGCCTGGATCCTGGAGAAGCTCCGCAGCTGGACCGACTGCGACGGCGACGTCGAATCGGTGTTCACCCGCGACGAGCTGCTCACCTGGATCACGTCCTACTGGGTCAGCGGCGCAATCGGCACGTCGTTCACACCCTACGTCGAGGGCGGTCTGAACCCGGACGAATTCATAGACGTGCCAACGGCATTCACGATCTTCCCGGCGGATCTGGTGAACGCCCCCGAGGAGTTCGCGGCAAGGTTCTTCGACGTACGGTCCTTCGTCGAGATGGCCAGGGGTGGGCACTTCGCGGCGTGGGAGTGCCCGACCGACTACGTCACCGGCGTTCGTACCGCGCTCGACTTGGCGTCGGCGGACCTTCGGTAGGCGTGATGAGCATCGAGACGATGGGCGACCGCCGGCGCGACACCAGCCTGGTCCACGTCCAGGGACGGGCCGTCGAGACTCTCGACATCGTCGTCGAGCGCCGGATCAACGGAGCGGGATCGCATGACCCACAGGCCTACCCCTGCAACGAGTTGATCGTCATGGTCGGCGGTCAAGCGTTGGTGGAACGCTCGGGTGAGGGCGTCGACGAACGATGCCTCGCCCGGGCGGGGACGGGGTGGACGGGGCCGGCCGGCTTCTTGGAGAAGGCCGTCCTGTCCGATCCGATCGATTGCGTCCACCTGTGCCTGCCGTCCGGATTGATCGACCGCAGTGCCGAACGAGACTTCGAGGTCGACGCGAGCAAGGTCGAACTCGCATTCGCGGGCGGCTTCAACGATCGCTTCGTCAACGAGGTGGCGCAAGCTCTTTGGGGCCTGTCCGAACAGCCGGCTCATTCGACGGACCGCTTGTTCGTCGAGGGGCTGACGGCCGCGCTGGTGGCCCACGTGGTCAAGCACTACACGATCGACCGATGGAAGCCCAAGGCCGTGCCCCGGGCAGTCGACTCGCGTCGCCTGAAGCAGGTGGTGGACTACATCGAGGCCAACCTCGTCGAGTCGTTGGCGCTCGAAGAGCTTGCGGCGCAAGCCTGCCTCAGCCCGTTCCACTTCTCGCGCCTCTTCAAGGAGGCCACCGGGACGTCGCCGTTGCGTTACGTCACCGACCGCCGCGTCGAAGCAGCGAAAGTCGCACTCACGTCTGAAGATTCGTCGCTCATCGACATCGCGTTGGACCACGGCTTCGGGTCCCTCGACCACTTCATCCGGGTCTTCCGGCGCAGTACCGGTGAGACGCCCGCCCGGTATCGCAGGCAGGCGTTGGGCTGAGCAAAGCCGACAGCAAGAAGCGTCGGAAAGTCCGCAAGAAGCGTCGAGACCGACGCCACGCCGCTGATTAGCGTTGCCCTGCAGGCCGCACGCGCCTGATCGTCGGCATCGGAAAGCGGAGACGTCGGATGGCTTATTACCCACTGGCAGTGACCCACGTCGGGATGACGGTGACTGACGTGTACGCAGCCACCGAGTGGTACACCGAGGTGCTTGGCTGTCGGCACACGATCGGCCCCCTGCACATCAAGGACGACGGTTCACCGATCGGAAACGTCTTCAAGGGCATCTTCGGCGAGCGGATGGAAGACCTCTACGTAAGCCACCTCGCCACGGCGAACGGCGTGGGCATCGAACTGTTTCAATTCGTCGTTCCGCCAACGCAAGACAACGAGGCGAACAACTTCGAATACTGGAAGACCGGGGTCTTCCACTTCTGCGTGGTCGACCCCGACATCGAGGGCCTCGCCAAGCGCATCGACGAGTCGGGCGGCAAGCAGAACTCGGCCGTGTGGACCCTCTTCGAGGGCGAACCGTTCAAGGCCGTCTACTGCCAGGACCCCTGGGGCAACCTCATCGAGATCTACTCGCACTCGACCGAGCTCATGTACGCCAACCGCGACACCAACGCCATGATGGTGCCCGAGGAATTGAAGGACGCGCGATGAGCATCAGGGACACGCTCCTTGCCGGCCCACTGGGCTTCGGGACGGCACCGCTGGGAAACATGTACCGCAACATCTCCGACGAGGAAGCGACGGCGACGGTCGACGCCGCCTGGGCGAGTGGCATTCGCTTCTTCGACGCCGCCCCCTTCTACGGGGCCGGGCTGGCCGAGGTTCGGCTCGGAAAGGCGTTGAAGAAGTACCCGCGCGACGAGTACGTGCTCGCCACCAAGGTCGGTCGTCTGGTGCTGCCCGAGCTGGTCGACACGAGCACCCGAACCTTTGGCGACAAGGGAAACATCTTCAAGGACGGCAATGCCAACGCCATCGGCTACGACTACACCGCGGAGGGCACCAGGAGGTCGATCGCGGAAAGCCTGGAGCGGTTGGGCGTCGACCGCCTCGACTACGTCTTCATTCACGATCTCGCCCAGGACTTCCACGGCGACGACTGGACGTCGAAGTTCGTCGAGGCGCAGCACGGCGCCTTCCCCGTACTGGACCAACTTCGCGACGACGGCGTCATCAAGGCGTGGGGGCAGGGCACCAACAAGGTCGAGCCCATCGAGATCGGGCTGGAGCTCTCGGAGCCAAGCGCCAACGGCATGTTGCTCGCCGGCCGGTACACCATTCTCGACCACGAGTCGGCCCTGCAACGGCTCATGCCGCTGGCGTTGCGGGAGGACGTCGACGTGATCGTCGGCGGGCCCTACAACTCGGGCGCCCTCGTCGGGGGCGCGCACTTCGAATACGGTCCGATCCCGCCCGAGATCGCCGAACGGGTCAAGACGATCGCGACCCTCTGCGAGAAGCACGACGTGCCGATCAAGGCGGCTGCGCTGCACTTCGCGCTCGCCCATCCCGCGGTGGCGGCGGTCATCCCTGGCTCGAGCCGGCCCAGCCGCATCACCGAGGACGTCGCCGCAATCAAATTCGAAGTCCCCGAAGACTTCTGGCACGACCTCAGGGACAGTGCAGCGGTGTCGGATGCGGCGCCGCTGCCAGTCGACGGCTAGTCGGTCGACGCGTAGCGGCGGGTCGAAGCGGGTCGCCGAAGCTGTACCTGGCCTACGTCCCGCGGGAGCGCGACGTCGGTCGGAGTGGGTGGCAGCCCCGTAACTGCGACGTCCCTGACGTCCAACACCAGTTCGCGGATCTCGGCGTCGACGCCCGCCACGGTGGACGCGGCGATGGATCCGAGACGTCGCACGTGAACGGCCGTCATCATCGCGACGTCGCGCAGGGCGCCGGCGCCGCGGCTGAGACCGCCGACCACTGCCATGCCGCGGTCGAGGAAACGCGGACCACGGGATTCGCGGCGCACTTGCTTCATTGCCCAATGGTGGACAATGAAAACTAATTTGTAAAGCAGTGGCGGGCGCGGGCAGGACCCGTTCTCGAAGTCTCTATCACCGGCGATATCACTAAGCGGGTGATATCGCCGGTGATAACGATTTCCCGACCAGGTGGGTCCTCGCTCCTGGGGATGAACCGTCGTCGACGGTCTCGTTGGTCGCCGACGGTGTCGGACCGCCCCGACACGATCGGCCCATGAGGAACTACACCTACCGGGCGCAGTGGTCCATGGAGTCGAACGACTACGTCGGCATCTGTCTAGAGTTTCCGCTGGAGGAAACCCATGCCCCGACTGCACTGGAGGCGACAGCAAAGATCACCGAGAGGGTCGCAGTCATCCTTGCGGAGTACGAGAGGGACGACGCCGATCCTCCCTCGTCGCTCACCGACCGGTACTACAGCGGCAACTTCATCGTGCGCACCTCGTCTGCGCTGCATGCGCGGCTGATGGTCGAATCCGCCGAACAGGGTGTCTCCCTCAATCACTGGGTGGTCCAAAAACTGGCGGACCGAGGGCCGGTTGCCACCACCGACCCCTTCTTCTGAGTGCGGAGGCCCCAACGATCGAGAATGAAGCATCCGCGCTTCGTGCTCACCCACTCCGCGGTGGCGGCGGGTCAGGTCAGGTGGTCGAAGTCCCCACGGACCCAGGCGACATGGCGGTCCGCAGACGCTCGGAGCAGTGCCTTCGCATTGGCTTCGAGGCGGTTGTTGAAGTTGCCGTAGACGCGGTCGAATCTCAGCGGTTCGAGCCGGGTCACGATTCGCTCGACCACGGATCCGGAGAGCGGAATGTTGTTGGGGTAGCTACGCATGAAGCCGACGGACCGACGGTCGGGGTTCGGAAAGACACCGTCGCCGGTGAAGAGGACCCCGGCCGCCTCGGCGCCGTCGGCCCAGTGCAGGACACCGCTCCCGCGGAAGTGGCCGCCGATCTGATGCAGGGTCACCCCCGCGGTGATCTCCTGTGTTCCGCTCCACGATTCGACCACCGGATCCTCGCGGCCCAACCACTGGCGGTCGGCGTCGGCGACCAGCACCGGGGGACTGCCCAGTCGACGGGACCACTCCACCTGAACGCCGAACATGTGCGGATGGCTCGACGCGATTGCCACGACCGGGCCAAGCGCGAGTATCCGCCCACAGGCCGCGTCGTCGAGATACCCGACCGGATCCCAAATGACCGACCCCGCAGGGGTTGTCAGGACTTGCATCGTCTGCCCGATGCCGACCGGCGGATCGGTGCCGATACCGAGCAACCCCGGTTCGTTGTCGGTCCAGGTCAGCTGCTGGCCGGCCGCCGCCAACGCGTCCAACGTGGTCCAGCGCTGCCCCGTGGCAGGCAGGTATTGCCGTTCATCCGAGCAGATCGGACAGTCCTCGGGCGTGGGTTGTTCGTACTCGACGGCGCAGGTGGCGCAGATCAACACGCTGGCCCTCCTCGTGGTCGACGACGAGATCGTTTCCGGCCCAACTGTTCCCACAGTACGCCCGCTGCGGTTGGCGGCGTGCTCGACGACCGGGAGCTAGCCGGCGAAGACGTAGACCCACGCCGAATCTCCAGAGCTCAGCGGGACTGAGATGCGCTGGTAGTCGTCGACCTCGTAGTCGTCGGCGGCAAGGAGTTCGGCGTCGGCGACGGTGAACGCGGTGCCCTCGACGGTGGCGCCCTCGCGGTCGCTGGGACGCAGGATCGGGTGCCGGTCGCTGCCGCTGGTGGCGATGACGTGCGGGTCGGTGATCGTCACGTAGTCCAGGTCGAAACCGACGATCGCATCGGGTCGGCCCTCGAGCTCCCGCCCGAAGACGTTCAGCTGCACCTCGCGTTGGCGCAGGGTGCCGTAGGAGAACAGCAGCTCGGTCATGCCGGGGATTCAACCACCACCACCCACCTGACTAGACGGCCGGATGTTTCGTCAAGAATTCATTGACGCATCCACGTCTGTCAACCTATTCTTGACGTGTGCCCGAGTCTCTTGCCAAGATTGCCCAGCGGCTTCACCGCCAGCTCGGCCAGATTCTGGCTGCCCCGGTTCTGAGCCGCGTGAACGATCCACTCGACGTGGTTCGCTCGGCCCACGAGGTCAGGGACGGGGCCGAAGCACTGATGGGTGCGGCCGTGGAGCAGGCCCGGCAGGCGAACCGAACCTGGCAGGAAATCGGTGACGTGCTTGGTGTTTCGCGACAGGCTGCCTTCCAGCGATACGGCAAGCCAATCGACCCTAGAAACGGAGAAGTCATGAACACCAATCCTCTTCCCGGTGCCGTCGAGTTGGCCCGGGCGGTCGTCGACGATCACGCTCACAGCCGCTGGGCTGACGTCAGCGCGCGGTTCGACGACAAGATGCGCGCCGGGCTGACCGAGGAAGGGCTCGCGGAGGCGTGGGCCTACATCGTGGGTCTGGCCGGGGCATACGAGGGCCACGGCGACACCGACGTCGTGCGTGCCGGGGACTTCACCGTCACCAACACGCCGTTGGCCTTCGAGGCCGGTGACTTCGTCGCTCGCATCACCTTTCGTGACGACCGAACGATTGCCGGATTGTTCATCCTTGGTGCCGATGCTGCTACCAGCGGCGCCGGTGCCTCGGCCGGTACGTGAATCAGTAGCCACGCGAACGGGTCGCGGTGGATGTACGCAGCCTCGCCTCCGTGCCGGATATCGCTGCGGCGGGGCGCCTCTCGGGTCCGCCATAATGGGCCGGTGAGGACGCGGAGTTCGACGGGGTCCAGCTGCCGTCGACCCAGTAGCTCGCCGGAGGCGTGCAGTCCATGAGCCAGATACTCATCGCCGCCGGTGTCGCTCTGGCGATCGCCCTCCTGCTGACTGCGGTGTCGATCCGGGTCTTCACCAGGCTGGGGTGGGGTCAGGCGATCCGCGACGAAGCCCCCGAGAGCCACCAACGCAAGCGCGGGACGCCCACGATGGGCGGGCTGGCGATGCTCACCGCGATCTGGGCGAGCTACCTCGGCACGCACGTGGTGTCCCTGACGTTCGGCGGGGAGGGCCCGTCGGCGTCGGGGCTACTCGTCCTCGGCCTGGCCACCGCCCTGGGTGCGGTGGGTTTCGCCGACGACTACGTCAAGGTGCGGCGCACGCGCAACCTCGGCTTGAACAAGCGAGCCAAGAGCGCCGGCCAACTCGTCGCGGCAGTCCTGTTCGGCGTGCTCGCGCTGCAGTTCCGCAACTCCGACGGTCTCACGCCCGGCAGCGCCGAACTGTCCTACGTCCGCGACGTCGCCACGGTCGCGATGCCGGCCGCGGTGTTCGTGGTGTTCTGTGCCGTCGTGGTGTCCGCGTGGTCGAATGCGGTCAACCTCACCGACGGCCTGGATGGTCTGGCCGCGGGAGCGATGGCGATGGTCAGCGCCGCGTACGTACTCATCGCGTTCTGGCAGTTCCGAAACGCGTGTGCGGTCAGCCCTGACCTCGGCTGCTACGAGGTGCGCGACCCTCTCGACTTGGCGTTGGTCGCCGCCGCGACCGCCGGCGCCTGC
>Ga0209051_1001546_pt1 | contig 19061 bp, 18 predicted proteins | sample AraplaCvi_mMS_r2_2_FD_184286 | JGI IMG/M metagenome (GOLD analysis project Ga0209051, IMG submission 184286) | Arabidopsis root microbial communities from North Carolina, USA - plate scrape MF_Cvi_mMS_r2 (SPAdes) (version 2) | ecosystem: Host-associated > Plants > Roots > Endosphere | place...
CGCGTAGAAGACCGAGGGGATCAGCAGGTAGAACCAGAGGATCACCATCAGCAGCGGTATCGAGCGGAAGGCGTCCACGTAGACCGCCGCCGCCTTCTGCAGCCACGGCCGGGAGGACAGCCGCGCCAGCGCGATCAGGGTGCCGAGCACGATGCCGCCCACCATCGCCACCAGCGTGAGCTGGATCGAGTAGCCCAGCCCCGGCAGGAGGTTGGACTTGACGACGTCGGACGTGAGGAAGCTGAAGTCGAGGTTGAGCGCCATTTACTTCACCCCCACCATGCCGGGCAGGCGCGACCTGCGCTCCACCATGGCCGCGGCGCGGTTCACCGCGAACGCCGAGATGAAGTAGAGGATGGTCACCCCCAGGTACATGGTGCCGTGCATCGAGGTCTCCTCGCCGGCCTGGCCCGCGAAGAAGATCAGCTCGGTGACGTTGATCGCATAGGCCACCGAGGAGTTCTTGATGATGTTCATCGACTCGGAGGTCAGCGTGGGCAGCACCACGCGCAGCGCCACCGGCAGCAGCACGTAGCGGTAGGTCTGCGCGAGCGTGAAGCCCATCGCGAGGCCGGCGTAGCGCTGGCCCTTGGGAATCGTGTTGATGCCGGCCTTCACCTGCTGCGCGATGCGTGCCGAGGTGAAGAAGCCGAGGCCGATGCACGCCAGCGCCAGGTCGGGCACCGACTTCAGCGGCGTGACGATCTCGGGCAGCACCTTCGACCAGATCAGCAGCTGCACCAGCAGCGGGATGTTGCGGAAGAACTCCGTCCAGGCCTCGCCGAAGGTCGCCGCGACCTTGTTCGGCAGCGTGCGCATCACGCCGATCACGAGGCCGAAGGCGAGGGCGATGACGAGGCCCGCCAGCGCCACCACCAGCGTCCAGCCCCAGGCCTGCAGCATCCACTGCAGGTAGGTGATGTCGCCCTTGGGGGCGAAGCACGACGCGTAGACGGTCTCGTCCGACGTGCTCTTGCACATCACCGCCACGCTCGCCTTGATCGCGGGGATCCAGTCGCTCACCCTCGTCTCCTCTCGTCGCCGGTCAGCGCCCGGCGTTCATCCGCGACGCGCGCGGCGCCCGTCGCCGGGCCCGCGCGCTCGTGTCCGTCGCCGGGGGCGGTGCATGGCCGCCGCCCGGCGCGGCCATCACTTCTTGCCGGCGGCCAGGGCCTCGGTCGAATTGCTGTTCGGGGTCTTCCAGGCCGCCTTGGTGTACTCCGAAGCGGGCAGGCCGACCTTGGTGTTGGTCGGCGGCACCGCCTGCAGGAACCACTTGTCGTAGATCTTGGCGATCTCGCCCGACGCCATCAGGCCGTCCAGCGTCTTGTTGACGGCGGCGAGGAAGGCCGTGTCGTCCTTGCGCACCATGATGCCGATCGGCTCGACCGACAGGGCCTCGCCGACGATGTGGTAGTCGGCCGGGCTCTTGGACTTGGAGGCCAGGCCCATGACGATCTGGCCGTCCATCACGAACGCGTCGGCCTTGCCGCTCTCCAGCAACTGGAAGCTGTCGGCGTGGTCCTTGCCGAAGACCTCCTTGAAGTCGATGCCCGAGGCGCGCTCGTTCTTTCGCAGCAGCTGCACCGAGGTCGTGCCGGTCGTGGTGGCGACGGTCTTGCCGTTCAGGTCGGCGATGCCCTTGATCGGCGAGTTCGCCTTCGTGAGGATGTGCACTTCCTCGACGTAGGCGGTGTGCGCGAAGGAGACGTCCTTCGCCCGGGCGTCGTTGTTGGTGGTCGAGCCGCACTCGATGTCGACGGTGCCGTTCTGCACCAGCGGGATGCGGTTGGCGGACGTGACTTCCTGGTACTTGATGTCGACGGGCTTCGACAGGCCCAGCTGCTTGCCGATGTCGGCGATCGCGCGCTGGCACAGCTCGACGTGGTAGCCGACGTACTTGCCCTCGCCCAGCGTGTACGAGAGCACGCCGGAGGAGCCGCGCACGCCCATGACCACGGAGCCGGTGTCCTTGATCTTCTTCAGCGTGTCGGAGGTCTGCGCCTGCGCCGCGGCAGCGGCGAGGAGGGCGGCGGCGACCAAGAGGGTCTTCTTCATGTCTGCTCCTGATGTCTTCAAGGACGGTTGCGGGTCGGAAAGATTGTCGTGCGCGCCGCACCACGGTGGCGCGGCCTCGCGAAGTCTACTGACTAATGACACCCCCGCCCTGTTCGTGAAAGCACGTACCGGGCCGTGTCAGTTGTTCACGACGTCCGTGGGGTACTTCCACCAATCGTGCAGGAGGTAGCTCATGGGCAGGTTGAGCGTGACGCCCTTGGGCGGGATGGGCTTGAGGAACCAGCGGTCGTAGATCTGTTCGGCCTCGCCGGAGCGGATGATCCGGCGCATCTCGTCGTCAACGACCTTCTTGAAGGCCTCGTCCGACCTGCTCATCATGATCGCGAGCGGCTCGATGCTCAGGAACTTGCCGACCACCTTGAACCTGGCCGGGTTCGACGTCTCGGCGATGAGGCCATAGAGCTGCACGTCGTCCATCGCGAAGCCGTCCGCCGTGCCGTTGGCGAGCATCTCCATCGCCTTGGCGTTGTCCGGGACGGCCTGCAGCCGGATGTTCATCAGCCGTTCGCGGTTGGCCTGGTCGATGTTCTTGAACGGCGTCGAGCCCGTGGTCGACACCAGCACGTGGCCGTCGAACTGGTCGAGCTCGGCGATCGTCGAATCGGCGCGCACCGCGTAGCGGGTGCCGGTGATGTAGTGCGGCACCGTGAACGCGACCTTCTGGCGGCGCTCGGCGTTGTTGGTCGTCGCGCCGCACTCCAGGTCGGCCTTGCCGCCGACGATGGTGTCGATGCGGTTGGCCGTGGTGATGGGCACGTAGTCGATCGCGAGCGTCTTCAGGCCGAGGTGCTTTCTCACGGCTTCCGCGACGTCCTTGCACAGGTCGAGCGCGTAGCCGACCGGGTGCCGGTCGGCGTCGTAGTACGAGAACGGCACCGAGGCCTCGCGGTGGGCGAGCACGATGTGGCCGGTCGCGCGGATGCGATCGAGCACCGGGTGCGGGCCCGCGTCCTCGGCGGCCGGGGCCGGCTCCTTGGGCCTGGCCTCGGCCGGCGCGGCGAGGGCCAGCGCGGCGAGCGCCGCGATGAGGGTTCCGAGGGGAGCAAGTCGCGGGTGGCACGCACCGGGGCTCGTCGAAGAAAACATGGCTGCGGGACTGTATGCGGCGCCGCAGGCCGGCGCCAATGCCGTTTGGAGGCCGGTCCATGCGCGCTGCGCATGCGGGCCGAGGGTTTCCACCGAGGCCCCGCGCGGGGCCCGGCGACGAGTCGCTCCGCGACGCGGAGCACAGGTTCGATGGCGACGGGCGCCGCGTCAGCCGCTCCTGAGGAACTCCCAGAGTGCCTGCGCGCCGGGCTTGGGGTGGCGCGCGAGTTCCGGACGCTCGCGGTAGATGCGAACTTCCATGGTGACCTCGTAGGAATGGCCCCCGTCGTCGGCCAGCGGCAAGGCGGGCACGAGGCGGCGGGCGCGCAGTTCCTTGCGCACCGAGCTCGAGGGCAGGAAGGCCACGCCGTGGCCCTCGAGCGCCATGGCCTTCAGGCCCTCGGCCATGTCGGTCTCGTAGACCGGCTCGAGGTTGGCGAGCACGGGCGAGGACTTGAGGATCTGGTCGACCAGGCGCGCCATGTAGGCGCCCGACGCGTAGCTGAGGAAGGGCACGCGGCCGCGGCCGGCGGCGGCGAGGCGGAACAGCGGCTTGCCGTCCGGGCCGGCCTTGGCGTAGGGCGCCAGCGTCTCCTGGCCCAGGCTCAGCATCTCGTAGCGGTCGGGCGAGAGCTGCAGCGGCTGCGACGCGTGGTGGTAGGCCACGAGCAGGTCGCAGCTGCCTTCGGTCATGCGCATCACGGCGTCGTGCACGTTGAGCGCGATCAGGCGGCTCTTCATCTCGCCGAAGCGTCGGCGCAGCTCCATCAGCCAGGCCGGGAAGAAGGTGAACGCGAGCGTGTGCGGGACGGCGAACTCGATCATGTCCGCGCCGCCGGCCTGCAGCCCGCGCATCATGTTGCGCGTGGCCTGCAGGCTGCCGAGGATCTCCAGCGCCTGCGCGTGGAAGGTCTCGCCGGCCGGGGTCAGGCGGGTCGGGTAGGAGGAGCGGTCGACGAGGTCGAGCCCGGCCCAGGCCTCGAGCGCCTGGATGCGGCGCGAGAAGGCCGGTTGCGTCACGTGCCGCAGCTGGGCGGAGCGCGAGAAGCTGCGCGTCTCCGCGAGGCTGACGAAGTCTTCCAACCACTTGGTTTCCACGCGGGCGAGTGTAGCCCTGCCCTCCGGGCAAACCCGGAGGCGCCGCGCGCGGGATCGCGACTTACTTGGCAGCTGCCGCCGCTTCGAACGCGGCGTCGCCCAGCGTGGCCGGATGGGGCGCCTGGGGAGCCGCGCGGCCCTCGCCCTCCTGCTGCAACCGCCACATGTGGGCGTAGCGGCCGTCCAGCGCCAGCAGCTCGGCATGGGTGCCGCGCTCGACGATGCGGCCGTCGGCCATCACCAGGATCTGGGCGGCGTTGACCACCGTCGACAGGCGGTGCGCGATGACCAGCGTGGTGCGGCCCTGCGCGGCCTGCGCCAGCTCCGCCTGGATCGCGCGTTCATTGGCCGAGTCGAGCGCCGAGGTCGCCTCGTCGAAGATCATCAGCGGCGGGTTCTTCAGCAGCGTGCGCGCGATGGCGATGCGCTGCTTCTCGCCGCCCGACAGCTTCAGGCCGCGCTCGCCCACCATGGTGTCGTAGCCGCCCGGCGTGGACACGATGAAGTCGTGGATGCGCGCGGCGCGCGCGGCGGCCTCGATCTCGGCCTGGCTCGCGCCGGGGCGCCCGTAGGCGACGTTGTAGGCGACCGTGTCGTTGAACAGCACCGTGTCCTGCGGGACGATGCCGATCGCGCGCCGCAGGCTCTGCTGCGTGAGCGCGCGCAGATCCTGGCCGTCGACCGTGATGGCGCCGCCGGTGACGTCGTAGAAGCGGTACAGCAGCCGCGCGAGCGTGCTCTTGCCGGCGCCGCTCGGGCCGACCACGGCGACCGTCTTGCCCGCCGGGATCTCGAAGCTGACGTCGTGCAGGATGGGCCGCGCCGGGTCGTAGGCGAAGTCGACGTGCTCGAAGCGGATCGCGCCGCCGCGCACCTCGAGCGGCCGCGCGGCCGGCGCGTCGCTCACCTCGCGCTCCCGCGAGAGCAGCCCGAACATGCGCTCGAGGTCGGTCAGGCCCTGCTTGATCTCGCGGTACAGCACGCCGAGGAAGTTGAGCGGCACGTAGAGCTGGATGAGGAGCGCGTTGACCATCACGAAGTCGCCCAGCGTCATCTTGTGCGCGACCACGCCGCCGGTGGCGCGCCACAGCAGCGCCACCAGCGAGCCGGCGATGATCAGCGCCTGCCCCGTGTTGAGCATCGACAGCGTCGCCTGCGACTTCACCTGCGCGCCGCGGAAGGCCTCCAGGCCCTTCTCGTAGCGCCCGGACTCGAACTGCTCGTTGTTGAAGTACTTGACGGTCTCGTAGTTCAGCAGCGCGTCGATGGCGCGCGAGTGCGCCTTGGAGTCGAGCTCGTTCATGCGCTGGCGGAACTGGCTTCTCCATTCGGTGACGGAGATCGTGAAGACGCCGTACAGCAGCAGCGCGCCGAGCGTGATCCAGACGTAGCCCAGGTCGAACTTCGAGCCCAGCAGCGCCAGCACGAAGCCGAGCTCCACCAGCGTCGGGATGATGGTGTAGAGCGAGTACGACACCAGCGACTGCACGGCCTTCGTGCCGCGCTCGATGTCGCGCGTGAGGCCGCCGGTCTGGCGTTCGAGGTGGAAGCGCAGGGAGAGCGCATGCAGGTGCTCGAAGGTCTCGAGCGCGATGCGCTTGGCCGCACCCAGCGTGGCCTTGGCGAAGACGATCTCGCGCAGCTCGGTGAACAGCGACATGGCCAGGCGCAGGCCCGCGTAGGCCAACAGCAGGCCGACCGGCACGACCAGCAGCGCGCGCGGGTCGGTGGGCGCGACGCCCAGCGAGTCGACCAGCTTCTTCAGCAGCACCGGCACGCTGACGCTCGCCACCTTGGCGCCGATGAGGAACACCAGCGCGGCGATCATGCGCACGCGGTACTGCCAGAAGTAGGGCACCAGGCGGCGCAGCGTCTGCCAGTCGCTGCGGGGCTCGGTGGAGGGGACCGGGAGGGGGGCCGGGGCGGATCTGCGCATGTCGCTCGGAGCTTGGGGACGGATGCGACGATAACAAGATCGGCGGCCCCGAAGAGAAGGCGGCCGTCTCGCGACGGCCGCCTTGCCACCCTGCCATGTCCGTCTGCACGGACGAGGTTTGTTGTTGGTCCGGGGCCCGTGGGGCCGCGGAGGATTGCACTCTAGGCCAGGCGTCGCGCGCCTGTCGCGGTGCTTGCCTGCAGAGGGAAAACCCTTTGATGGGACAATCCCCGCTTCCCTTCCGAGACCCGACCCATGAGCCACAACGCGCCCACCGAAGCCCTCACCGCCCTGCCCAAGGACAAGGAGCTGGTGCTGCGCGTGATCCCGATGCCGTCCGACGCCAACGCCAACGGCGACATCTTCGGCGGCTGGATCATGGCGCAGGTCGACCTCGCCGGCTCGGTGCTGCCGACCCGCCTCTCCAAGGGCCGCGTCACGACGGTGGCCGTCAACCAGTTCGTGTTCAAGCAGCCCGTGTCCATGGGCGACCTGCTGAGCTTCTACGCGACCGTCGAGCGCGTCGGCAACACGTCGGTCACGGTGCGCGTCGAGGTCTACGCGGAACGCAACCCCGCCGACATGCAGGTGGTGAAGGTGACCGAGGCGCAGCTCACCTACGTGGCGATCGATCGCGACGGCAAGCCGCGGCCGATTCCCAAGGACTGACCCGGATCCGGCCGCCGGCCCCTCAGAACTTCGAGAAGTCCGGCTTGCGCTTCTGGAAGAAGGCCTGGAAGGCCTCCGTCGCCTCCGGGCTGCGCAGCCGCTGCCCGAACACGGTCGCCTCGGCGCCGATCTGCTCGCGCACCAGCGCGTGCTGGCCGCGGCGCATGAGCGTCTTGCTCTCGCGCACGGCGCCGGGCGGCAGCGCGTTGAAGCGCTCGGCCATGCGGCGCGCGTGGTTCACGACTTCGCTGGCCGGCAGCACCGCGTTGGCGAAGCCGAGCTCCACCGCACGCTCGCCGTTGAAGGGCTCGCCGAGCAGCAGCAGCTCGGTCGCCTTCGCGTGGCCCACGAGCTGGGTCACGAGCAGGCTGGACGCGAACTCGGGCACCAGGCCGAGGCCGACGAAGGGCATGGCCAGGCGCGCCTCGTCGCTGACATAGACCAGGTCGCAGTGCAGCAGCATCGTGGTGCCGATGCCGATCGCCGCCCCGGTGACCGCGGCCACCACCGGCTTCGGGCAGTCCGCGAGCGCGTGCATGAAGCGGAACACCGGCGAGTCCTCACCGGCCGGCGGCCGCTGCATGAAGTCCTCGAGGTCGTTGCCCGAGGTGAAGACGCCGGGCTGGCCGGCGATCAGCACCGCGCGCACGGCGGCGTCGGCGCCGGCCGCGGCCAGGGCCTCGGCCATCTCGGCGTACATCGCCTGCGTGAGGGCGTTCTTCTTCTCGGGGCGCGCGATCTCGATCGTCGCGACGCCGTTGGCGGTGGCGGTGCGGATGCTCATGCTCTGGAGACTCCTGGCGTTCGAAGGGATGGTACCCGGCGGCCGGAGGCCGTCACATCCTCTCGAAGATACCCGCGGCGCCCTGGCCGGTGCCGACGCACATGGTCACCATCCCGTACTTCAGGTTGTGGCGACGCAGCGCATGCACGACGGTGGCGGAGCGGATCGCGCCGGTCGCGCCCAGCGGGTGGCCGAGGGCGATCGCGCCGCCCATCGGGTTCACCTTGGCCGGGTCGAGGCCGACCTCGTTGATCACCGCGAGCGACTGGGCCGCGAAGGCCTCGTTCAGCTCGATCCAGCCGAGGTCGTCGAGCTTCAGGCCGGCGCTCTTCAGCGCGGCCGGGATGGCGGCGATGGGACCGATGCCCATGATCTCCGGCGGCACGCCGCGCGAGGCGAAGCTCACGAAGCGCGCCAGCGGGGTCAGGTCGAACTGCTTGAGCGCGCGTTCGCTGACCAGGATCAGCGCGCCCGCGCCGTCGCTGGTCTGCGAGCTGTTGCCCGCCGTGACCGAGCCCTTGGCGGCGAACACCGGCTTGAGCTTGCCCAGGCCCTCGATCGAGGTGTCCTTGCGCGGCCCCTCGTCGATGTCGACCGTGCGGCTCTTGACGTCGACCTCGCCGGTGGCCAGGTTCGCGCCGCGCGCGAGGACCTCGACCGGGGTGATCTCGTCCTTGAACTCGCCGGCGGCGATGGCCTTGAAGGCCTTCTCGTGCGAGGCGAGCGCGAAAGCGTCCTGCGCGTCGCGCGAGACCTTCCACCGGTCGGCGACCTTCTCCGCGGTCAGGCCCATGCCGTAGGCGATGCCGATGTTCTCGTCGCGGTCGAAGACGTGCGGGTTGAACGAGGGCTTGTTGCCGCTCATCGGCACCATGCTCATGCTCTCGGCGCCGGCGGCGATCATCACGTCGGCCTCGCCGACGCGGATGCGGTCGGCGGCCATCTGCACGGCCGACAGGCCGGACGCGCAGAAGCGGTTGACCGTGATCCCGCCCACCGAGTTCGGCAGCCCGGCCAGCAGCACGCTGGTGCGCGCGAAGTTGAGCCCCTGCTCGCCCTCCGGCATCGCGCAGCCGACGATGGCGTCCTCGATCGCCTGCGGATCGAGGTTCGGCACCTGCTTCAACGCCGACTGCAGCGCGGCGACCAGCAGGTCGTCCGGCCGCGTGTTCCTGAAGTAGCCGCGGTGCGACCGGCCGATCGGCGTGCGCGTGGCGGCGACGATGTAGGCGTCTTGAATCTGCTTGCTCATATGCATTCCATCCGTGTTCAGTGAGGCACTGCCAGGGAGCTCCGGGTGGGCCGTCGAGGCCCGATCCAAGGGCCAGCCGCGGATCCGGCTCCGCCGGGCCGCCGGCTGCGCCCCCTCGGGGGGAGGCGCCGAAGGCGCTTCGGGGGGGTCAATTCCTCACGGGCTTGCCGTTCTGGAGCATGCCCATGATTCGTTCTTGGGTCTTGGGGTTCTCGAGCAGCCCGCAGAAGTGCTTGCGCTCGAGCGCCATCAGGTAGTCCTCGGTCACCAGCGTGCCGCCGTCGACCTCGCCGCCGCAGACCACGTCCGCGATGGCCGAGCCGATGAAGAAGTCGTGCTGGCTGATGAAGCCGCCGTCGCGCATGGCGACCAGCGAGGCCTTGATCGTGGCGATGCCCGAGCGGCCCGCCACCGGGAACAGGCGCTTGTGCGGAGCGCGCCAGCCGGCGTCGGCGAGCGCCTTGGCCTGGGCGGTCGCGACGAACAGCAGCTCGTCCTTGTGCGGCACGACGATCTCGGACTCGAGCAGGTAGCCGATCTTGCGCGACTCGAGGGCGCTGGTGCCCACCCTGGCCGTGGCGGCCGCGGTGAACGGCTCCTTCAGGAAGGACAGCAGGTCGGCGCCCGGCACCTCGGCCGCGCGCTCGGCGGCGCGCCGCGCGAGGTAGGTCAGGCCGCCGCCGCCCGGCACCAGCCCGACGCCGACTTCGACCAGGCCCATGTACGACTCCATCGCCGCGACGCGCGCGGCGCAGTGCACGGCCAGTTCGCAGCCGCCGCCCAGCGCGATGCCGCGCAGCGCCGCGACCACCGGCACCCCGGCGTAGCGCACGCGCAGCATCAGGTCCTGGAGCTTCTTCTCTTCCGGCGCGATGCCCTTGGCGCCCATCTTCATGAAGACGGGCATCAGCGCCTCGAGGTTGGCCCCGGCCGAGAACACGTCGTCCGGCGACCAGATCACCAGGCCCTTGTACTTCTGCTCGGCGATGTCGACGGCCTTCAGCAGGCCCTCGGACACGAGCGGGCTGATCAGGTGCAGCTTGGCGGTGATCGACGCGACGAGCACTTCGCCGTCCAGCGACCAGACGCGCACTTCCTCGTTCCTGAACTCCTCGGTGCCGGCCTTGAGCGGATCGACGGCGCCGGAGCCGAGCACGGACTCGGGGAACAGCTGGCGCGCGTAGACCGGCAGGGTCGACTTCGGCAGGTACCTGCCCTGGGCCGCGCTCCACGAGCCCTCGGCCGTGTGCACGCCGTCGCGGCCGTCGAACACCCACGCCGGCAGCGGCGCGGACGACAGCGTCCTGCCGGCGTCGATGTCGTCCTTGATCCACTGCGCGACCTGCTTCCAGCCGGCTTCCTGCCACAGCTCGAACGGGCCCTGCTTCGAGCCGAAGCCCCAGCGCATCGCGAAGTCGACCTCGCGCGCCGAGTCGGCGATGTCGGCCAGGTGCACCGCGCCGTAGTGGAACGCGTCGCGCAGGATCGCCCACAAGAACTGCGCCTGCGGATTGCTCGACTCGCGCAGCAGCTTCAGGCGTTCGGCGGCGGGCTTCTTCAGGATGCGGTCGACGATCGGGTCGGCCTTCGCGCCCGCGGGCACGTACTCGCCCTTGGCGGGGTCGAGGCGCAGGATGTCCTTGCCGACCTTCTTGAAGAAGCCGGCGCCCGACTTCTGGCCCAGCGCGCCCTGCTCGATCAGGCGGCCGACGACCGGCGGCGTGGCGTAGCTCGAGAAGAAGGGATCGTCCTGCAGGTTGTCCTGCAGCGTCCTGATGACGTGCGCCATGGTGTCGAGGCCGACCACGTCCGCGGTGCGGAAGGTGCCGGAGCTCGCGCGACCCAGCTTCTTGCCGGTCAGGTCGTCGACGAGGTCGTACGACAGGCCGAACTTCTCCGCCTCGATGATGGTGGCGAGCATGCCGGCGATGCCGACGCGGTTGGCCACGAAGTTGGGCGTGTCCTTGGCCCGCACCACGCCCTTGCCGAGCGCGGTGGTGACGAAGGTCTCGAGCTGGTCGAGGATGTGCGGCTCGGTGGTGGGCGTGGGGATCAGCTCCACCAGGCTCATGTAGCGCGGCGGGTTGAAGAAGTGGATGCCGCAGAAGCGCGGCTTGATCTCGGCCGGCAGCACCTCGGAGAGCTTCGTGATCGACAGGCCCGAGGTGTTGGACGCGACGATGGCGTGCGGCGCGACGAAGGGCGCGATCTTCGTGTAGAGGTCGAGCTTCCAGTCCATGCGCTCGGCGATCGCCTCGATGACGAGGTCGCAGTCGCGCAGTTGCTCGAGGTGTTCCTCGTAGTTCGCCTGCTGGATCAGCACGGCGTCCTCGACGACGGCCAGCGGCGCCGGCTTGAGCTTCTTCAGGCCCTCGACGGCCTTGGTGACGATCCCGTTCTTGGGGCCTTCCTTGGCGGGCAGGTCGAACAGCACGACCGGCACCTTCACGTTGACCAGGTGGGCGGCGATCTGCGCGCCCATCACGCCGGCGCCGAGCACGGCGACCTTGCGGACTTGGAATCGACTCACTTCGTTTCTCCAGGATGGGTGGAACGGGACGGCCGGGCGCGTGGCCCACGGCCGCTCGCGGCCGCCCGGGTATGGCTCGATGTACGCGTCATTCGACGCGGATCCAGGTCTGCGTGCGCCCCAGCATCGGCGTGCCGATGTAGCCGCGCACGTCCAGCTTCTTGCCGCCGTCGGCGGGCTTCAGGCGCACCTTGTACGTCTTGCCGTTGTTCGGGTCGAGGATCCGGCCGCCGTCGAAGAGGTTCGTCTCCTCGGGATCCTGCTTGACGCCTTCGAGGATGGTCATGCCCATGATGGGCTGGTTGGCGCGCTCGCCCTCGCACTTGTCGCACTTCGCGTCGGCCTTGGCGGCGTCGAAGATCTTCTCGACCTTGCCGCTGTAGACGCCGCCCTCGTTGGTGATGCGCACGAGCGACTTCTCGGTCTTGCCGTCGTCGTCGATGGTCTTCCACAGGCCCGCCGGCGTGGTCTGCTGCGCCATCGCGAGCAGGCTGGCGGTGGCGAGGGCGAAGGCAATGGCGATCTTCTTCAAGGGAGTCTCCTGGGTTTGTCGTCGGATGGGAAGGATCAGAACAGGGCCTCGTCCATCTCCATCAGCGGCGCGAGCCCGGCGCGGCAGCTGCGGATCAGGCCGGCCGTCTCGGGCAGCAGCTTGGCGAAGTAGAAGCGCGCGGTGGTCAGCTTGGCCTTGTAGAAGGCGTCGCCGGAGCCCTGCTTCTCGAGCGCGACCTTGGCCATGCGCGCGAAGAAGTAGGCGAAGACCAGGTGGCCGCAGACGCGCAGGTAGTCGACCGCCGCGGCGCCGACCTCGTCGGGATTCTGGAAGGCCTTCATGCCGATCTCGGTGGTCAGCTTGGTGACCTTGTCGCCCAGGTCGGCGAGCGGGTTCACGAACTCCTGCATGGCCTCGCTCACGCCCTCGTCCTCGACGAACTGGGCGACCTTCTTCCCGAAGCGCTTGAGCTTGGCGCCGTTGTCGCCGAGCACCTTGCGCCCGAGCAGGTCGAGCGACTGGATGGTGTTGGTGCCCTCGTAGATCATGTTGATGCGCGCGTCGCGCACGAACTGCTCCATGCCCCACTCGGCGATGTAGCCGTGGCCGCCGAACACCTGCATGCAGTGCGAGGTGGCGATCCAGCCGTTGTCGGTGAGGAAGGCCTTGACGATGGGCGTCAGGAGCGCGACCTCGTCGGCGGCCTCCTTGCGCACGTCCTCGTCGGGGTGGTGCAGTTCCTTGTCGATCAGCATCGCCGTGTGGATGGCGAGCGCGCGGCCGCCCTCCGCGTAGGCGCGCGCGGTGAGCAGCATCTTGCGCACGTCGGGGTGGACGATGATGGGGTCGGCGGCCTTGTCGGGTGCCTTGGGGCCGGAGAGCGCGCGCATCTGCAGGCGATCCTTCGCATACGCCACGGCGTTCTGGTAGGCGACCTCGGTCAGGCCCAGCGACTGGATGCCCACGCCCAGGCGCGCCGCGTTCATCATCACGAACATCGCGTTCAGGCCCTTGTTGGCCTCGCCCACGAGCGTGCCGGTGGCGCCCTCGAGCACCATCTGGCAGGTCGAGTTGGCGTGGATGCCCATCTTGTGCTCGAGGCCGCCGCAGAAGATCGGGTTGCGCTCGGCCATCCTGCCGTCGGCGTCGACCTTGTACTTGGGCACCAGGAACAGCGAGATGCCCTTGGACCCCGGGGGCGCATCGGGCAGGCGGGCCAGCACCAGGTGCAGGATGTTCTCGGCCAGGTCGTGCTCGCCGGCGGAGATGAAGATCTTGTTGCCCGTGAGCTTGTAGCTGCCGTCGGGCTGCGGCTCGGCCTTGGTGCGCAGCAGGCCGAGGTCGGTGCCGCAGTGCGGCTCCGTCAGGCACATGGTGCCCGTCCATTCGCCCGAGGTCAGCTTGGGCAGGAAGATCTTCTTCTGCTCGGGCGTGCCGTGCGCGTGCAGCGCCTCGTAGGCGCCGTGCGACAGGCCGGGGTACATCGTCCACGCCTGGTTGGCGCTGTTGAGCATTTCGTAGAAGCACTGGTTCAGCGTGATGGGCAGGCCCTGGCCGCCGTGCTCGGGGTCGCAGGACAGCGAGGCCCAGCCGCCTTCGACATAGGTCTTGTAGGCTTCCTTGAAGCCCTTGGGCGGGGTGACCTCGTGCGTGGTCTGGTCGAGCTTGCAGCCCTCGGCATCGCCGCTCTGGTTGAGCGGGAAGACCACGCCCGCGGCGAACTTGCCGCCTTCTTCGAGCACCGCGTTGAGGGTGTCGGCGTCGATGTCGGCATGCGCGGGCAGCGCCTTCAGCTCGTCGACGACCTGCAGCACTTCGTGCAGGACGAACTGCATGTCGCGGAGCGGCGGGTTGTATTGGGGCATGTCGAAGGACTCCTGGGGAACGGGGCGGGGAAAGAAGGAGGAAGGGCGGGCGGATCAGCGGCGCGTGGCGCGCGCCTCGCGGATCCGCGGCGGGGGCGCCGCTGCGGCGGCGGCCTCGGGGGCGGCGACGAGCGAATGCGCGAGCACCCGCTCGAAGCCGCGGCGCGCGCGCTCGACGCTGCCGGGGTTGCGCAGGAAGCGCGCGTCGTGGTGCAGCGCGAGGATCAGTCCGTGGATCTCGAACATCAGCTGCTCGGGCGAGGTATCGGGCGCGAGGTGGCCCTCGTCGATGGCGAGCTGGATGGACCGCCGGAGCGCGTCCTGCCAGGTCTGGACCATGGTGGCGAGCGCGTCGCGCACCGGGCCCGGGCGGTCGTCGAACTCGACGGCGCCGCTGATGTAGATGCAGCCGGAGTCGATCTCGAACGAGACGCGGCGCACCCAGCGCTCGAACATCGCGCGCAGGCGCGGCAGGCCGCGCGGCTCGCGGATCGAGGGGAGGAAGACCTCCTCCTCGAACTTCACGTGGTAGTCGCGGATGACCGAGATCTGCAGCTCCTCGCGCGAGCCGAAGTGCGCGAAGACGCCGGACTTGCTCATGCCCGTGACCTCGGCCAGCAGGCCGATGGACAGGCCTTCGAGGCCCTTGTTGGCGGCGAGGCCGAGCGCGGCCTCGAGGATCGTGGCGCGCGTCTGCAGCCCCTTCTGCAGGGGCCGGGACGTGCGGCGGAGAGCGGCGGTGGCTTCGTTCACGATGGCTGCCGGCAGGGCCGGGGTTCGGGGCAGGGGCGCTCGAGCGGAATCGAACGGTCGTTCTATTTTGCAGACTTCGGCGCGGTGCGCCAATCCCGTCCCGGACTTTTTTTAGGTCCCGGCTCCTAGAAAGGTGTCGTGGACGTCACGCGCGGGACATGGAGCCGCACGATCGTCCGGAGTCGTCGGGGTTTACTCGGAGAACCCGAACCGCGCGTCGAATCATCGACTTCCGCTCGACTGCGACGACGCCAGTTGAGCTTTCATGCGGGCGCGCTATGCTTCGAGATGGAAGGAGCTGTCCGCCCCATGGATGTGCTGCAGCTGGACGTGTCGGGAAGGCCACAAGCCTGGATGACGGTCAAGGAGGCCGCCATCCTCTATGCGTGCGACGCCGTGGCGTGGACGCTCGGCGAACCTTGCCACGTCATGCGCGGCGGCACGCAGCGCGCCACGGGCCTGCAGTCGCGCATCGAGGTGCACTCGATCATCGCCGTGCGCGGCACCATTCCCACCCGCGCCTGGCGCCAGACGCCCGCCCTCACCAATTCCAAGCTGTTCGCGCGCGACCGGCACGTCTGCGCCTACTGCGGCGCCCGCTGCCCGGCCGAGGAGCTCACGCGCGAGCACATCGTGCCGACCTCGCGCCGCGGTCTCGACACGTGGATGAACTGCATCACCGCGTGCCGCGCGTGCAACGGACGCAAGGGCAACCGCACGCCGGAGGAGGCTCACATGAGCCTCATGTACCTCCCCTACGTTCCCAGCCTGCACGAGGACATGATCCTGCGCGGCCGCCGCATCCTCGCCGACCAGATGGAGTTCCTGCTCGCGAGCGTGCCCCGCAGCAGCCGCCTGCACGCCTGATCCCTCGCGCAGGAGTGCGCACGCCCGCCGCCAAAACATTTCTTTACCTCGCGGGCAATGACCTCGCGCAAGCCCTCCAGGTGACGCAACGCGACAATCGGGGGGTCGACGTCCCGCGTCCAGCGCCGCGTCGGCCCAAGGTCCTCTCGGAGAATTCCATGTTCAAGCCCCTCATCCTGGCCGCCTGCGTCGCCGCCCTCGGCTCGCTCGCCGCCTGCCAGACCGCGAACCCCGACATCGTCAGCCGCAACGACGCCCAACGCATGTCGTCCGTGCAGGACGGCACCATCCTGTCGGTGCGCGACGTCACCATCGACGGCAGCCAGAGCGGCGGCGGCGCCGCGGCCGGCGCGATCGCCGGCGGGGTGGCCGGCTCCAACGTGGGGGGCCCGCGCGGCTCGGCCATCGTCGGTCTGGCCGGCGCCATCGCCGGCGGCGTGATCGGCAACGTGGTCGAGCGCACGGCCACGAAGGAAGAGGCGGTCGAGATCCTCGTCCAGCTCAAGAACGGCGAGCGCCGCTCCATCGTGCAGGGCAAGGGCAAGGAAGTGCTGGCCGCGGGCGACCCGGTCATCATGGTGACCACCGGCGGCAAGGTCCGCGTGATGAAGGCGCCGCCGGTCACCCAGTGATCCGCCCGTCGGGCTCCGGGCATCATCCCGTGAGCCAGTGAACCGCCAGACTTCCCGTACGGCCCGCCCGCTGTAGTCCGCGGGCCCGAACGGGAGTCCAAGGTGTCCAGCAAGATCGTCGTGACGCTGCACGGGATCCGCACGCGCGGCCAGTGGCAGAAGCAGATCACGCCCTACCTCGCCCGCCACGGGCTGGTGCCCTATCACCTCGACTACGGCTGGTTCGGGGTCCTGTCCTTCGTGCTGCCGTGGACGCGCGCGCGCCGCGTGCAGTGGCTGCGCCGCGAGTTGCGCGACCTGATGGACCGCACCGGGGCCCGGCGCGTCAGCATCATCGCCCACAGCTTCGGCACCTGGCTCGCCATGGAGGCGCTCGAGGCCGAGAACGGCAACCTGCGCTACGACCGCATCGTGCTCACGGGCAGCATCGTGCGGCGTGCGTTCCCCTGGCAGGCCGCGCTCGCGCGCGACCGCTGGGTGCAGGCCGTGCGCAACGAGCGCGCCGCCGGCGACTGGGTGGTGCGTGCCGCCGAGCTGTTCTCGCGCGTCGGCCGCCCCCTCGCGCCGCGCGCCGGCGCCAGCGGCGCCGAGCCCTTCGAGGCGCGCCTGCCCGGGCTGCAGGAGCGCGTCGTCGAGGGCGGCCACGGCGAGGTGCTCAACATCGCGAACTACGAGAAGTGGGCGCGCTTCCTCGCCTACCCGCAGCTGCCGCCCGACCACCTGCGCCGCGTGCGCACGCTGCTGCAGCAGATCCGCGCGGTCGCGGCAGACCGGCTGGAGGTCGACGCCGGCCTGGTGCGCGCCAACCTCTTCGTGCCCAACGCCAACGTGCTGCGCATGGTGCGGGGCGCCTGGGACAACATGCGCTGGGCGCCGGAGCACGAGCTGGAGCTGGAGCTCGACCACGGCAGCACCGGCCGCGCGTACACCGACGGCACGCCCTTCTCCATCCGCCGCCGCGGCGCCGGCTGGACCGCCGGCACGCTGCCCGGCCCGCAGCAGGAGCGCCTGGAGCCCCGGCTGCAGTGGGTGCTGTCGCTGCCCATCGGACGCATCGTGCGCCACGAGGACATCGCGGTCGCGAGCGAGGTCGTCGGCGTGCTCAACGTGGACGGTCTCGACACCGTGCCGGCCCTCATGCAGACTCCGGGGAACCCGGCGCTGAAGACGCTCGTCTTCGCGCTGTGGGCCGCCACCGAGCGCATCCGCGAGTCGCTGGCGCTGGCCAACCTCGGAGAACCCCTGCATGACGCCTGAACGTCCCTCGCCCGCCCCGGCGCCCGCCGAGGAACTGGTGCAGTTCCTGTTCGGCGCCGCGTCGGCGGCAGCATTGCTCCAGGGCGCCCGCGCGCTGCTCGAGGACGCGCCGCGCGAGCTGGCCGAGTCGTTCGAACAGGCCGTCCGCGCGGCGGGTCTCGCGTCTTGAGCGCACCGGCCGCCGACCTCGACCTCGCCGCGCTGGTGGCGCGCGCCCGCGCCGCGCTGCCCAACGCGCACGCGCCCTACTCGCGCTTTCGCGTCGCCGCCGCCGTGCTGGACGAGCAGGGCCGCGTGCACGTGGGCGTCAACGTCGAGAACATGTCCTACGGCCTCACCGCCTGCGCCGAGCGCGTGGCCGTCGGCGCCGCGGTCGCGGCGGGCGCGAAGCGCATCCTCGCCGTCGGCCTGACGGCCGAGAAGATGCACCCCATCACGCCCTGCGGCGCCTGCCGGCAGGTGCTGGCCGAGTTCGCCGATGCGGCCGTGCCCGTTGCCAGCGACGCCGAGGACGGCAGCCTGGTCGTGCGGTGCGTGGGCGAGCTGCTGCCCGGCGCCTTCGCGTTCGATCCCGACCGATGACCCCCACGCTCGACGCGGGCCGCAACTTCGGCGCGCTCGTCCAGGCCCGCCGGGGCAACGACCTGCTCGCCAACGCGGCCGACCACGCGCCGCGCATGCAGGTGCCGCGCCATGCGCACGAGAACGCCTACCTGTGCATCGTCGTGGCCGGCGGCTTCGAGCTGCGCCACGACGGCGCGCGGCCCGACGACTGCGGGCCCGGTGCCGTCGTCGCCCATCCCGCCGGCGCCGCGCACGCCAACCGCTTCGGCGATGCCCCGGCGCGCTGCGTCAACCTGCACTTCGGCGCGAGCTGGACCGAGGATCCGTCGGTGCGCGCCTGGTTCGCCGACTTCCGCCACGCCCGCCTGGGCGCCCATGCCGGCGCGGTCGCGCGCCTGGCGGAGGAACTGCTGGCGTGCGACGCCGCCGCCCCGCTCGCCTTCACGGCCGCGGCGGTCGAGCTGCTCGCGCAGGCGATGCGCGCCGGCGCCCCCGCGCCGAGCGCCGCCGCCGTCGCACGCGCGATCGACCTCCTCGAGGCCGACCTGGCCCGCGCGCCCGGCCTCGCGACGCTGGCCGCGGCCGTGGGCCTGCACCCGTCGCACCTCGCGCGCGCCTTCCGCGCGGCGCGCGGCGAGACCGTCGGCGACTACGTGCGCCGCCGCCGCGTCGAGTCCAGCGTCGCGCTGCTCGCCCGCCCCGAGCTCAGCTTGGCCGAGGTCGCGGCAGCGGCCGGGTTCGCCGACCAGGCGCACTTCGGCCGCGTCTTCAAGCGCCACCTGGGCGCCACGCCGGGCGCGCGCCGGCGCGAACTGCTGCGCACGTCCTAGGCCGTCACGCGCGTTCAAGACCGCGCGATCCGCATTGCCTACGCTGCGGCCCATGCCCAGCCCCGCATCCGCCCTGCCTCGCCTGATCGGCGCCCTCACCGCGGCGTTCGCCCTGCACGCCTTCGCCGCGCCCTCCTCCCGCGAGCTGCTCGCCCAGGCCCGCGCCGCGGCCGGCGGCGCAGCCTGGGACGCGGTCGCCCAGCTCGAGGCCCGCGGCCGCGTCCGAAGCTCCGGCCTGCCGGGCGACTGGCACCGCGTCGAGGACCTGCGCCGCGGCCGCTTCGTCGAGGATGCGGACGTCGGTGTCTGGCGCGTCGCCGAGGGCTGGGACGGCGCGCGCCGCTGGCGCCAGGATCCGTCGGGCGG
>Ga0209051_1001548_pt1 | contig 19058 bp, 19 predicted proteins | sample AraplaCvi_mMS_r2_2_FD_184286 | JGI IMG/M metagenome (GOLD analysis project Ga0209051, IMG submission 184286) | Arabidopsis root microbial communities from North Carolina, USA - plate scrape MF_Cvi_mMS_r2 (SPAdes) (version 2) | ecosystem: Host-associated > Plants > Roots > Endosphere | place...
CACCCCCCTCTGTCCTGCCGGACATCTCCCCCTCAACGGGGGAAATCCAATCGTGGCTTGCTCCTCGCTCCAAAGCGGACTTGGAACTCGTGGGGGCAGCGTCGGGGTCCACATCACCAATGTCAGATGCTGGACCAACGTCAGATGTCGGAACCGACGGCGCATCCGTGATCTCCCCCCTTGAGGGGGAGATGTCCGGCAGGACAGAGGGGGGTGCTTCCGCAGGCGCTGCGGCTTCTTCATCGGCCTCGGCTTCCGCCTGCAGCAGCGACAACGGCACCATGCCGATATCCGACGCGGCCTCGACACCAGGAAGAAGCGGCGGCTCGTCATCGTCGGCAGTCGTCGGCTCAGCTGGCTCGATATCCTCCGCCGCCACATCCGCGACAGGCCCGCCGGCCGTCTCGATCTCCGCCGGCGCGACCGGATCGACCGGCGAGACCGGCAGGTCTTCATGGCGCGATCTGGGCTCCAGTTCCGCCTGAACGGCGGCCAGGTCTTCCGGCCTCACGGCATCGGGGCTCGGTTCCTCGGCGGGCTTGCCGAAGGTGAAGACACGTTTGATGAAGCCCAATGCCATGAGAGAACCCGTTCCGGTTACGCCGCCCGGGATGGGACGGACGCGACCTGCATTTCCAGATGTTTGCCGTTATGGCCCGTCAACATAACGCGCTTCAACGCGCGCGGAACAAAACCGGGCACGGCTACCAGCGAAAAGTTTTCCGTATGCGCCATGCCGTTGTTCTCGACGACGATCGCCTGCTCGGTGCCGACCATGCGGTCGAGATGGGCGCGATAGAGCGCGTCCCCCCGCCCCCGCAGCCGCGCGGCGCGATCCTTGACCAGCGCCCGGTCGACCTGCGGCATGCGGGCCGCGGGCGTGCCCGGCCGCGGGCTGTACGGGAAGACGTGCAGGAAGGAAATCCCCGCCTCTTCCGCCATCGTCGCGGCATTCTCGAACATCTCTTCCGTCTCGGTCGGGAAACCGGCGATCATGTCCGCTCCGAAAGCGATCCCGGGCCTCAGTCGCCGCGCCTGTTCGGTGAAGGCGAGTGCCTCGGCCCGCGAATGGCGGCGCTTCATCCGCTTCAGGATCATGTCGTCGCCATGCTGCAGCGACAGGTGCAGATGCGGCATGAATCGCGGCTCGTCGGCGATCAGGTCCCAGAGATGCCTGTCCGCCTCGATGCTGTCGATCGAGGAGAGGCGCAGGCGCAGGATCTCCGGCACCTGTTTGAGCAGCGTCTTGGCGAGAATCCCGAGCGACGGCTGGCCCGGAAGGTCGGCGCCATAGCTGGTGGCATCGACGCCGGTCAGCACGATTTCGCGATAGCCGCCTTCGACAAGCTTGCGGGCCTGCTTGACCACGGCACCCATCGGCACCGAGCGGGAATTGCCGCGGCCATAGGGGATGATGCAGAAGGTGCAGCGGTGATCGCAGCCGTTCTGCACCTGGATGAAGGCGCGCACATGGCCATCGATATGCCTGACCATCTGCGGCGCGGTGGCGCGCACGCTCATGATGTCGTTGACGCGCAGCTTCTCTTCCGCCGAGACGCCGAAATCCGGCAGCGCCCGGTAGGAGGCGCTTGTCAGTTTCTCCTCGTTGCCGAGCACGACATCGACTTCCGCCATGCCGGCAAAGGTGTCTTTTTCCGTCTGTGCGGCGCAACCGGTGACGATGATGCGCGCATGCGGGTTTTCCCGCCGCGCCCGGCGGATCGCCTGGCGGGCCTGGCGCACGGCCTCGCCGGTCACGGCGCAGGTATTGACCAGGATGGCATTGTTGAGCCCGGCCTTTTCCGCCTCCGCCCGCATCACTTCCGATTCATAGGTATTGAGCCGACAGCCGAAGGTGATGACCTCGACGCCGCTCAACTGACCCGAGCCTCGGGCTCGCCGGAACCAGTCTCCCGGTCGCGGGTGAAGCCGCCGTTCTGCGGATCGACCTTGCCGGACCATTCCCATTCGGCAGGCCCGGTCATGACGACGTGATCGTCTGCCCGCCACTCGATGGTGAGCGGCTGGCGGACCGGGCTGGAGGCGACGTCGATCGTCACGGTGCGGCCGGTGCGCCCGGTGCGGGCGGCGGAAACGGCGGCGGCGCATGCGGCCGAACCGCAGGCGAGCGTCAGGCCGGCGCCGCGTTCCCAGGTGCGGGTGCGAAGCGACGAATTGGACGTGACCTGCGCCAGCGTGATATTGGCCTTTTCCGGGAAGATCGGATGGTTTTCCAGGAGCGGCCCGAACCGTTCGAGATCGAAGCTCATCGGATCACGGTCGACCCAGAAAACGGCATGCGGGTTGCCCATCGACATGGCCGAAGGAGAATGCAGGACCGGCGCGTCGATCGGGCCGATCTGCAGCTCGATCCGGCCGGTATCGAAAAATTCTTCCGCCAGCGGAATGCGGTCCCATTCGAACACCGGCGTGCCCATATCGACCGAGATCGTGCCGTCTTCGTGCTCGACCGCATTGAGGATGCCGGCGACCGTCTGGAAGGTAAACGTCTTGCGGCCGGTCTCGGAGCTAAGCGCCTGCACGACGCAGCGCGTGCCGTTGCCGCAGGCCTGCGCCTTCGAACCGTCGGAATTGAGGATGTCGATCCAGGCGTCGGTGCCTTGAGCCTTCGGATCGTGGATCGCCATGATCTGGTCGAACTGGGTGGCCGGATCGGCATTGAGCGCGATCGCGGCCTGCGGCGTCACCCAGTCGGTGCGCCCACGCATGTCGACGACCAGGATCTTGTTGCCAAGCCCGTTCATCCGCGCGAATTCCACCAGTTCCGTCATGACATCGATCCATTCCGGGCCGGATGCCCGCTTATCCGGCTGTATATGGCGGAAAAGGCGAGGAATTACCAGTGGGAGCCGCGTCCTCCACAACAGCGATCAAGCTGCCGTCAATTAGACTGATATTTATCAATTCCCAATTTTAGATTTTTTAACTGGGTGCCGTCCACGGAAGCCAGCAACTTTGATAGATGTATCCCATCCCCTCCTTGTTGCGTTGCCACACAAGCCGTTCGCTCGCGCCCGACTTCCTCCTGTGCGAGGGATACAAATCTCCTCACGCACGACTCTGCAACCATTCTCATCCTAATTTTGGTTTCATCGTTAGCCTCTAACCACCCCAGGGAAATTTGGTGGGCTATAACAAGTTGGTCCAGAATTTGAGGACGCAACCCACGATAGGCATTTTCTTTATCAGCACCGTGAGCGTTCTTCTCATTTTTAAATAATAATCTCCCGCGCTCTATCAACACGGAGGACTGGAAAACTATGACCGCGATTTTTTCACGGGGATCAAAATACGATTGATCCTTTATAGCAGTAACTAAGAATAGATTTTGCAAACAAGTAATTCCCTCATTTGCCCAAGCGAAAACCTCATCTCTCCTTAATTCTTTTTTTCGCTCACTAATATAGCTTATAAACAGCCCAACGACCAAGCCGACGGCTGCAATGATCGCGGAAGCGACTGCGGCTACTGTCTCTGGCATTTTGCCTCCAATCCAACAACGCAACTATAGCGACAAATGCGAATAAACACAGCCAGAAAAAGTCATCGGTGATTTCGTCAATCAGGTCGCTAGCACACCGCTTTATTGGAACTGGCTCACCCGAAAAACTCGTCCACCAGCGCATGCACCCGCCGGAACGCCGCCTTGGCGCCTTCGGCCATGTCCATTTCCTCTGCCTCGGACATGTCGAACCCGTTGAAGGCCGCGACGAAGGTGCGCCAGTGCAGGCCGCGGCCGGCAGGATGGCCTGCAAGATGGCGGGCGCCGAATTCTTCCGAAAGACCGAGCCTTGCCGCCTGCTTCAGGAGGAACGCGGCGCCGAGGTTCGAGCCTTCGGCGACATAAAGCCAGCCGAGTGCAGCCGGGATGCCCAGTCCGCCCGTTCCGGCGGTAAGCACCGGCGGCACCTTGCCGGTGATATCGAAAATATCCTGCCGCAGCGCTTCAAGCCGGACGCGGTTCGGAAGATCGGGCACGAGGCGATTGAGCTGCGGATCGGTAAACAGCGGATCGACATCGGCGTGGAAATGGTGCTGCACGGCGAGGAACAGAGCGTAGCGCTCGCGGCTGGCAAAAGGATCGGCCGCCATGATGCGCTTGTCGAGACGCTCGTGGGTGACGTCGGTCAGGGCTTTGAGGCGCTGGATGCGGGTCTGGGCGGCGGGTGTTTGAAGTTCGGTCTGCATGAAATCAATCCACTGAATATGATCAGAATTTGGCGGACAACGTGGCCCGGATCGTGCGTCCCGGCGCCGGATTCCAGCCGTCGAGCGCATCAATGTAGAAACGATCGGTCAAGTTTTCGGCTTGAAGGTCGAATGTCAAGTTTTCCGTGATCTTATAGGTCGCGAAGGCGTCGACGGTCGTATAGGGCACCCACATGCCGGTATATTGGCGTGCGCCTTGGGTGACCGGCGACATGCGCGCGCCGGCCTGGGTGATGCGGATACCGGCCTGCAGCTTGTCCTCGAAAAGCCGCGTGCCGATGGTGAGGCTTTTCATCAATTCGGGCGGCATGTGGTTTGCGGCGTAGTCGTTGCTCACCGTTTCGCCGGAGCAGGGAGACCCTCTCCGGCAGAACTCGTAGTCGGTGTAGTAAGTCAGCTGGCCTTGAACAAAGAGCATGCCGAAATCGTAGGAGGCTGAAAGCTCGAGACCGGAGAAACTTGCCTTTTCCAAGTTTTCGAACGTGAAAGCCTCGGTTCCCGGCGGCACCGGAGGCGGTACAACGTTAGGGACACGAGAAATGTAATCGGTGTAGCTGTTGTTGAAGTAGGAGAGCTTCAACCGGGCGGAATCCGTGTCGGCAATCAACCCGTCCCTGCTCAGATTGATGCCGACTTCCCAGTTCTGCGACACTTCCGGCTTGAGGTTCGGATTTTGTCTAACGTTGCCGTCATTGCCCATGGTTTCGCGCATGGTCGGCGGGCGGAGACCTTCGGCGTAGAGCGCATAGAACTGCAGGCCGTCGAGAGGCTCGATGGTTGCGCTGACGGACGGGTTAAGGCGTCCACCGTCCTTCTCGCGGACACCGGTCTTGCTCGTGGTGCCGTGGTCCTTCAGCCAGTAGTGATCGTAGCGCAGGCCGGCATTGAACTTCAGCCAGTCCGTCGCCTCCCATTCTCCCTGGCTAAAGACGCTGGCGATACTACGGGTACCGATGCTCGGGTTCATCTCCACGCCGACGGAGCTTGCGGTGGTACGGCTCCGGTAAGGGCGAGAGTCAATATCTTCGAACAGGTACGAGGCGCCATAGTTGGCGCTGACATTACCATGGTCCGTATCGAACTTGCTCGTGTTCGAAATGTCTCCGCCATAGGTGTGGGTCATCGCATAGCGCGGATCGTCGCCCGGCGGCGTGTTGACCGGCGTGACCCACGGCGGAAGGTAGAAGGCGAGACCGGTCGACATGTCCATCTGATCGACGATACTCATCCAGGCATTGACCCTGAGATCAACCATGTCGTCCGGATTGTAACGGTAGCGGCTGGTGAATGTATCCGTCGTCACATTGGACAGCGGCGCCTGGCGAAACGTCTCGGGCTGTGTGAACAGCAGCGACGACATCGCCTCGCCGTATTCGGCTTCGTAATGAACGTAACCGAGTTCGATGCTTTGGTCGTCGTCGATATGGATCGTGCCCTTGGCCAGGAAGGAGGTCGATTCGCTCGATGTGTTCCACACTTCCTCGCCCGGCTTGGTATAGGAGAGGGGCCAATCGCGATTGTTGAATTTGTAGGTCGTCGGGCCTTTCGAGCCTGCGAAATAATTGCCGCGATACCGCCGGGCCGCGGCTATCACCAGATCGAAATTGTCCTGCACGGTCGCAAGCGCAACGCTACCGTTGCCATTCGTGAAGTCGAAGAATTCGGCCTGGTCGGTCTGCTGAACGATCGAATTGATCGTGAAGTTGGACGTCGTATTGTCCTGCGCCCCGATCTTGATCCGTCCGCCATACTCCTTGCCGTCCTCGACGATATCCTTCGCGTTGATCGTGCGGATGCCGACCACGCCGCCATTGACGCCGGCGCCGGCAGCCCCGCCCGACGGGCCTTTCGAGATGCTGACGCCGCCGATCAGGTCCGGGTCGATATAGGTGCGGTCGTCGACGCCGGCATAACCGCGCCATGTCGTGGTCGTCTGCTGGGTTCCGTCGATGGCGACACGCACGCGGTTTTGCCCCTGCAGGCCGCGGATATTGACGTTGACAGCACCGCCGTTGTGATTGTTGGCGGAAATGACGCCCGGCGTGTTCTTGAAGATGTCGCCGGCCGTCGAACCGCGGAACCGCTCGATCTGTTCGGCGGTGATGTAGCTGGTGGAGCCCGCCGTCTCGTAAGGCGTGTCCACGCCGTCGCTATCCCCGTCCCGCAGCACGATCGGCTCGAGCGTCGTGTCATCCGATGCATCCGGCAGGCTGGCAGCCGAACCCGCAACTTCCAGCGTCACCGTATTGCCGCCGCTTGACCGGAAGGAAACGCCGGTCCCCGAGAGCAGCCGCGACAGGGCGGCAGACGGTGTCAGCGAACCGGTCACGCCTGCTGTGGTCTTGCCCGAGGTGATTTCGCTGCGATAGACGAGACGCAGGTCGGTCTGGCGGCCCAGTGCAAGAAGTGCGTTTTCAAGCGGTCCGGCCGGAATGGAAATGGCGACCTGCTGTGACTGGACACCTTGCGCCGGTTGTTGCGCTTTGGCCGGTGCCATGCCGCCCAGCAAGGATGCGCCCGCCAGCGCCACCCTGACATGCCGCGAAAAACGCGGTCCCGTCAAACTCATGTCGACCCCCTGTACTCAAACATCATGACCGCTCTCATCGCGGCCCCTGATGGCTATGAGTGGAAGAGGGCTCCGCCTCCTGACGTCGGTTTTCGAAAAAAGATGATTTTAACACTCAATTTTTTGATCGGGCAGTTCTCAGCGCGAACGGACCAGCGTGACCCAGTCGGAAAGCCGGATGATGCGGATCGGCAGGCTCTCCTGCAGGGCGGCGAACGTCTGGTCGATGTCATTTGCGGCGAACACGCCGCTGACCCGCAGCTGCGCAGCCTGGTCGTCGAGCACGACGATGCGTCCGTGCTGGTAACGGCCGATCCGGTCGAGCACCTCGCCGAGCGGCAGGCCGGAAAAGACCAGCTTGCCGCCGCGCCAGCTCGTCAGGTTGGCGACGTCGCCGGAGCCGGTCACCAGGCGCCCCTCGGCACCGAGCTTCGCCGTGCCGCCGGCATCGAGCACCGCACGCTGCGAACCGGAAGTGACCGCGACATGCCCCTCTTCCACCATTACCTCGTCATAGTCGCCGACCCGCACCGCATAATGGGTGCCGAGCGCGATCGCCTGCGCTTCGTTGCCGCTGACGACGAAAGGCCGCGCCGGGTTCGGAGTGACGTCGAAAAAGGCTTCGCCGCGCAGAAGCACGATCCGGCGTTCCGTCTGGCCGTATCGCACCTGGATGGCGCTATCGGTATTGAGCGTCACCACCGATCCGTCGTCGAGGTCGATGCGCTTGACGACGCCGACCGGCGTGTAGAAATCCGAACGATACCAGGCGACGAGGCCGGTATCGTTGGCGACAACGCCAAGACAGCCCATCAGAAGCAAGGCGGCCATGCCGCCGCCGACCATGCGGCGCCGGCGCGGGGCAACCGTTTTTGGCACCGAGGCGAGATCGCCCCAGAGCGCGCTCATCTCCTCGAAGGCCGCGGCATGTGCCGGATCCTGCATTTTCCAGAATTCGAAGCGGCGGCGGTCCGCTTCCGTCGCGTCCCGGGATCCGAGACGCGCCACCCAGCCGGCCGCTTCCTCCGCAATCGCGTCTTCGCGGGCCTTATCCGAAATATTAGTCATATGCATTTCCCCCGGTCGGAGGCAATGCCGCAAGGCGCGCCTGACGGCAAGCCATGAGTGCACGGATGATGTGTTTTTCAACCATATTCCGGGAAATACCGAGCTTCTCCGCTATCTCCCCGTTGGAAAGCCCTTCGAGCCGGCTGAGCACGAATACGACCCGGCATTTCGGCGGCAGCGCGGAAATCGTTTCGATCAGAATCCCGAGCTGCTGGCGGGCGGCCACCACCCGCTCCGGGCTCGGCGCTTCGTCGGCGACTTGCGTCTGGTCCAGCTCTTCCGCAAAAAGCGCGCTGTCGCGCATCAGCCGCGCGGTGATGCCATGGGCGACGGACCGGGCGACCTGGAAAAGATAGGCATGCGGATTGCGCAGATCCTCCTTCGGCGATGTTGTCAAAAGCCGCAGAAAGGTCTCCTGTGTGGCATCCGCTGCATCCTCCCTGTTGCGCAGACGCCGAAGAAAGAACCGCCGCAGCTTCCCCTCCTCGGTCTGCTGCAATTGTTCGATTAGGCTGATGTCCAAGTCCTTAAACCCCGCGGCCGGGACCTGCCCGACCAATCGGTCGGCGTTTAGCGCCGCCTAAAAAATGATTCAACATCAATGATTTGGAATGAATCCAAGGAGGATGATAAAAACATGATTATAAAATTCATGTTTTTATGCAAAATCAGCGCCTTGAATAACCGCGCACCTGCCCACGGCCGAGACTGAAATTTTCGCTGATCGGGGCAGATTTGTCGCGTTTCCGCAACAGTCCCGGCATGCTCAGACGGAAATCGCCGGCACTTCGAAGACTTCGCCCGGCCGCATCGGCCGGAAACGGTCGCGGGAAATGCGGCGTGCGTCGAGAGCGGCATGAAGTGCTTGCAACGGCTGCTCGATCCCTTCGTCGGTGAGATTGAACGTGCCCCAATGATGGCCGGCGACGAAAGCCGCGTCGCAGAGAAGCATGCCCTCTACCGCCTCGTCCGGGTTCTGGTGCTGCGCCTGCATGAACCAGCGCGGTTCGTAAGCGCCGAACGGCAGGTTGGCGAGCCGGAAGGCCCCGTGTTTTTCGCGGGCGGCGCGATAATTGATGCCCTGGTGGAAGCCGGTATCGCCGATATGGTAGATCTTGCCGGCCGGGGTTTCGAAGACGAAGGCGGCCCATAGCGCCATGCGCCGGTCGCCGACGCCACGCGCCGACCAGTGATGGCAGGGTTCGCAATGGAGGACGATGCCGGGGGCGATCTCCCCGCGGCCGCCCCAATCCATCACCGTGATCTTCGCATCCTCGATACGCGACCGGATCAGCGAGTCGTTGCCGAGCGGCGTGATGAAATGCGGCTTGTCGCGGCCCTGCAGAACCCAGAGGGTTTCGAGGTCCATGTGATCGTAGTGATTGTGAGTGACGAGCACGACATCGATCGGCGGCAGATCGCCGACGCGGATGCCGGGCGGATTGACCCGTTTTGGACCGGCGAAACGCACCGGGCTGGCGCGGTCGTCCCAGACCGGGTCGGTCAGGATATTGAGGCCGGCGACCTGGATCAGCATCGCGGCGTGGCCGACCATGGTGACGGTCAGCCGATCGCCGGAGACGCGGCTTTCCGGCACCGCCTGCGGAAACGGGCTCGGAAAACTCGCCGGCCAGGCGATATTGTTGCCGCCGAGCTTCCAGCGCAGCAGATCAAGACCGCCGCGCGGGTCTTCGCCGCCCGGGTTGAAGAAATACGTCCCGTCGAAATGATCGGAGACCGGACCGGAGTAATACTTGTTGGCAGCCATGGCTCCCCTTGCCGCAAGCCCGCCCACGAGGGCGGCGATCGCACCGATGCCGGACCATTTCAGAAATTTTCGTCGGTTCATGGGAGCTTTCTAGCAGCCTCGGGCTGCATCTGAAAACTCAAATCGAGAACCGGCGCACACGATCATGCAACTTCGATATCCGTCTTGGAGAAATCGTTGCCGACGAAAAGCAGGGGCGACTGAAGCATTTTCGCTGCGGCATAGGAGAAACAATCGCCGAAGTTCAGCTTAGCGGGATGGCCGACAAAGCGGCCGTAGGTTTGGGCGGCACTCAAGGCCACGCGATGGGTGCCAGGCACGACCGGCAACTCGACCGCGCCGATTTCATTGAGAAAACCTTCGATAGCGAACTCCGCGCGCTCGATCAGATGAGGCGGCGTCGGTGCATTTTCGCCATAAGCGGCGATCTTCTTCTTGCGCGCAAGAGCGGTAGCCGCCTCAAACACGACGAGCGAAGAATAGTAGATGGGGCTCCCAACGCTGCCGATCTTTTTCAGCAGAGGGACACCGGCCTCTTCTTCTCCAAGAATGGCGACGAGAGCAGAGGCATCGATGAACATCAGCTTTCCCACATCTCGTCCATGAAAGCTTTCTCATCGAAATCCGGATCGTTTGGACCAAGATCTGCAATCATGCGCTGATATTTTTTAACACGCTCCTCAAGCGGCACATCTTCCTTCGTCCGCTTCAGCTCGTTCTCCAGCGCCACGCGCACCGCTTCCGTCTTGGTCTTGGTGCCAAGCCGGCGCATTACCTCGTTTGCTAGCTCGTCCACCTTGTCGTCGCGGATATAAAGGGACATGCCGATCCTCTCCGATGGAGAATTCCAGGAATATTCATTATAGAGAAAATGAATATCCCCGCAAGCGCCGGACGCGATCGAGGTGCCAGCCTTGACTTTGCCGCCCATTTCCTGTTTAAGCCCGCCAATCTGCTGACAAGTTGCGACTTGGAGCCGCCGACCGGGGCCGACAAACTGAGCCCGGAGGTCAACACCCGACAGCGCGTTGCGCCCTCGGGTGCTTTTTGGCTTTGCGCCTTGTTTTTGGCGGATAGGAACCCGACGTTTCGGTGGTCCCGAAACGCGAGAAGGAAGAAACGATGTTCGAAAGCCTCCAGGACCGTCTTGGCTCCATCTTGAGTGGACTGACCGGCCGTGGCGCATTGAGCGAGGCGGATGTCTCCGCCGCTCTGCGCGAGGTTCGCCGTGCGCTGCTCGAAGCGGACGTGGCGCTGGAAGTCGTGCGCTCCTTTACCGACAAGGTGCGCGAAAAGGCCGTCGGCGCCGAAGTCCTGAAGTCGATCAAGCCCGGCCAGATGGTCGTCAAGATCGTCCATGACGAGCTGATCGAGATGCTCGGCTCCGAAGGCGTGGGCATCGATCTGCATGCGGTCGCTCCGGTCGTCATCATGATGGTCGGCCTCCAGGGCTCCGGCAAGACGACGACGACGGGCAAGATCGCCAAGCGGCTGACCGATCGCGAGCGCAAGAAGGTGCTGATGGCATCTCTCGACACGCGCCGCCCGGCCGCCCAGGAACAGCTGCGCCAGCTCGGCGTGCAGACCGGCGTCGACACGCTGCCGATCGTCGCCGGCCAGTCGCCGACTGAGATTGCCGCCCGCGCGGTGCAGGCCGCCAAGCTCGGCGGCCATGACGTCGTCATCCTCGACACCGCCGGCCGCACCCATATCGACGAGCCGCTGATGGCGGAGATGGCGGAGATCAAGCGCCGCTCGAACCCGCATGAAATCCTGCTAGTCGCGGACTCGCTCACCGGCCAGGACGCCGTCAACCTCGCCCGCAATTTCGACGAACGCGTCGGCATTACCGGCCTCGTTCTGACCCGCATGGACGGCGACGGCCGCGGCGGTGCGGCCCTTTCGATGCGCGCCGTCACCGGCAAGCCGATCAAGCTGATCGGTACTGGCGAAAAGATGACGGAGATGGAGGAATTCCATCCCCGCCGCATTGCCGACCGTATTCTCGGCATGGGCGACATCGTTTCGCTGGTCGAGAAAGCCGCCGAGAATATCGACGCCGAGAAGGCGCGCGCCATGGCCGAGAAGATGGCCAAGGGCAAGTTCGACCTCAATGATCTAGCCGAACAGCTGAAGCAGATGCAGTCGCTCGGCGGCATGGGCGGCATCATGGGGCTGATGCCCGGCATGAGCGGCATGAAGGACAAGCTTTCTGCCGCCGGCATGAGCGACAAGACGTTTGCCCGCCACATCGCCATCATCCAGTCGATGACCAAGGCCGAGCGCGCCAACCCGGACATGCTGAAGCACAGCCGCAAGAAGCGCATCGCCGCCGGCTCCGGCACGGATGCGGCCGAAATCAACAAGCTGCTCAAGATGCACCGCCAGATGGCCGACATGATGAAAATGATGGGCGGCAAAGGCAAGGGCGGCATGATGAAGCAGATGATGGGCGGCCTTGCCTCGAAGATGGGGCTTGGCGGCATGGGCGGCGGAATGGGTGGAATGGGCGGCATGCCCGATCTTTCCAAGCTCGATCCGAAACAGCTCGAAGCGCTGCAGAAACAGGCGGATGCCGCGGGCTTCAAGCCGGGCTCGATGCCCGGTCTTCCAGGGGGAGGCATGCCGGGTCTTGGGGGCGCCAAGCTGCCCGGCCTCGGTGGCGGTTTCCCGGGCCTTCCCGGCCTGCCAAAGAAGAAGTGAGGGAGGACGCACCCATGGTTGACGCCGAAGTGAAAGCCAAACTTGCGAGCTACCGCCAGTCGATCGACAACATCGACGCGGCGCTCGTGCATATGCTGGCGGAGCGTTTCCGCTGCACCAAGGAAGTGGGCGTCCTCAAAGCCCAGTACGATTTGCCGCCGGCCGACCCGGCGCGCGAAGAATTCCAGATCGAGCGTCTTCGCCGCCTGGCGAAGGAAGCGCATCTGGACCCGGATTTCGCCGAGAAGTTCCTGAACTTCGTCATCAAGGAAGTGATCCGGCATCATGAAGCCATCGCCGCCGAACATGTCGGCACGAAAATAGCCTGAACCAGCCCGCCTGATGGCGGCCTCAAGAAGAACCCCGGCCGGCCTGACGGCGGCCAGAAAAACCTAGGAGTAATTGAAATGGCCCTGAAAATTCGTCTCGCCCGCGGCGGCTCCAAAAAGCGTCCGTACTACACCGTCGTTGTTGCCGACGCCCGTTCGCCGCGCGACGGCCGCTTCCTCGAAAAGCTCGGTTCCTGGAACCCGATGCTCGCCAAGGACAATGAAAAGCGCGTCGAGCTGAACGCCGAGCGCATCAAGCACTGGCTCGACAACGGCGCCCAGCCGACCGACCGCGTTCTGCGCTTCCTCGCTGAAGCCGGCATCGCCCAGCGCGAAGCCAAGAACAACCCGGACAAGGGTCAGCCGGGCAAGAAGGCCCAGGAACGCGCCAAGGAACGCGCCCAGAAGGCCGAAGAAGCAGCCGCCGCTGCCGCCGAAGCATAAGCTTCGCAACCAGTCCTTGTTAAGCGACGGGCGGCGCGGCAACGCGCTGCCCGTTTTGCTGTTTGCTTTTGATCGCGCAAAGCTTAAATGAGCGCACGACAACCGAGATCACGACCCTCATGACCAAGCTCGAAAATCCCGTTCTGATGGCGACCATCGGCGCCGCCCAGGGTCTCCGGGGCGAGGTACGGGTGCGCACGTACACCGCCGACGCGACCGCGCTCGGCGATTACGGCCACCTGCACAGCGAAGACGGCCGGGTTTTCGAGATCCTCGAAATCCGCGAGGCCAAGAATGTCGCGATCGTCCGCTTCAGGGGCATCAACGACCGCAATGCGGCTGAAGCACTGGCCGGCCTCGAACTGTTCATCGACCGCGACAACCTGCCCGACGACGAACTCGAGGAAGACGAATTCTATTACGCCGATCTCGAAGGCCTGGAAGCGGTCGACGAAGAGGGCAAGAGTTACGGCACGGTGAGCGCGGTCTACGATTTCGGCGCCGGCGACCTGCTGGAGCTGAAAGGCCCCGGCCGCCGTCCCGCCCTCATCCCCTTCTCCGAGGCCGCCGTGCTGGAGATCGACCTGGAAGGCGGCAAGATCCTCATCGATCCGCAGGCGGCCGGCCTGACCGAAAACCCGGAAGACGACGGTCCGGCACCGGGTTTCCCCAAAAAGGGCAAGTAGGCGCGATGACCTTCCGCGCCACCATCCTGACGCTCTACCCGGAAATGTTTCCGGGGCATCTGACCTTTTCGCTGGCCGGCAAGGCGCTGGAGCGCGGGCAATGGTCGCTCGAAACGGTGCAAATCCGCGATTTTACCGAGGACCGGCATCGCACGGTGGACGACACGCCGGCCGGCGGCGGCGCCGGAATGGTGCTGAAGCCGGATATTCTGGCCAAGGCGATCGACAGCGTTTCCGAGAATGACAGCCGACCCCGCCTGCTGATGAGCCCGCGCGGAAAACCGCTGACCCAGGAAAAAGTGCGCGAGCTTGCCGGCGGCGACGGCGTTGTGATCGTCTGCGGCCGTTTCGAAGGCGTCGACCAGCGGGTGATCGATGCGCGCAATCTCGAAGAGGTGTCGATCGGCGACTATGTTCTGTCCGGCGGCGAGCCCGCGGCGCTGACGCTGCTCGACGCGGTCGTGCGCGTCCTGCCGGGCGTCATGGGCAATGCGCTGTCAGGCACCCATGAGAGTTTTGAAAACGGACTTCTCGAACATCCGCAATATACCAGGCCGCAGATGTTCGAAGGGCGTGAGATCCCGGCGGTGCTGACCTCGGGCAATCATGCTGCAATAGAGAAATGGCGGCTGGAGGAGAGCCGGCGGCTGACGCTGGAGCGCCGGCCGGACCTGATCCCGGGTCACCCCGTCACGAAATAATACACCGTCAGAGCCGCACCAACCGCGACCACGCACCAGCGCAGCACCGCCTGCGGCACCCGTCGCGCCATCCACACGCCCGCATAACCGCCGAGCGCGCCGGCCGGGATCATCACGAGCGCTTCCGGCCAGGCGATGACGCCGCCGCCGACGAAGACGATGATGGCGACCGCCGCGATCAGGATCGCCAGCATGTTCTTCAGCGCATTGAGATGGTGATAGCTGCCGCCGGTCGTCACCCCGAGGACGGCCAGCATCATGATGCCCATGCCGGCCCCGAAGAACCCGCCATAGATCGACGTCAGGAATTGCCCGATGACCGAACCGGGGGAGTTGGCTGACCGCTCCGCCGACGCCTTCGGTTTCAGCCACGGCCCCGCCGCAAATACGGCCGTTGCGGCCGCCAGAAGCCAGGGCACCAGCGCGCGAAAGGATGGATTGTCGAGCGACAGCAGCAGGAAGGCGCCGGCGAAAGCGCCGATCACCGAAACCAACGCCAATACCAGCGCACTGCGCCAGCGGCTGGAAATCTCGTCCCAATAGGCGATCGTCGAGGTGACATAGCCCGGAAACTGCACGATCGAGGACGTGGCATTGGCCAAGATCGGCGGAACGCCGGCAAGCGTCATCGCCCCGAAGGTCAGAAAGGTCCCGCCGCCGGCGATCGCGTTGACCGCGCCGGACAGGAAGCCCGCTGCGGCGAGCAGGACTATCATTGTGATTGTCATTGATGTTTCCTCATCCCTGGCCACCAGATAGCGGCTTGTGCGAACGGCAGCAATAGCGGGCTTTTTCGTCACAAAATCGCAATCAACGGGATGACAAACGGAAGTCTTTCGTGTATTGGCCCAGCCGGAAATGGGAAATATCCCGTCGACCAGCAACAAAGAATGGCGAATTCGCTCTGCCGGAAAGGCAAGTCTCCGAGGCTTTGACCAAAGGGATGTAACCCGAGCGCTCTGGCTGTTTCAGAAGAACCAAAGGTTTGAGACGATGAACATCATCCAGGAACTGGAAGCCGAACAGGCCGCCAAGATCGCCGCCAAGCGCACCCTTCCGGAATTTTCCGCCGGCGACACGCTCCGCGTCAACGTGAAGGTCACCGAAGGCAACCGTACCCGCGTACAGGCCTATGAAGGCGTCTGCATCGCCCGTTCCGGCGGCGGCCTCAACGAAAGCTTCACTGTTCGCAAGATCTCCTACGGCGAAGGCGTCGAGCGCGTATTCCCGGTCTATTCGCCGATGGTCGAAAGCGTCGAAGTCGTTCGCCGCGGTAAGGTCCGTCGCGCCAAGCTCTATTACCTGCGCGATCGCCGCGGCAAGTCGGCTCGTATCGTTGAAGACACCGGCGTTCGCGCCCGCAAGCTGAACGACGCCGAGCGTCAGGCCGTTGCCGACGAAAAGGCACGTCTCGAAGCCGAGAAGGTTGCAGCAGCCCAGGCTCTCGCCGCCGAAAAGGCAGCAGCGGAAGCCGCTGAAGCAAAGGCCGCAGCAGAAGCTGCCGAAGCCGCCAAGGCTGCTGAAGCCTCTGCCGAATAAGCTTCGGAAATCGAATGTGAAAAGGCGGTCCCTGGACCGCCTTTTTTATTGCGCGATGGGCGGGTTCAGTTCCTGACGGCCGAATCCCAGTGCTCGTCGGCCTTGCCGTTGACGATACGCCATGTGTCGTACCAGGTGCTGGTATAGTTCTTCGACGGATCGCGAGGATCTTTCACTTCGCGCACCGTCCCCACGGTCACCAGATCGCCTTCCGCCGTGACGAAGACGACAGGGGTTTTTATCTTGGCCGGAACCGCGCTCGGCGTCCGCTTGAGGATGTCGATGAAATAGCTCACCACCGCTTTTCGTCCTGAAGCGGCGTTCGGGTTGTGCTGGATGTAACGTTCCGTGAGATACTGATCGGCCTTGTCCCACTGGTTGGCTTCCAGCAGGTCGCGAACGATGCCGTAGGCAACCTGCTTGTTTGCGTGCAGCTTGGGGTCCGTGCTGGTGAACAGCGCCTCCTTGTCCGCTGCGGCCGTCACGGCCTCCTGCGCCAGCGACGGCGCGGCAAGGGTGCCCATCGCGGCCCCGAACAGGACCAAACCCAGAGCGACATGTTTCAAGGCTGGTATCATCGACTTCCTCCAAGTGTTTTGATCTGGCTTGCCAGAAGACATAGGAGAAACGCCGATGGGGCGGAAGGAGGCAGTTTTACCGCCCTTGGTTCCGCAAAGGGAACCAAGGGCGGCAATTGGTCAGGCAGAGGCAGCCTGTCTCGCCGCCATCATGCGGCCGACGATGATGACGAGGACGCCGGCAACGGCAAGGCAGACGGCCAGGAAGACCATCGGCAGGATAGTGCTTCCGGTCGAATCCCGGATCCAGGGGACGACGTTCTGTGCGATGAAGCCGCCGAGATTGCCGACCGAATTGATCGCCGCGATGCCGGCGGCCGCACCCGCGCCCCGCAGGAAGCGCGAGGGGAGGCTCCAGAAGACCGGCTGGCCGGCGAAGATGCCCGCAGCGGCAATGCAGAGGAAGCCGAACTGCAGGGTCGGATTGGTGAAGATCGCCGACAGGGCAAGGCTGGCAGCCCCGATAAACGCCGGAATGACGATATAGGGCGTTTTGCTCTCCGCCCGGTCTGCGGCAGCCGGCACCACCCAGAGCGCGAGCGCGACGATCACCCACGGAATGATGTTGATGAAGCCGTTCGTCGTGTTCGAGACGCCGAAACCCTTGACGATGGTCGGCAGCCAGTAGCTGAGACCGTAGGCGGCGAGCGGAAAGCCGATATAGCAGAGCGCCATCAGAAGCACCCGCGGATTGACGAGCGCCTTGAACCCGTTGTCCGCATGTTCCTCCATTCCGGAATTCTCGCGCGCCAGCCGATCGTGCAGCCAGCGCTTTTCATCCTCTGTCAGGAATTTCGCCTTTTCCGGCGTGTCGTCGAGATAAAAGAGCGTGACGATCCCGGCGAGCACCGCCGGAACCCCGGTCGCAAGGAAGACCCATTCCCAGCCGGCAAGGCCGAGAAGCCCGTCGAGATCGAGCAGCATGCCGCCGACGGGCGCGCCAACGGCATTGGCGAGCGCGCTGAAGATCATGAACAGGCCGACCATGCGACCGCGATAATCCTTCGGGAACCAGAGGGTCAGCAGATAAAGCACGCCCGGAAAGAACCCGGCTTCGCAGACGCCGAGCAGGAAGCGCAGAATGTAGAACATGGTGGCGTTCTGCGTGTAGGCGAGCGCGATGGTGACGATGCCCCAGGAGATCATGATGCGCGCGAACCAGCGGCTGGCGCCGAAACGCGTAAGGAAGAGGTTGCTCGGCACTTCGAACAGGAAATAGCCGATGAAGAACAGCGAGGCGCCGAGGCCGTAGGCATATTCGCTCATGCCGAGCGCGCCGACCATCTCCAGCTTGGCATAACTGACGTTCTGACGGTCGATATAGGCAATCAGATAAAGCACGCCGAGGAACGGCATGAGCCGCCACACGATCTTTGAAATTAGCTCTTTTTCCTGAACCAACTTATTTACTCCAATGCTTTTGCCGCGAAAGAAGCGGCGTATTCGGTGAGGGGGATGTAGAGGAGCCACCCACCCGCGGCAAGGAGAAGATGCCCGCCCAGCCGCTTGCGATCCGCCGGCTTTTCACGAGAGGGATTCGCACACCATTTGTCAGGAGTGCCAGAATGCTCGCCCTGAACAGGAAATGGTCCCTCGACGACAAGATGGGCGGATAGAGGCATGGCGCCCTTGCGCCGCAAGCCTTCCGCACCGCGGGGTTTCCCCTGGTGGCTGGTCGTCTTCGGGGTTCTTTGCCGACGCATCGCGGCGGTCATAGCGCTCAACGAGCTGGCAGCGCTTCCGGCTGATCGTCTTCCCCCAGGCGATGCGGGCGATCCTGCCGCCGCTTTCCAATGACTTCATCTCGACTGGCGAAAGACTCGTCTCGGTGCTCGGCCTCGCCGACATGACGCAGATGGCCAAGGTCTATGCCGCCGCTTCCTTCCCCTTCTTCGAAACCTATTCGATCGTCACCTACATCTATTTGCTGCTGACGATCGGCTTGTCGCGGCATCGAGAGCCGGTTGCACGGACGGAGGGAACGTTAGCCCTCCGCCCGAGCGACGGTTGCGACATGAACGGAGGCGCGGACCTGATCAGTAGACTTCCGGGACATACATGTCCGCCGGCACGGGATGGCGGATGTAATCGTCGTGACGAACGCGGCCGGGCAGGTCGATCGCTTCCTTCGGCACGGTCTCGTAAGGCACCTGGGCAAGAAGATGGGCGATGCAGTTCAGCCGCGCCTTCTTCTTGTCGACGGCCTGCACCACCCACCACGGCGCTTCCGGGATGTGGGTCCGCTGGAGCATCTCTTCCTTGGCCTTGGTATATTCTTCCCAGTGGACGCGGCTTTCGAGGTCCATCGGCGACAGCTTCCACTGCTTCAGCGGATCGTGGATGCGCATCTTGAAGCGGAATTCCTGCTCCTCGTCGGTGATAGAGAACCAGTATTTGAGGAGGACGATGCCGGAGCGGACCAGCATGCGCTCGAATTCCGGCA
>Ga0209051_1001554_pt1 | contig 19000 bp, 15 predicted proteins | sample AraplaCvi_mMS_r2_2_FD_184286 | JGI IMG/M metagenome (GOLD analysis project Ga0209051, IMG submission 184286) | Arabidopsis root microbial communities from North Carolina, USA - plate scrape MF_Cvi_mMS_r2 (SPAdes) (version 2) | ecosystem: Host-associated > Plants > Roots > Endosphere | place...
CCAACGGTCAGATCCAGGCCGGCGACCTGTTCAGCACCGACCCCGGTCTGAAGAGCAACGACCTCGTCGCACTGGAGGACGACAAGTCGCTGTTCGCCGCGGAGAACGTCGTCCCGGTGATCAAGGCCGCCAAGGAGAACGACACCATCACCAAGACGCTCAACGCCGTCTCGGCGAAACTCACCACCGACGACCTCATCTCGATGAACGCCGAGGCTGCCACGGGAGCCAACCTCGCCGACATCGCGAAGAAGTGGCTCGCGGGCGCAGGCATCAACGGTTCCTAGGCAACTCGACAAAGGACGTCTCTGACATGAGCACCACCACCAGGCCCGCCTCCGTCGCCGGTCCCCGCCCCGTCCGCGCCCCGCGCGGCACCGAGATCTCCTGCAAGGGTTGGCAACAGGAAGCCGTCCTGCGCATGTTGATGAACAACCTCGATCCCGAGGTCGCCGAGCACCCCGACGACCTCGTCGTCTACGGCGGCACGGGGCGGGCGGCCCGCAGCTGGCCGGCCTTCGACGCGCTCGTCCGAACCCTGCGCGGTCTCGAGGACGACGAGACCATGCTGGTGCAGTCCGGCAAGCCGGTCGGCGTGTTCCGCACCAACGTGTGGGCGCCCCGGGTGCTGATCGCGAACTCGAATCTGGTTGGCGACTGGGCCAATTGGGAGCAGTTCCGCAAGCTGGAGGCGCTGGGTCTGACGATGTACGGCCAGATGACGGCCGGCTCGTGGATCTACATCGGCACCCAGGGCATCCTCCAGGGCACCTACGAGACGTTCGGGGCGATCGCCAAGAAGAAGTTCGGCGGCACCCTGGCCGGCACCATCACCCTGACCGGGGGCGTCGGCGGCATGGGAGGTGCGCAGCCGCTCGCGGTCACGATGAACGAGGGCGTCGCCATCTGCGTCGACGTGGACGAGACACGCATCGACCGGCGCATCGCCAAGCGCTACCTCGACGTCAAGGCCACCGACCTCGACGACGCGCTTGCCAAGGCGATCGAGGCGCGAGATGCCAAGCGGCCGTTGTCGGTCGGAGTGGTCGGCAACGCCGCCGAGGTCTTTCCCGCCCTGCTCGAACGTGACGCGCCGATCGACATCGTCACCGACCAGACCTCGGCGCACGACCCGCTGTCCTACCTGCCGATCGGGATTGACCTCGAGGACATGAAGAAGATGGCCGAGAAGGATCCGGCCTACTTCACCGAGCAGGCACAGGAGTCGATGGCCAAGCAGGTCGCCGCCATGGTCGGCTTCCTCGACAAGGGTGCCGAGGTGTTCGACTACGGCAACTCGATCCGCGACGAAGCCCGAAAGGCAGGCTACGACCGCGCCTTCGACTTCCCCGGTTTCGTACCCGCCTACATCCGCCCCCAGTTCGAAGAGGGTCTTGGCCCGTTCCGCTGGGCCGCCCTGTCCGGCGACCCGAAGGACATCGCCGCCACCGACAAGGCCATCCTGGAGCTCTTCCCGGACAACGAACACCTGCGGCGCTGGATCACCATGGCCGGTGAGCGCGTCGAGTTCGAGGGGTTGCCCGCTCGCATCTGTTGGCTCGGATACGGCGAACGGCACCGGGCCGGGTTGAAGTTCAACGAGATGGTCGCCTCCGGAGAGGTGTCGGCACCCATCGTCATCGGTCGCGATCACCTCGACTCGGGTTCGGTGGCTTCGCCCTACCGCGAGACCGAGGCCATGCTCGACGGTTCCGACGCGATCGCGGACTGGCCGTTGCTGAACGCATTGCTGAACACGGCGTCCGGTGCGACGTGGGTGTCGATTCACCACGGCGGTGGGGTCGGCATGGGCCGCTCCATCCACGCCGGGCAGGTGTCGGTGGCCGACGGGACCGAGCTCGCCGCGCAGAAGCTCGAACGCGTGCTGACCAACGACCCCGGCATGGGCGTCATCCGCCACACCGACGCGGGGTACGAGTACGCCGCCGAGGTGGCCGCCACGCGAGGAGTGCGAATCCCGATGCAGGAGAGCGAATGACCTCGTTCGACTCGATGTGGGGAGCCATCCTCGACGTCGGCCAGGACACGAACACCAGAGGCTATCGCCGGTTCGCCTGGTCGGATGCCGACCTGACGCTCCGCGAGTGGTTCCGCGGCTGTGCCGAGGCGCGGGGGATGTCCTTCGAGGAGGATCGCAACGGCAACCTGTGGGCGTGGTGGCTGCCGCAGGGGTGGACCGGTGAACCGACGGGCGCCTTCGTCACCGGGTCGCACCTGGACTCGGTGCCCGACGGCGGAGCCTTCGACGGGCCGCTCGGGGTCGTCTCCGCGTTCGCGGCGGTCGACATCGTGCGCGAGCGCGGTGTGGTGCCGACCATTCCCGTTGCGGTGGCGGCATTCTCCGACGAGGAGGGCGCCCGCTTCGGGGTGGCCTGCGTCGGATCGCAACTCGTCACCGGTGCCCTCGGCGCCGACCGGGCCCGCGGTTTGCGGGACAACGACGGGGTCAGCCTCGCCGAGGCGATGACGAGGGCGGGTCGCAAACCCGAACACCTCGGCGTCGACCACGCCATGCTGGGGCGCATCGGCGTCTACGTCGAACTTCACGTCGAGCAGGGCCGGGCGCTCGACCTCGTCGACCGCCCGATCGCCGTGGCGTCGTCGATCTGGCCACATGGGCGCTGGGAGTTCGTCTTCGACGGTGCGGCCAACCACGCGGGCACCACGCGGCTGGCCGATCGACGCGACCCGATGCTGGCCTTCGCGTCCTCGGTACACGCCGCCAGGTCGGCCGCGGCCCGGCACGAGGCGGTCGCGACGTTCGGCAAGGTGTTGGTGTCGCCCAACGGGGCGAACGCGATTCCGTCCCGGATCCGGGCGTGGCTGGATGCCCGCGCCGCCGACGAGGCCACGTTGACGGCGTTGGTCGACCAGATCAGCAGGGAAGCCGGGGAATTCGCGTCCTCCGACGACGTCGACCTGCACGTGACCGTCGAATCCGTCACGCCCATCGTCGAATTCCCCGAGGGTCCGCGGGCCCGGCTGCAGCGCGCGCTGGCGCGTCTCGGTGACGTGCCGGTGCTGCCCACCCAGGCGGGCCACGACGCCGGGATCCTGTCGGCCAAGGTGCCGACGGCAATGCTGTTCGTGCGCAACCCGACCGGGGTGTCGCACTCCCCGGAGGAGCACGCCGAGACCGCGGACTGCCACGTCGGTGCGGAGGCGCTTGCCGACGTCATGACGGAGTGGGTGGGGTGAGCACCTGGTGGTGTGAACACGCCTGGTTGGGTGGGGCCACGGTCGCCGAGCGGGTGTCGATCTCGGTGTCCGACGGCAGGATCGCCGCGATCGAGGTCGGCGTCGACCCGCCTGCGTCGGCCCGGCGGCTCCCCGGCCTCGTCGTGCCCGGCCTGGCGAACGCGCACTCGCACGCCTTCCACCGCGCGCTGCGTTCACGCACGCAGCGGGACCGTGGATCCTTCTGGACGTGGCGCGATCTGATGTACCGTGCGGCGGGCCGGCTCGACCCCGACGGCTACCGGCGGCTGTCCCGCGCGGTGTACGCCGAGATGGCGTTGGCGGGCATCACGTCGGTCGGCGAATTCCACTACCTGCACCACGACGTCGGCGGGGCGCCGTACGCCGACCCCAACGAGATGGGCCTCGCCCTGATCGCCGGTGCCGCGGACGCCGGTGTGCGACTGACCCTGCTCGACACGTGCTACCTGAGTTCGGGCGTCGACGGTGCGCCGTTGGCGCAGGGCCCGCAGCAGCGCTTCGGGGACGGCAGCGGTGACCGCTGGGCCGACCGCGTCGAGGAACTCCACCGTCGGGTGTCCGGCGACGATCGGGTGATCGTCGGCGCCGCACTGCATTCGGTGCGGGGCGTGCCGCTCGCGCACATACCCGCCGTCGTCGAATGGGCCGCCGCGCACGACGCACCGCTGCACGTGCACTCGTCGGAACAGACCGCCGAGGTCGACCAGTGCCTCGCCGTGCACGGCGCCACCCCGACGGCGCTGCTGCGCGACGCCGGTGCGCTCGGCCCGAGGACCACCGCGGTCCACGCCACGCACTTGACCGCCGAGGACCTCGCCGACCTCGACTGCACGGAGACCGGTGTCTGCTTCTGTCCGACCACCGAGCGCGACCTCGGGGACGGCATCGGCCCGGCGGCCGCGCTGCTGGCCGGTCGCGGGCTGTTCAGTCTCGGGTCGGACTCGCACGCGGTGGTCGACCTGTTCGAAGAGGCCCGCGCCACCGAACTCGACGAACGCCTGGCCCGCCGCGAGCGCGGGATCGTCGCGGCCGAAAGACTGCTCGGGGCAGCCACTCTCGACGGCCAGCATGCGCTCGGGTGGACCGATGCGGGCGTCCTGCGGGTCGGTGCGCGCGCGGACCTGGTCGCGGTGGACCTGGAGTCGGTGCGCACCGCAGGTGGTGGCGCCACCGTCGAGAACGTGGTGTTCGCGGCAACGGCCGCCGACGTCATCGACGTCGTCGTCGACGGTCGCGTCGTCGTCGCCGATCGGCGGCACCAGCGCGTCGACGACGTGGGTGCCGCACTGGCCGAGACCATTTCGGCGCTGATGGAAGGATCCGTTCGATGACCACGCTGTACACCGGGATCGGCGAACTCGTCACCAACGATCCGAGCCAAGGCGACGGGACCGCACTCGGCGTCGTCACCGACGGCGCGGTGGTCGTCGACGGCGACCGCATCGCATGGGTCGGGCAACGGGCGCACGCTCCGGACGCCGACTCCCGCGTCGACCTCGGGGACGCGAGCGTGATCCCCGGATTCGTGGACAGTCATGCGCATCTGGTGTTCGCCGGCGAGCGGTCTGCGGAGTTCGCGGCGCGGATGAGCGGGCAGCCCTACGCCGCAGGCGGCATCGCCACCACGGTCGCGGCGACCAGGGCGGCCGACGACTCCACCCTCGACAACGGCCTCGAGCGGCTCACGGGCGAACTGCTCCGCGGCGGCGTCACGACGTTCGAGACCAAGAGTGGTTACGGCCTGACCGTCGCCGACGAAGCTCGGGCGTTGCGGCTGGCGCGCGCGTTCACCGACGAGACGACGTTCCTCGGGGCCCACGTCGTGCCGCAGGAGTACCGCGACGACCGGGACGGGTACGTCGACCTGGTCGTCGGCCCGATGCTGGAGGCCTGTGCCCCGCTGGCCCGCTGGGTCGACGTGTTTTGCGACAGGGGTGCCTTCGACGTCGACGAGGCACGGACGATCCTGGCGGCGGGGACGGCCGCGGGTCTGGTGCCCCGTCTGCACGCCGGTCAGCTCGAGCTGGGTGCGGGCATCCAGTTGGCCGTCGAGTTGGAGGCAGCCTCGGTGGACCATTGCACGTACGCCTCCGACGCCGATCTCGAGGCGCTCGCCGCGGCGGCCGACACCACGGTGGCGACGTTGCTCCCCGGTGCGGAGTTCTCCACTCGCGCAACGTGGCCCGACGCCCGGCGGTTCTTCGACGCGGGCGCCACGGTCGCGCTGGCCACCGACTGCAACCCGGGGTCGTCGTTCACCTCCAGCATGTCGTTCTGCATCGCCGTCGCGGTGCGCGACATGTACTTCACCCCTGCGCAGGCGCTGTGGTCGGCGACCGCGGGCGGGGCGGCGGCGTTGCGCCGCGACGACGTCGGGGTGCTCGCGGTCGGTCGGCGGGCGGACTTCGTCGCGCTCGACGCCCCGTCGTACGTCCACCTCGCCTATCGGCCCGGCGTCCCGCTGGTGCGCGACGTGATCGCCAACGGAGTGCCGCTCCCGGGACGCTGACTTGCCCGCCGGGCAATATTGCCCACTGTGCAATGTTTGAGTACGGTGGCGGGCATGTCAGAACCAACCCCAAGCGGCTTGCGGGAGCGCAAGAAGGCAGACACCCGTCGGGCGCTGAGCGACGCCGCCCTGACGTTGGCCCTCGAGAACGGCATCGATCAGGTGACGCGGGAAGCCATCGCCAATCTGGCCGGAGTCTCGCTACGGACTTTCAACAACTACTTCACCGGCAAGTACGAGGCGCTGGCCTATCGCCAGGTCGAGCGTCTGCGACTCGGCATCGACGCGCTGCGTGCGCGGCCTGCGGGTGAACCCCTGTGGACGTCGGTAACCGAGGCGCTGCTGGCGCCAATGGAGGCCGAACTCGCGGAGGCTCCTAGCGACGGAGACGATGCACCGTCCCGGGCCGAACTGGCCGAGATTCGAAAGATGCTGATGAATCCAGAAATTCGCAGCGCGATATCGAAGGACCTCTTCGACGAATGGGTGCAGGTGATCGCCGAGCGCAGCGGTACCGACCCCGCTCGCGACATGTATCCACGCCTGGTCGCTGCCGTGATCGGCGCGGTGGGCGATGCGGCCATGGAGACGTACGCCACGGCCGATCCACCGGTGCCGATCACCACGCTGTACCGGCAGGGGATGACTGCCGTCGCGGCCGGACTGCCGGAACCAACGCGTCGAGGAGGATATCGATGACCGAGACCGACGTCGTCATCGCGGGAGCGGGTCCGAACGGGCTCGTGCTGGCCTGTGAGCTGGCACTGGCAGGCGTGCGACCCGTCGTGCTCGACCGGTTGCCCGCGCCGAGTGACGAGCCGAAGGCCAACGGCCTTGTCGGACAGGTGCTCCGCCAGCTGGACATGCGCGGCCTGTATGAGACCTTCGGCGGGGACGACGGGCCGCCGCGGCCGGTGCCCGGATGGATGTTCTCCGCGATGCCGCTGAGCCTCGTCGACGTCGCCGACAATCCAATGCACGCCCTGATGCTGCAGCAGCCTCGCCTGGTGCAACTGCTGGTGGCGCGGGCCGGCGAACTTGGCGTCGACGTTCGGTGGGGTCACGGCGTGGCGGGTGTCTCCCCGACGTCGGCCGGGGTGACCGTCGCCGTCGAATCAGATGACGGTCCCTACGATCTCGACGCCACCTACCTCGTTGCGGCCGACGGCGGCCGGAGCCTGATCCGCAGGAGCCTGGGGATCGACTTTCCCGGCAGCACCTCGGACACGGTGTCGCGCGTGGCGCACGTGAAGCTGCCCGACGACCTGCGCGCCGAGGACGGAACCTATGTGATTCCCGGGTTTGGCCCGTTGCCGTTCGGCCACACCAGACTTGGCAACGGCGGCCTGATCGCCGCGCAGTTCCAGCCGGACCGGCTTCTCCTGGGCACCATCGAATTCGGACGCACCGACGGCGCGGACGACGGGCCGATGACCCTCGACGAACTGCGCGAGAGCGCCCGACGGGTGATCGGCGTCGACGTCCCGATCGAAGCGCCGACCGGGCCGGGGCCACACGCGCTGCGGCGCATCGACGGTCAGAATTCGCGGCAGGCGTCCACCTATCGGAAGGGCAACGTGCTGCTGCTGGGCGACGCCGCCCACGTTCACTCGGCGATGGGCGGGCCTGGGCTGAACCTGGGCCTGCAGGACGCCGTCAACCTGGGCTGGAAGCTGGCGGCCGAGGTCAGGGGCACGGCGCCTGTCGGACTGCTGGACACCTACGACTCGGAACGCCGCCCGGTGGGGGAGCGGGTGATGATGCAGTCGCTGTCACAGACGGCGCTGATGGCACCCGGTCCCGAGATCGACGCGTTGCGAAAGCTTTTCGGCGAGCTGATGGAGTTGCCGGCGGTCAGGGAGCACATGGCGCACCTGCTGGCGGGCTCCGACGTCCGCTATCCCGTCGGCGACACCCACCCCCTGTCGGGCTACCTGGCGCCGGAGATGACCCTCGACGACGGCACCCGGCTCGCGGAGCTGCTGCGCCACGCGCGACCGGTGCTGCTCGATCTGTCCGGCGGTGGGTTCGCGACGAGCGCAGGCGCGTGGGCCGACCGGGTCGACCTGGTGACGGGCGGCAGCGCCGACACTCCGGTCGCGGCTCTGCTGGTGCGCCCCGACGGCTACGTGGCGTGGGCGACGGACTCGCCGGACGGGCCGGGGCTGACCGAGGCGCTCGCGAGGTGGTTCGGGCCAGCCTGACCAAACCCCCATCGACCGCACGCATCTTGAACCTGAACGTCGAGAGACCCCGCAAACATGCGTGCAGTCGGCGGTCCGTCAGCCCGCGAAACCGCGTTCCCGCAAGGCCAGTCGCACGCGTTGGACGACTCGGGCCCGCTCGTAGCGCAGCTGCCTGGCGCTGACGCGCACGATGCACCAGCCTCGGGCGGCCAGGAACTCCAGCCGATCGATGTCGTTGGCGTAGTCGTCGGGGCCGGTCCAATGCTGCTCACCGTCGTACTCGACGCCGACCCTCCATTCGGCCCAGCCCATGTCGACCCGCCGCACGACACGGCCCCGGTCGTCGCGTATCGGTATTTGAGTCGCCGGGCGAGGCAGGTCCGACCGAACAAGCAGCAACCGCAGGCGGGTCTCCTGCGGCGACTCCGAGCCCGCGTCGACCAGCTCCATGACGCGCTGCAATCGGCGGACGCCACGCGCACCCGGGTGCATCCGTGCGACGAGCTCGACCGCATGCTCCGGTACCGCTGTGGCGTTCAGCAGCGCGTCGACCCGAATCACCGCACTCTCCAGAGGAAGTCGCCTGCCGAGGTCGTAGGCCGTGCGCGCCACGGTGGTGCAGGCGATCTCGCCGACTGGACGGATCTCGTCATCGCGAAGCTCGTAGCTGCGAACGGTGATTCCGTTGGGCGGGGGACGGCGGGAGTGGACGATCTCCACGGGTGCGTCCTCGGGCACCCACCGGCTGCCGAGCAGCGCTGCCGCTGAATGCCCGACCAGGGTGGCGTGCCGACCTGACCACAGCCAGGCCGCGCGGGCTCGGTCGACGGCAGTCAGCTCGACGCCACTGCGGACGTACACGTTGCGGTGGAGCTTGGTGTAGCTGCGCCTCAGGTCGCGTCGGGTGAGGCTGCCGTCGGCCAAGGCTTCCGTCGCCACGACGAGTCGATCGGACACCCACCAATCGTCGACCACCGGGACGAGCCCGTTGCGCACCAATCCCTTCGCCGACCGCACGTATGTTGAACGCAAACGTCGAGAGACCCCGCAAACATGCGTGCAGTCGGCGGATCAGGCCAGGGTGGCCCGCACCCCCACCGTGATGTACGGCAACGCCAGACCGGTGGCGTTGACCAGAGCGGGGTGGGTGGCGAGCAGCGTCCGCACGTCTTCGAGGGTCTTGGAGCGCACGTCGGCCGGTGAGGTGATGCAGTAGCTGCGTGACGCGACCAGGTCGATGAGCGCCTGCGGCGTCAGGTAACTCGTCCATTCGAACTGCTGGCGCTCCAGCCCGACGAACGGCGCGGGAAGCGTCACCTCGCGGCTGAACGGATCCTCCTCGTGGCCCACGATGCGACCGAGATCCTTGACCCAGCCCAGCCGTTCGTCGCGCGTGTTCCACACCAGCCCCAGGCGGCCGCCGGGCCGCAGCACCCGCGCGACCTCCTTGATGGCCCGCTCCGGGTCGAACCAATGCCACGCTTGGGCGACGAGCACCGAGTCGACGCTGTCGTCGGGCAACGGAATCTCCTCGGCACTGCCGAGCAACGCCGGGGTGTCGGGCAAGGAGCGGCTGAGGACCTCGAGCATCTCGGGGATGGGGTCGACGGCGACGACGTCCAGGCCGCGTTCGACCAGTCGGATCGTCAGCTTGCCGGTGCCCGCCCCGAGGTCGAGAACGTTGCGCGCCCCGCTCTGCAGTAGCCAGTCGATGGCCTCCGGCGGGTACGACGGGCGACCTCGTTCGTAGGCCGCGGCCTCCTCGCCGAATGACAGTGAGCGCTGCCGCGCTTCGTCGGTGGTCACGTGGACGCGAACTCCAATGTCTGCCTGATCATTTCGTAAACCGCCTCGGTCTCGACGAGGAAGCCGTCATGGCCGAAGTCCGACTCGACGACGTTCAGTGCCTGACACGTCGGGAGCAGATCGGCCAGCTCCTGCTGCAACCGCAGCGGGTACAACCGGTCGGAGGTGATCCCTCCGACGATGACCGGCACCGTGACCCTGCTGAGGGCCGCCGCCACGCCGCCCCTGCCGCGGCCGACGTCGTGCGTGCTCAGCGCGTCGGACAGTGCGACGTAGGTGCCGGCGTCGAAGCGACGGGCCAGCTTGCCGCCCTGGTGCTCGAGGTAGCTCTGCACCGCGTAGCGCCCGCCGGTGACGGGATCCTCGTTGCCCTGGGCGTCGTTGCCGAACCGCTCGTCGAGTTCGGCCTCGCCGCGATAGGTCAGGTGCGCGAAGCGCCTGGCTATCTCCATGCCCACCTGGGGTGACCGGCCGGTGCCGTGATAGTCGCCGTTCTGCCAGTTGGGGTCGGCCTTGATGGCCGACACCTGGGTGCTCTGCGTGCCGATCTGGTCTGCCGTCGCGCGTGCTCCCACTGCGAGAACCAGTGCCGCCCTCACGGTTTCGGGATGGCCGACGATCCACTCCAGTGCGCGGGCGCCACCCATGGAGCCGCCGACGACCGCGGCGACCTGGGTGATGCCCAGCGCCGAGAGGGCGGCGAGATCGGCGTTGACCTGATCGCGCACCGTGATCGTGGGAAACCGAGAGCCCCACGGCTTCCCGTCTGGCGCAAGCGAACTGGGCCCCGTCGACCCTCGGCACCCACCCAACACGTTGGTGGCGATCGCGCACCACCGGTCGGTGTCGATCGGCGCGCCGGGTCCTGCCACGCCGTCCCACCAGCCGGGGGTGGGATGGTCGGGACCGGCGGGACCGGTGACGTGGGAATCGCCGGTCAGCGCGTGCAGCACGACGACGGCGTTGTCACGATCCTCCGACAGCTCGCCCCAGCGTTGCACCGCGATCCGGACGTCGTCGAGGACCACCCCTGACTCCAACGTCAGCGGGCCGACGTCGACGATGCCGATTTCCCCTTCGGCGGGCAGCGTCAGCAGGGGAGTATCAGGGGCTTCGATGATCGTCACTCTTCTTCTCTCACGACGATTCTCAACTCACACCGAGACCGTGGCGTGGGAGGCGTCCGAGACCGCGTTGGCGGCGGCGAAGCCCTGTTCGAGGTCGGCGATGATGTCGTCGATCCCCTCGATCCCGACGGCCAGTCGCACCAGCCCCGGCGTGACGCCGGTGGCGAGCTGTTCGGTGGGGGAGAGTTGCGCGTGCGTCGACGCGGGGTGGATAACCAGCGACCGCACGTCGCCGATGTTGGCGACGTGGCTGTGCAGCGTCAGGGCGTTGACGAACGCCTTGCCCGCCTCGATTCCGCCGGCCAGTTCGAACGCGAGCACGGCACCGGTTCCCTTGGGCGCCAACTTCTTTCCGATGTCATACCACGGCGACGACGGAAGACCCGCGTAGTTGACCGACACCACGCCGTCGTGGGCGCTGAGGAATTCGGCGACCTTCTGCGCGTTCGAGACATGCCGTTCGATGCGAAGGCTCAGCGTCTCGAGACCCTGGGCGACGAGGAAGGCGTTGAACGGTGCCCCGGCCGAGCCCAGGTCGCGCAGCAGCTGCACCCTGGCCTTGAGCGCGTAGGCGGGCGGTCCGAGTTCGGCGAACACCACGCCGTGGTAGCTGGGGTCCGGGCTCGTGAAACCCGGGAAGCGTCCGCTGGCCGCCCAGTCGAACTTGCCCGAGTCGACGATCACACCGGCGATCGCCGTGCCGTGCCCACCGAGGTACTTGGTCGCCGAGTGCACCACGATGTCGGCGCCGTGGGCGATCGGCTGGATGAGGTACGGCGTGGCGATGGTGTTGTCCACGATCAGCGGGACGCCGATCTCGTGGGCCACCGACGCGACCCCCGGGATGTTCAGGACGTCGATTTGGGGGTTGGAGATCGTCTCGCCGAAGAACGCCTTGGTGTTGGGCCGCACGGCCGCCCGCCACGAATCCAGGTCGTCGGGGTCGTCGACGAAGGTGGTCTCGATGCCCAGCTTGGGCAGTGTGTAGTGGAAGAGGTTGTACGTGCCGCCGTACAGCCGCGGGCTGGAGACGATGTGGTCACCGGCGCCGGCGAGGTTGAGGATCGCGAACGTCTCTGCCGCCTGGCCGGAGGACAGGAACAGGGCGGCCACGCCACCTTCGAGGGCGGCTATGCGCTGCTCGACGACGTCCTGGGTGGGGTTCATGATGCGGGTGTAGATGTTGCCCGGCTCGGCGAGGCCGAACAGCGCCGCGGCATGGTCGGTGTCTCTGAACGCGTACGAGGTGGTCTGGTAGATCGGCAGGGCGCGCGCGCCGGTGGCGACGTCGGGGCTCTGGCCGGCGTGGACCTGTTTGGTCTCGAACGCCCACGAAGCGGTCGGATCGATGATGTCGGTCATTGAGGATGTCTCCTGAAAATGAGAATGGGGTGCCACTGGGATGCCAAGCGGGCACGAATCAAGCGTGGAAATGGTTCAGCGTCAACAACACAACGGGGGCCTCCGCATCAGGTTTCCCTGTCTACTAAGGGGCCCGTCATGGCGGGCCCGCGCTTGCCGTGTAGCCAACTGCGGCTACTCAACCTGGTCATCACCCAGGGCACCCCACCGCGGTTGGAGGGTTGCCGGCCAGCAAGCCGGGGCTTGACGCTGGCACTCATGACCGAAACGAAGCGTATCTCACGACGTCGTGTGGGTGCCAGTGTGATCTAGCTGGGGCAACCCTTGCGGTGGATGTGTCGAGCGCCTCCGGCGCGTCCTCGATTGACTGGTGCACCAGGTCGAGCACCCGTGGACCCCAGGTCATCGCGGTGTTCTGCTCCAGTGTGGTGCCGTTGGAGACGAATGTGCCGTGGTGTCGTCGACGGTGTTGCAGCGACGGTGCGGGAGGACGGAGCCCTTCTCGGTGTACAGCCAATGAGAGCGCGGCAGGCCCGTGGCGCAGACCTGGTCCGGGGTGGTGAACGGGCTGTTCGCCTCCCCACCGGAGACGGTCACCACGGCTTGGGATGCGGGGGGCTTCTCGGGTTCGGTCGGCGCGGCGGGTTCGTTGCCGCAGCGTAACTGTCCCCAGCGTCAACCGATCGTGATTCGCCGAGTCACCCACGCCATCCGTGGCAGGAGAGCTGCGCGTAGGTTCGTACTCGACGCGATAATGACCACGAACGCAGATTGACCGTGACGCCGGGAGACAGACAAGTGACTGAGCAGCCGACCATCATCTACACCCTGACCGACGAGGCGCCGCTGTTGGCGACGCATGCCTTCCTGCCCGTGGTGCGCGCGTTCGCAGGCGCCGCCGGCATCGACGTCGAGACCAGCGACATCTCCGTCGCGGCCCGCATCCTGGCCGAGTTCTCCGACTACCTGACCGAAGAGCAGCGAGTGCCGGACAACCTCGCCGCGCTCGGCAAGCTCACGCAGCTGCCGGACACCAACATCATCAAGCTGCCGAACATCAGCGCCTCGGTGCCGCAGCTGCTGGCCGCCATCAAGGAGCTCAAGGCCAAGGGCTACGACCTTCCGGACTACCCCGGCGAGCCGAAGACCGACGAAGAGAAGAAGATCAAGCAGCGCTACGGCACGTGTCTCGGCAGCGCAGTGAATCCGGTGCTGCGCGAGGGCAACTCGGACCGCCGCGCACCGAAGGCCGTCAAGGAGTACGCCCGCAAGCACCCGCACAGCATGGGCAAGTGGTCGCAGGCGTCCCGCACGCACGTGGCGACGATGCGGCACGGCGACTTCTACCACGGTGAGAAGTCGTTGACGCTGGACAAGGCCCACACCGTTCGCATGGAGCTGAAGACCAAGAGCGGCGAAACCCTGGTCCTCAAGCCCGAGGTGAAGCTCGACGCGGGCGACGTCATCGACAGCATGTTCATGAGCAAGAAGGCTCTGTGTGAGTTCTTCGAGACGGAGATGCAGGACGCCTACGAGACCGGCGTGATGTTCTCGCTGCACGTCAAGGCGACGATGATGAAGGTCAGCCACCCCATCGTCTTCGGGCACGCGGTGAAGGTGTTCTACAAGGACGCGTTCGCCAAGCATCAGCAGCTTTTCGACGAGCTGGGCGTCAACGTCAACAACGGTCTGAGCGACCTCTACGCCAAGATCGAGTCGCTGCCCGCGACGCAGCACGAAGAGATCATCCGCGACCTGCACGCCTGTCACGAGCACCGTCCCGAGCTGGCGATGGTCGACTCGGCGAAGGGCATCACCAACTTCCACTCGCCCAGCGACGTGATCGTCGACGCGTCCATGCCCGCGATGATCCGCGCGGGCGGCAAGATGTACGGCGCCGACGGCAAGCTCAAGGACACCAAGGCCGTCAACCCCGAGTCGACGTTCTCCCGGATCTACCAGGAGATCGTGAACTTCTGCAAGACCCACGGCCAGTTCGACCCGACGACGATGGGCACCGTTCCCAACGTCGGTCTGATGGCGCAGAAGGCCGAGGAGTACGGCAGCCACGACAAGACCTTCGAGATTCCCGAGGACGGCGTCGCCGACATCGTCGACGTCGACACCGGTGAGGTGCTGCTCACGCAGAACGTGGAAGAGGGCGACATCTGGCGCATGCCGGTGGTGAAGGACGCCCCGATCCGCGACTGGGTGAAGCTGGCCGTCACCAGGGCCCGCGAGTCCGGCATGCCGGTGGTGTTCTGGCTCGACCAGGAGCGGCCGCACGAGAACGAGCTGCGCACGCTTGTCAACAAGTACCTCCAGGACCACGACACCGACGGTCTCGACATCTCGATCATGAGCCAAGAGCGCGCGATGCGGCACACCATCGAGCGGGCGATGCGCGGTCAGGACACCATCGCCGCGACCGGCAACATCCTGCGCGACTACCTGACCGACCTGTTCCCCATCCTGGAACTGGGCACCAGCGCCAAGATGCTGTCGATCGTGCCGCTGATGGCCGGCGGTGGGTTGTACGAGACCGGCGCAGGCGGCTCGGCGCCCAAGCACGTCAGCCAGCTGGTCGAGGAAAACCACCTGCGCTGGGATTCGCTTGGCGAGTTCCTCGCGCTGGCTGCCAGCTTCGACGGCCTCGGTGCCAAGGAGGACAACCAGAAGGCCAGGATCCTCGCCAAGACGCTGGACTCGGCGACCGGAAAGCTGTTGGACGAGAACAAGAATCCGTCGCGCAAGACCGGTGAGCTCGACAACCGGGGCAGCCAGTTCTACCTCGCCATGTACTGGGCGCAGGAGCTGGCGGCGCAGACCGAGGACTCCGAGCTGTCCGCCTACTTCGCGCCGCTGGCCAAGTCGTTGGCCGAGAACGAGGAGACCATCGTCGCCGAACTCAATGGCGTGCAGGGTGATTCGGTCGACATCGGCGGCTACTACTACCCGGATCCCGAGAAGGTCACGGCCGTGATGCGTCCGAGCAAGACGTTCAACGAGGCGCTGGAGTCCGCTCACGGCTGACGCACCGACGGGTGCCCTTGTAATGTGGCTCACATGTCCAAGATCAAGGTCGACGGCACGGTCGTAGAACTCGACGGCGACGAGATGACTCGCATCATCTGGAAGCTGATCAAGCAGACGTTGATCCTTCCGTATCTCGACGTCGACCTCGAGTACTACGACCTTGGCATCGAGCATCGCGACGCGACCGACGACCAGGTCACCGTCGACGCGGCGAACGCGATCAAGCGGCACCACGTCGGCGTCAAGTGCGCCACGATCACGCCCGACGAGGCGAGAGTCGAGGAGTTCGGGCTCAAGCAGATGTGGCTGTCGCCCAACGGCACCATCCGAAACATTCTCGGCGGCACCATCTTCCGGGCGCCAATCGTGATCCACAACGTGCCGCGGTTGGTGCCCGGCTGGACCAAGCCGATCATCATCGGCCGCCACGCGTTCGGTGACCAGTACCGGGCCTTCAACACCAAGGTCGACGGGCCCGGTACCTTCACCGTCACGTTCACCCCGGCCGACGGCGGCGAGCCGATGGTGCACGACGTGGTGCAGATCCCCGACGGGGGCGGCGTCATCATGGGGATGTACAACTTCAAGAAGTCGATCCAGGACTTCGCCCGGTCGTCGTTCAAATATGGTCTGCAGCAGGGCTATCCGGTGTATTTGTCGACGAAGAACACCATCCTCAAGGGCTACGACGGGATGTTCAAGGACGAGTTCCAGCGCATCTTCGACGAGGAGTTCAAGGCGGACTTCGACGCCAAGGGGCTGACCTATGAGCACCGGCTCATCGACGACATGGTGGCCTCCTGCCTCAAGTGGGAGGGTGGCTACGTCTGGGCCTGCAAGAACTACGACGGTGACGTTCAATCCGACACCGTCGCACAGGGTTACGGCTCACTGGGGTTGATGACCTCCGTGTTGATGACGCCCGACGGGCAGACCGTGGAAGCCGAAGCTGCGCACGGCACCGTCACCCGGCACTACCGGCAGTACCAGGCGGGCAAGCCGACCTCGACCAACCCCATCGCCTCGATCTTCGCGTGGACCCGGGGGCTGGCCCACCGGGGCAAGTTGGACGGCACTCCGGCGGTCGTCGAGTTCGCCGAGACACTCGAAGAAGTCGTGATCGGCACGGTCGAGGGTGGCCACATGACGAAGGACCTCGCGCTGCTGATCGGGCCCGAGCAGAGCTGGCAGACCACCGAGGACTACCTCGGCACCATCGCCGATCACCTCAAGAAGGCGCTCGCGTAACCGCGAGGGTTCAGCCTGCCGGCGGTATCCGACGTTCGCGTTCGGCGTGGGTTCCGACGAAGTCGGCGATCAGCTCGGTGACGCGGCCCGGCGCCTCGAGCATCGGGATGTGGCCGAGGCCGTCAAGGCGAACCACCCGGGTGTCGCGCGGCAGGTTGTCGATCAGGTAGCGGTTGCCCCGCGGGGTGGGGAAGACCCTGTCCTTCTCGCACAGCACCAGTTGCGTGGGGACCGCGACGTTGGCCAATTCCAGCAGGCCGGGCAGTCGCAGTGTCTTGACCAGCAGCTGGAAGTAGGCCGTGCAGTGGGTGGCGTCGTCGATCAGCTTGACCAGGTCGGGGTGGCTCGGCCCGTCGGCGGGACCGCTCACGGCGAGCGTCGCGATGCGTCGCGCGAACGGCAGGCCAAGGATCCGCGGTCCCAGCAGCCGTGCCGCGGCCAGCACGGGCCCACCGGCGAGGAACTTCAGCACGGTCTCGTACTTGGTGAGCGAGTGTTGCGACCAGCCGCCGGCCGGTGCGATCGCCGTCAACGACCTGGCGCGACCGCGTCGCTCCAGCTCGAACGCGACCCAGCCGCCGAGTGAGTTGCCGACGACGTGGGCGGTCTCCCAGCCCAGCTCGTCCATCCGTCGTTCGACGTCGTCGACCAGGTCGGAGGTGCTCATGACCCACGACGTGGCCTTGGGGCCTCCGTTGTGGCCGACCATCGTCGGCGCGAACACCTCGTATTCGCCCGTGTCCGCGAGTTGTTCGGCGACCGTCTGCCACACCGCCTGCGAGCACAGGAACGGATGCAGCATCACGATCGGCTCGCCGCCGGAGTCGCCGAGGTGGATCGGGTCACGCGTCGTCATGTCGCCGACACTAAGGTGATACCGCCGGTACCGCAAGAATCGGACCCGGCGCCCTCCGCTAGGGTCTGTCCCTCGTGATCGTCACCACCGTCAACGTCAACGGCATCCGCGCCGCCGTCAAGGAGCGCTCCGCCGAGAATCGCGGACTCCTGCCGTGGCTCGAGAAGACACCGGCCGACGTGATCTGTCTGCAGGAGACCCGCGCCGACGACGATCAGTTGGCTCAGGCGCTGGCTCCCGCCCTCGACGACGGGTGGCATCTGGCGTCGGCCGACCCACACCTCAAGGGCCGCAACGGCGTTGCGGTGCTGAGCCGTCATCCGATCACCCGCGCGCTGATCGGACCCGGGGCCGACGAGTTCGCCGCGCACGGCCGCTATCTCGAGGTCGACACCGCCGATCTCACCGTCGCCAGCATCTACGTCCCCACCGGCGAGGCGGAGACGGAGCGGCAGCGAGAGAAGGAACGCTTCATGGCTGCCGTCGCCGCGCGGATGAAGGTCCTGCACGGCGCGGGGCGCGACGCCGTGGTGTGTGGCGACTGGAACATCGGTCACACCGAGAACGACATCAAGGCCTGGAAGGCCAACCAGAAGAAGGCCGGTTTCCTGCCCGCCGAACGGCAATGGGTGACCGACCTGCTGGCCACGGGTTGGGTCGACGTGGTCCGCGCGATGCATCCCGACGTCGCGGGGCCGTACAGCTGGTGGTCGTGGCGCGGCAAGGCGTTCGACAACGACGCAGGGTGGCGCATCGACTATCAACTGGCCAACCCCACGCTGGCCGAGAAGGTCGTGGCAGCCAGGGTGGAGCGCGCCGAGCTCTACGCGTTGCGCTGGTCCGACCATGCACCTGTGACCGTCGAATACGCCTGAGTCACCGAGGCCGGCGGCCGAGGTGGGCCAGGATCCGCTCGAAGTCGCCTCCGCTGTCGACGTCCACCGGACGGGCGAACGGCGAGCCGGATGCGTCGCGGAATTCGCCGTCCGGCACCGCAAGTGCGAGGGGAAGCACGGCGGCGACGACGTCCGACGGCAACTCGTACGGCGCGCCGATCGTGGTGGCAACGTCCCAGCCGTGAACGGCGTAGTCGACGAAGTGAAAGCCCATCGCCATGGCGCCGGGAACGGTGGCGCCGGGGCCGAAGTCGGGGAGGGCGAACTCCATCTCGGCCGCACCGTCGCTGGCGAACGCGTCGAGGACGTCGTGCGCGGCGGATGCGTACGTCCCGGCGGGGTCGGCGGCGACGAGCCCGCGCACCGTCTCCGGCTGCCAGAGCTGCGGGTCCTCGCCGAATCCCCGTGCGGCCGCTGCGAAGCCACGATGTTGGACCGTCATGTGGGCCAGCAGGTCGAGGAGCGTCCAGCCGGCGCAGGGCGTCGGTCGGTCGAGGTCTTCGAGTGTGGCGGCGCCGACGACGTCGACCGAGGTGAGTACCGCGGTGCGGTGGTGGGGAAGGAAGTCGACCGAGTTAGTAAGCATGAGCATACGATAAGTGGCAGCATACGATATCGCAACGCCTACTGTGATGCGGTGCGCAAGCAGCCTCGTCGCCCAGACCTCGCCGCCATGCTGGCCCCCCTGATGCGCGAGATGGCGGCCGCCGAGCGGCCGATCCTGGAGGCGCACG
>Ga0209051_1001555_pt1 | contig 18988 bp, 14 predicted proteins | sample AraplaCvi_mMS_r2_2_FD_184286 | JGI IMG/M metagenome (GOLD analysis project Ga0209051, IMG submission 184286) | Arabidopsis root microbial communities from North Carolina, USA - plate scrape MF_Cvi_mMS_r2 (SPAdes) (version 2) | ecosystem: Host-associated > Plants > Roots > Endosphere | place...
TCGTGCACGGGGTGCTCGACACGTCGGAGACGGCGCTCGAACTGGCCCACGGCTGCGTCGCCTGCACCGTCCGCAACGACCTGCTGGTCCTGCTGCGGAGGTTGCACCGCCGCGACGACGTCCACCGGATCGTCGTCCACCTCGCGCCGTGGCTGGAACCCGAACCGATCTGCTGGGCGATCAACCACGTCAAGGTCAGCGTCGGCCCCGGGTATTTGGACGGACCAGCCGCCCGCGACGTCGACGTCCACGCCGTCATCACCAGCGTCGACGCCGAACGCTGGCTGCCGAGGGCCCTCGGCGACGACGAGCTCGACGACGGCCGGACCGTCGCCCAAGTCGTCGTCGGCCAGGCCGAATTCGCCGACGTCCTGGTCCCGTCGCACCCGGAGGCCACCACGTTGGCCGTGCTCCGTCGCCTCGCTCCCCGAGCCCGCATCACCGTCGGAACCGACCACGTCGAGATGGCGCTCGCACACCTGGAGCCTGACTCCCGCCGCGGCCGCAGCGACTCCCCGCACGGACCCCTGCTCGCCGGCCAGCCGCCGCTCGGTGGTGACGGCGCCGTCCAACTCGTCGAGTTCTCGGCACGGCGGCCGTTCCACCCGCAGCGCCTGCACGCCGCCGTCGACCTGCTGCTCGACGGGGTGATCCGCACCCGAGGCAGGCTCTGGCTGGCCACCCAGTCACGGCAGGCGATGTGGCTGCAGTCGGCGGGCGGCGGGCTCCGCGTCGACCCCGCGGGCTTGTGGCTCACCGCCATGACCCCCTCCGAGCTGGCCTACGCCGACCCGGAACGCCGCGCACTCGCCGACCTGATCTGGTCCGAGGACCACGGCGACCGCCACACCTCGATGACGGTCCTGGCCTGCGGCGCCTCGGCCGACGACATCCGCAGCGCACTCCACGCAGCCCTGCTGACCGACGACGAGATGGCCACACCAGAACGATGGGCCGACTACCCCGACCCGTTCGGCGAGTGGCACGAAGACCCCTGTGACGACCCGACCGAGCCCGCGACCGACGACGCCGCCTCCAACCGGCGGACCAGCGAGTCATGATTCCGTAGCCACGCTCGATGGTCGGTCCCCAGCTTCGTGATGGATGATGGTGGGGTGGCAGACATCAAGCGCGGACGAGCAGCCAGGAACGCCAAGCTCGCCAGCTTGCCGGTCGGCATCGCGGGCCGTGCGGCGCTGGGGATCGGCAAACGACTGACGGGTTCGTCCAAGGACGAGGTCAACGCCGAGATGATGGAGAAGGCCGCCAACCAACTCTTCACCGTCCTCGGCGAACTCAAGGGCGGAGCGATGAAGGTCGGCCAAGCCCTCTCCGTCATGGAGGCCGCCGTCCCCGAGCAGTTCGGCGAGCCGTACCGCGAGGCGTTGACCAAACTGCAAAAGGACGCCCCACCGCTGCCCGCGGCGAAGGTGCACCGCGTACTCGACGCCCAACTCGGCACCAAGTGGCGCGAGCGGTTCAGCTCCTTCGACGACACCCCCATCGCCTCGGCGAGCATCGGCCAGGTCCACAAGGCGGTGTGGTCCGACGGCCGCGAGGTCGCCGTCAAGATCCAATACCCGGGCGCCGACGAAGCGCTGCGCGCCGACCTGAAGACCATGAAGCGAATGGTCTCGGTCTTTCGGCAACTCGCCCCTGGAGCCGACGTCCAAGGCGTGGTCGACGAACTGATCGAACGCACCGAGATGGAACTCGACTACCGACTGGAGGCCGCGAACCAACGCGCCTTCGCCAAGGGGTACCGCGACGACCCGCACTTCGTGGTTCCCGCGGTCGTCGCGAGCGCACCGAAGGTGGTCGTCGCAGAGTGGATCGAAGGCATCCCCATGGCCCAGATCATCCGCACCGGCACACCGGAACAGCGCGACGTCATGGGAACGCGACTGTTCGAACTGACCTACGGCGCACCGGGTCGCATCGAGATGATGCACGGCGACGCGCACCCCGGCAACTTCATGCTGCTGCCGGGGGACAAGATGGGCATCCTCGACTTCGGCGCCGTCGCACCGATGCCAGGCGGCCTGCCCGTCGAGCTCGGCCTCATGGTGCGCTACGCACTCGCCAAGGACTACGACAACCTGCTGCCCACCATGGAGAAGATCGGCTTCATCCAAAAAGGCCAAAAGGGCGAGCAGGTCTCACCCCGCGAAATCGACGAAATGTTGCGCCAGTACGTCGAACCCGTGGAGGTCGACGAATTTCACTACACCCGTAAGTGGCTGCAGAAGATGGCCGCGGCCAACATGGACATCTCCGCCGACGCGATCAGGACCGCCCGCGCGATGGACCTGCCTGCCAACCTGGCCATCCCCATGCGGGTGATCGCGTCCGTTGTCGCGATCTCGTGTCAGCTCGACGCCCACGTGCCGACCAAAGCCCTTGCGCTCGAACTCATTCCGGGTTTTGCAGAGGTTGCCTAGCTCCAGCAATACGTGGAGCTAGGCGACCTCCCGCCGGCTACGCGGCTGCCGGGTCGGCAACCGGGTCCTTCCCGTCCTTGCGCGGCCGACCCCTCGGCCGCTTGCGCGCCACGATGGTGCCGCGGTCGATGATCTCACCGCCCCAAACTCCCCATGGCTCTTGACGTTCCAGCGCCTCGGCCAGGCACTGACGCCGGATCGGGCAGTCGGCGCACAGCACCTTGGCCCGTTCGAGCTCCATCGGGTTCTCGGCGAACCACAGGTCTGGGTCGTTCAGGTGGCAGGGTACTGCCGGGAACGATCTTTCGCGGCATGTCTGCGGGGACATGTCCGAATCACCTTCTTCCTGGTCCAATTCGATCAGCTGACGTCTGATGGATCTGAGACCAGGAGTTCGGGTGTCCCCGAAAGCAATCTGGCCACGGATCCGGTGGTGTCGGGTCCGTGGCCAATGTGGCTTTCGTGGGTACCTAGGTGGTTCCCCGATTCACGGACGCGACGGTCGCGGCGGCGGCGCGGCGCTTGGGCGCCGGAATGGCGCCACGCATCGCGGCCGTCGAATGCCCGGCCGGCATGGCGGGCCCTGCGACAGCGAGGGGCGACGACGTGACGACAGCGTTGGCAACGGCTACGCCGGAGTAGTACTGGGTGAAATTCACGTGACTCCCCTCCCTTCGAATCGACTGGATTAGACGGTTATGAGACTAAACGCTTAGAGCGTAATTCGACAAGCAATTTTCTGACCTGCGGTTTTTCCGTTTCATCGACGGGCCTTGACCAGGGCGAGCACGTCAGGCCCGAACTGCTCGAGCTTGCGGGCGCCGATGCCTGGAATCGCGACCAGTGCGGCCTCGTCGACCGGCAGGGTCTCGGCGATCGCGATCAGGGTGTTGTCGGTGAACACCACGTACGCGGGCACCTTCATCTCCTTGGACGTGTCGAGGCGCCACTCCTTGAGCTGGGCCAGCAGTTCCTCGTCCAGGTCGGACGGACACGTCTCGCAGCGGCGCAACATGATTGAGGCGGAGCTCGTGAGGGCGCCATTGCAGACGCGGCACCGAGGGGTGGCGCCGCGTTGCCGCCGAGGCTTGCTTGGTCCGTCGTCGGAGGTGGCCTGAGGTGCGACGCCGTTGAGGAAGCGTGACGGGCGCCTGCCCTGCCTGCCACCCGGTGTTCGCGCCAACGCCCAGCTCAGCGCCAAATGGACACGCGCCCTTGTGATTCCGACGTAGAGCAAGCGGCGCTCTTCTTCGACCTGCTCGCTGTCGGCTCCGCGGGCCAACGCGTGCGAGATGGGCAGCGTGCCGTCGGCCAACCCGACGAGGAACACCGCGTCCCACTCCAAGCCCTTGGCAGCGTGCAGGGATGCCAGCGTGACGCCCTGCACCACAGGCGGGTGCCGCGCGTCGGCGCGCTGCCGCAACTCGGCCAGCAGCGACCGCGTGTCGAGCGACGGCCGCAGCGCCACCTCCTCCTCGACGAGTTCGACCAACGCAGTCAAGGCCTCCCACCGCTCGCGTGCCCGCACGCCCTGCGGCTCCTCTGCGGTGAGCCCCAGCGGTTCCAGCAGCTCGCGGATCACCGGCGGCAGATCCGCCCCGACCGCGTCGATGCGTTCCGCGGCGCGCTGCAGCGCGGCCAGCGCCTGCCGGATCTCCTGGCGGCTGAAGAAGCCCTCGCCGCCGCGCACCTGGAACGCCACCCCGGCCGCGGTCAGCGCCTCCTCGTACACCTCCGACTGCGCGTTGATGCGGTACAGCACCGCGATCTCGGCGGCGGCGGTGCCGTCGTGGATCAGCTTCTTGATGGCCTTCGCGACGGCGGTGGCCTCGGCGACCTCGTCGGTGTGCTCGTTGAACGTCGGCGCCGGCCCGGGATCACGCTGGCCGATCAGGTGCAGCTTGCTACCCGCCATGCGACCGCGCGCCATCGAGATGACCCGATTGGCCAGCGACACCACCTGAGGCGTCGACCTGTAGTCGCGTTCGAGGCGCACCACCGCCGCCTCGGGAAAGCGGCGCGAGAAGTCGAGCAGATAGCCGGGGGTGGCACCGGTGAACGAATAAATGGTCTGGTTGGCGTCACCGACGACGGTGAGATCGTCCCGGTCGCCGAGCCAGGCGTTGAGCACCCGCTGCTGCAACGGCGTGACGTCCTGGTACTCGTCGACCACGAAGCAGCGATACCGGTCACGGAACTCCTGCGCCACGGCCGCGTCACTCTCGATGGCGGCGGCGGTGTGCAACAGCAGGTCGTCGAAATCCAGCAGCGTCGTGCCGTCGCGTCGGGCCTTCATGGCCTCGTATCCGGCGTAGACCTTCGCGACCTTGGCCGCGTCCAACGGGATGTCCCGGCTCACCTTCGCGACCGCCGCCGGATAGTCCTCGGGACTGATCAACGACGACTTGGCCCACTCGATCTCGCCGGCGAGATCCCGTACGTCGTCGGTGCTGGCCTGGATCGACGCCCGATTCGCGGCCTGCGCGACCACGCCGAACTTGCTGTCGAGCAGCTCCCACCCGGTGTCACCCACCACCCGCGGCCAGAAGTACTGCAGCTGGCGCCGGGCCGCCGCGTGGAACGTCATGGCCTGCACCGCGCCCGTGCCGACACCGTCGGAACCCTGCTCGTCGAGCGACCGCAACCGGCCCCGCATCTCCCCCGCGGCCCGCGACGTGAACGTCACCGCCAGCACCTGGCTGGGCGCCACGTGACCGGCGGCGACCAGGTAGGCGATGCGCCGCGTGATCGTCCGCGTCTTGCCGGTGCCCGCGCCCGCGAGCACGCAGACCGGCCCGCGCGGCGCCTGAACGGCCTCGCGTTGCTCGTCGTCGAGGTCCTTGATCAGACGGTCGAGCAATGTGGAGGCGGCCTCGGGAGCCTGGGACGGCATGGCGTCCATCCTGTCAGGCATGGGTGACACGCGCCGCTCCGCCATCCCCTGGCATCACGGCCCAGGTTGGTGCAATAGGTAGGGCTTCCGTAACGTTGACTGCGCTATGACTGGTAAAGACACGCAGCTGACCATGTACTCGACGACGTGGTGCGGCTACTGCGCACGACTGAAGACCGCCCTGAAGTCGGCGGGCATCGGCTACACCGAGATCGACATCGAGGCCGAGCCGAGCGCCGCCGAGTTCGTCGGGTCGGTCAACGGCGGCAACCACGTCGTCCCCACGGTGAAGTTCGCCGACGGGTCGACGCTGACCAACCCCAGCCTCAAGCAGGTTCAGGCCAAGCTCGCAGGCTGAGTCAGCTCAGTCGGCGAAGGCCTGTGCGAAGGGGCTAAACGGCTGCGCCTAGGGGCTGAACGGCTGCGCCTAGGGGCTGAACGCCCACGACTCGATGATCTCCCGGGCAATCGAGATCGACCCCGGCAGTAGCAGCCGCGACGTCGAGTCGCTGCTCCAGTCCCCCTCGGTCAGCGCTTCGCGCACCTCCGCCCGGGTGAACCAGCCCGCCTCCGCGATCTCGCCGTCGCTGAAGACGAACTCCTGCTCCGGATCGCCGATCGCGTGGAAGCCGACCATCAGCGACCGCGGGAACGGCCACGGCTGACTTCCCAGGTACGTCACGTCGGTCACGCTCAAGCCGATCTCCTCGGCCACCTCGCGCACCACGCACGACTCGAACGATTCGCCGGCCTCCACGAACCCCGCGATGAGCGAGAAGAGCCGCTCGGGCCACACGGTCTGACGCGCCAGCACCGCGCGGTCGTGCCCGTCGTGAATCAAACAGATCACCGCGGGGTCCATCCGCGGGAACTCTTCGCGTCCGGTCACCGGGTCGACGCGCGCCCAACCCGCCTTGGAACTCTTGGTCGGTGAGCCGTCGACGGCGCTGAAACGTGCGCTCTCGTGCCAGTTCAAAAGCGCGGTGGCGGTCGCGACGAGCTGGGAGCTCGTGTCGTCGAACACCATGCCCGCGCGGCGCAGGTCGAGCACCTCGGTTTCGGCCTGCGGATCTTCCGGCGGTTCCAGCGCACCGCGAACCGCCCAGACGTGAACTCCGTCCGGCATCCGGCCCAGGAACACCGCGCGTTCGTCCGGCGTCGCCGAATGCTTCGCGGCCCGTCCCAGAACCACCCGCCCGCCGGAGATCAGCACCTGGTTGCGTTGGTCGACCTTCAGCAGCAGGGCGTCACTCCACCCGGCCAGCGCGGCGTCGACGTCGGTCCGCACCTCGTCGGCGCGGTCGGCTCCGACACGCGACAACAGTGGGACGTTGCGCAGCGTGAACCCGCCGCGCTCGTGTCCGCCGGTCACCGGTCGGCGTCCGCGTTGCGGATGTAGAGCAGTCGGTCGCCGAGTTCCATGGCGTCGGCCTCCGGGGCGTCGACCCGCAGCAGACTCCCCTCGCGGACCACTCCAAGCACGATCTCCGGCAGGTGACGGGCCGACCCGCCAACCTCCTTGTTGGTCACGTCGCGCTCGGAAATGGCGAAACCGGCGTCGGGGGTGAGCAGATCCTCGATGAGCTCCACAACCGTCGGGGTGTTCGCGGCCATGCCGAGCAGTCGACCCGCCGTCTCCGAGGACACCACGACCGAGTTTGCACCCGACTGCAGCAGCAGATGCTGATTCTCCGACTCCCGGATCGACGCGATGATCTTCGCCTTCGGCGCGAGCTCGCGTGCGGTCAGCGTGACGAGGACGGCGGTCGGGTCGCTGTTGGTGGCGACGACGATCGCCTTGGCGTGCTGCGCGCCGGCGAGCCGGAGGACGTCGGCGCGGTTGGCGTCGCCGTGCACCGTCACCAACCCGGCGCGGTCGGCCCGGTCCAACGCGGCGCGATCGGTGTCGACGACCACGATCTCCCCGCTCTTGGCGCCGTCGCCGATCATGGCCGAGACGGCTGTCTTGCCCTTCGTGCCGTAGCCGATGACGACTATGTGGTCGCGCACTTTCTTCCTCCACTGCTGAATCTTGAGGGTCTGCCGCGACGCCTCCGTCAGGGTTTCCACGGTCGTACCGATCAACACGATCAGGAAGGCGACGCGCAGCGGCGTGATCACCAGGACGTTGATCAAGCGGGCCGACGGCGTGAACGGGGTGATGTCGCCGTATCCGGTGGTCGACAGCGACACGGTGGCGTAATAGAGACAGTCCAGGAACGAGAGCTCGTTGTCCTGCACGTCGCGGTAGCCGTCGCGGTCCAGATAGACGATCAGCACCGCAGAGAACAGCGCCAGCAGCGCGTAGAACACCCGCATCGCGATCTTGCGCGCCGGGCTCACCGGCGTCTCGGGAATACGCAGCGTCCCGACCAGAGCGTGGTCGGGCTGGGTGGTCAGCGTCTGGTCGAGCGCCTCCATCCGACGACGCAATCTACCTTTGGCCACGAGGGCCCATCTTCCGCCCAGCTCGCCGCACAGCACAATGTAACCATGAGCTCACTCACCGCATCATCCGAGAAGGCACCAAGCCAGGTCACGGCCCAGCGAATGGGGGCGATGCTGGTCGGCATGGGCGTGCTGCACTTCGTCGCGCCGAAGCCGTTCGACACGATCGTTCCCGCGGAATTGCCGGGGAGCGCACGGTTCTACACGTTGGCCTCCGGCGTCGCCGAGGCCGCGACCGGCGCCATGCTGCTCGCCCCGCGCACGCGCCGTGTCGGTGCGATTGCCGCGATCGCGCTGTACGTCGGGGTGTTCCCGGCGAACGTCAACTCCGTGCGGGTGCTGTGGAACAAGGGCTGGCCCGCCAGGATCGGGACCATCGCCCGGCTGCCGCTGCAGATCCCGATGATCACCCAGGCGCTCAAGGTGTACCGCACCGCTCCTCGGTAGCGGCGCCGAGCAGCCCGGCCAGCTCGTCGGCGTCGGGCAGGGTGTCGGGCGCCACCGTGCGACCGCTGCGCACGTAGTGGAACGCCGTTCGCACCAATTCGGGTGACATCCCGGCCGTCGCCGCCCATGCCAGCCGGTAGACGGCGAGCTGAATGGCGTTCTGCTGCATCGCCTCCTCGGTCGTCGGCGGATCGCCGGTCTTCCAGTCCACCACCGTCACCCCGCCGTCGGCGTCGGCGAACACGGCGTCGATCCTGCCGCGGACGACCGTCCCGCCGATGACCATGTCGAAGGGCACCTCGACGTCGATCGGCGTCTTGGCCGCCCACGACGACACCGCGAAGGCCGCCTGCAATTCCGCCAGCCGCTCCGCCTCCACCAGCCCCAGTTCGCCGTCGACCGCACCGGGGAGATCCTCGAGGTCGAACAGCCGCTCAGCGTGGAAGAACCGCTGCACCCAATCGTGGAAGGCCGTGCCGAGCAACGCATGCGGGTCGGGACGAACCGGCACCCGGCGCTGCAGCCGGCGCAGCGCACCGTCGGGGTCGCGGGCGACGTCGACCAACGCGCTCACCGACAACTGCACGGGCAGCGCCGGCGCGGGCCGCACCGACGCCAGCTCACGTTCGGCGATCAGCGCATCGACGTCGGCCGCCCAGCCGTCCAGATCGCCTTCCTCGACCCCGTCCGGCGGGGCCTCCGTCGGCTCCGACATGGCCCGTCCGACGAGCTCGACGCCACGGTCGACGAAGCTCCGGTCGGCACCGGCCGGGTCGACCGGCCAGATTCGTTCGACGACGTTGTCGCGCAACGGATTCGACTCGCCCTCGGCGGGCGGAGGAGCCCAGTGCTCGACGACCCCGCACGGATCCCCTGCCGCTGCGGCTTCGTCGATCACGTCCTTGATCTCGAGAAGGAAGTCCGACGGCCCGCGCGGCTTGGACTCCGTCGCGCCCCAGTGATGACCCGACAGCAGCAGCGTGTCCTCGGCACGGGTGAGGGCCACGTACAACAGTCGGCGCTCCTCGTCGATCCGGCGCTGATCGAGCGTCTTGCGGTGCGCGGTGATCTTGTCGGACAACGCCTTTCGATCGTTGACGTCGGAGGTGTCGAGCACGGGCACGCCGTGCTCTGAGACCTCGGCGCGGTCGCCGCGCAGCAGCGGCGGCAGGTCACCGGCGTCGGTGAGCCAGGTCCGCGCCGTGCCGGTCGACGGGAACACCCGGGCACTCAGGTGGGGGACGGCGACGACCTGCCACTCCAGCCCCTTGGCGGCGTGCACGGTGAGGATTTGGACGCGGTCCTTGGACACCGTGATCTCGGCCGGGGCCAGTCCGTTCTCCACCTCCATCGCCGCGTCGAGGAACGCGAGCAGTCCGGCAACCGACGCCGAGGGCCGTGCCGCGAACTCCGCGACGACGTCGGCGAACGCGTCGAGGTGCTCGGTGCCACACCAACCGGCCGAAACCGTCTGCGTGGCGCGAACTTCGGCATCGACGCCCAGCATCCACCGAATCTCGGCGATCAGGTCGGGCAGCGGGTGGTGGAGTTGCGCGCGCAACGCGGTGAGCTCGCGGCACAGCGCCACGATGCGGCCGTAACCGACCGGTGAATAGCGGTCCGGGTGGCCGGGATCGCAGATCGCGTCGGCCAGACACGCGCTGTCCGCGTCGGGATTGGCTGAGGCGACGATGTGCGTCGTCGAGGACCGGTCACCCGTGACCTTGCTTGCGGAGTCCAGCTCCACCGCCCGCCGCCACAGCGCCGTGACGTCGGCGGCGCCCAACCGCCAGCGCGGCCCGGTGACCACGCGGACCGCCGCCGAGCCCGCCGTGGGGTCGGCGGTCAGTCGCAACATCGCAACCACGTCGGCCACCTCGGGCACCGACAGCAAGCCGGAGACCCCGACCACCTCGACCGGAACGCCGCGGGCGGTCAACGCCTCGGCGATCGGCGCGGCGTCGGCGTTGCGGCGCACCAGCACCGCCGTCGTGGGAACGTCCGTGCCGGCGTCGACCGCCCCGTGGTACACCTCGGCGAGTTGGTCTGCGAGCCAATCCCGTTCGACGCTCACGTCGCTCTGCAGCGCGCACCGGACCGTGCCCGGCTGGGCGCCCGGGCGGGGCAGCAGTTCTCGGACGGCCACCGACCGGCGCCGCGCCTCCATCGAGACCGCGTTGGCCAGATGCAGGGCACTCGGCGGATTGCGCCAGCTGGTGCGCAGCTCCAGGGTCGGCGCCGGCGCGCCGTCCGAGTGGCAGAAGTCAGTGGTGAACCGTGGGAGGTTGGTCGCCGACGCGCCGCGCCAGCCGTAGATCGACTGGATCGGGTCACCGACCGCCGTCAGGGCGAGGTCGTCGTCAACGCCGCCGCCGAACAGCGCCGACAGCGCCACCCGCTGGGCATGGCCCGTGTCCTGATACTCGTCGAGCAGCACCACCCGGTAGCGCTGCCGCAGCTGCTCGCCGACCTGAGGGACCGTTGCGGCAAGACGGGCGGCCGCGGCCATCTGCATGCCGAAGTCCATCACGTTCTCCGCACGCATCCGCTCGTGCAGCGCGTCGATCATGGGCACCAGCTGGGTGCGTTCGGACTGCACGGTCAGCATCTTCAGCAGCGACTGGTTGGGACCCGTGTCGCGCTGCCGGGGTCCGGCGGGCAGGGTGTGCACCAACCGCTCGAGCTCCACGTGGGTGTCCCGCAGCTGGTCGGTGTCGACGAGGTGCTCGGCGAGCTGGCCGGCCAGCCGCAGCACCATGCCGGTGATGGTGGCCGGCGACTTCTCGGTGTCGAGCTCGGGATGGTCGCACACCACGCGAAAGGCCAACTGCCACAGCTCGGTTGCACCGATCAGACGGGTCGACGGCTCGACCGGCAGCAGCAGTCCGTGCTCACGGAGCAGCGTTCCCGCGAAGGCGTGGTAGGTGCCGATCGACGGATGCTCGTCGACCTCGGACCGCTCGCCGGGCACCAGGCCCGCACCTGCGAGGCGGGCCAGCCGGGTGCGGACGCGACGGAGAAGCTGACCCGCAGCCTTCCGGGTGAACGTCAGCCCCAGGACTTCGCCGGGGCGGGCGTACCCGTTGGCGACAAGCCAGACCACGCGGGCAGCCATCGTCTCGGTCTTGCCCGCCCCGGCGCCCGCGATCACGACCAGCGGACCGGGCGGCGCGGCTATTACCGCGGCTTGTTCCTCGGTGGGCGCGAAGATGCCGAGCGCGTCGGCCAGTTCGGCCGGGCTGTAGCGATCGGTCACGACCGTCCCTCCAACGCCGCCTGGGCCGGGCACGTCGCCCGCACCGGGCAGTGCACACAACCGTCGTTGACCCGCGCCACGAACTCGGGACCCTGCGTCGCGTCCGCGGCCTGCCGGACGCGATCCTGCCATTCGTCGTGCCCGTCGGCGGTCATCGGGTTCTGGTCGCGTTCTGCGGCGCCTGACACCCCGATCTTGCCGAGGTAGACCAGTCGACCGCCCCCGGCCTGGTCACCCTGCGGCAGAACGCCTTCCGCGATGGCCAACTGATACATGGCAAGCTGCGCGTGCTGTTGGGCGTCGTCCTTGCTGACCGGGCTCTTGCCGGTCTTGACGTCCACCACGACGAGCCGGTCCTCGGCGTCGCGCTCCAACCTGTCGACCCGGCCGCGGACCCGCACGCCCGGTGCGACGACGCCCTCCACGTCCACTTCGGTGCCCACCTCGGTGAGTTCGTGACGGGTCTGGGCACGCCACTCGAGGAACGCCGTCACCATGGCCCGGTGGCGATCCAGCTCGTTGGCCGCGAACCACGCGGCGTCGAAGGGAAGCTCGTCCCACACCGATTCGAGTTCGGCCAGCATCTGACCTTCCGACTTCTCCCCGTCCGACACCAGCGCGTGAACCAAGGTGCCGAGGGCCGAGCGGACGTCGCGACCGTCGTCGCCCCCGTGCCGTTCCAGCAGCCACCGCAGCGGACAGTCCGACAGCGTCTGCAGCGTCGACGGCGACAGCGTCACGACGTGTTCGTCGCCCGACCACAGCGGCTGCTCGGTCGACATCGTCGTGGTGGCGTGCCACTGCGCCGGAGCCGACCCTGGCACTCCGGCCTCGGCCAACCGCGCCAATTGCCGTGCCGCACAGGCACGCACGTCGTCGGCCACGACGCCATCCGGTGCGCAGACCACCGCCCGCAACCTGCCGACCACCGCGGCGGGAGCCAGGACGCGTGGCGCGCGCAGCGGTTCGGCGTCGGCGTCGGGCGGCTCGGTGGCCAATGCGGCGAGCTCGTCGCAGAACGGGGACGGCATCATCGCGTCGTCGCCTTCGTCACCGTCGACTGCCGTCACCAGGACCCGCGAGCGCGCCCTGCCGAGTGCGGCGATCAACAGCCTGCGTTCCTCGGCGAGCAACGGGGCCCTGGTGGACGTGCCGTCGGCGATCCCGTCGAGGACGTCGACGAGCTGTTGCGTGCCCAGCACTCCCCCGCGCGGAACCACGTTGGGCCACAACCCTTCCTGCAGGCCGGCCACGACGACGAAGTCCCACTCCCTGCCCAGCGACGCATGGGCCGACAGCAGCGCGACCGCGTCACCGTCACCGGCCGAATCGTCCCCACCGACGGGCAGCACCATCGACCGCACGTGGTCGACGAAACCCGTCGCCGACGCCCCGGTCGTGTGGGTGACGTACTGCTCCGCCACGTCGAACAGCGCGGTCACGCCGTCGAGGTCACGGCCCGCCTGGATCCCCGACGTGCCGCCACGCTCGGCGGCGGAAAGCCAACGCCGCTGCAGACCGGTCTGATGCCACGCCTGCCACAACGTGAACCGGGGATCGAGCCCCTCGGCCTCGCTGCGGCTCGCGGCGGCCAACACCTTGCGCACCAGCTTCAGCGCCCTGGCCAACTGGTCGGGCACGTCACCGGCGACGGGCCGGCGCGGGTCGAGGGCGTCGACCAGCAGGTCGGCGAACTCCCGCGGTGGGCTGCTCGCGTCCAGGCGACGCAACGTCCGACGAAGCTGCCGCAGCGACACCGGGTCCACCCTGCCGATCGGGCCGGTCAGCAGCGCCAGCGCCCGGTCCCCGTCCAGACCGTCGACGACCACGTCGAGCACCGTCAACAACGCTGCCACGGCGGGTTGTTCGGCCAGCGGACCGACCGAGCCCTGCTGTGCGACGGGCACGCCCGCCACCGTCAACGCCCGAGCCAATCCCGCACCCACCCGCGGCACCGACCGGACGACGACCGCCATCTGTGACCAGGGCACGCCGTCGACCAGGTGCGCGCGGCGCAGCGCGTCGGCGATCACCGCCGCTTCGGCACGCTCGGAGGCGGCGATCCGCACCGCCACCGACCCCGCACGGTCACCGGCCGAGGCCAGGTGCCTGGCGTCGTCGACGCCGGGGAGCCGACTCGCGATGCCGGTGACGGCGCGGGCCACGGCAGCGGCGCACCGGTGCGACTCGCCGAGGACGATCGTCGGATGATCGCCGGCGCCGAGCAGGGCCGGGTCCGCGCCGCGGTAGCCGAACACCGACTCGTTCGGATCGCCAGCCAGGACGGCGAGCTCGGCACCGGCGGCCAGCAGCCGGACCAGCAGGGCGGCCTGCGGGTCCAGGTTCTGCGCGTCGTCGACCAAGAGCAGACGGATCCTGGCCCGTTCGGCGGCGAGCAGGTCGGGGTCGGCGGCGAACGCGTCCAGCGCCGCACCCACCAGCTCGGCAGCCCCGAGTGCCGGGACCGTGGCCTGCGGTGCTGCCATGCCGACCGCGGACCGCAGCAACATCACCTGCTCGTATACCTGCGCGAACTGTCCCGCCGCCACCCACTCCGGGCGACCCGCACTCCGGCCGATGCGTTGCAGCACAGCCGGTTCCACGCCCCGCTCAGTGCAGCGCGCCAACAGGTCACGCAGTTCGTTGGCGAACCCCACCGTTCCGAGAGCAGGCAGGAGGTGCCGTGGCCACGCCACCGACGCGTTGGGCCCGTCCTCGAGGTCACCGGCGAGCAACTCGCGGATGATGCCATCCTGTTCGGCGCTGGTGACCAGGCGCGGTGGCGGGTCGCCGTTGCGTTGGGCCGCCAGCCGCAGCACCGCGAAGGCGTAGGAGTGGATTGTGCGCACCATCGGTTCGCGCACCGCCGCCGGCCCGTTCTCGAGCAGTTTGGCCGTGACCAGGGCGCGGGCCCTGGCGCTGAGCCGCGCCGAACCCGTCAACAGCAGAACGGATTCCGGTGCGACGCCCGCCGCGATGCGCGTCGCCGCCGCGTCGACCAGAAGCGACGTCTTGCCCGTCCCCGGACCGCCGACCAGCCGCACGGTGCCACGCAGACCGGGATCGGTCAGCACGGTGGGAGACGGTGCGATGCGGGAAGCGGGCATGGGGACATGTCATCACGGGGGTACGACAAGACTCACCGACCGGCTGCTGGCAGCATCGACGCCGTGAACGACGTCTTGAGCGTGCGCCGCTTCGGCCCACAGGAACCACCCCGAATCCTGGCGCTCCACGGCTTGACCGGGCACGGTCAGCGCTGGGAGGACCTTGCGGTGCACCACCTCCCGGACTACGCGATCCTGGCACCCGACCTGATCGGCCACGGCCGGTCGACGTGGGCGGCGCCATGGACGATCGAGGCCAACGTCGAGGCACTCGCCGACCTCCTCGATGCCCAAGCCGGCGGACCGGTCTGGGTGGTCGCCCACTCCTTTGGCGGCGCCGTCGCGCTGCGCCTCGCCGCGGCCAGACCCGACCTCGTCGCAGGGCTCGTCCTGCTGGACCCCGCGGTGGGCCTCGACGGCGAGTGGATGCGCGAGATCGCCGACGCCATGCTGGATTCCCCAGACTTCGCCGACCGCGACGAGGCGCGAGCGGACAAGACGTCGGGGTCGTGGAGTGAGGTCGACGCGGCCGAGTTGGAGCGCGAGCTCGACGAACACCTCATCACGTTGCCAAACGGCCGGGTCGGCTGGCGCATCGGCATCCCGGCGGTCATGTCCTACTGGAGCGAGCTGGCGCGGCCGGTCGCCGTTCCCGCCACGGGCACGCCGACGACGGTGGTCCGGGCGCTGAAGACCCATCCCCCGTACGTCACCGATCGACTCGTCGCGACGTTGCGCGACCACTTGGGGTCCGACTTCACCCTCGTCGACCTCGACTGCGATCACATGGTGCCGCTTGCCAGACCGGCCGAAACCGCACAGCTGATCCGCGACCTGGTGGGCTGAGCGATCGCCGCCATCACCGACGAGCAGGTGGAGACCGTCCGCGCGCTGGTGGCCTCGATACCGGCCGGGAAGGTCTCGACCTACGGCGACATCGCCGCTGCCGCAGAGCTTCCCAGTCCCCGAATCGTCGCGTGGATCATGCGGACCGACTCGTCGGATCTGCCGTGGCACCGGGTGATCCGCGCCTCGGGGCGGCCTGCGCCACACCTGCAGACGCGTCAGCTCGAGCGGCTGCGCGCCGAGGGCGTGCTCGCCAAGGACGGCCGCATCGCGCTTGCCGAGGTACGGCACGCGTTCTGACGAAGGACGCCTACAGAATCAGGCGCACCAGTGCCGCCGTGCGCGCCAACCCGGGGAACGCGGCCGCGGTCGAGCGGGGATGCAGCGCATGGACGGCCAATCGGAACATCAACGCACGCAACAACATCTGCGGCCACTCTGGCAGCGGGGCCCAGCGCTCGACGAGACCGTCGTCGGCCTCGCCCCACGCCAGTGCGTCGACGACGACGACCCCGGCCGCCCACGACGCCGGCCGCCAGTAGGGGGTGATGTCGGTGATGCCGGGAGCGGCGGTCCCGGCGAAGAGCACCGTGCCGTACAGGTCGCCGTGGACGAGTTGGCTGGGGCTGCGCGTCGGCCGCCGCAACGCGGCAAGCTGGGCGATGAGTTCGACGGAGCGTTGCCCGTCGGAGCCACCGGGGGCAACGCGGGCACCGGGCGGCAGGCCGTGTAACGGACGGTCCTCCCACGCGGCGCGGTCGGCGGCGACGAACACGTCGACGTCGGACCACGGCACTGACGGCGGCTGGGTCAGGAACCGGGGGCGCTCCAGCTTGGCCGTGGCCTCGTGAAGCCGAACCGCGGCCGAGACGACCTCGTCGTGGCGGGGCTCCGGCGTTCCGGTGACGAACGTGTCGGCGCGCCACCCGGCGACGACGTAGCGGCCGTCGGTCGAGCGGACGGGGCGGGCGAGACGGACGCCGTCGACGAACAACGTTTCGCGGACCTTCGCCGACCACCCCGCGCGGGCATGCTCGGCGACCATCGACAACACGACCTCGCCGCAGCGCCAACCACCCTCCCAGCTCGAGCCGAGCGGTACGGGGCGAACACCCGTCAGGCCAAACGCCGCCAGGACGTGGTCGGGCGGCAGGTCGGCACTCACAGGGTCAGCCTAAGGCGTGGTCCGGCCAACGAGCCGTCAGTACATCACCATGTCGGGTTCGAGTTGTCGCGCCCACGCCACGATTCCGCCCTGAAGGTGCACCGCATCGGCGAAGCCCGCACCCTTCACGGCCGCCAACGCCTCCGCCGAGCGGACACCGGTCTTGCAGTAGAGCACCGGCGTTCGGTCGTGCGGCAGCTTCGCGAGGCCGTCGCCCGCGTCGATCGTCGACTTCGGAATCAGCTCGGCGCCGTCGATGTGGTTGATGGCCCACTCAACGGGTTCGCGGACGTCGATCAGCGCGATCCGTCGACCGGAGTCCAGCATGTCGCGCAGCTCGCGTGGCGTCACGGTCGAGTCGGCGGACGCGTCGACCGCGGCGTCGGACACCACACCGCAGAATTCGTCGTAGTCGACCAGCGCGGTGATCTTCGGCGTCTCCGGGTCCTTGCGGATGCCGATGGTGCGGTAGGTCATGTCCAGCGCGTCGTAGATCATCAGCCTGCCGAGCAGCGTCTCGCCGATGCCGGTGATCAACTTGATCGCCTCGGTGCCCATCACCGACGCGACCGAGCCGCACAGGATGCCGAGCACGCCCCCCTCGGCGCACGACGGCACCGTGCCGGGGGGCGGCGGGTCGGGGTACAGGTCGCGATAGTTGAGGCCCCGCCCGTCGGGGGCGTCCTCCCAGAACACCGACACCTGGCCCTGGAAGCGGTAGATGGATCCCCAGACGTACGGTTTGCCCGCCAGCACCGCGGCGTCGTTGACCAGGTAGCGGGTCGCGAAGTTGTCGGTGCCGTCCACGATCAGGTCGTACTGCTCGAACAGGTCCACGGCGTTGTCGGATTCGAGCCGGATCTCGTGCAGCCGCACCTTCACCAGCGGGTTGATCTCGGCAATCGAGTCGCGGGCGCTGTGGGCCTTGGGGCGGCCGACGTCGGACTGGCCGTGAATGATCTGGCGCTGCAAATTGGATTCGTCGACGACGTCGAACTCGACGATGCCGATGGTCCCGACACCGGCCGCGGCCAGGTACAACAGGGTCGGTGAGCCCAGTCCACCGGCGCCGATCACCAGTACGCGCGCATTCTTGAGACGTTTCTGCCCGTCGACGCCGAGGTCGGGCATGACCAGGTGACGGCTGTAGCGCGCGACCTCGTCGCGGGTGAGCTCTGCCGCGGGCTCAACCAACGGTGGTAGCGAAGTGGACAACGGGCCGCCCCTCGAGTCGACGTGGAACCTCGTGACGATCACACCAGGCTCGCCGTCTCAACGGTAATCACTTGCGAGGAGGCGGAGGGTCAGGCGATCGGGTAGGGCCACGGGTTGAACCGACACGTCTTGCCGTCGGCCTGCACCGACTCCGGATCGAAACGCGCGTCGTCGTCGTTGCTGGTCGAGAACGTCTGCTGCATCATCACCGGAGCGAGCGCGCCGTTCTCGGCGCACGGCTCGTGCTTCTGATACCCGATGGCGTGACCGACCTCGTGGTTGATCAGGTACTGGCGGTAGGAGCCGATGTCGCCCTGGAACGGCACCGCGCCGCGCACCCAGCGGGCCTCGTTGACGAACACCCGGGACTGGTCGCCCAGGTAGGCCGGGTTGTAGCAGGACGCCTCGAGCGGGATGTCGTAGCCGCAGCCCTCGCGCACCGTCATCGGCGACGTCAGCGAGACCCGGAAGTCCGGTGTCTGCGACGGGTCGTCGATGCGGGTGAAGGCGATCTGAGCGTCGTGGGTCCAGCTCTTCGGGTTGGCCAGGGTTTCGCTGACCATCCGGGCGAACGCCTCGTCGCCTCCGATGGCCGCGGTGTCGACGCCGTCCTCCACCTCCACGGTGTAGGTGAACGACTTGGTGGTGCCCACCCCGACCTTGGGCGTCGACCCGGGGACCAGATGCCACGTCTTGGCGCCCGTCTCGGTGAACGGGCCGCCTTCGGGAAGGATTCCGGTCGGCAGATTCGCGTCGAACTGCGTCATGCCCTTTGGCGGGGCACCGATGATTCCCGTGCCCGTGGCACCGATGGTCGGCGGACCCTGGACGGGGCCTTCCGCGACGACCGGCTGAGGCGCGGTGGTCCCGGTGACGGCTTGGTAGACCACCAGCACCGTGATGACGGCCAGGACCGGAAGGGCGTAGGCGCGCCACCCGTAGGTGGAGACGAAACGTCCCAGCCAGGACTGTTTGCGCCAGCGTCGCTGACGGTCGTCTCGGTTGGAGCGCACCCGCCCGCCGGCCTCGGCCAACGGGTCGCGTTGTGCGCGCAACGGTTCCCTGAACTCGTTGCGCAGCACTGGTTGACGACCGCCACCTGCGAAATTCCCGTCGCTGCGCTCGCCCCGGCGACGTCCCGGGTCGTAGGTCACCGCACCAGAATGGCAC
>Ga0209051_1001556_pt1 | contig 18974 bp, 14 predicted proteins | sample AraplaCvi_mMS_r2_2_FD_184286 | JGI IMG/M metagenome (GOLD analysis project Ga0209051, IMG submission 184286) | Arabidopsis root microbial communities from North Carolina, USA - plate scrape MF_Cvi_mMS_r2 (SPAdes) (version 2) | ecosystem: Host-associated > Plants > Roots > Endosphere | place...
CTCACCCGCTCGGCCTCTGCGGGCCTGGTCCCGTCGGCTGCCATGGGCGCTTTCCTGTTGGTGGCCAGCGACATCGCGGCGCAGAACCTTTTTGCGCCCACGCAATTGCCGGTTGGAGTGGTGACCGTCAGCATCGGCGGCTGCTACCTAGTGTGGCTCCTTGCCCGTGAGGTGAAGCGGCAATGAGCGAAGAACTGAAGGAGTCTGTTGTGACTGATGTGTTGGTTGATCCCGTTTCTGGTTTTGCGCCGGGTGCCCGCCCCTTCGCTTCGCGCCTCAGCGCCGAGAGCGTGAGTCTCGGCTACGCGGGACGCTCGGTGTCCGAGGCGCTTGACGTGCGGATTCCGGACGGCGGGTTCACGGTGATCGTGGGCCCGAATGCCTGCGGTAAGTCGACGTTGCTGCGGGCGCTGTCCCGGCTGCTGGAGCCAACGTCCGGGTCGGTGCTTTTGGATGGCAAGAGCATCTCCTCCTATGGGGCCAAGGAAGTCGCGCGCCGCCTCGGTTTGTTGCCGCAGACCTCCATTGCACCCGACGGAATCACCGTGGCGGACCTCGTAGCCCGTGGCCGGTACCCGCACCAGAAGCTACTGCGCCAGTGGTCTGAGGCTGACGAGGCCGCGGTGGTTCAGGCGTTGGAAGCGACGAATGTTGAAGGACTGTCCGGGCGCTTGGTGGACGAACTCTCCGGCGGCCAGCGGCAACGCGTGTGGGTGGCCATGGTGTTGGCGCAGCAAACCCCGTTGCTCCTGCTGGACGAACCCACCACGTTCCTGGACATCGCGCACCAGATCGAGCTCCTGGAACTGTTCCGGCGGTTGAACGGGGAAGGCAACACCCTGGTAGCTGTCCTTCACGACCTCAATCACGCCTGCCGCTACGCCACGCACCTCATCGCCATGAAGGACGGCGCCGTGGTTGCCGAGGGCCGGCCCGCCGATGTAGTGACAGCCGAGCTGGTGGAGCACGTTTTCGGCCTGCCGTGCCTCGTGATCGACGACCCCGTGAGCCACACTCCGCTGGTGATCCCGCTTGGGTCCTGATTCCCCCGTTGATTCCCCCGCCCCCGACCCACGAAGTGGCACTTCATGACAGTGTTTTGCGAAAACATTGCCATTAACTGCCACCTCGGAGACTCATCCCGCCCCCAGCAGTTCCTCCCGCCGGCTCTCCGTCTCCTCCCGCAAAGCCTGCACGACGGCGGCTACCGCGGGGCGGCGCATGGAGTCCGGGCGGAGGACCATCCAGTAGGGGAGCAACTCCGCGAAGTCCGATGGCAGCAACCTGACCAGATCCTCGTGCCGGTCAGCCATGAAGCACGGCAGGAACCCCACCCCGGCGCCGGCCCTGGTTGCTTCGACGTGGACAAAGACGTTCGTTGAACTCAGCCCGTCGCGCATGGTCGGAACCAGCCTCCGGGGAGCGTCCAGGTCATCCACCTGAAGCATGGAATCCACGAAGTACACCAGCTGGTGTTGCGTCAGTTCCTCAATGCTCGAAGGCGTCCCGTTGTCTTTCAGATAGGCACGGGAGGCGTACATTCCCAGCCGGTACTCTCCGAGCCGGATCGCTTCAGCCCGGTGCACTTGCGGCGTCCCGACCACCACCTCGATGTCCAGGCCCGAGCGCTGCTGCAACGCCCGACGCGTCACCGTCACAATCTCCACGCTGAGACCAGGGTGCGAGCGCCGCAGCCGGGCCACCGCTGGTGCCGCGATATAGGCGCTGAAACCATCCGTCGCGGTCATGCGTACGACGCCGGTAATGGGGTCGGGTGCGCGGTCGCTGGGTCCCAGCGCACCCACCGCAGCTTCGATCCGCTCTGCCACCAGAACCGCTTCGGCGCCCAACTCCGTCACCTCCCAACCACCGGCCGCACGCGCCAGGACCCTGCCGCCCAACGCTTTCTCCAGCGCCGCTATCCTGCGCGAAACGGTGGTGTGGTTCAGCCCCAAGGCTTGTGCCGCCGTCGTGAACTTCCCTGAACGTGAGACGGCAAGGAAGATGAGGAGGTCATCGGGGTTCGGCTTCATATCTGCAATTTTGCACACATATGGTGCCTCTTTGGTCATTGAGGCATAACAAATCTGCGGCAATACTCAGTGGAGCATTTCGTGTTGTGGATCACATCACGTTCAAAAGGGTCAAAGAGGACACTGAGGAGATGGATATGAGCGTAGAGCAGCGCTCCGCATCAAGAGCAGGGAAAGACGCCGGCAAAGGCTCCGGCCTGAAGAAGATCGTCGCGGCCTCGATGGTGGGCACCGTCGTGGAATGGTACGAGTTCTTCCTGTACGCCACGGCCGCCACGCTGGTTTTCGGCAAGTACTTCTTCCCGAGCACAGGAAACGAACTGGACGGCATCATCCAGGCCTTCATCACCTACGCCGTGGGTTTCGTCGCGCGGCCGCTGGGTGGCATCGTGTTCGGCCAGATCGGCGACAAGCTCGGCCGCAAACCGACGCTGCAGCTGACCATCGTGATCGTGGGCGTCTCGACGTTCCTGATGGGCTGCCTCCCCGGCTTCATGGACATCGGGTACTGGGCGCCGGCCATGCTGGTGGCACTGCGCTTCATCCAGGGCTTCGCGCTCGGCGGCGAGTGGGGTGGCGCTGTGTTGCTGGTAGCTGAGCACAGCCCCAACAAGTCGCGTGGTTTCTGGTCCTCGTGGCCGCAGGCCGCAGTGCCGGTGGGCAACCTTCTGGCCACACTGGTCCTGTTCGTCATGTCCACCACCCTGAGCAGCGAAGCGTTCCTCGGCTGGGGCTGGCGCGTTGCATTCTGGCTCTCCGCGGTGATCGTGTTCGTTGGCTACTACATCCGAACCCACGTCACCGAAGCCCCGATCTTCCTCGAAGCCAAGGCACAGGTGGAAGAGTCCAAGGCCATCAGCTACGGCGTCGGCGAGGTCATCCGCAAGTACCCCAAGGGCATCCTGCAGGCCATGGGACTCCGTTTCGCGGAGAACATCATGTACTACCTCGTGGTGAGCTTCGCGATCGTCTACCTCAAGAGCGTCCACAAGTACGACACGTCCTCGCTCCTGCTGGCACTCCTGATCGCCCACGTCATCCACTTCCTGGTCATTCCGCAGGTCGGCCGGCTTGTTGATTCGTGGGGCCGCAAGCCCGTGTACCTCATCGGCGCCATTACCGGTGCAACCTGGCCGTTCTTCGCCTTCCCCATGTTCGACACCAAGAACGCCGTGATCATCGTGCTCGCCGTGACCATCGGCCTCTGCCTGCACGCCTTCATGTACGCCGGTCAGCCGGCCATCATGTCCGAGCTCTTCCCCACCCGCATGCGCTACTCCGGCGTCTCACTGGGCTCGCAGGTCACGTCCATCTTCGCCGGATCACTCGCTCCGCTGCTGGCAACCCAGTGGCTCAAGGACACCGGCTCATGGGTTCCCACAGCGATCTACCTCGTGGTCGCCTGCGCGATTACCGCCGTCGCGGTTATTTCACTCAAGGAAACCAAGGGCATCGCGCTCCAGGAGGTGGACGAGGCCGACGCAGTAAGGCACGGACTCACCACCGCACCCGCTACCTCGAAGGGCTGATCTGATGGACAACTCCTTGAACGGACGCAAAGCGCTGATAACCGGAGGCGCGAGCGGTATCGGGGCTGCCTGTGCCCGTGCGCTCGCCGCACGCGGCGCGAAGGTAGTAGTGGCCGACGTCGATGCCTCCGGAGCTGCGGCCCTCGCCGACGAGCTGGGCGGCACGGCCTGGACGGTGGACCTGCTGGATACTGAGGCGTTGGCCGCACTGAGCTTTGACTGCGACATTCTGGTCAACAACGCCGGCATCCAAAAGGTCGCGCCGATCGAGGAGTTCGAACCAGCGGAGTTCCGACGGATCCTGGCCCTGATGCTGGAGGCGCCGTTCCTCCTGATCCGGGCCGCCCTCCCGCACATGTACGCCAACAACTTCGGGCGGATCATCAACATCTCCTCGGTCCACGGGCTCCGGGCCTCGGCCTACAAGAGCGCGTACGTGTCCGCCAAGCACGGTCTTGAGGGACTCAGCAAGGTCACTGCTTTGGAAGGCGGTGAGCACGGTGTCACGTCCAACTGCATCAACCCCGGCTACGTCCGCACGCCCCTGGTTGAGAAGCAGATCGCGGACCAGGCCCGGCTCCATGGCATCCCCGAGGCCGAAGTCCTGGCCAAGGTGATGCTCACGGAGTCGGCGGTGAAGCGGTTGGTGGAGCCGGAGGAGGTTGCGTCGTTGGCAGCTTGGATGGCCTCCGACGACGCCGGTATGGTCACCGGCGCGAGCTACACCATGGACGGTGGCTGGTCGGCCAGGTAAACGGACCCGGCCCTATCGTTGTCGGAGGTCGGCTCACACGCCAGCTAAATAACTCCCCGGCCTCCAACTCAACGATATCCGGTTAGTTTCGTCGCTCCCAGGCTCTCTGTGAGTGCCAGAAATCTAGAGCAAGGATTACGGTCAGGTGGAAACTATGAAACTACGAATGACCGCCAATAACGTGTCATGCTGCCATGAGTGCGGCGCATGAAACCATCTATTTCAGGAATCTCGCCGCTGGTCTCGGATCGCATGTGAATAGTCACATCATACAAGCCGGCGTGCTGGGAAAGCAGGTTGACTTGGGCGGCTAAACCCATGTTGTAACTCAAATCTAGGCTGACAGACTCAAGATCTGGGCGCCCTAGAATAAAGTCGAATATGTCCATTTGCGGATTCCCGTAGTGTGAAAGTCTCTCCAGGGAGGGCGCTCCTGACAGATTGACGGGAAGGTCCGAGAGTGCAAATAGTCGAAGCTCTTTTAGTCCTAGGGGTAAACTGAGGCCTTGGATATCCTTACCAAGATCATGAAGAGTCAAGATTTTCAATGATTGCGATCGGCTCACAGCATCTAGATTGAGCAAACTCTTATTCCCGCCCAAATCTAGCTGTGCGCACTCAACTGTTTCACCTAATGACTCCAATTGCGCGCAAGATACGATGCGCAAATACTCTAGATTGTTGGATGCAATTAGCTCACCGACATCTCTGACAGGGGAGCCCGAGATGTCGACGTGTTTGAGTGAGCTCATTGACTCCGCCGCAGAGATATCTGACAACTGAGAACAGTATCTAAGTGATAAAACGGAAAGCTTGGGCAGGGATTCAATACCTCGGAGGGATGTAAGACCATCGCAGTTTCGCAAGTAGATCTGTTGGAGGCTGGGATAGCGCTCAAGTGACTCCAAGGAGGTAGAGTCCTTCGCATAACTAGCAGCAAGTCCATGAAGGTTGATATCGTCAGGTAAGACGTTCAAGTCATTTATTCGTCCGGCTGCATCAAGGTCAACAGACTTTAGATTATTTAGATGGTGCAGAAATTGAAGGTATTCCGGGTCATTGACACGAAGATGCCCATCGTCAAGTTTGCTATTGGCCAGAACTCGTTTTGCATAATCTTCTGTCTCGAATGAGGCCCAACCTCGAACCAGTTCGCGTGCGACAGTAACTCGTTTGTCAGGACTGTAGTACTCGAGTGCTGTCATCGCAGATTCTCCCCCGATTAGCGAAAGCGTGCGGACTATTGCTGTTGTCTTCTTCGCCGAGCATTTCTGCTTCGTAAGAAGATCGACAGCAACGGCTCCAGCTGAGGCCACGGCCCGAGCTTCCGTCATGTTTGTGGGAGGGATGACGGCATCGAGGCATTCACTAAGGGATGCCTGTAGCTTTGTGCTTAGTTCGGGCGAAGTCTCCATACAAGATATGGCCAGCAACCAAAGGCGATGCTTATAGCGGGGTGTGCCACGTCCTCGGGAGATCAAACCTGTGAGCAGCCGTTCGCGAGCTTCGCTTGTGGCATGGCCGGCCGCCAAGATCACCACCTCTCTCCAGTGGTCATCATGTGCATTTTTGATCAGTTTTGGAATCGAGTTGTCGTCGATGAGCGCAGCAGCTGCCAGATACTCGAGAAAGGTCCGATGAACGAAGTCGATGCGTCCTGGTGAGGGCTCTCTGAGCACTCCGCTACGGATTAGCAAGAAATTCGCCAGACTGGCCGCGTCTGGCTTTATTCGATGGAGCAATGGGATCTGTTTGGAAACCTGCTTTTCAAAGTCTGCAAAATCCGCATCGGCTTGTCCGTTTTCGTGTAGCCATAATGCGAATGACCGGAGAAGGGCCTGGCTTTCTTCGAAAGACAGGTTTAATTCGGGGACCGCTAGGATACGACGCTCGGTGTCGCGTCTCACGATGAGCATGCGGAGCGCCGTTGAGTAAAGATCCATCCTATTTTCGGGGAGGCTCCCCTGCCTATCACTGTGCAGGGCACATACTAACGCGCACAACAGGGGTGAGGTGCAGAGTGCGCGAATCGCTGGTCGGTCGCGGATTATTTGTATAAGAGCCTTCTCTTCTTCCCAGAGCTTGGCGCTGTCGTGCGGACGAGCCAGGGATGCGGCGGCCGCAGAGTGCCAATGGTTAACGAAAGCCCTAATGTCTGCAAAGTCCATCGGAAGGAGAGCCAATTGCGTAAAAGTCGGTAGATGAAGCCAGGATCTTGTCAGCGCGGTAGATCGCGAGGTAGTCACAAATCTACTCCTTGGAAAGAGCTCCACTAATTGCATGAGCCATTTCCTTGCCTCCTCGCGCTCTGACGCTGGGATTTCATCGACGCCATCAATGAGAACTAGCCCTCGTCCATCGGCAAGTACCCTGTGAGCCCATCCAGCTGGCATCACTCCCATCAGTGGAGGTACAGTCTGCTCGAAGAAGCTGTCCGGTTGGGGCAGGCTCTTATTTGCATATCGACGCAGGGGAATTATGAATGGGATTAATCCATTCCATTCACTAAGTTCGCCTGTAAACGTGGCATTCGCCGCTGATGCGGCCAACCATTGGAGCAGTGTCGTCTTGCCACTCCCCGCATCTCCACTGATGAGGAGCCGTCTTTGTCCTGAAAGGGCGGCATCGACTCGAATCGTCTCACTCGGCGTGCTGTCTTCCGCCGGTCGATCGAGAATTCCCGTATCGAGACTCATTTTTCTGTCAGTATCTGAGTTTTCACTTTCGCTGACCCTTATAGAAGATAAACCGCTTGATGTCGAAGACGACACAGCCATCGAAATGTATGCGACCGATAGGGAGTATGTTCGTTGAGCATTCTCTGAAGTTACGCCATATATTTGGAGGCGATCAGCGTAGCTGTGCATTGCTTTCAGGTACTTGTTCTCAAAACGCTGGCCTTCAGAACCTAAACCCCATGAGAGTGGGACCGAGGAGATGGGGAGCCTGTCCAGTACCTCGTTGACCACTTCAATGATCTTTGTGTCGCGAGACAATAGCTCGGCGGCTTGCGCGGAAGTGAAGTCCGGTAATTCATCGACTATGGAAATGGCGAGGCTGGCTGTTTCTGTAAGTAGGAGGCCGAAGATGGCTTTGCCATCTTCTGAGAGCCCGTTTCTTCGGACAGGTTCCTTGGACTTCTTTTCGAGTGCAGCCAGAACGGAAGCTTGGTCAAGATCGTGCTCGAGCAGCATCTGGGTCGATATGAGCGCACCAGCCAACGTTTCTTCTACGGCGCGAGCAGCAGCTATGATCTCCCCATCGTCCGCTCCTTGAATCTCGTTTGACAGGTAGGGTTCGAGTCGCTCTGTCACACTGTCTGCCAGCGCTTCGAACTGGCGGCCGACGCGGCGCTGTTCCCGCCGTCCCGAAATCTTTCTCGATATCGCGTCCATAATCTCTGGGCCCACGTTTTCGAATGCGGAGTCCTTTGCCCAGAGCTGGAAGATCCACTTCGCAACGATGGTGCCCAGTGTGATAGCGACGGTGTCCATGGGCTAAGCCTATATATCTCCTGCATTAGATTGTGAACGACATTCTGCGCTATATCCGCTGGGTGGGGGCGTAAGGGCAGCAGCGTGAGGAGACACTCCCAATCGGTGTGAGCGGGGATAGGCATATGCCTCCATGCGTCTCGCGGGAGTTGCATTCTTCCCGCCAGCAATGACATTCGCTCTCCGAAGCTACTGCTGTAAGGAAGAGGACGAGTCTGGTAAGCGTGAACTTCTAAGCCCCGCCACACTAGTTTGCCAGCCCCTCCCTCGTGCCTAGGAAGCAAAGGCGTCCAGCCCTCTAGTAGAGTGGCAGTCTTGTCTTCCTTCGGCGCGGCAAACGGGCTGGGAAATTACAGACCCTTCACCACCGTAGGGCGGCCGTTTCGTCCACCAATTCGGCCCGGCGCAGGCCACCACCGCGGACCCACAGTTTGTAGGCCACGAACAGGAGTACCAGCCAGGTTCCGCCAACATACAGCGCAACCCGGGTGTCCTCGAAGACTCCGAGGATCACGATGACCATCGCCATGAACGCCATGGTCAGGATGGACGCAGCAGGCCAGAGCGGCGAGCCGAATTCCGACGCCGGCAGGCCCTTGCGCTTGATCTCCCGCTTCATCGCGACGTGCGAAACCAGGATCATCACCCAGACCCACACGGTGGCAAAGGTGGCGATCGAGGCAATGAGCACGAACACGTCTTCGGGGATGACGGCGTTCAAAACGACGCCCACCAGCAGGATGCAACCCATCATCACCACGGTCATCCACGGAACGCCGTGGCGGGAAATCTTGCTGAAGCTCTTGGGTGCGTGGCCCTGCTGTGCCAGACCAAACAGGATGCGCCCGGCCCCGAAAATGTCGCTGTTGATCGCCGACAGCGCGGCCGTAATGACCACGGCGTTGAGGATGTGCGGAGCGGCCGGGATGCCCAGTCCGTCGAAGATCTGCACGAACGGGCTGCCGCTGCTGCCGATCTCGTTCCACGGGAAGATGCTCATCAGCACGCCCAAAGTCAGCACGTAGAACAGGAGCACCCGCACGGGCACGGTGTTGACGGCCTGCGGGATGACCTTTTTGGGGTCGGCGGCTTCGCCCGCGGTAATGCCAATCGTTTCGATTCCGCCAAACGCAAACATCACGACGGCGAACGCTGCCAGGAGCCCTTCGAATCCGTTGGGGAACAAACCGCCGTGGTTCACGAGGTTCCCCAGCCCCGGTGCCACGCCACCGCCGTCGCCCGTTTGGAAACCGAACACGATGATCGCCGCACCGCCCACGATCATGGCGATAATCGCCACCACCTTGATCAGCGAGAACCAGAACTCAAGCTCACCAAACACCTTCACGCTGAGCAGGTTCATGGCGCCCAGGAACAGGATGATCGCCAGCACCCAGATCCATCTGTCCACCTGTGGGAACCAGAAGCCCATGTAGATACTGAAGGCCGTGACGTCGGCGATTGCCACGATCGCCATTTCGAACACGTAGGTCCACCCGGTTACGAAACCGGCGAAAGGCCCCAGGTAGCGGCTCGCGTATTGGCCGAACGAGCCGGACACGGGGTGTCGGACGGCCATTTCGCCGAGGGCGCGCATCACCATGAACACGGCCGCGCCGCCGATGATGTAGGCAAGCAGGACGGCCGGTCCGGCCTTTTGGATGGCGGATGCCGAGCCGTAGAACAGGCCGGTGCCGATCGCGGATCCGAGTGCCATGAAGCGGATGTGACGGACGTTGAGGCCTCGGCTGAGCGCCGTACCTGCGGCCTGGAGGACAGAGCTCTCCACAGCCAGCTTGGTTTGTTGCATAGTAAAACCTTCTCGTCTTTGGGAGGGGATCGCTATCCAGCAGATCACTTTTGACGGCCTTGTGATCGGACTCACGAGGGATTGGTGTCTTTGATCGCAGACACCATGCTGTGGGTCTCATCAGAGGGTGGTAAAAGTCATAGTTCCCGGTCGGATATGATGACCGCGGACAGCTCTTCAACACGGTCAGGCATCCCTCGCATTTCGCGTCGCCCCCTTTGAACTCTGTGCTGACTCTTGCATCTGTTACTTGGGGGACTCATGATTTCCGTAATCCGCGCTACCCGACGCCGTTGGGCAGCTGCCGTTGTTGCCGTAGTGGCCGGGGCATCCTTGCTCTTTGCCGCACCCGCGCAGGCCTATGACGTGCCGAATTTTGAGGTTCCGAACGCCTCGCAAGCTCCCGTGCCTTTCGTGGAACGGGTGAGTGACGCCGCTGGCGTGGTTGAGCTCTGGAAGACCGGCGGTCCCGCAATCCGCACCGCCGCCGCTGCCGCCTTGGTGGGTGGGCCGGACGCGGTCCAGGCATTCCTCGACGGCGGCCAGGACGTCGCGCTGGCAGCTGACCGGAAGCAGCTGGTCACCGAGCTGACGACACGGGGGAGCGAGAATGTCAGGGAGAGCGCGGTCAGGGTACTGGCCACTAACGACCCCAGCGTGATCACTAGCTTCCTGTCAAAGGGCTGGGCCGGCGCCTGGGATCTCGACCTGCGGATAACGGCCACTCGGTTCCTCAACTACTCGGGTCCCATCCGGATGGCTGCTTCCAAGAGCCTGGACAACGGCAGTGAGGCTGTCGAGAAGTTCGTTCTCGAAGGCTGGCAAAAGACCGCTCAGGGCCAGGATCGTGAGGCAGTAACCTACCTGACCAATTCGCCCATTGCCGCCGTCACTCGCGGAGCGCAGGCTGCTCTGGACACCTACGACCCTGAAGTCCTTGCTACATACCTGCGCTACGGTCAGTTCGTTGCCGCAGCGCAGGACCAAAAATTGACTACGGTCACCAAATCACTCGACGCTGTGAGGGCAGATATCGCAGCCAACCCTGCTGGCTCGGCAGCCGTGGCGGATCGCGCGAAGACTGCTCTGGAGAACGCGCGACACGCCGTTGATGGCCCCAAGAAGACCGACCTGAGGCGCTTGCTGGAAGAGCGGGACTATCGCTTCTCGCAGGCTTGGCCCAAGCAGGCCATAGACAAAGCCCGGCTCGCATCCCAAGAGCCCGCCAAGGCTGCATTCAAAAAGGCCGCCGCCGAGCTTCCGGCTTTGCTGTCGACGCTAACGGCCCCTGGAGCTGATCTTGATCCTTTGATCATGGAAGCCCGCCAGGCCACACTGGACCTCGCATTGGTGGGTACGCCTGAAGTGCGGAAGGCAGCTGAGGCTGCTCTGCTGGGTGGGAACTCTGCCGTCAAGGACTTCATTGCCGATGGTCACGGTCTCGCGAGCGAACAGGACAGTGCAGCCTTTGTTAACGACAGGCAGCGTGCTTTCCAGCACATGGCCGCGGGCGGCGTGCACGTGGTCCAGGCTGCTAAGGACGCTGTTAAGTCCGTCAACCATGCAGATGTCCGGTACTTCCTCGAGTACGGACACTCCGACGCGCAGTACTTGGATAACTCGGAATTGGCCGACGGTCTCATAAGGCTCGATTCTCCGGAGCTCCAGACTGCTGCTGGCGTAGCGATGGCGGGCGGGCGAGCGGAACTTCAGGCATTTGCATCAAGCGAACAGTTCACTGCTGCCGAAAAGGACGCGGCGAATGCCCGGCATACCGCCGCCGTAAACACCGCTCTCGCAGAGCTGTCGCGGCTCACTGACCAGGCAATCCTCGACGCCGGTAGGGCGGCTGACGCTGCGAAGGCCGCTGAAGCCGCACGCCAAGCCGAGGCCGCGCGCCAGGCTGAAGCCGCACGCCAGGCTGAAGCCGCTGGTGGGCAGCTTGCGGCCGGCAGCGTTGATGCATCGCAGCAATCGGGAACAGGAGCAGCCCCGATCGTCATTCCGTGGCCGCGCGAGTACGCTCCCGCCGTCGGACTTGCTGAGACCGGAGCTGTCACGGAGTCCGTAGAAAAGCCCGCAGCAACACCGTCCGCCACACCGAGCATTTCCGTGCCGCCGACGACCTCGGCAGCAAAGGGCTCCACATCGGTGGATTCCCAGTCACAGGAGGCGGCTGCTCCGATGGCTGCTTCTTCTGCGGGCATGAGTGGCTGGACCATCGGCCTCATCGTGGCACTGGTCCTGGCAGCAGCTGGAGCCATCACGTTCCTGTTGCGCCGCAAGGGTCCCTCCCCAGCCGAGGGATAGCCGGCAACGCCTCCGGGCAGTCGGAAAACGTCGTCAGAGTGTCCGGTATACCGGACACTCCCGGCGGCCCGGTGCTGGTCAATGCCTTGTGAAAGGTGCACGCTTGAGTACGGGATACCGGACAGTATGCTCCGGCGCCCCTCAAGATCCCCCAGCAGCGAGGAACCATGACCACCACGCCCACCGCGCCCGGCAAGGCCACGTCCAAAGTCCCGGCTGCCGAAAACACCTTGCGCATCCTGAAACTGTTGGCTTCGCGGCGAGGGCCGATGGCGGCGTCGAATATCGCCACGGCACTGGGCCTGCCGCGGTCCAGTGTCTACCACCTTCTGGGCGTTATGGAGGCGAACGGCTTCGTCCTCCATCTGCATGAGGAGCAGCGCTACGGGCTCGGCATCAGTGCCTTCGAACTCAGCTCCGCCTATTCGCGGCAGGAGCCGTTGTCCCGGCTGGGTCGCCCCATGCTGGCGTCGCTGGTTGACGTCATCGGCGAGAGCGCACACCTGGCTGTGCTCCATGGCCGCGATGTCCTTTACATCGTGGAAGAACGTGCCAAGAACCGCCCAAGCCTGGTGACCGACGTCGGGGTTCGACTTCCCAGCCACCTCACCGCGTCCGGTCGGGCAATCCTCGCCGCCTTGCCCAAGTCGCAGGTCCGCGCCCTCTACCCGAACGCTGCGGCCTTCACGTCCCGGCACGATGTCGAGTTTCCCATCATGAAGTACTCCGCCTTGTCGTCCCATTTGGACCAGGTGCGCCAGCGTGGCTACGCCACGGAAAACGGCGAAATCACTCCCGGGTTCGGCTCCATCGCCGTCGCCGTGACTGACCACGTTGGATGGCCGACGGCGGCAGTCGCCGTCACGTTCCTGGAGGACAAAGTGCCAGCTGAGCAATGGCCCGTACTGGCCGCGCGGATCAGGAAAGCCGCCGACGAACTGTCGGTCCGGATCCATGGTCGCCCGACGGCGGGCTGACGCTTAGTAAGCGCCGATGCACCCTAGCGGCTGCCCGGCCCGGGGGAGTCGCGTTCAACCATGGCGCGGAAAGCTTCCAGCTCGCCCCGGAAACTGCCCCGGTAGGATCCCGTGGCAAAGAGTCGTCCCACCACCGTGGACACCAGTCCGCGTGTTTCGAACAGCTGCTGGATGCGCGTGCCACCACTTTCCGGGGTGAACGTGACATCCGATTCCCCTTTGAGGATCGCGTTGCCGAAGCGGGTGCGGATGTGCCGCGGCCGTTCCGCAGCGATGACTTCCGTGGGACTCGCCATCCGGCCGAACCACACCGTATAGCTGCTGCCGGCCTGGTCGGTGGAGCCAACGAGATCGGTCACGCGTGTGACGCCGCCGATCCACTCAGTAAACCTGTCAGGATCCGTCCAGGTGTCGAAAACCCGCTCCGGCGGCGCGGCGACCAAGGTGGACACTCGATACGTTGCCATGGGTCCAGCATGCGCGCATCCGGGCGCGAAAGCGAGAGCATCCGCATGTCTGTAATCCCGGACAGCACCGTCCGAAAAGCCGTTCCGGCCGCTTGGTAAAGGGGCTTTAGTAGAAGCAGAAGATCTTTCCACCACACACTTCCCACAGACGAAGGAGTCACCATGGCACCCGCCGATTTCACTACTGGTGCCCGTCCGGTCAAGGCCGCCCGGGGTACTGAGCTTACTGCCAAGTCGTGGCAGACCGAGGCGCCGTTGCGCATGTTGATGAACAACCTCGACCCCGAGGTCGCTGAGCGTCCGGACGACCTGGTCGTCTACGGTGGCACCGGACGCGCAGCGCGTTCCTGGGCTGCGTTCGATGCGATCACCCGGACTCTGGAAACCATGGAGAAGGACGAGACCCTGCTGGTGCAGTCGGGTAAGCCGGTGGGTGTCTTCCGCACGAATGAGTGGGCGCCCCGTGTTCTCCTCGCCAACTCCAACCTCGTCGGTGATTGGGCTACGTGGCCTGAGTTCCGCCGGCTCGAGGCTGAGGGCCTGATGATGTACGGCCAGATGACGGCCGGGTCCTGGATCTACATCGGCACCCAGGGCATCCTGCAGGGCACGTATGAGACGTTCGCTGCGGTGGGCAATAAGCTCGCTGCGGAGGGCCGCCACCCCGCGCCTGCCGCTGAAGGTTCCACGGAAGGGCCGCTCGCCGGTACCTTGACCCTGACCGGTGGCTGTGGTGGCATGGGCGGTGCCCAGCCGCTGGCCGTGACGTTGAATGATGGCGCGTGCCTGATCGTGGATGTGGACGAGTCCCGTCTGCGTCGGCGTGTGGGTAAGCGGTACCTGGACGAGGTCGAAACCGATCTGGACACCGCGATCGCCAAAGTCCAGGCTGCCAAGGACGAGCGCCGCGGCTGGTCCGTCGGTTACGTGGGCAACGCCGCTGAAGTCTTCCCCGAATTGCTGCGCCGCCACAAGGCCGGCGAAGTCACTTTTGACGTGGTCACGGACCAGACCAGTGCGCATGACCCGTTGTCCTACCTGCCGGAGGGCATCACCGTGGCCGAGTGGCACACCGAAGCCGAAGCGGATCCGGAAGGGTTCACCAAGAAGGCCCAGGCTTCCATGGCCCGGCATGTGCAGGCGATGGTGGAGTTCCAGGACACCGGAGCTGAGGTCTTTGATTACGGAAACTCGATCCGTGACGAGGCTCGTAAGGGCGGGTACGACCGTGCGTTCGAATTCCCCGGTTTCGTCCCCGCGTACATCCGTCCGTTGTTCTGCGAGGGTTTGGGCCCGTTCCGCTGGGTCGCGCTCTCGGGCGACCCGGAAGACATCGCGGTGACGGACGCTGCGATCAAGGAGTTGTTCCCGGAGAACAAGCACCTCCACAAGTGGATCGACGCTGCGGCGGAGCGGGTGGAGTTCGAGGGCCTGCCGGCACGTATTTGCTGGCTCGGGTACGGCGAACGCGCCAAGGCCGGGTTGTTGTTCAACCAGCTCGTCGCCGAGGGCAAGGTCAAGGCCCCGATCGTGATCGGCCGTGACCACCTGGATTCAGGGTCCGTGGCGTCCCCGTACCGTGAGACCGAGTCGATGAAGGATGGCTCGGACGCGGTTGCTGACTGGCCGCTGCTGAACGCACTGACTGCTGCATCCTCGGGCGCTACCTGGGTGTCCATCCACCACGGTGGTGGGGTCGGTATTGGCCGGTCCATCCACACTGGCCAGGTTTCCGTCGCTGACGGCACGGAACTGGCAGCCCAGAAACTGGAACGGCTCCTGACCAACGATCCCGGCATGGGCGTCATCCGCCACGTCGACGCCGGCTACGACCGCGCCATCGACGTCGCCAACGAACGCGGCGTCCGCATCCCCATGAACGAGAAGTAGGCAACAAAAGTGACTATTACTACCCACGAACCCCTGACCGTCACCCTGGGCTCCAGCGGCGTGACCCCGGAAGACGTGGTCGCCGTCGCGCGCCATGACGCTAAGGTGACCATCTCCCAGGAAGCCTTGGACAACGTCGCCAAGGTCCGCGCCCACATCGATGACCTCGCTACCAGCGATGTCCCCGCCTACGGCATTTCCACGGGCTTCGGCGCCCTGGCTAACCGCCACATCCCCAACGACCTCCGCACGCAGCTGCAGAAGTCGCTGATCCGTAGCCACGCCGCCGGCATGGGCCCGGCCGTGGAACGGGAAGTGGTCCGCGGCATCATGTTCCTCCGCGCCAAGACCCTGGCATCGGGCCGCACCGGCGTCCGTCCGGTGGTCCTGCAGACCATGGTGGACGTCCTCAATGCAGGCATCACCCCGCTGGTCCGCGAGTTCGGTTCGCTCGGTTGCTCCGGCGACCTCGCACCGCTGTCCCACTGCGCGCTGGTCCTCATGGGTGAAGGTGAAGCAACGGGACCCGACGGCGAGCTCTACGGCGTTGCCGGAAAGGCGCCCGTTGCTGAGCTGCTCGCCCAGCACGGCATCGAGCCCGTCACGCTGGCTGAGAAGGAGGGCCTGGCCCTCGTCAACGGCACCGAAGGCATGCTTGGCATGCTGCTGATGGCCATCGCCGACATCCGCCTGTTGCTCGCGACGGCGGACGTCACCGCGGCGCTCAGCGTCGAGGCCCTGCTGGGTACCGATCAGGTGTTCCTGCCGGAACTCCACGCAGCACTGCGTCCGCACCCCGGCCAGGCCGCCAGCGCCGACAACATGCTCCGTGTGCTGTCCAACTCGCCGATCGTTGCCTCCCACAGGATCAACGACACCAAGGTGCAGGACGCCTACTCGCTTCGTTGTGCCCCACAGGTTGCCGGCGCCGTCCGCGACACCGTGGACCACGCCGCGCTGGTGGCGTCCCGCGAACTTGCTGCCGCCATCGACAACCCCGTGGTCCTGCCCGACGGCCGCGTCACCTCCAACGGCAACTTCCACGGCGCCCCCGTGGCGTACGTCCTGGACTTCCTGGCCATCGCTGTTGCGGACCTCAGCTCCATCGCCGAGCGTCGCACGGACCGCATGCTGGACCCGGCCCGCTCGCACGGACTCCCGGCCTTCCTCGCCGGAGACCCCGGAGTGGACTCCGGCCTGATGATCGCCCAGTACACGCAGGCAGGCCTGGTCTCGGACAACAAGCGCCTGGCCGTTCCGGCATCGGTGGACTCCATCCCGAGCTCCGCCATGCAGGAAGACCACGTGTCCATGGGCTGGCACGCAGCCCGGAAGCTTCGCAAGGCCGTGGAGAACCTTCGCCGCGTGCTCGCCGTCGAACTCGTCACCAGCGCACGCGCCATTGACATGCGTACGCAGATGTCCGACGGCGAACTCACCCCGGGTCCTGCCGGCACGGCAGTACTTGAGGTGCTTCGCGAAGTGGTCCAGGGACCGGGAACCGACCGGTTCCTGTCGCCCGAACTCGAAGCGGCTGACCGTTTGGTTGGCTCCGGCGCGGTCCGTGCGGCCGCCGAATCCGCCGTCGGGATTTTGGCCTGACGTCGAATAAAACGCTCATTTCATGGGCAGATTTGTCACGCCCCGGTCTTTGTTCGCAACGCAGGCACCGGGGCGTGGCAAATGTAGTAGAACTTATGGTGTACGTCACGTCCACGCCGAAGATGTCGTGGGCTTGACGGTCAACCGTTCACAACTCAATACACAACAGAGAACATCCACAAAGGGGTAGAAGTTCAATGAAGGCACGCGGAGCAGTCCTGTCCAGGCGAAACGCTCACTCGGCTACGGTTTCCGATTGGAAGACGCTGAAGGCCGGCGACACGGTGGAAGTGGTCAAGTACGCCCACGTCATCGCAGCCGGTCGGGTTGAGGAGGTTTCCAGCAGCGGAAACGTTGTGTGGCTTGAACACTCAGGGCCCGGCGTCACCGAAGAGGGCAAGGAATTGTTCATGAAGTCCGACGGCGTCGTCCTTCGCCGCGCCTAGCTTAAACAGAAGCCGGGGCCCGGTCCCTTCCGCAGGTAGTAGTGGCGGAAGGGACCGGGCCCCGGCTTTTGGTGTCGCTGCCGGTGACGCCGTTCGGGCGGCAATCAGGCAGCGAGTACTTCGTGGGTCTGACCGAAGGGAACGGATTCGTCCAGCGCCACGGTGTAGGTGCCGGGCTCGTGCCTGGTCACCAGAATGCCGCAGTTGGCGTCTGCCGCTGCGTTCTTGATCAATGCATCCACGGCTTGCTCGAGTCCATCGTGGATTTCGTCGGCCCTGGAAAAGGACAGGCGGATTTCGCGTTCTGCAGTCATTGCAGGGGTCATTGGGGGCCTCCTATTACTTGCCGCATGCGAGGGCGACCCATCAATCATAGTCGGAGCTTGCCGATTATTTGTAAGATGACTGGCAACGGAGTGACCTGGGTCTCAGGCGCGCCGAGGCGGCAGTTAATGCCAATGTTTGGACAAAACACCCGCATTAACTGCCAATTCGGAGGACGATCGCCGGGACCGATTGGACGTGGTGGCGGGATTCGAACCCGCGTACGCTGCTTTGCAGGCAGCTCCCTGGCCTCTTGGGTACACCACGTGCAGTCGACACTAGGTGCGTGGGCCAGGGGCTTACAACATTCGTTGCGCAGGCTTTCGCAGGGCTACGCGGGCTTTCGCGCGGCTACGCAGTATTGCCCTTGGTTGCCGTCAATGACACGCGTTTGAGTAGTCCTGTGACCCCGGCAGCAACCACGAGAGTCAGGATGGCTGCGGCCATGTGCGTATAGAGCATGATGTGTGGCGAACCGCCGCTGAAGCCAGCCGCTGCCGGCGGATCACCTGAACCTGGTGCGGCGCTGTGGAGGTGCTCCACCCATCCACTCCCGGGGTAGTAACCGCCGAATGCAGCGAACCCAAAGTGCAGCAGTTGCTGCGCCACACCTGACACCAGCAGCAGGATCAATGGCCCGTGGACCCAGCGGGCCAGGAGTTGGGCCCCCAGGCAGCACAGTGCGGCGAAGCCAAGCAGAACGGGAAGGGCCGGAGCGCTGCCGCCCGCCGTCAGGTGCGCCGCCAGTCCCAGGCCGACGGCCAGCAGCCCGGAGACCCAGGCCCACTTGTCCTGCACAGGAACTGCGCGCATCGCCATCCTTCCCTCCACACAGGCTAAGCGGCGAAGGCCGGAGGGAAAAGGGGCGGGCGACTATCCCAGGAGCGTGTTCACCAAACGTGCTGCAACTTTCGCAGTCCGGGAATCAACGTCGAATTCCGGATTCAGTTCGGCGACATCAACGTGCAGCAACTTCCCGCTGGCGGCAATCTGCCGGCAAACCGCGCTGATCACGGGCAGCGGGACGCCATAGGCCGCAGGAGCGCTCACCCCGGGTGCCACCGAGGCCGGCATCACGTCGAGGTCGATCGTGAGGTACAGGACATCCACGCCAGCCAGGAAATCCGCTACAAAAACCTCCACGGCTTCCGGTGAGCATTGCTCGTCCAGCAGATACTTCACGCCCAGGCGTTGAGCGGTGTCAAAAAGGGTCCGGGTGTTGTTGGGCTCGGAAATTCCTACGACGGCGTACTGGAGTTCGCGTCCGGCGGCAGACTCAGCCCGGGCCATCTGAAGGAACGGCGTGCCCGAGCTCGGTGTGGGCTCATCCCTCAGGTC
>Ga0209051_1001557_pt1 | contig 18962 bp, 16 predicted proteins | sample AraplaCvi_mMS_r2_2_FD_184286 | JGI IMG/M metagenome (GOLD analysis project Ga0209051, IMG submission 184286) | Arabidopsis root microbial communities from North Carolina, USA - plate scrape MF_Cvi_mMS_r2 (SPAdes) (version 2) | ecosystem: Host-associated > Plants > Roots > Endosphere | place...
GCTGACCGAAGGCGCCATCGTCAACGGCGTGGTCAAGAACATCACCGAATACGGTGCGTTCGTCGACCTGGGCGGCATCGACGGCCTGCTGCACATCACCGACATGGCCTGGCGCCGTGTCCGTCACCCGAGCGAAGTGGTGACGGTCGGCCAGGAACTGACGGCCAAGGTCCTGAAGTTCGACGCCGAGAAGAACCGCGTCTCGCTGGGCCTGAAGCAGCTGGGCGACGATCCGTGGTTCGGCGTGTCGCGCCGCTACCCGGCCAACACCCGCCTGTTCGGCAAGGTCACCAACATCGCCGACTACGGCGCGTTCGTCGAGATCGAACCGGGCATCGAAGGCCTGGTGCACGTCTCCGAAATGGACTGGACCAACAAGAACGTGGCCCCCTCCAAGGTCGTCTCGCTGGGCGACGAAGTGGAAGTCATGGTCCTGGAGATCGACGAAGACAAGCGTCGCATCTCGCTGGGCATGAAGCAGTGCCGCGCCAACCCGTGGGAAGAGTTCGCCGAGAACGTCAAGCGCGGCGACCGCGTCAAGGGCCCGATCAAGTCGATCACCGACTTCGGCGTGTTCGTGGGCCTGGCCCAGGGCATCGACGGCCTGGTGCACCTGTCCGACCTGTCGTGGAACGAGCCGGGTGAAACCGCCGTGCGCAACTACAAGAAGGGCCAGGAAGTCGAAGCGATCGTGCTGGCCGTGGACGTCGAGCGCGAGCGCATCTCGCTGGGCATCAAGCAGCTGGACGGCGACCCGTTCTCGACCTTCGTCTCGGTCAATGACCGCGGCATGTCGGTCACCGGCAAGGTCAAGACCGTCGACGCCCGTGGCGCCGAGATCGACCTGGGCGAGGACGTCACCGGCTACCTGCGCGCTTCGGAAATCGCCCGCGACCGCGTGGAAGACGCCCGCAACGTGCTGAAGGAAGGCGACGAAGTCACCGCCATCATCATCAACGTCGACCGCAAGTCGCGCAGCATCCAGCTGTCGATCAAGGCCAAGGACAACGCCGACGAGCAGCAAGCCATGCAGCGCCTGTCGCAGTCCAACGAGCGCGAGAACGCCGGCACGACCAGCCTGGGCGCCCTGCTGCGCGCCAAGCTGGACAACCAGAACAACGGCTGATCCTCGCGAAGTTCCGGGCGCACCGCGCAGCGGCGTGCCCGGTCTCGAGAGAATCCCCTGTTCTGGCCGGCGGCGGGCTGAGTTAGCCTGCCGGCGCAGACACGCGAAACCACTCCGACAGGCTCGCTCCGCAGCGAGCCTGTTTTTCTTCAGATGCTGACGACCATGACCCGATCCGACCTGGTGGCCCACTTGTCCGAGCGCTTCGGCCAGCTCACGCAGCGAGACACCGAGTTCGCGGTCAAGACCATCCTGGACGCGATGTCCGACGCGCTGGCCCGCGGCCACCGCATCGAGATCCGCGGCTTCGGGAGCTTCTCGATCAACCGCCGCCCGCCGCGCATGGGCCGCAACCCGCGCAGCGGCGAGCAGGTGCTGATCCCCGAGAAGCTGGTGCCCCACTTCAAGCCGGGCAAGGCGCTGAGGGAAGCGGTGGACGCGCAGTTGCCGGTGCTGGACGACGACGACCAGCAGGCCGCCTGAGTCCGCCCAGCCGACTGCGCGCGGCCGCGGTCCGCGGCGTCCGCCCCCCATTCCCGACGAGCGCCGCCCACCGCGGCGCTTTTTTTCGCCCGCGGGTTCCCCCGCCCTGACCGACGTCACGGCTTGGCCGAAGCGCATGCCGCACACGCCTAGAATCGCCCCCCATGCGAATCCTGGTCTGGCTCTTCCGAGCATTCCTGTTCTTCTGCCTGTTCGCCTTCGCGCTGAACAACAGCCAGGAGGTCGTCGTGCACTGGTTCTTCGGCCAGGCGTGGCGGGCTCCGCTGGTGATCGTGGTGCTGCTGACTTTCGGGCTGGGCTGCGCCTTCGGCGTGCTGGCGATGGTCCCGGCCTGGTGGCGCCACAAGCGCGCCGCCGCGCGCTCGCTCCCTCCGGCGGACGACCTCCCGCCGCCCGCGGCGACCGTGTCCGCCAACGACCCCAAGATCCCCGATGGAATTTGATCTGAGCTGGCTGCTGATCGGCGTCCCCCTGGTCTTCGGCCTGGGCTGGCTCGCCTCCAAGCTGGACTCGCGCCAGTGGAAGCGCGAACAGCGCGACGCCCCGCGCGCCTACTTCAAGGGCTTGAACCTGCTGCTCAACGAACAGCAGGACAAGGCGATCGACGCCTTCATCGAGGCGGTGCAGGCCGACCCCGACACCTCCGAACTGCATTTCGCGCTGGGCAACCTGTTCCGCCGCCGCGGCGAGTACGAACGCGCCGTGCGGGTGCACCAGCATCTGCTGTCGCGCGGCGACCTGCCCAAGTCCGAGCGCGACCGCGCCCAGTACGCGCTGGCGCAGGACTTCTTCAAGGCCGGTCTGTTCGACCGCGCCGAGACCGCCTACGAGGCGCTCAAGGGCACGGCCTTCGACCACGACGCCGCGCTGGCGCTGCTGTCGCTGTACGAGCGCTCGCGCGAATGGGCCAAGGCGGCCGAGGTCTCCGAGCAACTCGAGGCGGCCGGCACCGGCAGCTTCGCCGGGCGCATCGCCAACTACTGGTGCGAACTGGCGCTGGAGGCGCAGGCGCGCCAGGACGAGGCGCAGGCCCGCCGCTGGCTGGACCAGGCGCGCGAGCGCTCGCCGCAGTCGGCCCGCGCCTACGTGCTGCTCGGCCAGATGCTGGCCCGCCAGGGCGACCAGCCCGGCGCGATGGCTGTCTACGGCGAACTGCTGAAAGCCAATCCGGACGCCTTCAACCTGGTGGCGCGCGACTACGCGCAGGCCGCGCAGGCCACCGGCAAGACGGGCCAGGCGCTGGCGCTGATCGAGGCCCAGTACCGCCGCCATCCCAGCATGGCGTTGCTGCAGGCCGTCGCGCTGCTGGAGCCCGCGCCCGAGGCGCAGCGCCGGCGGCTCGCGGAGCACCTGCGCGTCGAGCCGGCGCTGTCCGCGGCGACGCAGCTGCTGCAGCAGAGCCAGTCGCGCCAGCAGCCGCTGAGCGACGACGAGGCGCAACTGGTCGGCACCGCGCTGCAGCGCGCCGTGCGGCCGCTGCAGCGCTACCGCTGCGCCGCCTGCGGCTTCGAATCGCAGCACTATTTCTGGCAATGCCCCGGCTGCCTGAGCTGGGACAGCTACCCGCCGCGCCACGTCGAAGAGCTCTGATCCCGTCCCGATGAACACCTCGATGAGCGCCCCCGCCACGACGACGCCCGCCACGACGCCCGCCAACAGCGAGCGCGTCATCCTCTGCATGAAATGGGGCACCAAGTACGGCCCCGAGTACGTCAACCGGCTCTATGCGATGGTGCGCCGGCACCTGCGCGGCGACTTCCGTTTCGTCTGCCTGACCGACCGCGGCGAGGGTGTGCGTCCCGAGGTCGAATGCCTGCCCATCCCGCCGCTGGACCTGCCCCCCGGCAGCCCCGAGCGCGGCTGGACCAAGCTGACCACCTTCAGCGACGATCTGGTCGGCAAGTACGGCCTGCGCGGCACGGCCCTCTTCCTGGACCTGGACGTGGTGATCGTGGGCGACATCACGCCCTTCTTCGAGGTGCCCGGCGAGTTCCTCATCATTCACGACTGGAAGCGGCCCTGGCGCATTACCGGCAACTCGTCGGTCTACCGCTTCACGCTGGGCGCGCACCCGGAGGTGCTGGCCAAGTTCCGGCGCGAGTTCGACGCGATCCGCGCCAAGTTCCGCAACGAGCAGGCTTATCTGTCGGACGAGATGCATCAGAAAGGCCTGCTCGCGTACTGGGACGCGCGCTGGTGCGCGAGCTTCAAGTACCACAGCATCCCGCGCTGGCCGCTGAACTACTTCCAGGCCCCGTCCATTCCGGAGGGCGCGCGCATCCTGATCTTCCACGGCGTCATGAACCCGCCCGACGCGCTGGCCGGGCGCAGCAACGGCAACTGGCGCAAGCCCAAGCCGGCGCCGTGGATCGCCGACCACTGGCACGAGTGAGCTCCTTGCGATGAGCGCTTCTTCCGCCCTTTCCGCTTCTTCCGCGTCTTCCGCGGCCACCGACGCCATCGCCCACGGCGCCCCATGGCTGTCCGTGCTGATCCCTGTCCACAACGTCAAGGACTATCTGCGCGAGTGCCTCGCGTCGGTGATCGCGCAGGCGGGTGCCGGCGTCGAGGTCCTGATGGTGGACGACTGCTCCACCGATGGCTCCGACGCGCTGGTGCGCGAGCTGGTCGCCGAGCACGCGGCCGGCCCGGTGCGCGTGCAGGGCCTGTTCCACGCGCAGAACCAGGGGCTGTCCGGCGCCCGCAACACGATGCTGCAGGCGGCGAGCGGCGAGTACGTGTGGTTCCTGGACTCCGACGACTACCTGATGCCCGGCGCGATCCCGCGCCTGCGCGAGATCGTCAGCCAGCACGCGCCCGCGCTGGTGCTGTGCGACTTCCTCATGCTGCGCGAGCGGATGAAGCTCAAGCACCGGCTGCGCGGCGAGCTGCACCGCCGCACCTTCCACGGACCGGCGCGGCAGTTGCTGCGCGACCACTCGCAGCTGATGCGCGGGCTGTTCGAGGCCGGCCAGATGCACAGCTGGTCCAAGATCGCGCGGCGCAGCGTCTGGGGCGAGCAACTGCGCTTCCCGGTGGGCCGCTACTTCGAGGACATGTCCACGACGCCCTTCCTGGCGCTGCTGGCCGACACCGCCTGGTATGAGCCGTCCGTCTGGGTCGCCTACCGGCAGCGGGCCGGGTCGATCCTGGCCACGCCCAACCTGACCAAGGCCGAGCACATGGCGCATGCGCTCGCGAACCTGCGGGAAGCGGCCGCCGGCAAGGGCCTGGACGAGAACGCCCTCTTCGCCTGGGCGCACTTCGCGGCGCGCAACTTCATTGGCGCCTCGCGCATCGCCCACAAGGCGCTGCCGCAGGACTGCGGCGCGGCGGTCGCGATGTTCCGCGACGCCTATGAGGAGGCCTCGCCGATCCCGCTGCGCGACCTGGATCGCGCCTACAAGCGCCGCGGCTGGTTCGTGCGGGCGATGCGGCTGCGCCACTGGATGCGCGTGGCCGAACGCCAGCCCTCCGCCATCGCCACCTGAGCGCGCTGGGCGCGGGCGCTCAGAGCGCCAGCAGCATCGCCTCGTAGCGCCGCATCATCAGGTCGACGCCATGTTCCTCGATCGCCCGGGCGCGCGCCGCGGCGCCCAGCCGCGCCGCCAGCGACGGATCGCGCAGCAGGCGCTCGATCGCGCCGGCCAGCGCCACCGGGTCGGCCTCCGGCACCAGCAGCCCGGTACGGCCGTCCTCCAGCACCCCCTCGACACCGGGCACGAGTGACGCAACGCAGGCGCAGCCGGCGGCCATCGCCTCGAGCAGCGCCAGCGGCATGCCTTCCCAATGGGTCGACAGGACGAAGATGCGCTGGTTCATCAGCAGGCCGGGGATGTCGCCGTGGTGGCCGAGGAAGTGCACCTGCCCGTCCAGCCCCAGTTGGCGGGTGAGGCGCTCCGTGCCGTGGCGGTACGCGTCCTTGCCGCCGCCGGCGAGATAGAGCGGCGGACGCAACCCGCGCTCGCGCAGCACCGCCATCGCCCGGACCAGCGTGCGCGGATCCTTCTGCCGGGCGAAGCGGGCCGACATCACGATGCCGGGTTCGCGGCGGTCGGCGGGCCGCTCGTCCGCGGCGGCGAAGCGGTCCAGGCGGATGCCGTTGGGGATCGCCATCGTCTTCTCGGCTGGCATGCCCAGGTCCACCAGCCGGCGGCGCACGCCTTCGGATACGCCCACCAGCCGCGCGCTGGCAGCGCTCAGCCGGCGCGCCTGGGCGCGCTTGCAGGGCGTGTAGCGCTCGCGCGAGTTGTGCTCCACCTGCACCAGCACCGGCACGCCGGCGAGCCGCCCGGCCCGGCGGCCCAGCAGATGCTCAGGGAATCCATGCGCCATCAGCACGTCCGGCCGCAGTTGCTCGCACAGCCGGCGCAGCGCCCAGATCGTGGCCAGATGCGCCCAGCCCGGCACCACATGCACCTGCAGCCCCTGCTCCCGCAAGGCGGCGATGCGCGCGAGCTTGGTCGCGTTTTCGGTGCGGCGCTTGCGGCGCAGCACGAGGATGGGTTCGATGGCGGCGCTGTGCAGCTGCGCCAGGCAGAGGTCGATCGCCACCTGCGTGGCCCCGGAAAAGCCGCCGGTCACGAAGTGCAGCACCCGGCGGCGGGACCGCCTCTCGTCCGGGGCGCTGAGGGAGGGCTGAAGCATCGCGGCAGTGTATCGGCGCACGTTCCGTTACCGGGGCAGGCACGCCGGCTGCTTTGAGAAGCGCGGGTAAAGCTGGGTTGTTCCGGGCGCCCCCGGCCCGTGACGCCGATCACAATCCGAACCACTTGAGCGCAGGAGACCGCCCCCAGGGCGAAACCATGAAGACTGACTACCTGATCGTCGGCGCCGGCTTTGCCGGCTCGGTGTGCGCGCGCGTGCTGGCGGATGCCGGCAAGACGGTCCACCTGATCGACAAACGGCCGCACATCGGCGGCAACGCCTACGACGAGCGCGACGCCCATGGCGTGCTCATCCACCCGTATGGCCCGCACATCTTCCACACCAACTCGAAGAAGGTCTTCGAGTTCCTGTCCCGCTTCACCACCTGGCGCTTCTACGAGCACCGCGTGCTGGCCAAGGTCGGCGAGCAGCTGCTGCCGATCCCGATCAACCGCACCACGATCAACACGCTCTACGGGCTGTCGCTGACCGAGGACGAGGTGCAGGGCTACCTGGAGACGGTGCGCGAGCCGCGCGACCCGATCCAGACCAGCGAGGACGTGGTGCTGAACTCGGTCGGCCGCGACCTGTGCGACAAGTTCTTCCGCGGCTACACGCGCAAGCAATGGGGGTTGGACCTGTCGCAGCTGTCGGCCGGCGTGGCCGCGCGCATTCCGACGCGCAGCAACGACGACGACCGCTACTTCAGCGACACCTTCCAGTTCATGCCGGCCGATGGCTACACCGCGATGTTCGAGCGCATGCTCGACCACCCCGGCATCACCGTGCGCACCGGGGTCGACTTCCAGGACGTGCGCCGCCAGTTCCCCGGCGTCCACATCATCTACACCGGGCCGATCGACGCTTACTTCGACCACTGCCACGGCCGCCTGCCCTATCGCAGCCTGCGCTTCGATCACGAGCACCTGCCCGCGACCGCGCAGGTCCAGCCGGTCGGCACGGTCAACTATCCGAACGATCACGAGTACACGCGCATCACCGAGTTCAAGCACCTGACCGGCGAGACCCATGCCGGCACGTCGATCGTGCGCGAGTATCCGCAGGCCGAGGGCGACCCCTACTACCCCGTCCCGCGGCCCGAGAACGAGGCGCTGTACAAGCGCTACGCCGAGATGGCGGAGCAGGCGCAGGGCGTCACCTTCGTCGGCCGCCTGGCGCAGTACCGCTACTACAACATGGACCAGATCGTCGCCGCCGCGCTGAAGACCGCGCAGGAGCTGTTCGAAGAGCGGGCATGATGGCGGGATGACCGTTTTTTCCGAAGACCGGCCGCGCGACGCGGTCCGGCGGCCCGCGGTGCTGGTGTCCTGGGATGGGGAGAGCCTCCCGCTGGCGCTGGTGCATCAGGACGCGCCGCCCGAATTCGACTGGATCCTGTTCGACTACACCGGCCGCCAGGCCAGCGGCGCGCGCACGCTGCGCGGTCAGCCGATGACGGTGCTCGCCGCGAAGACCGAGTGCAAGGGCGAGATCTTCAAGCACCTGTCCGACCACCTCGCCGCGAGCGCCGAGGCCGTCGAGGCGGACGGACCGTGGCCCGAGTACGTCGGCATCATCGACGACGACATCCTCATCTCGGTGGCCCAGATCAACACCGCGCTGCATCTGGCGCGCTGCGAACGGCTCGACGTCTTCTCGCCCTCGCTCAGCCATGACAGCCCGTACTCGCATCAGTGGATGCGGCATCAGCCCAACCGGATCTACCGCGAGGTCGACTGGGTCGAGGTCATGATGCCGTTCTATCGCGGCGACCTGTTCATGGCGGCGCGCGCGTACTACCAGGACAACATCTCGTCCTGGGGGCTGGACCGCTTCCTGATCCCGGCGCTGCAGCAGCTGCGCGGACAGACGCGCACGGCGCTGCTGGACGCGGTGATGGCGAGCCACCGCCGGCCGGTGACCAGTGGCGGCAAGGTCTATCGCAACGGCCGCACGGCTTGGCAGGAACGCCAGATCCTGCGCCAGGCCAGCCTGGCGCTGATCGCCCGCGAGGCGCCGGCGCTGCGGGAGAGCCCCTGGTACCACCGCACGTTCGTGCAACGCGAGACCCCCAACAAGTGGATCCGCTGGAAGCGGCGCGCCGCGCGCGTCGTGGCCGCGTGGCTGGACGAATCCAGCTGAAGCGATCCGGCGACACGCCCCGCGGCGCTTGCCGCTGGCGGTCCGCGACTCCGGCACAATCGCCAGTTCCTCCTTTCGACCATCTGGCTGGAGCCCGCGCCTGGCGCCCGGCGCCGGCCGACGCCATGACCGACAAAGTCCCCGTCAGCGACAACGAACCGCTGGGTCCCACCGCCAGCCGCCTCTGGCGCTTCATGAAGCCGCACCGCTGGGGCCTGCTGCTGTCGGTCATCGCCTTCGCCCTCGTGGCCTCGACCGAGCCGCTGATCCCCAAGCTGCTGGGCTACGCGCTCGGCGAGGGCTTCAACGCCAAGTCCACGACCGTCGCCGGATTCGCGATCCCGGGCGCTGCGCCGGCCGCGTCAACCGCGGTGGTGGCCCCTGCCGCTTCAGCCACCGCCGCCACATCGATCGCACCGTCGGCCGGCGTGGCCGCGCCGTCCGCGTCCGCGGCGTCGTCGCCGTCGCGTCCCTCGCTGGCCGAGGTGAATCAGAACTACAGCTTCCCGATCTGGATGGTGCCGATCGTGCTGATCGGTCTGTTCGCTGTCCGCGGGCTGTTCACCTTCTGCGGCCAGTACATGCTGAACTGGACGATCTCGCGCACGGTGATGGACATCCGCACCGCGCTGCTGCAGGTGCTGCTGCGCGCGGATGCCCGTGTCTACACCAGTCTGCAGCCCGCCACCGCGGTCACCAAGGTGGTCAACGACCCGCAGCATGTCATCACGCTGATCGCCGGCGCGCTGATCACCATCCTGCGCGACGGCCTGCCGGCGCTGGCGCTGATGGGCTTCCTGTTCTTCATCAACTGGAAGCTCACGCTGCTGTCGCTGATCACGGTGCCGGGGCTGGCCTTCGTCGTGCGCAAGGTCAACCGGCGCGTGCGCCGCATGGGCACCTGGGCCTATGACGCGCAGTTGCGGCTGGTGTCGGTGGTCGAGGACGTCACGCGCGCCTGGCGCGTGGTGCGCAGCTTCGACGCGGCCGACTACGAGCGCCGCCGTTTCGCCGAGCGCGCCCGCGAGGTGCAGCGCAGTTCGCTGAAGACGGCGGCCTCCAACGCCATGGCGCAGCCGCTGTCGCAGCTGATGGCCAGCATCGGCATCTCGATCATCGTGAGCCTGGCGCTGTACCAGTCGCGGGTGAACGGCACCGGCGTGGGCGAGTTCGCCTCCTTCGTCGCCGCGCTGCTTTTCATGAGCTCGCGGCTGCGCCACCTCAGCGACGTGATGCAGCCCATCACCAACGCGCTGGTCGTGGCGCGCGGCTGCATGGGTCTGCTGGACACGCCGCCCGAGCCCGATACCGGCACCCGCGAGCTGCGCGACGTGCGCGGCGACATCGTCCTGCAGCAGGTCACGCTGCGCTATCCGGGCGCGAACCGCGACGCGCTGGCCGCGCTGGACCTGCACATCCCGCCGGGCAAGACCACGGCGCTGGTGGGCAGCTCGGGCGCGGGCAAGACCTCGGTGGTCAACCTGCTGCTGGGCTTCGAGCGGCCGGACAGCGGCCGCATCCTGCTGGACGGCGTGCCCATCGACGAGCTGACCAAGGCCAACCTGCGCCGGCAGTTCGCGGTGGTCTCGCAGGACATCGTGCTGTTCGACCTCTCGATCGCCGACAACATCGCCTACGGCCAGGACCGCGACGACGCCAGGCTGGAGCAGGTGCTGCGCGCCGCGGCGCTGTGGGACTTCGTGCAGACGCTGCCCGAGGGCCTGGACACGACGGTGGGCGCGAATGGCAGCAAGCTGTCGGGCGGACAGCGGCAGCGGCTGGCGATCGCGCGGGCGCTGTACAAGGACGCGCCGGTGTGGATCTTCGACGAGGCCACCTCGGCGCTGGACACCGAGAGCGAGCGCGCCGTGCAGCAGGCGCTGGAGCAATGGCAGGGCCGCAAGACGCTGATCGTGATCGCGCACCGGCTCTCGACGATCCGCCGCGCCGACTGCATCCAGGTGATGGCCGACGGTCAGGTCGTCGAGTCCGGCGACCACGACGCGCTGATGGCCCGGGACGGCGTTTACGCGGGCATGGTGAAGGTGCAGCACTGAGCGCCGCGCGGCGCTGGCCGCGCGTGTCAGCCTCGACACAAAGACGCTAAGCGCTCGACAAGACCGGCCGGTCCAATGCGGCTCATCCCCTTCAGGAGACCCGCATGCAGCCTCATCGCCACACCGCTTCCACCGCCCCGGAGCACGTCCGCGACGACCATGACCACGACCGGGGCCTGGCGCACGACCTCGCCGTGATGCAGCAGCGCCGCCGCGCGCTCGGCCTGCTGGCGGGACTGGCCGGGCTGGGTGGTCTGTCGCTGATGGGCTGCGGCGGAGGCGGCAGCGACGCCGGCAGCACCACCACGGGCTCGTCGAGTTCATCGGGCGCCACGGGATCGACCGGATCCACCGGCACGGCCACCACGTCCAGCTGCACGGTGATCCCCGAGGAGACCGCCGGCCCCTACCCTGGCGACGGCTCCAACAGCAACGGCAGCGGCGTCACGAACGCGCTGGCGCTCAGCGGCATCGTGCGCAGCGACATCCGCGGCAGCATCGGCACCGCGAGCGGCACCGCCGGCGGCATGCCGCTGACGCTCACGCTGAAGCTGGTGAACACCGGCAGCAGCTGCGCCGACCTGTCCGGCTACGCGATCTACCTGTGGCACTGCGACCGCGAGGGCCGCTACTCGCTGTACAGCGCCAGCGTGATCAACGAGAACTACTTGCGCGGCGTACAGAGCACCGGCAGCGACGGCACGGTGAGCTTCACGACGATCTTCCCCGGCTGCTACGACGGCCGCATGCCCCACATGCACTTCGAGGTCTACAAGAGCGCGAGCACCGCCACCTCATACGCCAACAAGATCAAGACCTCGCAGATCGCGTTCCCGACGGACGTCTGCACGACGGTCTACAGCACCGCGCCGGGCTACAGCAGCAGCCTGACGAATTTCAACCGCATCACCTTCGCCACCGACAACGTCTTCAGCGACGGCTACACGACGCAGTTGGCGACGCTCAGCGGCGACGTCACGAACGGTTATGCCGCGACGCTGACGGTCGGCATCGCCGCCTGATCCGGCCGCCGATGCCGCGCTTCATTCCCTCCGCCGCGCGCAGCGGCGACGCTCCGATGACCGGTGTATCTTCTGTCGCTGGGTCCGGCACGGCGGCGGTCCCGCCGGTGGAGGTACGCATGACGCGGTGTCTGGTGGTCGATGACGATGCGGAGATTCGCCGCTCGCTCGACGAATATCTGCAGAAGTTCGGCGTGAGCGTTGGCGCGGCCGGCGATGGCCGCGAGATGCGGCGCCTGATGGCGGCGCAAGTCTTCGACGTCGTGGTGCTGGACCTGATGCTGCCGGACGAGAACGGCCTGACGCTGTGCCAATGGATCCAGCAGCACCACCCGTCGGTGCCGGTGATCATGCTGACCGCTCACGGTGACCCGATCAGCCGCGTGCTGGGGCTGGAGATGGGCGCCGACGACTACCTGGCCAAGCCCTTCGAGCCCCGCGAGCTGGTGGCCCGCATCCATGCGATCCGGCGCCGCGCGCGGCGCGGCGAGAGCGAGGCGCAGACGCGACGGGAGTTCCGCTTCGAGGGCTGGGCCTTCGACCGGCTGCTGCGGCAACTGGTGTCGCCGCAGCAGATCGTGGTGCCGCTGTCGAGCGCCGAGTACCGCATGCTGAGCGCGCTGGTCGAGCGCCCAGGCCGGGTGCTGAGCCGAGAGCAGTTGATCGAGCTGACGCGCGCGCCCGGGGTCGAGGTGAACGACCGCAGCGTGGACCTGACGATCTCGCGGCTGCGGCAGAAGCTCGGGGACTCGCCGAAGGAGCCGCGCCTGATCCGCACGATGCGCGGCGAGGGCTACCTGTTCGACGCCCAGGTGCAGCCTTGAGCGGCGCCCAGGCTCCCGGCGGCTCTGACGGCCCTCGCGGCTCTGGCGGCTCTGGCGGCTTCGCCGGTCTTGGCCGCGCGACGCGGGAGCGGATCGCGCGCGCGTTCGGTGACACGCTGGCGCGGCGGATCTTCCTCCTGCTGTGGGTGACGCTGGTGGCGGCCCAGGCGCTGGCGATCGGCGCGGTGACTTGGGTGCGTGGCGACTTCAACGTGGCGCGCATGCCGGGCGCGCCCACCCTGCCCCCGCTGCCGGGCCTGATGCGTGGTCCGCAGGGGCAGCCGCCGCAGCAGCCCGGCCCGTCCGACCTTCATGAGCCTGCGTTGCCGGGCGACCTCCCGCCCCCCGCTGGCGAGCCGCGCGACTTCGAGCACGAGCCGCCGCCGCCGACGCCCAAGGGCCCGTGGCGAGGCCCGTTCAGAGCGCTCTCGGCATGGGAGCTGACGCTGGATTACGGCATCCGCCTGCTGGTCACGGGCCTGGCGGCCTGGATCGCGTCGCGCTGGCTGGCCCGGCCGATGCGGGATCTGGTGCGGGCATCGCAGGCGCTTGGCCAGTCGCTGCACAAGCAGGAGCCGCTGCCGCTGCTCGATGAGCGGCGCGGCACGCTCGAGGTCCGCGAAAGCGCGCAGGTCTTCAATGCGATGGCGCGGCAGCTGCGGCGCCAGTTCAACGAGCGCGGGCTGATGGTGGCGGCGATCTCGCATGACCTGCGCACGCCGCTGACGCGGCTGCGGATGCGGCTGGAGACGCTGGACATCGAGGAGCTGCAGCGTCAGCGCTCGGTCGAGGACATCCGCGAGATGAATGCGCTGGTGGACGCGGTGATGGAACTGTTCCGCGGCGATGGGCCGGGCGCGGCCGAGCCGCTGCAGGACCTGGACCTCGGCGCGCTGGCGCAGGCGCTGACGGACGACCTGCTCGAGCAGGCCATGCCGGTGCGTTTCGAAGACCCCGGGGAGCCCGTGCTCGCCAAGGGTCAGCCGATGGCGCTGCGACGGGTGCTGGGGAATCTCGTCGGCAACGCGGTGCGGTATGGCGGCAGCGCGGAGGTCCGCGTCGGCCGCGATGCGCAAGGCGTGTGGCTGCGTGTGACCGATTCAGGGCCGGGTATTCCGCAGGCGCAACTGGAAGCGGTTTTCGAGCCGTTCTACCGGCTGGAGGAATCGCGCAACCGGCATACCGGCGGCGCGGGCCTCGGGCTGTATATCGCGCGGGAGCTGACGCTGCGCCAGCGCGGCTCGCTCGTGCTCTCGAATCGCCCTGAAGGCGGGTTGATGGCGGAAGTGCGGTTGCAGCCTGTCTGAATGCGCGTCCACGTTTTGCATCGGCAAATGGCAGGGCGGCACAAGCTTGAATTACTTCAGAACCAAGGAAATACGCCAGTCTCACCTTTGGAATTGGTGGCGGAAGTGCGATTGCAGACGGTCTAAACGCGCGCGATTCGAGTTCCAGAAAGTCAAGCCGATTACCTTGAATCAACAGAGTCAGTCCTATCGAATGACATGGGCTACTCGTCAAAGTAGGCGTCTCCGCTGGGCCAGTAGACCTTCAGATTTTCCGATAGACCCTTCAGAAGCGTCTCGACAAATTGAATGGTCAAGGTCAAAGCGCTCATCGGGTCAATTCCCCTAATATCCGCGAGCCGACCGCAGTACCCATATAGCGCAACAGGACAGGCGGCGTCCACTCCAGGGTCGCACCAATACGGCTGCCCTATGGCGATTCCCCGCAGAGTCAGCAATCGCAATCAAGCGGTGCGCATCGTCGTACTCGCAAGTGGCGGAGCTGCCGTCCGGCTGCGTTGCCTTCTTCGATTGGACAGCGCGCGATTCTGCCAAAGGGAGATGTCGCCCACGGGAGATTCGCCGCTCTTTGCAGATGTCACCGCAGCATCACGGGACCAGATGCGGACGGCGGCTGGCTGCGCATGACCGATTCAGGCCCGGACAGTCCAGCGGCCACTTCTCCGACGAAGGATCAAGCCACCAGCCGGGGCGGTCCAGGCGGATTCGGCGGGATCTGCAGCGCGAAGCCGCCAGCGCGCCTGCGCATCGTCGCCGGGTCCACCTGCGGCGGCTGCGCGGGCCAGTCGAAGAACTTCTGGATCTCGCTGCGGCGCGCCAGCGTGTCGGCCATGCCCAGCGTGATGAGCTCGCTGGTGTACTCCGGCTCGAAGAGCAGGTAGCTGACCAGCGCCGAGCCGCTGGCGGTCGCCCCCTCGCCCGACACGCCGACCCCGCGCAGCAGCCCGCGGATCGCCGGCGGCAGCGCCCCCTGATGCTCGGCGGCGAGGCTGTCCAGCGGCCGGCTCGGCGCGATGACGAGCGCCTCGATCGGCTTGAGCGGCGTGTTGCGCAGCGCCTCCTCGGGCAGCAGCGCCAGCGTGCTGTTGATGCGCTTGAGGCGCTCGATGTCGACCGCCAGCGCGTCCAGGAAGATGTTGGACAGCGCGTGCCCGGCGATCTGCGCCAGGCTCGGATGGCCCGTCGGCGCAGGACCATGCTGGCCTTCGCCACCCGCCTCGTGCATGCGGCCGGCCCCGATCACGAGCACCTTCTCCGCCCCCAGGTGCACGGCGGGCGAGATCGGCGCCGTCTGGCGCATCGAGCCATCGCCGAACCACTCCACCTGGCCGTCCAGGTCCAGCGGCTCGGCCGGGAAGATGAAAGGGATCGCGGAGGACGCGACCAGGTGTTCGATGGACAGCCGCGGGATGCGCGTCGCCAGGCGCTGCGTGCGGATCCAGGGCTCGCGCTGCTGGTGGGTCTGATAGAAGGTGACGTGATGGCCGGAGGTGTAGCTCGAGCCGGACACCGCCAGCGCATCGATGTAGCCCTTGGCGAGCATGTCGTCCAGGCGGTCCATCTTGATCCACTGGGCCAGCAGGCCGCGCAGCGGCGTGTTGTCGAGCAGGCTGCGCGGGCGGGTGCGGCGCCAGCGGTTCAGCGCCCAGCCCAGCGAGACCATGGTCAGCCACTTGGCGCCGGAGCGGATCACGCCGAAGGAATCGGCGGCGTAGACCTGCTCGACGTGGATGTTCTGCCAGATGTACATCAGGCCGTCGACGGCGGAGCAGAAGTCATCGGCCTGACAGGCCAGCGTGGCGGCGTTGATCGCACCGGCGGAGGTGCCGGCGATGACCTGGAAAGGGTTGTCGCCAGTGGTGCAGGCGTCGCGGCGCAGCTGGGCGATGGCCGCCAGCACGCCGACCTGATAGGCCGCGCGCGCGCCTCCCCCGGTGAGGATCAGGCCAGTCTTGGGCTTGCCATCCTGCATGAGGCGCAGCTTACGCCCGGCCAGCCGATGGGGTGTCGCCGGTTTACCCGGCAAATGGGGGATGGCGAACAGCCGGGATCGCGAGCGATCCGGGATCAGCGGCGCCGGCCGCCCCGGCGCGGTTTCAGGTCCGGCGGGGGCTCGGTGTCGAGCCAGACCGGATCCTGGAACGGCAGATCCTCTTCCTCGAATCCGGCGGCGAGGACCTGTTCCACCCAAAGGACGGGGGCTTCGCGTCGAGCCAGTTCAATGTAGTCGCGCGCCTCGTCAACTTCGTAGCCATAGTGCTGGCAGGCGTCGACCAGATTGAAGATCGCGCTCGAGGCCGCATGCGTCCTCGAACGGGAGACATCCATCGACTGTGTGCCCCCGAAGGCGATGCCATACGGCGCGATGTCGAAAGCCGGCGACAGGGTCCATCCCTCATCGCCGTGAAGGAACCCCGTGTTGCGCGGGTGGTCGTCGCCGTTGCCGAGGACCGCATTCACCACGATGCGGCGGAACAGTTCCCGACGGGCCTCGAACACCGCGCCTTCAGCCGAGAGCCGCCCCCACCGCTGAAGCTCGTGGGACAGCGCGACATATGAGCGTTCACGGCTGCCGTGCATCTGCTTGTCCAGGCCCAGTACGGTGTGCGCACTGGCGTACAGCCGGCGCGTGACCCCGCCCGTGGGCAGCACCTCGCGATCGAATCGGCGCACGAGGATCACCTCGCGTTCTTCGACGCGCTTGAACTGCACCTGCGCCGTTTGCACGCCCAGGGCGCCGGCCACTTTCATCGCCACGAACTCCCGCAGCGGTGAATGCGGACGATCGCCACGATCCTGCAGTTTCGCGAGCCATTGCTGCCCTTCATGAAGAACGGTCAGCTTGGGACGCTCGCCGCCGGCGCTGGTGCCTGTCAGTCCCCTCACCTCGCGCACGGCATCGCTGGCCGGTCGCGAATCCGGCACCTCGGCCAGGATCGCCAGGAGATCCTCGGAGCGCGCGCAGCGGAAATCCCGCTTGCGCGTGACGTCGTCGCAGATCGCGATTGCACCGACCGAGTCGCCCTCCGATTCCTCCAGCACCGCCATGTGGTCGTCGATGCTGACCTTGCGCATCTGCGCCAGCAGATCCAGTCCGTAACCCTCCGGCTTCGCATCGCGAATCACGCCGAAGAGACCATCCTGCTTGTGCTCCTTGATTGCCCGAGACCGCCCTCCCACCGCCAGATGCACCGGATCCAATGCGAGATCATGGTCGTCGACATAGGCCTGCCGGTACTCGAATGTCCCCACCCGGCCCTCCAACGTGAAGCGCCCACACTCCGTCGGTTCCACCTCCCCAGGAAGCCAGAGCCACACAGACTTGGACGCGGCGCTCATCGAGGTTTCCTTTTTGCGTGCACCGTCAGCGGAACGGTGTCCGCCATCAACTCGGCCAGTTCCCTGTCGGAACCCAGGTTGGACAGCGTGTCGAACGTGCCCTCCAGGCCCAAGGCCCACAGGACCATGAGCACGGAGCCGATCTGCACCGTGGGCACGCCTCGTTCCACCGCTGACAGGGTGCTGAGGCCAATGCCCGCCTTCGCCGCCAAATCCGGCTGCGTGATCCGACGCGCCCGCCGGGCCAGTGAAATCCGCTCACCGAGCTCGGCCAACGAGTCCTCGACGATGAACGGCAAAGTCTTAATACTCTTCATATAGCAAGATTTTTAGCTTAAAAATCTTGCTATAGCAACTTTTTAACTCGACAACTCAGCAACTGACCCGGCCGGCGCTCACCCGCCCGCGTCGTACACGATCTCCGCCGGCTTGAGTTTCTCCAGCGCCTCGTCGCTGGGCCAGAACTTGCCCGCGCCGCCCAGGCCGAGCTCGGCCATCGCGCCATCGCGCTTGATCGGGATGCGCAGCTCCAGCCCCTGGCTGAGCACGCCCTGCTCCGTCTCCACCCGCTTGGCCGGCCAGCTCTTCACCAGGTCCAGCACCGCCGACGCCGGCAGGTTGGGCGCCGTGCGCAGGTAGCGCCCGAAGCGCGCCCGCGCCGCCGCCAGGCTGAACACCTGTTGCACGTTCATCCGCAGCCCGCCCGAGAAACGATCGTTCTGCACCTTGCCCACCGCGATGATCAGTTCATCCTCGGCCAGCAGCTCCTTGTTGGCGTTGAGCAGCTCCTCGTTCGCCACCGCCTCGATCGCATCGGTCTTGTCGTCGATCTTGAAGATCGCCACCCGCCCGCGCGAGCCGTTGATCACCCGCATGTCCGACACGATGCCCGCCACCGTCGTCGGCTCGCGGCTGTCCTGCAGGTCCACGATCCGGCGCTTGACCATCTTGCGCAGCTCCGTCTCCGCCTGGTCGAACAGGTGGCCCGACAGATAGAAGCCGATCGCCGTCTTCTCCAGGCTCAGCCGCTCCTTGATGCCCCAGGGCGGCACCTCGACGAAATCCGGCTCCGCCGTCGACGAGCCATGCGCGCCGTCGAAGTCGAACAGCCCGCCCTGGTTCACGTTCTGCGCCAGGTTGTCCGCATACGTGTAGCCCAGCGCCACGCTGGCCAGCAGCCGCGCCCGGTCCGGATGCAGCGCGTCGAAAGCGCCCGCCTTGATCAGCGCCTCCACCACGCGCTTGTTCACCGCCTTGCGGTCCACCCGCGCGCAGAAATCGAAGAAGCTCTTGAACGGGCCGCCCTCGGTGCGGGCGCGCACGATCGCCTCGATCGCGCCAGCGCCCGTGCCCTTGATCGCCCCCAGGCTGTAGTTGATCTTGCGCGCGCGCGGCGTCAGGCCCGGCTTGCCGCCCTCCTTCGGCGCCGTGCGCACCGTGCCCTCGTCCGCGCCCATCGGCTCGAAACGCCCCACGCCCAGGTTGATGTTGGGCGGCTCGAACTCGATCCCGAACAGCTTGGCGTCATTCATGAGCACCTTGAGCTTGTCCGTGTCGTCCGATTCGATCGTCATGTTCGCGGCGAAGAACTCCGCCGTGAAATGCACCTTCAGCCAGCCCGTGTGATAGGCCAGCAGCGAGTACGCGGCCGCGTGCGACTTGTTGAAGCCGTAACCCGCGAACTTCTCCATCAGGTCGAAGACCTCGTCGGCCTTGTCCTGGTCGATGCCCTTCTCCGCCGCGCCCTTGCGGAACAGCTCGCGGTGCATGGCCATCTCTTCGGCCTTCTTCTTGCCCATCGCGCGGCGCAGCATGTCCGCGCCGCCGAGCGAGTAGCCGCCCAGCACCTGGGCGGTCTGCATCACCTGCTCCTGGTAGACCATGATCCCGTAGGTCTCGGACAGCACCGGCTCCACCAGCGGATGCGGGTACTCGACCACCTCCTTGCCGTGCTTGCGCGCGACGAAGCTGGGGATCAGGTCCATCGGGCCCGG
>Ga0209051_1001558_pt1 | contig 18956 bp, 18 predicted proteins | sample AraplaCvi_mMS_r2_2_FD_184286 | JGI IMG/M metagenome (GOLD analysis project Ga0209051, IMG submission 184286) | Arabidopsis root microbial communities from North Carolina, USA - plate scrape MF_Cvi_mMS_r2 (SPAdes) (version 2) | ecosystem: Host-associated > Plants > Roots > Endosphere | place...
CGCGCCGCAAGGAAAAGAAGAACGTTCCGCACGGCGCCGCTCACATCAAGAGCACGTTCAACAACACGATCGTCTCGATCACCGACCAGCAGGGCAACGTCATCGCCTGGGCATCGTCGGGTCACGTGGGCTTCAAGGGCTCGCGTAAGTCGACGCCGTTCGCCGCGCAGCTGGCTGCCGAGAACGCCGCCCGCAAGGCGCAGGAACACGGTGTCAAGAAGGTCGACGTCTTCGTGAAGGGCCCGGGTTCGGGCCGCGAGACCGCGATCCGTTCACTGCAGGCAGCCGGCCTCGAAGTCGGCGCCATTTCCGACGTCACGCCGCAGCCGCACAACGGTTGCCGTCCGCCCAAGCGGCGCCGGGTCTAGAGGAGATTTAAGAAATGGCTCGTTATACCGGACCCGTCACCCGCAAGTCGCGTCGTCTCGGCGTCGACCTCGTCGGTGGAGATCAGTCCTTCGAGAAGCGTCCCTACCCGCCCGGCCAGCATGGCCGTGCGCGGATCAAGGAGAGCGAATACCGCACGCAGCTGCAGGAGAAGCAGAAGGCCCGCTTCACCTACGGCGTCATGGAGAAGCAGTTCCGCCGTTACTACGAGGAGGCCAACCGCCACTCGGGCAAGACCGGCGAGAACCTGCTGCAGATCCTGGAGAGCCGCCTGGACAACGTCATCTACCGCGCCGGGCTCGCCCGTACGCGCCGGATGGCCCGCCAGCTGGTCAGCCATGGTCACTTCACCGTCAACGGCGTGAAGGTCGACATCCCCAGCTACCGCGTCTCGCAGTACGACATCATCGACATCCGCGAGAAGTCGCTGAACACGCTGCCGTTCGAGCTGTCGCGTCAGACCGCCGGCGAGCGCCCCATCCCGGGGTGGCTGCAGGTCGTCGGCGAACGCCAGCGCATCCTCGTCCACCAGCTGCCCGAGCGCGCCCAGATCCAGGTGCCGCTCACCGAGCAGCTGATCGTCGAGTTCTACTCGAAGTAATCGCCGCGGCCGGAGGCCGCAATGTAACGGAGCCCGGCCATCCGGCCTGGGACACCAGACGGCATCAAATAGCGGATGCCGAGAAGGAGATAGAAGATGCTGATTTCTCAGCGCCCCACCCTGTCCGAGGAGAGCTTGGCCGAGAACCGGTCCAAGTTCGTCATCGAGCCCTTGGAGCCCGGATTCGGGTACACCCTTGGCAACTCGCTTCGGCGCACGCTGCTGTCGTCCATCCCGGGCGCCGCGGTCACCAGCATCCGCATCGACGGCGTGCTGCACGAGTTCACCACCGTTCCCGGGGTGAAGGAAGACGTCACCGACATCATCCTGAACCTCAAGAGCCTGGTCGTGTCCTCCGAGGAGGACGAGCCGGTCACCATGTACCTGCGCAAGCAGGGCCCGGGTGCCGTCACCGCCGGCGACATCGTCCCGCCCGCCGGCGTCACGGTGCAGAACCCCGACATGCACATCGCGACCCTGAACGACAAGGGCAAGCTCGAGGTCGAGCTCGTCGTCGAGCGTGGCCGCGGGTACGTGCCTGCCGTGCAGAACAAGGCCTCCGGTGCCGAGATCGGCCGCATCCCGGTCGACTCGATCTACTCACCGGTGCTCAAGGTGACCTACAAGGTGGAGGCCACCCGTGTCGAGCAGCGCACCGACTTCGACAAGCTGATCCTCGACGTCGAGACCAAGAACTCGATCACCCCGCGTGACGCGCTGGCCTCGGCCGGCAAGACGCTGGTCGAATTGTTCGGTCTGGCCCGGGAACTCAACGTCGAGGCCGAAGGCATCGAGATCGGCCCGTCGCCGGCCGAGGCGGATCACATCGCCAGCTTCGCGCTGCCGATCGACGATCTGGAGCTCACGGTCCGGTCGTACAACTGCCTCAAGCGCGAGGGTGTGCACACCGTCGGCGAGCTCGTCTCGCGCACGGAGTCCGACCTGCTGGACATCCGCAACTTCGGTCAGAAGTCCATCGACGAGGTGAAGATCAAGCTGCACCAGCTGGGTCTCTCGCTCAAGGACAGCCCGGCCACGTTCGACCCGTCGGAGGTCGCCGGCTACGACGTCGCCACCGGTACCTGGAACAGCGATGCCAGCTACGACCTGGACGACACGCAGGACTACGCCGAAACCGAACAGCTCTAACCAGTTCAAACCGTCCCGGCCCTACCTGATACGGGGGCCGGCCACATGAGGAGATAGTCGCAATGCCCAAGCCCACTAAGGGTGCTCGCCTCGGCGGGTCGTCCTCACACCAGAAGGCGCTCCTGGCCAACCTGGCCACGTCGTTGTTCGAGCACGGTCGCATCAAGACGACCGAACCCAAGGCGCGGGCCTTGCGGCCCTATGCGGAGAAGCTCATCACCCACGCCAAGAAGGGCACGCTGCACAACCGGCGTGAGGTGATGAAGAAGATCCGCGACAAGGACGTCGTGCACACGCTGTTCGCCGAGATCGGCCCGCACTTCGCCGAGCGCGAGGGTGGCTACACCCGCATCATCAAGGTGGAGGCACGCAAGGGCGACAACGCCCCGATGGCCGTCATCGAGCTGGTGCAGGAGAAGACGGTGACGTCGGAGGCCAACCGGGCCCGTCGGAGCAAGTCCGCTGCGCCGGTCGCAGCTGCTGCCGCGCCGCAGGCGGCCGTCGAGCCGGAGGCCGCCGTCGGTCCCGACACCGACGAGGTCGTCGAGACCGCCGACGCCCCCGAAGCCACGGACACGGTCGACGAGACCGACGCTCCCGAGGCCGCCGAGGACGAGAAGGCCGACGACGCGAAGTAGTCGACCAGTGAACGAGCCCGCCATCGATTCCGGTGGCGGGCTTGTTCGTCTGCGCCTTGACGTCGCCTACGACGGCACCGACTTCGCCGGCTGGGCGACGCAGACCAACCAGCGCACGGTGGCCGGCACGATCGACGACGCGCTGTCGACGGTGTTCCGCACGCCGGTGCTCACCCGGGCGGCGGGCCGCACCGACACCGGTGTGCACGCCACCGGTCAGGTCGCCCACGTGGACGTCCCCGTCGACGCGATCCCGTTGGCGTATCCGCGCACACCCCGCGACGAACCGGAATTCCAGCCGCTGGTCCGACGGCTGTCGCGGTTGCTCCCCGAGGACGTCCGGGTGCTCGGAGTGCGGCGGGCGCCCGCCGGTTTCGACGCCAGGTTCTCCGCGCTGCGCCGGCACTACGAGTATCGGTTGTCCACGGCCACCTACGGCGTGCAGCCACGGGACGCCAGATTCGTCACGCCGTGGCCCCGCCGGCTCGACGTCGACGCCATGCGGGTGGCGTCGCGAGAACTGCAGGGGCTCAACGACTTTGCGGCGTTTTGCCGACACCGAGACGGGGCGACGACGATTCGCGACCTGCAGCGGCTGGACTGGGTGTGCGACGGAGACTCGATCACGTGCCACGTCACCGCCGACGCGTTCTGCTGGTCGATGGTGCGGTCACTGGTCGGTGCGCTGCTGGCCGTGGGGGAGGGGAGGCGCGAACCCCATTGGTGCGCCGAGCTGTTGACGTCCACCCGGCGCTCCAGTGACTTCGCCACCGCGCCGGCTCGCGGCCTGACGCTGGTCGGCGTCGACTATCCGGCCGACGCGGAACTCCAAGCGCGCATCGCGGTGACCCGCGACCGTCGAACGGCCGACGAGGTCGACCGCTAGACGGTCAGACCCGGGCCGCCGCGAAGTCGGCCGCCTCGTTCACCATGCCCGCGTCGATGTAGGCCTTCGCCGCGTGGTCGGTCCAGTTCTTCTCCCACGTGTTCGGGTCGGCCGGATTGCAGATCGGGTCGGCGCCGTGGCACATCTCGATGGTCCGCTCCCGGTACACGGGGCTGAACGCGCCGATGGGTCCCGCCCAGGCGCTGCCGTTGCCGAACAACGCGACGGCGGCGATGTGCTGCTCGGCGTCCGGCGGCAGTGGGTTGTCGAAGCCGAAGAAGGCGAAGGGCACGGCGAGCGCGACGTCGGTGACGGCGGCGCCGAGGGAGTACCCGCCGAGCACGATGCGGGTGTCGGGGCAGCTCGCCATCGTGGACTGCACGCGCGCGCTCATGTCGTTGGCGCCGACGTCGATCTGGTTGTCGGCGGGGTACCGCACCGCGTACATGTTGACGTTCTTGCCGCTCTTCTTGCGCAGCGCGCCGACGAAGGTGTTGCCGATCTGCCCGGGACCCGCGGGTTCCAGGCGGCCGCGCGCGAAGATGACCTCCACCGCCGGACACGCCGCGGCGGCGGTCGGGATGCCGATCGCGGTGACCGCCGGGCTCACCACCAAGGTGGCGGCGGTGGCGACGGTCGACAGCGCGACGGCGGCGAACCTGCGAATCAGCTGAAAGGTCACCTGCGCGATGCTAGCCGACGTCGTCGGACCGCCGCGGTCGTCGCGCGGGGGCCGGCTACACCAGACCGGCGACGAAGTTCGCCGCTGCGTTTGCCGGACCGCCGGCGTAGGCGCGGTGCGCCTCGACGTCTTCACCACTGGTGCAGACGGGATCTCCGGCATTGCAAAGGTCGATGGACCGGCCGCCCCAGACGGGGCTCGAGGTCAGCGGCAGACCCAACTTCGCCGACGGGTTGCCGAAGGCGACGAGCGCGGCGACGAAGTCCGGGGTGTTGGGCGGCAGCGGGTTGTTGAAGCCGATGGCGGGGAACGGCACCGCGGCGATGACGTCGATCACGGCCGCGCCCTGCGAGTAGCCGCCGAGCACCAGTTTGGTGTTCGGGCAGGCGCCCATCATGTACTGAATGTGCGCGCTGGCGTCGTTGGCGCCCGCCGCCGCGGCGAGGAAGTCGTAGTCGGCCGGGTAGGCGACGGCGTAGCTTCCGACCGACCGGCCGCCGACCTTGGACCGCAGCGCGTCGACGAAGGATCCGCCCGGTAGACCCAGACCTGGCGCCTCGCTGGTGCCGCGAGCGAAGACGACCTCGATGTCGGGGCAGTCGTCGGCGGCGGCGGGGGCGATGCCCAGACCCGACGTCGGGACGGTCGACAGGACGGGTGCGATGACGGCGAGGCAGGCAGCAGCAACGGCGAGAGTCGTTCGTCTAACAAGATCGAAGGCCACGCCGAATGGTAACGCGTAACTAGGCTAAACGAGTCCCGCGACGAAACTGGCGGCCTGCGGAATGAACTCCGACGACTCGTAATGGGTGTGTGCAAACGGGTTGCGTCCGTCCGAACAGATGGGGTCGCCGTCGGCGCACAGGTCGATGGCGCGACCGCTGAACGTGGAGTTGGTGATCGGGATGGAGAACTTCGCCGACGGGTTGCCGAACACGGCTACCGCGGCGACGTTGCCGTCGAGCGCCACCGGCAACGGCGGAGCCGATCCCACCTCGCCGATCTTGTTGCCCAGCGGCGGGATGCCGGCGAGCATGTCGATGACGGCCGCACCCTGGGAGTATCCGCCCAGCACGAAGCGGGTGCTCGGGCACTGCGCGACCGTGGCGCTGATGAAGTTGGTGGCGTCGGTGGCGCCGTTCGCCGCGGCGAGGAAGTCGTAGGTGGCCGGGTAGTCGACGCCGTAGGCGGCGATCGTGCGGCCGCCGAGCTGCGGGGTGAGTGCGTCGAGCAGGGCCTGGCCGACGCGACCGATGCCCGGGGGTTCGCTGGTGCCCCGCGCGAAGACGAGTTGCACGTCGGGGCAGGGCTCCGCGGACGCCGACGGAGCGGCAACCAGGGTGGCGACGGTGCAGGCGACGGCCGATGCGATCGCGGCCACGCGGGCCGACATCCTGAGCAAGGTCACTAGCTCATCTTCACATATTGGCGTTGACCGGGGCCAACCGTTCGGTCCGGTCGCCCTGGCGGGCCAGCACGAGACCCGCGAGGACCACGACGGCCCCGACGATCTGAATCACGGCCAGTGACTCGCCGAGGACCACCCACGCCGTCAGCACGGCGAACAGCACCTCGGACAGGCCCACCAGCGAGGCGAACCTGGGGCGCAGGCGGGCGACGCCCATGATGCCCAGCGTGTAGGCGATCGCGGTGGGAATCAGCGCCATCGCGACCAGTGGCACGAACCACGGGGTCGTGAATCCGGCGACCACGGTGTCGCGCGTGGTGAAGGTCATCGGCATCAGGTGCGAGGCGCCGAGCAGGGCGACGACGACGGCCCCGACGACCAGGCCCGCCGCGGCGAGGGTGATGGGGTTCAGCCCGCCGTCGTCGGCGGGGTCGGAGCTCACCTGGCCGGACATCATGAAGTAGCAGGCCGCGCAGACCGCGGCGACCAGTCCCCATCCGACGCCGACGAGGTTGATGTGGGCGTCGGAGAAGACGTTGAGTACCAACGTGATTCCCACGATGGCGAGCGCCACGCCCGCCAAGGTCAGGTTGCCCGGCCGACGGCGGGTGGTGGCCCAGAGCCATCCCACGACGAGCACCGGCGCGGTGTATTCGAGCAGGAGTGCCACGCCGACGGACAGATGCGAGACGGCGTTGTAGTAGCAGAATTGGGCGCCGGCGATGGGGATGATGCCGTAGGCGAGGACCGTCTTCCAGTGGCCGACGGCCTCGCGAGCCCACCTCGGGTTCATCGCGGTGGCGAAGACGGCCATGGCGACCGCGCCGCCGGCCAGTCGCGCGGTGACCGCGGCGGTCGGACTCCAGCCGGCCTCCATGAGCGACTTGCCGAGGGGGCCCGACATGCCGAACGCAAAGGCCGAACCGATGGCGAGCAGCAGGCCCGTCCGGAAGTGGTCGGCGGTGGGTCGTACGTCCGTCGCGGCGGTCACGCGCCACCTCCTGGCATGTAATGAGTAAAATGAATGTTGGTCGTGACGCTACCGCCGACAGGAGTCATGAGTCAATTGAATTTCAGTCATGACACGGAGATCACCCTCCGTGCCGCGTGCGTCCTCGTCAACACCGATCGGGTGGACGGGGAACGGCTCGACGGCATGGCCGCGCTCGACGACTACCTCGACGGGTTCGGGTGGACGGGACGCCGGGACAGGGACGACGCCGAATTGGACTCCGTCCGAAAGTTGCGCGCACGGGTCGGCAAGATCTGGGGCCACGCCGACGACGAGGAGCGCGTCGTCGGTCAGGTCAACGCCCTGCTGAGCGACACCAGGGCCGCGCCGTGGCTGACGCGCCACGCGGAGATGCCGGAGTGGCATCTACATCTCGCCTCCATTCACGACCCGCTGTGGCAGCGCATGGGTGCCGAGATGGCGATGTCACTGGCCGACCTCATCCGCGCCGGCGAACTGCGCAGGCTCAAGATCTGCGCGGCCCCCGACTGCGAGGCGGTCCTGGTCGACCTCTCGCGCAACCGGTCCCGCATGTTCTGCGACACCGGCAACTGCGGCAACCGGCAACACGTCGCGGCCTACCGGGAGCGCCGGGCACACGAGGACCACGACTGACGCGAAATCGGTGATCCGGTGCCTCCCGCAATCCCATTACCCTCGACGTGGGGGGCACATGGTTCGGCAACCGGCAACACGATTGCAACTCAGCGGACGGCGCTTTCTCGCGCGCCGCATGATGCACGCACTGGTACGCAGAGACGTCACGATGTTCGACGATCCGCTACGCGCACAATCGTTCTCGCTCGCGGCGGGTGGGGTCGTCGCGGCACTCGTCGTCGTGGCAGGGACCGTCGTCGGACTGGTGCGCGGCAGCGGCGTGCCCGACTCCGCGCCGATCGTGATGGCCCGCGACACCGGTGCGCTCTACGTCCGCGTCGGCGACACCCTCCATCCCGTCCTCAACCTCGCCTCGGCCCGGCTCGTCGCACGATCGGCCGCCAGCCCGGTCGCGGCGGCGGAGGCGTCGATCGCCGCGTTCGAGCGCGGACCCCTGATGGGCATCCCCGGTGCTCCGGCCGCCATCGGTGCGCCGCTGCGCGGACCGGCCTGGACCGTGTGCGACGACGAGCGCACCGTGGTCGCCATCGGACCCTCCGACGTCGACCACCTCGACTCGACCCGTCCCGTGCTGGTGACCCCGCGCGGCGAGGGTGCGGCCATCACCTACCTGATGTACGACGGGCAGCGGGCGGCGGTCGACCTGCGGAACCTCGCCGTGGTGCGGGCGCTGCGTGTGGACGGCGTCGTCCCCGTGCCGGTGTCGAGAACACTGCTGGACCTCGTGCCGGAGGTGCCGGCGATCGCCCCGCCGCCGATCGTCGACCGTGGTGCGCCCGGCCCCGCCTCGCTGCCGAATGCGACCATCGGATCCGTCGTGACGGTCCGACGCGCCGCCGACGTCGAGCGATACGTCGTCCTCCGGGATGGGCTCCAACGGGTCGGCGAGGTCGCCGCCGATCTGATCGGCTACGCCTACGACACCGGCGGGCGGCCGTCGACGAACGTCGCCCCGGCCGCCGTCGCAGCGCTGCCCGTCGCCGACGAACTGCCCACGAACGCCTTCCCCTGGCGCGCGAGGACGCCCGTCGGCGTCGGCGACGGATACGCCGTCTGTGCCCGCTGGCAAGCCGGCGCCGCGGCCCGGACCTCGTCGAACACCGTTGTCGTCAGCGGTGATTCGCCGTACCGGGACGCCGCACGGGTCACCGCTCTCGTGCAGGCGGACGGGACGGGGCCCGCCGTCGACGCGGTCGCGATGCCGGGCGGAGCCAGCGGCTACGTCCGGTCCGCCCGGATCGTCGGTGACGACGGTGCGAGCGGCGCCCAGTTCCTGGTCACCGACGCGGGCGTGGTCTTCGGCGTGCACGACGACGACACCGCGAGGTTCCTCGGGCTCGACGGCGATCCCGAGGCCGCGCCGTGGCCCGTGCTGGCGCACCTGCCGCACGGGCCCGAGCTCAGCGTCGCCGCCGCCTCAGTCGTTCGGGACGGACTCCCGGCGCCGTCGTAACCGTCCCACGGACACGGTCATCGCCGCCGTCGCCGCCGCGACGCAGGCCGCCGCGCCGATCAACGAGACGCGACGGGGTGCGACGTCGACGGGGATGGTGGAATCGGTTGGCTGCGTTGAGATTTCATGCGAACGGGCGTGTGGCGAGATGGGGCCGCCGGCGGTGACGGCGGCGAACGCGTCGACGACACCGTGGCCCACCCACGGATCCCACCCGGCGGCCGGATGGTGGGCGGTCTCGGTGACCCTGCGCATCACCTGTCGCGCCGTCAGCTGGGGTGCCGCCGAGCGGACCAACGCGACGAGGCCCGCGACCACCGGCGCCGAGTAGCTCGTCCCGGAAATCGGCTCCGTCCCCGTCGCGCCCGCGACCGCGTCGGTGACACCGTCGCCGTCGGGGCTCAGCGACACGACGTCCTCACCGACCGCGGCGACGTCGACCCAGGGTCCCGACAGCGTGAACGCCGACGGTCGGCCCGCGCGGTCGACCGACCCGACGGTCAACACGTAGTCGTCGTACCACGCCGGGCTCACCACCACGTCCACCGCATCCCAATCCGGTTGGCCGGGGCGGGCCGGGTTGGGTGCCGGGTTCTGCCGCGGGCATTGGCCCGATCCGCCGACGTTGCCTGCCGCGGTCACGACGACGACGTTCTTGACGTCGACCGCGTAGGCGAGCGCGGCGCCGAGGGTCCGGTCGTCGAGCTCCTGGTCGGCGGACGCACAGGCGACCGAGGAGATGTTGACGACCGTCGCCCCCGCGTCCGCGGCGGTCCGGATCGCCGCGGCAAGCGTCTCGACGTCGCCGACACCCGGCCCGCTGGACCTGTCGGAAGCACTGAACAGGTTGCTGGACTGGCGGATTGCGAGGATGGCGGCCTCGGGCGCCACCCCGCTGAACGTCCCGTCGGTCGACGCCGCCCCGACGATGCCGGCGACGATGGTCCCGTGCCCGTCGCAATCCTGGGTGCCGTCGCCCGTCGAGACGTAGTCGCCGCCGGGCAGGAGGCGGGGCAGCAGCCGGTGCCTGGCGACGCCGGTGTCGATCACCGCGACGGTCTGCCCGGCGCCCCTGGTCAACCGCCACACCGGTTGGAGCTCCGTGAGATTCGGCTGCGTCACGGTGTCGCGGTCGACGGTCGGACTCACCCGACACGCGTCGGTCTGCTCGGTGGGGGTGCGCGGCGCGGGCGGTCGGGCCGGCGGCAGCGCAGCGTCGTCGACCGGTGGTGGCGGCACGGCGGCGACCGTCGGAGCCGCCCACACGGCGATACCGACCGCCACGCCGACAGCCGTTCGTACGGTCCTCACGGCAGCCCGAGCTCGGTGTACGCGCCGGCGACCCAGCACGCAGCGGGAACCACGGCCACCAACGCGCAGTACTCCAGGCGGCCGAGCCACAGCGACGCCGTGGGCCCGCAGCTGGGGCGGCGAACGGCCACCAGACCGACGACGACCAGCAGGCACGCGACGGGGACCAGGCTCTGCGGTCGGGTACTCACCAGGGCCCACATGCCGGCCGCGCTGGCGACCAATCCACCTGCCGTCAGGGCGATCTGGCGATCCGCGTCGGCGTGGGTGCGAGCCCGGAGGAACAGCACCGTCGCCACCAGGCCCGCGAAGGGAGCGGCGCCCGAATGGCCGGCGACGGTTGTCACCACCGCGCCGACTGCCGCGCCCGCAGCCGAGCCCACCACCAGCCCACTGAGGACGGCGTGACCGGCGGCGGCCGATGGCGCCAGGTCGGCATGCCAGTGTTGCGGCCCGAGTCCGGCAGCGTGCATCGACACCCGGGGTGCCAGTGCAAGCAGGGCGACCGCCGTCGTCGAGAGTGCCGCGCCGACCACGGTCAGGGGCATCGCCGCGGCGGTCACGGCGCCCACCATGACCGAAAGTGCCGCGGCCGCAATCAACGCCGACGACCACCGGCCAGACAGGCGCAGCATCAGCAGCGACGCCGACGCCGCGGCTACCCCCGCCAGGAAGACGTTGGGCGCCGCCGGGCCCGACGGCACGGCGACGAAACCGGTCGCGCCCGCCAGCGCCACCGTGCCGAGGCACGACGTCGTGGGGTATCCGCCGACGACTGCCGTCACGGCGGTGGCCGCCGCGGCGACGGCGCAGACGACCGCGTGACCGGTCGCGCCGTCGGCGCCCGCGGTGCTGGCGAGCGTCAGGGCGGCCAGGGTCGTGGCGAGGACGCCCATCGCCCCGGAAAGCCAACTGCCCGTCGGCGGCCCCACCGGTGGTGACGCGGCTACCTGCTGAGGGGCCGCCTGCCGAACCCGTCCGAGAGCCGGCGCGGCGTCGTAGTCCAGGACGAGCAGCTCGCCGTCACGAACGTCGTTGTCCTCCAGGGACCCTGATTCGTCGACGGGAGTGCCGCAGGCACGCTGCAATCGCCAGCGTCGGGTGATCCCCTCCGGTGGTGCCGGGGCGCCGACCAACTCGACGATGGTAGGCAGCAGCTCGGCCAGGAGCGTTCTCGACGGCAGCACGAGGTCGACCGCCACGGCATCGCCGTCGCGGTCGGCCTGAACACAGACCTTGGACACCGACATCTCACTGACGGTAACGGCACGGGAGGGCCACTCCCGGCGGCAATTTCGAGCGACGGCCGGTGGAACCGAATCGCCTCGGGCTGCGTCAATTCAACGATGGGATCTCCGTGCCAGCGCCGTCTGTCTCCGCCGCCGTTCGACGACGGCGAGGTCGTCGTGGAGCGACCACCCGCGGTGCCGAAGGACCCACCCGCCAACCTCCTCGGCCGGCTGCTGCCCGTGGCGATGCTCCTCGCGATGGGCGGGATGATGCTGCTGTACGTCACCTCGGGTGCGGCGACGTCCCGCAGTCCGCTGTTCCTGTTCCTCCCCGTCATGATGCTGGTGTCGGTACTCGGTTCGGTGGCCTATCAGTCCAGGGGAGCGCGCCGGGGCGGGGAACTCGACGCCGACCGGCGCTCCTACCTTCGCTATCTGGACGAGCTCGACCAATCTCTGGCCAGAACCGCTGCGGCGCAACACGAGTCACTGCACTGGAGTCACCCCGACCCGGAGGCGGTGTGGACGCTGATCGGCGGCGCCCGCATGTGGGAGCGCCACCCCGGCGACGAGGACTTCTGCCACGTGCGCGTCGGGACCGGAACGCGCCCGCTGTCGACCAGGGTGGTGGTGCCGGACGTCCCGGGTTCCGACGAGCGGGACCCCGTGCTCGACGCCGCCGTCGACCGCCTGCTCGCCGACCGGTCGACGGTGCCCGGCCTGCCCGTCGTCGTGGACCTGCGGGCGCATCCCCGCATCGCCGTCGAGGGGGTGACGGAGACCGCCCGTGGCGTGGTGCGGGCGCTGATCTGCCAGCTGACCGTCCTGCACGGCCCGGACACCGTGCGGGTCACCGCGACCGGCGACCGCGCCGACGAGCACTGGGACTGGCTGAAATGGCTTCCTCATCACGGCCGTTCGTCGGATGCGAGGCCGGGTGTGCGGCACGTTGCGATCCTGGACGGTCGGGAAGGGGAGACGCCTGGCCCGGACACCACGACGATCGTCATCGGTGCGCCGCCCGGTGACTGTCTGCGCATGAACGTGGACGGCGCGGGGCCGGTGGAGTGTCCCGACTCGGTGACGACCGCGCAGGCGGTGGTGTGCGCCAGGATGCTCGCACCGTTTCAGTCGTCGTCCGCCGCCGCAGCCGGCGGCGCGGACTGGGCTGCTCTGATCGGCGTCGACGACGCCGCCCGGCTCGACGTGGACCGGACGTGGCGGCCGCGGCCGGCGGGCGATCGCCTCCGGGTGGCGATCGGGCAGACCGAGACGGGCCAACGGGTACGGGTGGACCTCAAGGAGGCCGCCCGCGGCGGCATGGGCCCGCACGGCCTGTGCGTGGGCGCCACCGGATCCGGCAAGTCGGAGTTCCTCCGGACGCTGGTCCTCGGCCTGGTCGCGACGCACGGGCCCGACACGCTCAACCTGGTTCTCGTCGACTTCAAGGGCGGCGCCACGTTTCTCGGGCTCGAACGCTTGCGGCACGTGGCCGCCGTGGTGACCAACCTGTCCGAGGAAGCCCACCTGGTCGCACGGATGAGGGATGCGCTGGCCGGGGAGATGACGAGGCGCCAGCGGGTGCTGCGGTCCGCGGGCGGCTTTCCCGGCGTCGCCGATTACGACGCCGCGCGCGCCCGCGGCGCCGACCTGCCGCCACTGCCCGCGCTGTTCGTCGTCGTCGACGAGTTCTCCGAACTACTCAGTCAACACCCCGACTTCGCCGAGTTGTTCGTCGCCATCGGTCGCCTGGGCCGGTCCCTTGGAATGCACCTGCTGCTGGCCAGCCAGCGCCTCGACGAAGGCCGACTCCGTGGGCTGGAGACCCACCTGTCCTACCGCATCTGCCTGAAGACGTTCTCCACCAGCGAATCCCGCGCGGTCCTCGGCACGGCGGATGCCTATGAGCTACCCGGCACGCCGGGTGCGGCGATCCTCAAGACGGCGGCCGGGGACCTCGTCCGGTTCCGTAGCGCCTTCGTGTCCGGCCCGGTCGACGGGGCCGTGTCGCGTGACGGTCAGGCAGCCAGGCGTTTCACGGCCCGCGACGCGGCGCGCAGACGCGTTCGACCCGAGCCGGCGCGCACGTCGCGGTCGTTGCTCGACGTGGTGGTCGACCGTCTCGCCGACCGCGGAGAGCCGGCTCACCGGGTCTGGCTTCCACCGCTCGACGCCCCGCCGAGGTTCCGCGACCTCCTCGCCGGTGCGGATGCGCGACCGCCGCTGGTGCTGCCGATCGGGTTGGTGGACAACCCCTTCGAGCAACGGCGCGACCCGCTGACCGTCGACCTGCGTGCCGCCGGGGGCAACATGGCGATCGTGGGCGGCCCACGCTCGGGCAAGACGACCGCGCTGCGCGCCGTGGTCGTCGGCCTGGCGGCGACCCACGATCCCGAGGCGGTGCACGTCTACGGTCTCGACTTCGGCGGTGGTTCGTCGTCGTCGCTGCGGTCCCTGCCCCACGTCGGCGCGATCGCCGGCAGGCTCGAGCGTGACCTGGCCCGCAGGATCGTCTCGCACGTGCAGGCGCTGGTGCGGGCGCGGGAGACCCGGCTCCGCGAGGGCCGCAGCGAGCCGTCGGATGGCACCGCAGCCTTCCTGGTGGTCGACGGCTGGGCGGTACTCCGTCAGGAGTTCGACGGCATGGAGGAAGCCGTCACCGCGATCGCCGCTCAGGGTCTGTCGCTCGGGGTGCACGTCGTCGTCACCGCGTCGCGGTGGGCCGACATTCGGCCGGCCCTGAAGGATCTGCTCGGCACCCGCGTCGAACTGTGTCTCGGGGACCCCGCCGACTCCGAGATGGACCGCAAGCGGGCCCGCCTCCTGGGCACCCGGCCCCCGGGACACGGAATCACCAGGGAAGGACTGGAATTCGTGACCGCCGTGCCATGCGCCGACGGCACCGACGTGGCCGCGGTGGCCGCGCGATTCCCGGGCCGGGGGGCGCCCGCCGTCCGCCTCCTCCCGGCTCGGGTGACCCACGCCGAGGTCGCCGAGCAGGCCGGTGGGCAGGTGGCCCTTGGTCTCGGCGAGGACGACTTGCAGCCGATGCCCGTGGACTTCGCGGCCTCCCCGCATCTGCTGATCCTCGGCGCCACAGAATGCGGGAAGACCGCCACGCTGCGCACCCTGTGCCGGGAGATCGTGCGCACCAACGGACCCGACGCCGCTCGGATCCTCGTCGTGGACTTCCGCCGCACCCTGCTGGGCGTCGTCGAATCCGACCACCTGCTCGGGTATGCGATGTCCACGGCGTCGGCCGAGGCCCACGTGGCCACGACCACGACCCTGTTGGCCGGCCGGCTGCCCGACGAGACGGTGACCCAGCAGCAACTCCGGGAGCGGTCGTGGTGGGCAGGCCCGGAGGTGTTCGTGGTCGTCGACGACTACGACCTGGTGGCGGGATCGGCCGGCAACCCGTTGCTGCCGCTGCTGGACCTGCTGCCGCACGCGAGGGATCTCGGCCTGCACTTGGTGATCGCCCGCCGTTCCGGCGGCGCGGCGCGGGCGATGTTCGATCCAATCCTGGCCCGCATCAAGGATCTGGGCGCCGCGGGCTTGATGATGAGCGCCAGTCCGGACGAGGGCGTGCTGCTCGGCTCGGTGCGCCCCGGCCCGTTGCCGCCGGGACGCGGCACGCTGATCCGGCGGGGCCACGCCGACCACCTCGTCCAGGTGTCGTGGACGGAACCGCCGTGAGCGGCGTGGTCGTGGTGGTGGGGCCCAAGGAGGTCGTCGGTCGCGGTGCGGTGGACCCCGAGGAGGCGACGATCGCGCTGGACTGCCTCGACGACGACCTCGCGCTCGTCGACGGCCGCGTGATCCGCGTGGACGATCTCTGGCGAGACGTGGTCGGGTCGGCGACGGGCGGCCGCTGCGGGCGGCTGCGGCTGATCTGCCCGTCGTGGTGGAGCCCGCGGCGGTTGGCGCGCATCGCGGCAGCCGCCGGGCATTGGTCCGACGACGTCGCCGTGGTCCTGCGCTCGGAGGTGCCGGCCGCCACCGCCGCCGTGGTGGAGCTCGGCCCCGAACTCGTGATCGTCCACGTCGACGGCCACCGGCACGCCATCGCGCGGGCAAGCCACCCGGCCGACATCGTCGACGTCGTCGCCGCCCGCGTCGCCGGGCTACCCACGGTGACCGTCGACGTGCCGTCGGGCGTCGGGCTGCTGGGGTCCAATCTCGTTCGCGCGCTTCGGTTGCGCGGTGTCGAGGTGACCCTCGAGGACGACCGGTCGCTGGCCGCCGCCGTCGGTGGCGGGGTCGACGACGGGGCGGTGCGCAGGCACCTGACTCCGCGCAGGGTGGGCGTGGCCGCGGCGATCCTGACCGCCGGCGGGTTGGCGGCGGCGGCGATGGCCATCGACGGTGACCAAGCCGAACCGGCCGGGGGCACGTGGTTGGTGGAGGGCCGGGTCGCCGTCGAGGTCCCCGCCCGATGGACCGTCGAGAGGGTCACCGCGGGGCCGGGTTCGGCCCGTGTGCAGGTCACCTCGCCGAGTGATCGTTCCGAGGTGATCCACGTGACGCAGTCCCGGGTGCCTGCCACCGAGACGCTGGACTCGACCGCCGCGGCGTTGGCGGCCGTTCTCGCCGGCCAGCCCGCGGGAGTCTTCGTCGACTTCACCGCGGCCGGCGAGCGCGCCGAGCGGAGCGCCGTCACCTACCGGGAGGTGCGCGGCGACCGGCGGGTCGACTGGACGGTGGTGCTCGACGGGGGCCTGCGGATCGCGATCGGTTGCCAGGGCACCGCATCCGTTCCCGAGGGCGCCTGCGATCGGGCAATCCGTTCGGCGCATGCGGTGGGGCGAAAGTGATTCGACCACAAGGGAACCGAAGCGCCAACCGGTGCGTCCAATCAAACATGGGACCGCACGAGGAAGGGAGTCTTCGATGACCAGTGGAGCGCTGAACACCGACTTCGGTCTGATGTCGACCGTGGCAGGCAAGATCGACGGCTGCAACGAGGAGACCGGGGCGATGCTCCGGACGTTCATCGGGCAGATGAGCACCGTCCCGCCGTCGGTGTGGGGTGGTGCCGCGGCCGCGCGGTTCCGCGACGTCGTCGACCGGTGGAACACCGAGTCGTTGGCGTTGCACCAGTCGCTGCAGCGGATCGCCGAGACCATCCGGTTCAACGAGCGAACGCTCCGCGAAGCCGCCGATCAACACTCGCATCGGATCGCGTCCGTCGACGTGCGCTGAGCACCAGAACAGAACACCCACCCGAATGGAGCAGCAATGGAACCGGTTCTGTCATACGACTTCAACGAGATCGAATACACGGTCCGTCAGGAGATTCACCACACCTCCGCGCGGTTCAACGCGGCGCTGGACGAGTTGCGTGCCCAGATAGCGCCCCTGCAGGCGGTGTGGACGCGGGAGGCGGCGGAGGCCTACCGCGTCGAGCAGGCCAGGTGGGACCGGTCGGCGGCCGCGCTCAACGACATGCTGGTCGCCCTCGGCAACGCGGTCCGCGAGGGTTCCGACGACGTCGCCGACACCGACCGACGTGCGGCAGGAGCGTGGGGCTTCTAGTTCGTCGGCACGAGACCCTGTGCGGTCCCGAACGGGTGGAGAGGCCCGGGAGGGACCGCACAGTCGTGTCCGGGCCCCATCCCACCCCGCCGAGAGTGCGTCGAGTCTGCTGGGAGATCGCCTTTCGAGGCAGAATCGCGATCTGACCGCAGACTGGATGCGGGGGACGGTCGGGTGAGCCCCCGAACGGGCGTTTTGACCTGCGACGACGGTCCCCGGTAGGCTGCTCGGTTGGCGCGCGGTGAGTCCCATGGACTCTGCGGGTCCTCGGGTCTACGTCGGTCGCCGAGGACTCCCGCCCAGCGCCTGACCGACACCCCGGTCACCCGGGAAACCCGAGAGAGAAGAAGGTAGCGCTGTGCCTACGTACACGCCGAAGGCTGGTGACACCACGCGCACGTGGTACGTCATCGACGCCACCGACGTGGTCCTCGGCCGGCTCGCCGTCGCAGTGGCAACACTGCTGCGCGGCAAGCACAAGCCGACGTTCACGCCGAATGTCGACGGTGGCGACTTCGTCATCGTCATCAATGCAGACAAGGTCGCCATCAGTGGCGACAAGCTCAACAACAAGTTCGCCTACCGCCACTCGGGTTACCCCGGCGGCCTGCGCAGGCGCACCATCGGCGAAATGATGGAGAAGCACCCGGAGCGGGTCGTGGAGAACGCGATCGTCGGAATGCTGCCCCACAACAAGCTGAGCCGTCAGGTCCAGAAGAAGCTCAAGGTGTACGCGGGCGCCGAGCATCCGCACATCGCGCAGCAACCGGTTCCGTTCGAGATCAAGCAGGTGGCCCAGTGACCGAAACGACAGACGTGACCGAATCGACCGAGGTCGAAGAGGTGGCAGAAGCGCCTGAGGCCGCAGAAGCGACCGAAGCCGCCGACGAGACCGTCGAGACCGAGGCGGCCGACGAGGCCCCCGTTCGCGAGCCGCTCCTGCTCGACCGCCCGGTGCAGACCGTCGGCCGCCGCAAGGAAGCCGTGGTGCGGGTTCGCCTGACCCCCGGCACCGGCAAGTTCATCCTCGACGGCCGCAGCCTCGAGGAGTACTTCCCGAACAAGGTGCACCAGCAGCTCATCAAGGCGCCGCTGGTGCTCGTCGACCGGCTCGACACCGTCGACATCTTCGCCCACCTCGACGGTGGCGGACCGTCCGGACAGGCAGGCGCCCTGCGTCTGGCCATCGCCCGTGCGCTCATCATCGTCCAGCCCGAGGACCGGCCGCCGCTGAAGAAGGCCGGCTTCCTCACGCGTGACCCGCGTGCGATCGAGCGCAAGAAGTACGGCCTCAAGAAGGCCCGTAAGGCGCCTCAGTACTCGAAGCGCTGATCCCCAGCACGGTTTGTCCGCGAGCGTGCGCGTCTGTTCTTCAAAGGCGCGCACGCTCTCGGTTTATCTAGGAGTTGCATGGGTCGCCTGTTTGGCACCGACGGAGTCCGCGGCGTCGCGAATACCGATCTGACCGCAGAGTTGGCTCTGGCCCTCGGGTCGGCAGCCGCTCGTCGACTGGGCAGTTCCGGCGGCCGACGCCGGATCGCCGTCGTCGGCCGCGATCCGCGGGCCAGCGGTGAGATGCTCGAAGCCGCCGTCATCGCCGGGATCACCAGCGAGGGCGTCGACGTGCTGCGCGTCGGCGTGCTGCCGACCCCCGCCGTCGCCCATCTGACGGGTGTCTACGGCGCCGAGTTCGGCGTCATGATCTCGGCGTCGCACAACCCGATGCCCGACAACGGCATCAAGATCTTCGGTCCCGGCGGACACAAGCTCGACGACGACGCCGAGGACCGCATCGAAGAACTCCTCGCCGCCGGACCGGGCCATCGGCCGGTCGGCGCCGCGATCGGCCGCGTGCGTGACGCCGACGACGCGCTCGACCTCTATCTCCGGCACGTCGCCACGGCCGCCCCCGCCCCGCTCGACGGCATGACCGTCGTCGTCGACTGCGCGCACGGCGCCGCCTCCGCGGCCGCCCCGCTGGCCTACCGCGCCGCCGGCGCCACCGTGATCGCGATCAACGCAGAACCCAACGGGCTCAACATCA
>Ga0209051_1001561_pt1 | contig 18946 bp, 21 predicted proteins | sample AraplaCvi_mMS_r2_2_FD_184286 | JGI IMG/M metagenome (GOLD analysis project Ga0209051, IMG submission 184286) | Arabidopsis root microbial communities from North Carolina, USA - plate scrape MF_Cvi_mMS_r2 (SPAdes) (version 2) | ecosystem: Host-associated > Plants > Roots > Endosphere | place...
TCGCCGCGCGCAAGGAACTGGCCAGCGAAATTCTCTACAGCGATGGCGAGCCGGGTTCGGCCGAATGGAACATCGGCCTGCACAAGCAGGTGATGAGCCGCATCGCCGCCAATGGCGGCACGCTGCCGGCCGAACTGCGCGACTAAGAAGATCGGTACCCGGGAATTTTCTTTTTTGGGGGCGAGCCTATTTCAGGTCCAGCCCGCGTCCACCACGTAGTCCTGCGCGGTGCACATGCGCGAATCGTCGGCGGCCAGGAACAGCGCCATCGCCGCGATGTCCTCGGCCATCACACGGCCCGGCAGGCACTGGGCCGCATCGATCTCCGCGCCCGACTCGGGCTTGACCCACAGCTTGATCTGCCGCTCGGTCATCACCCAGCCCGGCACGATCGAATTGACGCGGATGTTCTGCTTGCCCAGGTCGCGCGCCAGCGAGCGCGTGAGGCCGCGCGCGGCCGCCTTGCAGGCCTGGTAGACCGGATAGCCGCGGCCCTTGATCATCCAGCTGATCGAGCCGAAGTTGATGATCGAGCCGCCGCCCAGCGCGCGCATGTCGTCCGCCACCGCCTGCGCGGCAAAGAACTGGTGCTTGAAGTTGACGGCCACGAGGCGGTCGAAGTCTTCGCTGGTGACGTCGGCCATCTCGTGGCGCCGGTCGTTGGCCGCATTGTTGAGCAGCACGCCGATCGGGCCGAATTGCGCGCACCGCGGCAATGGTGGCCGCGAGCGCCGCCGTGTCGGTCACGTCGCATGCGATGAACAGCGCGGGCGTCTCGCCCTGCAGCTGCGCCGCGAGCGCGGTGCCGGCGGCCGTGTCGAGGTCGCAGAACCCGACCTTCGCGCCCTGCGCGTGGAAGGCCCGGACCAGCGCCTCTCCGATGCCGCTCGCACCGCCCGAGATGAACACGGTGCGGCCGGCCAGCGAGGGATAGCGGGCGGTGTAGGACGAAAGTGGTGATGCGTCGGTGGTCATGTAAAGCAACAACGGCAATGGATACGGGCGGCAAGCGTACCGGATGGGCGTGCCCCTGCATGGCGAGGGGCCGCCGGCCGGCGTATGGCTTCCGGCGAATGGCCGGCGCGGGCGTTGGTGGCTACGCTCCTTCTCCATGACGACGAACACGCTTCCCCGCCGCACCCTTCTTGGGCTCGCGCTTCTTCCCGCCGTGCTGGCGGTGCGCCCCGTGCGCGCCCAGGCGGCGGCGTCCATGCAGCTCTTCAAGCTGGTCTCGCCGCGCGACGAGGTGATCGTGGGCGCCGATGCGGCGCAGCTGGGGTCGGGCTCCAATCCTGCCGTGGAACGGCTGGCCGCTCAGCTCGCGGCCAAGGGCCAGCTCACGCTGTGGCAATACGCCTCGCACAAGGACGCGGGCGGCGCGCTGGTGCAGGCGCCCCTCAGGCAGATCGTGGTGTTCAGGAACGAACTGCTGCGCATCGAGCCCTACGCCACGCCGCTCGCGATCCAGCCGCCGAAGTAGCGCTGCGCGTCAGATGCCGCGTGCGCGCTCCGACTTGAAGCGCGCGCGGAATTCCGTGAACGTGCCCGCCTCGAGCGATTCGCGGATCTCGCGCATCAGGTTCAGGTAGTAGTGCAGGTTGTGGATGGTGGCGAGCATCGGCCCGAGCATCTCGGCGCAGCGGTCGAGGTGGTGCAGGTAGGCGCGGCTGAAGCCTTCGCGCCCGCCGTCGTTCCACGAGACGCCCGGGCTACCGGAGGGGCCTCGCGGTGCGCCCGCGCAGGCGTAGCAGGTGCAGCTCGGGTCGATCGGCTGCGGATCGTTCTTGTGGCGCGCATTGCGCATCTTCAGGTCGCCGAAGCGCGTGAACAGCGTGCCGTTGCGCGCGTTGCGCGTGGGCATCACGCAGTCGAACATGTCGACGCCGTCGGCCACGCCCTGCACCAGGTCTTCGGGCGTGCCCACGCCCATCAGGTAGCGCGGCTTGTTCGCGGGCAGCCGGTGCGGCGTGTGGCCCATGATGTGCAGCATCTCCTCCTTGGGCTCGCCCACGCTCACGCCGCCGATGGCGTAGCCCGGAAAGTCCATGTCGACCAGCGCCGCGAGCGATTCCTCGCGCAGGTTCTCGAACATGCCGCCCTGCACGATGCCGAACAGCGCGTTGGGGTTCTGAAGCCGCGCGAACTCGTGCTGGCAGCGTTTGGCCCAGCGCAGGCTCAGCTCCATCGAGATGCGCGCCTCGGCCTCGGTCGTGATGTGGCCCTGGGTGTCGTAGGGCGTGCACTCGTCGAACTGCATCACGATGTCGCTGTTGAGGATGGTCTGGATCTGCATCGAGACCTCGGGCGTGAGGAACAGCTTGTCGCCATTGACGGGCGAGGCGAACTTCACGCCTTCCTCGCTGATCTTGCGCATCGCGCCCAGCGACCAGACCTGGAAGCCGCCCGAGTCGGTGAGGATCGGCTTGTTCCATTTCTCGAACTGGTGCAGCCCGCCGAAGCTGGCCATCACGTCGAGGCCGGGGCGCATCCAGAGGTGGAAGGTGTTGCCCAGGATGATCTGCGCGCCCATCTCATCGAGGCTGCGCGGCATCACGCCCTTGACGGTGCCGTAGGTGCCCACGGGCATGAAGATCGGTGTCTGCACCACGCCATGGTTGAGCGTGAGCGTGCCGCGGCGCGCGTGGCTCGCGGGATCGGTCTTGAGAAGTTCGAACTTCAGGCGCGGCAGGGACGTGGTGTCGGTCATTTCTGGGGGGCGGCGCCGGTGTCCGGCAGCAGCATCAGGATGGTACGGTTGAAGTCTTCGACGGCGAGCAGGCGGCCCTGCCGGTCGACGGTGATGCCGGTGGGGCGGCCCATCGGGCGCACGCCGGCCTTGGGGCTCCAGCCGGCGAGCCATTCGATCGGCTTGCCCGACGGCAGGCCGCGCGCATCGAGCTTGTAGCCCACCACGCGGTGGCCGGGCGGCTGGTGGCCGCGCCAGGCGACCAGCAGCTGCCCCGCGAAGCGGCTGTCCGCGGGCCCGGTGATCATCTGCAGCGGCGCGGCGTGCGCGGGCCAGAGCATCAGCGGTGCCTCGGTGGCCTTGCAGTCGTGCCGGTTCTCGTAGCCGCGCGCGGGTTGCCGGTTGCCTACGCAATAGGGCCAGCCGTAGTCGCGCCCGGCCTGCAGCCGGTTCAGCTCCTCGGGCGGCTGGCCGACGTCTTCATAGTCGATGGAATTCTCGCCCTGCAGCACGGTGCCCTTGGCGGGGCCGTCCGGCAGCACGGTCAGGGCGACCGAGTTGCGCAGGCCGGTGGCAAAGGGCTTGAAGCTCTGCAGCTTGTGGTCCGGCCCGGCGAGCACGGCCTCGTACACGGCGGCGCGCGGCTTCGGTCCGGCCAGGTCGGGGCAGGGCAGCGGGTATTGCTTCGACGACGCATCGCGGCAGGCATCGGAGTCGGAGCCGACGTTGACGTAGAGCCGCCCGCCCGGTCCGAAGGCCAGTTCCTTGAGCGGATGCGTGCCGTCGCCCGGCAGGCCGTCGATCACCGTCTCGCGCTGCAGAGTGCCGCCGGGCAGAGGGATCGGCGTGCGCCAGATCGTGCCCGACTCGCCGACGTAGATCTTGCCGTCGGGCCCGGCCACGAGGCCCAGCGGCCGGTCGAGCTGCTCGGCCAGCACGCTGAAGCGTGCGCGCCGTGGCGCGGCGCCTTCGGTGGGCAGCACCATCTCGAGCAGGCGGCCGCGGCGCGGCTCCCACGATCCCATGTCGACGACCCAGTAGCGCCCCGGCGCCACCTCGAGGATGCGCCGGGGCGCACGCAGGCCCTGGGCCTCGTCGGCCAGCAGCGCGACGCAGGTGCCTGCGGGGCTGCCGATGTCGAGCCGCGCATAGCCGCCGCACAGCCCCTGCGGCGTGTAGCCGCGTGCATGGCCGGCCACGGGCAGCAGCAGCGTGCATCCGAAGGCGAGCGCGGCCAGCGAGGCGCGGATGGCGTGGTTGGTTTTCATGTGGGAGCGCGCGCCAGCAGCATGGCGTCGCCGTAGCTGAAGAAACGGTAGTGCTGCGCGATGGCGTGGGCATAGAGCGCCATCACGTGTTCATAGCCCGCAAAGGCCGAGACCAGCATCATCAGCGTGCTCTTCGGCAAATGGAAGTTGGTGACCAGCAGGTCGACGTGCTCGAACACGAAGCCCGGCGTGATGAAGATGCGCGTGTCGCCCGCGGCCTCGCCGCTCCTGGCCCACGATTCGAGCGTGCGCACGGTGGTGGTGCCGACCGCGACCACGCGGCCGCCGCGCGCCTTGCAGTCGGCGATGGCGCGCTGCGTGGCCTCGGGCACTTCGTAGCGCTCGGCATGCATCGTGTGCTCTGAAATGTTCTCGGTCTTCACGGGCTGGAAGGTGCCCGCACCCACGTGCAGCGTGACGTTGGCGCGCTGCACGCCGCGGGCTTCGAGCTCGGCCAGCAGCGCCTCGTCGAAATGCAGCGCAGCGGTCGGTGCAGCCACCGCGCCGGGCACGCGCGCGAACACGGTCTGGTAGCGGCTTTCGTCGTCGGCCGAATCGGTGTGCGTGATGTAGGGCGGCAGCGGCACATGGCCGCAGCGGGCCATCAGCGCGTAGGGGTCTTCGCCGGCGTCGCTCTCGAAGCCGAAGCGGAACAGCGCGCCCTGCTCGTCGGGCCAGCGGCCCAGCAGCGTCGCGCGAAAGCCGCCCACCATCTGCAGTGTGGTGCCCACCGGCGGCTTCTTGCTCACTTTCATGTGCGCCACGACCTCGTGGCCCTGCAGCACGCGCTCCACCAGCAACTCGAGCTTGCCGCCGGTCGGCTTCTCGCCGAACAGGCGTGCCTTGACCACGCGCGTGTCGTTGAAGACCAGCAGATCGCCCGCGCGCAGCAGCGAGGGCAGGTCCTTGAAGATGCGGTCGGCGGGCGCGTCGCCCGTGCCGTCGAGGAGGCGGGAGGACGTGCGTTCGGGAGCCGGGTGTTGGGCCACCAGCTCGGGCGGCAGGTCGAAATCGAAATCGGAAAGCGTGAAGGCGCGCATGGTGCTTGAGGGCCGGACGGGCCCGTGCCAAGGAGGCATGGAAGATGAGGAGGACGTGGCCGGAGCCGGGCAGAATTGTCCCATGCCCGCTTCCGCGAAGTCCGTGCCGCCCGAAAAGACCACAAGCCCGCCCGCCGCCGCCCCGGCCGCGCCCGGCGCCGGGCTGAGCGCCGTGCAGCGCGCGCTGCGCAAGCTCGGCCTGGTGCGCGACATCGACTTCGCGCTCTACCTGCCGATGCGCTACGAGGACGAGACCCGCATCGTGCGGCTGGCCGACACGCGCGACGGCGACATGGCACAGGTCGAGGGCGTGGTGACCGAATGCGAAGTGGTGTTCCGCCCGCGCCGGCAGCTGATCGCCACCGTCGACGACGGCAGCGACACCTGCCAGCTGCGCTTCTTCAACTTCTATCCCTCGCAGCAGAAGCAGCTGGCCGTCGGCGCGCGCGTGCGCGTGCGGGGCGAGATGCGCGGCGGCTTCGTCGGGCGGCAAATGATGCATCCGACCGTCAAGGCGGCCGGCACGGCACTGCCGCAGGCACTGACGCCGGTCTACTCGACCATTGCCGGGCTGCCCCAGCCGGTGCTCCGGCGCGAGGTGCGCTCGGGCCTCGCGCGCGCGGTGCTCGACGAGACGATTCCCGTGCAGATCGGATGGCGCGGCGCCTGGGACCTGCGCAGTTCGCTGACCTTTCTGCACTACCCGACGCCCGACGTGGCGATGGCCACGCTCGAAGACCACAGCCACCCGGCGTGGCAGCGCATCAAGGCCGAGGAACTGCTGGCGCAGCAGCTCTCGCAATTGCAGGCGCGGCTGGAGCGCGCGGCGCAGCGTGCGCCGATGCTGCCTTCCTCGGCCGAGCCGCAAGCGAGTTCGCTGCATGCGCAACTGCTCGCGGTGCTGCCCTTCGGCCTGACCGGCGCGCAGCAGCGCGTGGGCGAGGAAATCACCCGCGACCTGCGCCGCGAGATTCCGATGCATCGCCTGCTGCAGGGCGACGTGGGCTCGGGCAAGACCGTGGTGGCGGCGCTCGCGGCGGCGCGCTGCATCGACGCGGGCTTTCAGTGCGCGCTGATGGCGCCGACCGAAATCCTCGCGGCGCAGCACTTCGGCAAGCTGGTCGGCTGGCTCGATCCGCTCTTGGCCGAACGCGGCCTGCGCGTGGCCTGGCTCACCGGCAGCCAGAAGAAGAAGGAGCGCGACGCGATGTCGGCCGCGGTCGAGAGCGGCGAGGCGGCCTTGGTCATCGGCACCCACGCCGTCATCTCGGAGAAGGTGCGCTTCAGGAACCTCGCATTGGCGATCATCGACGAGCAGCACCGCTTCGGCGTGGCGCAGCGCCTGGCGCTGCGCGGCAAGGCCGTGGGCCACCTCGAACCGCATCTGTTGATGATGAGCGCCACGCCGATCCCGCGCACGCTGGCGATGAGCTACTACGCCGACCTGGACGTTTCCACGCTCGACGAACTGCCGCCGGGCCGCACGCCCATCGTCACCAAGCTGGTGGCCGACCACCGCCGCGACGAGGTGATCGACCGCATCCAGGCGCAGATCGCCCAGGGCCGGCAGGTCTACTGGGTCTGCCCGCTGATCGAGGAAAGCGAGGCCGTCGACCTGCGCAACGCCACCGAGACGCGCGACGAGCTGGCCGATGCGCTCGGCAAAGCCGTCAACGTCGGGCTGCTGCATTCGCGCATGCCCACGGCCGAGAAGCAGGCGGTGATGGCCGCTTTCACGGCCAACGAGATCCAGGTGCTGGTGAGCACCACGGTGATCGAGGTGGGCGTGGACGTGCCGAATGCCTCGCTGATGGTGATCGAGCATGCCGAGCGCTTCGGGCTCTCGCAGCTGCACCAGCTGCGCGGCCGCGTGGGGCGCGGCGCCGCGGCCTCGGCCTGCGTGCTGCTCTACGCGCCGGGCGACAGCGGCCGCGTCGGCGAAGCGGCCCGCGCCCGGCTCAAGGCCATGGCCGAAACCAGCGACGGCTTCGAGATCGCGCGGCGCGACCTCGAGATCCGCGGCCCGGGCGAATTCCTGGGCGCGCGGCAGTCGGGCGCGCCGCTGCTGCGTTTTGCCGACCTTGCCACCGACACGATGCTGCTCGACTGGGCGCGCGAACTCGCGCCACTGATGCTCGACAAGCACCACGACCTGGCCCAGCGCCACATCGACCGCTGGCTCGGCACCAAGGCCGAGTACCTGAAGGCGTAGGCCGCGTCAGGCGGCAGTCCTGCGCGTGAACGCGAGGATCGAGCGCCGCGATCCGGTCCAGGGAAACTCGCCGAAATGAGCGCCCTCAAGCCTTGGGGCGGGGCTTGAGAAAGGCCGCAAGGGCCTTCTGGTCCTCGGCAAGCTGGATGCGCATGAGCTGCAGCATGCGCAGCGCAAGCCCCGACAGCGGCTGGCCCGGTGGCAGCACCAGCAGCCCGGCGAAAGAGACATCGAGCGACAGCGGGCGGATGACCAATCCGCGCCGCGCGTACTCCAGTGCCGTGACCGGATTGACGACGCCGATGCCCATTCCGCTCAGCGCCATTTCGCAGACGCTCGCCGCATACGGCGTTTCGACCAGCACGCTCAGGGCGACGTTGCGCTCCGCCAGCGCGCGCTCGAGGCGCCTTCGCGAAGCGTCCTCGGGGTTGAGCGCAAGAAACGGCTCTTCCGCAATCTGCTGCGGCTGAATGGTCCTGGCATTGACCAGGCGGTGCTTCGGATGCATGACCACCACGCCCGGAAAGCGCGCGAATTCGGAGTGCTCCAGGCCGGTGGTCGGCATTTCGTCGGCCATCAGCCCGAAGTCGACCTGGCGCCCCAGCACGGCCTCGTGCACCTCCCGCGAACTGAGCACCTGCAGCGAAATCTGTGGCCGGGCCTCGGCGTCCAGACGCTCGGTGACCAGGCGCGACAGCACCCGCGGCACGAAGGTCAGGCCGAAGGCGGGATAGACCGCCATGCGCAGCGTGTTGACGCCGAAGCGCTTCAGGCTGCGCATGCGGTGCTCGATGCTGCTGAGGCCCACGAAAACCCGCTCCACCTCGACCAGCAGCGCCTGCGCTTCGGGTGTTGGATGCAGGCGGCCCCGCAGCCGGCGGAAAAGCGCGAAGCCGGCCGCGTCTTCGAGCCGTTTCAGCGACTGGCTGATGGCGGGTTGTGTGACCCCCAGCAGCGCGGCGGCCTTGCTGGCGGACCCCACCGACATCACCGAACGGAACACCTCGATCTCGCGCAGCAACATATAACAATCACTTATGGAGAAAAAACTTTGAGCGCGATTCAGATTATCTATGCGGTCCTAGAGTTGCGGCTTCAGCCACCCACCTGGAGAAGCGACGTGAAACTTCGAACCGTCATTGCAGTGACCGCACTGGCTTTGGCTGCGCCCTCGTGGGCACATGACCTTTCGGCCGACATCGCCAAGTTCAACGCCGTTGCGGCGACGAAGAAGCTCGACAGCGAAGCGGCCCTGGCCGCGAAGCTCGCATTCGAACGCGCGCAAGCCGAGATGGAGCAATCCGACGTGAGGATGGTGCTGCGCATCCGCTCGATGACCAATGCCGGCCTGCGGGCGCTGGGCGAGCAGCCGGCCTTGCTCACCAGCGAGTACAAGCGCCTCGAAGCGGCGCTGGCCAATCCGAAGACCAACGATCCGGCCAAGGTCGCGGCGGCGCGGGAGACCTTTGCGCGGCTGTCGGCGGACATGAAGGTCTACACCGACCTGGAGAACATGGCCGTCGACCAGATGAAGCAAGCCTTGCGGCTCATTGAAACCGCGCCGGCGCAGTGAGCTGCAGCCAAGGCACCGACCCCTCTTTCCCATGTTGAATTCCCAGATCCCTGCTCTCGACGCTTCAGCTGCGGGCGCCTTCGCCAGCCTGGCACCGCCGGTATGGCGGGCCTCCACGGTCGTCTTCGATTCGCTCGACGATTTCGTGCACCGGCGCAACCGCCTGCCGGACGGCTTCAGCTACGGAACCACCGGCACGCCCACGCAGCGCGCGCTGGAACTCCGCATTGCCGAACTGGACGGCGCCGCGCACTGCGTTGTCTTCCCTTCGGGCCAGGCGGCCATTTGCAGCGTGCTGCTCGCATTGCTCAAGAAGGGCGACCACCTTCTGATGACCGACGCCGCATACGGTCTCGCCAAATCCTTCGCGGTCGAACGGCTGCAGGCTCTCGGCGTCGAGGTTGAGTTCTACCCGCCGCGCATCGGCTCGGACATCGAGCGGCTCATCCGCCCCAACACGCGGCTTATCTGGCTGGAGTCGCCGGGCACCGTGACGATGGAGGTGGAGGACATACCGGCGATCACCGCCGTGGCCCGCGCCCGCGGCGTGCTGACGGCCATCGACAACACCTGGGCCAGCCCGCTGGGCTTTGCCGCCCTGGCGCATGGCGTGGACCTGTGCGTCCATGCCTGCACCAAGTACATGGGCGGCCATTCGGACGTGCTGATGGGCAGCATCGCGATTCAGGACCAGAACCTGTACCGGTCCTTGCGCGGCCTTCAATCGCAGATGGGGCTGGCGGTGAGCCCGGAGGATTGCTTTCTCGTCGCCCGCGGCCTGGACACGATGCAGGTGCGCATGGAGCGCCAGGCCGGCAGCGCGCAACTGATTGCCGGGCGGCTTGCCGAGCACCCGCTGGTGCGCCGAATGCTCTTTCCCGCTTTGCCCGGAGCGCCGGACCATGCCCTGTGGGCGCGTGACTTCAAGCAGGCGGGCTGCGTGATGTCGCTGCAGCTCGTGGACGCTCCCTACGACGCCTACCGCGCGATGTTCCGTGAGCTCAGGCATTTTTCCATCGGCGCGAGCTGGGGCGGCGTGCGCAGCATCGCGGCCTTCTATCCCGCGCAAGAGCTGGCCGGGCGCAAATTTTGCGACGTGCACGGCCCGGTCATCCGCCTGTCCATCGGCCTTCAGGACCCGCAGGCGCTGCTCGACGAGCTGCTGGGCGCGCTGAACGCCTTCCAGAAGAGTTCCACCCTTTGATCCAAGACCACCGGAGCCCACGATGATCCTCAAGCCCCTGATTCGCTCCTGTCTCGCCTCTGCCGCACTGGCGCTGTGCGCCGCTGCGGCCGCGCAGCCGCTGGACGGCACGCTCAAGAAGATCAAGGACACCGGCTCCATCACGCTGGCAACCCGCGGCGCGTCCATTCCCTTCAACTACCTGGACGACAACAACAAGCAGGCGGGCTTTGCCTGGGAGATCTCGCAGCGCGTGGTCGAGCAGGTGAAGAAGGACCAGAAGCTCGCCAAGCTGGAGGTCAAGACGCTGGAGGTGACGCCGCAGACGCGCATTCCGCTGGTGGCCAACCAGACGGTCGACCTGGAGTGCAGCTCCACCACGAACAACGCCGAGCGGCAGAACCAGGTGTCGTTCTCCACCACCTTCTTCGTGGTCGGGGCACGGCTGCTCGTGCGCAAGAACTCGGGCATCAAGCACTGGTCCGATCTGGTCGGCAAGAACGTTGTCGTGAGCGCGGGCACCACGGCCGAGCGCATGCTGCGGCAGCTCAACGAGAAGAACAAGTGGGGCATCAACATCATCCTGGCCAAGGACATCAACGAGAATTTCCTGACCGTTGAAACAGGCCGGGCCGTTGCGGCCACGCAGGACGACATCATTCTGTTCAGCAACATCGCGCGCGCCCGGAATCCGGCCGACTGGGAAGTGGTTGGCGTGCCCCAGCAGAAGGAGGCCTACGGCTGCATGCTGCGCAAGGGCGATGCTGCCTTCAAGAAGCTCGTCGACGGCGTGATCACCGGGATGATGCGATCGGGCGAGTTTGCCTCGCTGTACGAGAAGTATTTTCTCAAGCCGATTACCGTGAAGGGCAACATCACGGTCAACTTCCCGATGTCGCCCGACATGCAGGAACTCCTGCGCCATCCGAACGACCAGCCGCTGTGAGCGGCAGCGCTCACTCCCGCACGACCGCTTGAAAGCGCCCGCCACTCCGATCGCCCCGCACAATGCACTACACCTGGGATTGGTTGATCTTTTTCAAGCCTTCAGTCACGGGCGAGGGCCTGTACGGCCTGATGCTTCTGCGCGGGTTGTGGTGGACGGTGCTCCTGTCGTTGCTGGCCTGGACGCTGGCGCTGGGCCTCGGCCTGGTGGCCGGTGTCGCAAGGACGCTGCCGAACCGTCCCGCGCGCTACCTGTCCACGGTGTACATCCACTGCTTTCGGAACACGCCGCTGCTGGTCCAGCTGTTTCTCTGGTACTTCGTGGTGCCCGAATTGTTGCCTGTCGATTGGGGCAACGCACTGAAGCAGATGAACCCGACGACGAACCAGTTTCTCACCGTGCTGGTGGGACTCACGCTGTACACGGCCGCGAAGGCGGCCGAACAGGTGAGGGCGGGCATCGAGTCGGTGCCGCGCAGCCAGAAGCAGGCGGCCATGGCGCTCGGCCTGGGGACCGCGGCGGCCTATCGGTACGTGATCCTGCCGCAGGCCCTGCGCATCGTCATTCCGCCGCTGACTTCGGACTTCCTGAACGTGTTCAAGAACTCGGCGGTGGCGCTCACCATCGGGCTCATGGAACTGACGGGGCAGACCCGCCAGCTCAGTGAATTCAGTGCGCATCCGTTCGAGGCCTTCATTGCCGCGACCTTCGTCTACATGGCGATCACCTACGGCGTGATCGTGCTGATGCGCCACATCGAGCGGCGCGCGCGCGTGCCGGGCCTGCTGGGGGCCGCCTGATGGGATACGACTTCGACTGGGTCTCCCTGCAGCGCGCCTGGCCCTACTTGGCGCAGGGCCTGCAGATGACGGCCTTCCTCGTGGTGGCGGCCATGGCGGCGGGCGTCGGGGTGGGCACCTTGCTGGCGATCACGCGGATCTTTGCGCCGCGTCCCGTTGCGGCCCTCGTGGCCGGCTACGTGAACCTGTTCCGTTCGATTCCGCTGATCCTCACGATTCTCTGGATCTACTTCCTGATGCCCGTGGTGCTGCGGGCCGCCACCGGGGACCCGAACCTGTCGGTCGGCCCCATCTATGCGGCGCTCGTGGCCTTCGTGCTCGCGGAGTCGGCTTACTACTGCGAGATCATCCGCGCCGGCATCGGCAGTGTCCGTGCGGGACAGATGCAGGCGGCGCAATCGCTTGGCATGACGTCGGGGCAGGCCTTGCGGCACGTGATCCTGCCGCAGGCGTTCCGCAACATGACGCCGTCTCTGATCAACCAGACCATTGCCCTGCTCAAGGACACCTCGCTGGTCTACGTGATCAGCCTGAACGACTTTCTCGGAGCGGCAAGCAAGGTAGGCCAGCGCGATGGGCGCGTGGTGGAGGTCTACCTCCTGGTCGCCGCCGTCTACCTGGTGCTGTGCACGGCAGGGGCGTGGTCGGTCACCTGGCTGCAGCGGCGCAGGGCCGCATCGGCAGCCTGAATGAATGAATCGGCGAACGCACGAAAACCACGACCGGCGTCGCCCGTGCGCCATTTCCACGCCAACCACGCAGGAACTCCCATGACATCCATCAGGACATTGATGCTCGCCAGCACCTTGGCGTTCTCGAACCCCGGCTTCGCACATGGCGACGAGGATCACGGCGCGCCGAGCGGGCCGGTTCGCAAGGAACAGAAAGACTGGGGCATTGCGGGCGATGCGGGCAGCGCAACCCGGAAGCTCGAGTTCAGGATGGCCGACAACATGCGCTTCGCCCCCGACCGCATCCAGGTGAAGCAGGGCGAGACGGTGAGGCTTTCGATCCGGAACGACGGGCAGGTCATGCACGAGTTCGTGCTCGGCACGAAGAAGGAACTCGACGAGCACGCGGCGCTGATGATGAAGTTCCCTGGCATGGAGCATTCCGAGCCCTACATGGCGCACGTCCCGCCCGGCAAGACCGGGGAAATCGTCTGGACCTTCAACCGGGCCGGGGACTTCGATTTCGCCTGCCTCATCGCGGGCCACTACCAGGCCGGCATGGCGGGCAAGGTCAAGGTCGTCACCGCTTCGGGGTCCTGACGTCCCGCCCTGCTGGCAGCTAAGCCCCAGACAATGTCCGGTCACGGACGCTTGCGCATAATTGACGCAAGCTATGACTCTCACCGAACTCAAATACATCGTCGCAGTAGCCCGCGAACGGCACTTCGGCAAGGCGGCCGAGGCCTGCTACGTCTCCCAACCCACTCTCTCGGTGGCCATCAAGAAGCTCGAGGACGAACTCGAGGTCAAGCTCTTCGAGCGCAGCGCGGGCGAAGTCACCGTCACGCCGCTCGGCGAGCAGATCGTTCAGCAGGCGCAGAGCGTGCTCGACCAGGCCGCCAGCATCAAGGAAATCGCCAAGCGCGGAAAAGACCCGCTGGCCGGCCCGCTGAACCTCGGCGTGATCTACACCATCGGCCCGTACCTGCTGCCCGACCTGGTGCGCCAGGTGATTGCGCGCACGCCGCAGATGCCGCTGGTGCTGCAGGAGAACTTCACCGCCAAGCTGCTCGAGATGCTGCGTGCCGGCGAGATCGACTGCGCGATCATGGCCGAGCCCTTCCCCGACACCGGCCTGGCCATGGCGCCGCTCTACGACGAGCCCTTCATGGCCGCGCTGCCCACGAAGCACAAGCTGGCCGACCGCGAATCGGTCACTTCGGAAGAGCTGCAGAACGAAACCATGCTGCTGCTGGGCACCGGCCATTGCTTTCGCGACCACGTGCTCGAGGTCTGTCCCGAATTCGCGCGCTTCTCGAGCAATGCCGAGGGCATCCGCAAGAGCTTCGAGGGCTCGTCGCTCGAGACCATCAAGCACATGGTGGCCTCGGGCATGGGCGTGACGCTGGTGCCGCGCCTGTCGGTGCCGGCCGAAGCGCTCAAGCCCAAGGTCAAAGGGCGCAAGGAGCCCGAGCAGATGGTGCGCTACCTGCCGGTGCGCGACGCGCACGACCGCGATCCGCCGACGCGGCGCGTGGTGCTGGCCTGGCGCCGCACCTTCACCCGCTACGAGGCGATCGCGGCCTTGCGCAACGCGATCTATGCGTGCGAACTGCCGGGTGTCAAACGGCTGTCGTAGAAATACGCGAACTTGGCCTACGCGGCAGCCGTTCGAATTCATTCATCGCCGGGATAGAGTGGCGCTGTTGCGAAGCCGCGGGACGGCTTTCAGAATAACGGTGTGTTCAGCAAAACCTGAAGAAAGAGTTTCCAGCCATGGCCAAAGCATCGAAGAAAGCATCGTCGTCCGGCAAGGTGCCCAAGAAGGGCGGCACCGTGGTGGCGCAGGAATCCGGCAGCCGCAATGCGCCCCTCATCAACATCGGCATCGAGCGCCAGGACCGCGCCGCCATTGCCGAGGGCCTGAGCCGCGTGCTGGCCGACACCTACACGCTCTACCTCACGACCCACAACTTCCACTGGAACGTGACGGGGCCGCACTTCAACTCGCTGCATGCGATGTTCATGGGCCAGTACACCGAACTCTGGGGCGCCACCGACGTGCTCGCGGAACGCATCCGCGCGCTGGGCCACTATGCGCCGGGCTCCTATGCCGAGTTCAGCAAGATCGCCACCGTGCCCGACGTGCCCCAGACCCCGCCCAAGGCGATGGAAATGGTGCGCATCCTGGTCAAGGGCCACGAAACCGTGTCGCGCATCGCGCGCGAATTCATCCCCGTGGCCGAGGAAGCCGGCGACGACCCGACGGCCGACATGCTGACTGCGCGCTGCACCGTGCACGACCAGACGGCCTGGATGCTGCGCTCGCTGCTCGAGGACTGATCGCCCGGGCCCGGGAACCCAGGAGCGGCACAATGGCCGCTCTTTTTTTGCCTGCCGCATGCTCGCCCGCCGTTTTGCGCTCTATCTCGACCTGATCCGCTGGAACCGTCCCGCCGGCTGGCTGCTGCTGCTGTGGCCCACGCTGGGCGCGCTCTGGTTTGCGGCCGAGGGCTGGCCGGGCTGGCACCTGCTGGCCGTCTTCGTGCTGGGCACCATCCTGATGCGCAGCGCGGGCTGCTGCGTCAACGACGTGGCCGACCGCGACTTCGACCGCCATGTGAAGCGGACCGCCCAGCGGCCGGTGACCAGCGGCGCGGTGTCGGTCAGGGAGGCGCTCGTGCTGGGCGCCGTGCTGGCGCTCTTGGCCTTCGGGCTGGTGCTCACGACCAACCGGCTCACCATCCTGTGGTCGTTCGCGGCGCTGGCCATCACGCTGGCCTATCCCTTCGCCAAGCGCTTCGTGTCGGTTCCGCAGGCGGTGCTCGGCGTTGCCTTCAGCTTCGGCATCCCGATGGCTTTTGCCGCGGTGCAAGCCGCCGTGCCGGTGTTCGCTGCCTGGCTGCTGGCCGGCAACCTGTTCTGGGTACTGGCCTACGACACCGAGTACGCGATGGTCGACCGCGACGACGACCTCAAGATCGGCATGAAGACCTCGGCCATCACCTTCGGCCGCTTCGACGTGGCGGCGGTGATGCTGAGCTACGCGATCTTCCTGGCGGTCTGGACCTGGGCCGGCGCGAGCCGCTCGCTGGGTGCCCCGTTTTTCGCGGGGATCGCCGCGGCGGCGGGACAGGCGGCCTGGCACTGGCGGCTGATCCGCGGGCGCACGCGCGACGGCTGCTTCAAGGCCTTCCGGCTGAACCACTGGCTCGGCTTCGCGTTGTTCGCCGGCATCGTGGCCGGCTATGCCATCCGGTAGACAGAGAGGACACGCACATGCTCGATCGCCTGACACAGAAGATCGGCCAGGAAGGCCTGTCCGGATGGCACCTCATCACGCAGGAGATGGTCGACCGCTACGCGGCGCTGTCGGGCGACGGCGAGGGCGAATGGATCCACCTCGATCCGGAGCGCGCCGCACGCGAGGCGGACTACGGCGGAACGATCGTGCCGGGCTTCTTCCAGGTGTCGCACCTGATAAAGCTGACCGGCGAGGCCATGCGGACGCTGCTGCCCTTCGATGCGAATCACGCGTTGAACTACGGATTCGACCGCTTGCGCTTCGTCAGGCCGATGCCGGTCGGCGCGCGCTTCCGGGCGCGTGTGCGCATTCTCGAGGTCGCGCCCAAGCCCAGCGGCAGCTTCCTGCTCAAGGAGGCGGTGCTGCTCGAGCTCGAGGACGGCACCGTCACGCTGGCGGCCGAGTGGCTGGTCTTCCTCGGGCCGCGCGCATTGCCGGCCTGACGCGCTTCAGGCGCGGCCGAATTCCTCGCCCAGCTCGGCGGCGCGCTTCTGCGCCGCGCGGATGGCGGCCTTGAACTTCGCCTTGACGTCGGCGCCCTCGAGCGAGGTGATCGCCGCATGGGTGGTGCCACCCTTGGAGGTCACGCGTTCGCGCAGCACCGAGGGCGGCTCGGTGGCGCTGTGCGCGAGCGCCGAGGCGCCGGTGAAGGTGCCGATGGCCAGCCGCTGGGCCTGCTCGAGCGGCAAGCCCATCTCGACGCCAGCTTCGGTCATGGCCTCGATGAAATAGAACACATAAGCCGGGCCGGAGCCGGACATGGCTGTCACCGCATCGAGCGCGGCTTCGTCGCCGACCCAGAGCAGCTCGCCGGTCGGTGCCAGCAACTGCCCGACCAGCGCGCGGTCGGCGGCGTCCACCGCGGCGCGCGCAAAAAGGCCCGTCATGCCCTGGCCCACCAGCGCCGGCGTGTTGGGCATGGCACGCACCACGCGCTCGCTGCCGAGCCAGCGCGCAATGCTGCCCGACGGAATGCCGGCCGCCACGCTCAGGTGCAGTGCGTTTTCTGCGAACGCGCGCACCGGTTGGGCGGCTTGCGCGAAAGTCTGCGGCTTGACCGCCCACACAACCACCGAGCAGCGCGAAAGGGCATCGCCGGCCTCGGCGTGGGCGGCAATGCCGAAGGCTTGCGCAAGCTTGGTGCGCGCCTCCTCGAAGGGCTCGACCACCTCGAAGGTGCCGGCGGGCGTGCCCTGCTTGATGAGGCCGCCGATGATGGCGCTGGCCATGTTGCCGCCGCCGACGAAGGCGATCGGAGGCAGCGGCGGCGGGGCGGTGCGGGGCAGGAAGGTGACGGCGATGGTCATGGTCGGTCGGTGTATTCGAATGCCGCGAACTGGGTTGTCTGCAGCGGGTTGAAATTGTCGTCGCTCACCACCACCAGCGTGCGCTTGCCGTCCGGCAGTGGCGGTCCCCAGCACATGCCCTCGGTGTTGTCGAGGCGCGAAAGGCCGAGCGTGGCGAAGTCGGCGGCCAGTGTCTTCGCCGCGGCGCGATGGTTGCCCGGGGCGAGCGCGTCCGCATCCAGCACGTCGGAAGCGTCGCGGGTGTCGATCTCGTAGAGGCGCAGCGAGTTGCCGGCGCCGGTGGCATAGGCGCGCTCCAGCACCAGCATGCGGTCGGCATCGAGCATCAGGATCTCGCTGATGCCGTTGTCGGCATGGCTGCCGGGAATGAGCGGCCGCAGCGGGATCGCATCGGGAACATAGGCAATCTGGCGCGTGGCCCGGCCGGTCTCCAGCTCGATCCGGGTCAGCCGGCAGGGGCCGCCCGCCGCGCGCGTGGTGGGCACCGGGCCGTCCTGGATCAGCGCGTTCTCCATCGCGAGCCAGGCGTGCCGGCCGTCGGGTGTCAGCGCCAGGCCCTCGAAGCCCAGGTTGTCGCGCGGGCCGCGGCGCTGCGCCGGATCGGGGTTGAACATGGCCGGCAGCGCGAACTCGCGCAGCAGGCGGCCATCGCGCGCCGACTCGTACAGGGCCGGGCCGAACCCCCGCCCGACATCGCCTTCGCTCGTCCAGAGCAGGGTGCCGGCGCCGGGCCGCAGGCGCAACGCTTCGGGGTCCGGCACCGGGGTGCCGGGCTCGGCGCGGCGCCGCGCGGGCCAGGGGCCGCCGCCCGGGCGTTGCCGCTGCACGACACTCCGAGGTTCGGGCGGCTGGACCCACGGAGGCGCCCACTGCACCATATAGAAGCGCGCGGGATTCAGGTCTGACCGATCATCGCTGAGCAGCAGGTACTCACTCCTTTCGGCGTCGTAATCGATGCCCGAGAGGCCGCCGGCGGTCGTGCCCTGTATATTCAGCCGGTGCGGCCAGTGCGCCTCGGCCAGGCGGCGCAGCCGCTGCGGCCCCGCCGGCGGAAGGGCCGGACTGCGGCAGCCGCCCAATCCCAGCCCTGCGAGCCCCGCCGCCATGGCGCCCGCGCCCGCCAGCAGCCGGCGGCGCATGGGCGATGTGGGGCCTGGATCGAAGGTGCGCACACCGCCAAGTCTAGTTCCAGTCCATTTCGATCTCAGAAGGCAGTTGACATGCCTTGGCCTGCGTGCAACAATCGCAGGCTTCGCTTCAAAAAAGGCGAAGCTTTCAGCCCAAAGCGGAAGTGCCTCGAGTGGTTCGAGGTGCGGACGACGGGCCCAAGACTGACCGCAGCGTTTCCCTCCCGGAGGCGCATCGGTACAAGTTGGGAACTACTAGCAATGATCCAAACTGAATCCCGGCTCGAAGTGGCCGACAACACAGGCGCGAAGTCCGTCCTGTGTATCAAGGTGCTCGGTGGCTCCAAGCGGCGTTATGCCAGCGTGGGCGACGTCATCAAGGTGAGCATCAAGGAAGCCGCTCCGCGTGGTCGCGTCAAAAAGGGCGAGATCTACAGCGCAGTGGTGGTCCGCACCGCCAAGGGCATCCGTCGCGCCGACGGTTCGCTCGTCAAATTCGATGGCAACGCAGCCGTGTTGCTCAACGCCAAGCTGGAGCCGATCGGCACCCGCATCTTCGGACCGGTGACGCGCGAGCTGCGCACCGAAAAGTTCATGAAGATCGTGTCGCTGGCCCCCGAAGTTCTCTAAGGACAACAACGCCATGAACAAGATTCGCAAAGGCGACCAGGTCATCGTGTTGGCCGGGCGCGACAAAGGCAAGCGCGGCACCGTCTCGCTGCGCAAGGATGATTCGCACCTCGTCGTCGAGGGCGTGAACATCGTCAAGAAGCACGCCAAGCCGAACCCCCTCAAGGGTACGACCGGCGGCATCGTCGAGAAGACCATG
>Ga0209051_1001562_pt1 | contig 18944 bp, 19 predicted proteins | sample AraplaCvi_mMS_r2_2_FD_184286 | JGI IMG/M metagenome (GOLD analysis project Ga0209051, IMG submission 184286) | Arabidopsis root microbial communities from North Carolina, USA - plate scrape MF_Cvi_mMS_r2 (SPAdes) (version 2) | ecosystem: Host-associated > Plants > Roots > Endosphere | place...
GACGTGACCGCTCCCCTGTACGCCGAGTCCGAGGGTTGGGATCCGGTGGCACGCATGCAGTACGTCGACCTGTTCACCTGGCTGCGCGGCGACATCCTGGTCAAGGCCGACAAGATGACGATGGCGAACTCGCTGGAACTGCGGGTGCCGTTCCTGGACCCCGAGGTGTTCGAGGTGGCGTCCCGGCTGCCGTTCGACCAGAAGATCACCAGGACCACCACGAAGTACGCTCTGCGCCGCGCGCTCGAGCCGATCGTGCCTGCCCACGTGCTCAACCGCGCGAAACTTGGCTTCCCGGTACCGATCCGGCACTGGCTGCGGTCGGGCGAACTGCTCGACTGGGCCCACGCGACGCTCGCGTCGTCCCAGACCGACGGCTTGGTCGACAAGCCCGCGGTGGCCCGGATGCTCGACGAACACCGGACCGGTGCGGCCGATCACAGCCGCCGCCTGTGGACGGTGCTGATCTTCATGCTGTGGCATGCGATCTTCGTCGAACGCAGCGTGGTGCCGCAGATCGCCGAACCGACGTATCCGGTTCAGCTGTAGGCCGTCAGGCCAGCGTCGCGCCAATCTCCTGGCCGGCTTCGGCGCCGTAGGCCGCCGACAGTCGCTCGATTGCGGCGTCGCGGTCCCAGGTCCACTCCTGAGGGCCGGTCGCCTCGAGCACCAGCACGGCGACGAGTGAGGCCAGCTGGGCGGACCGCTCCAAGCTCAGTCCGGCGGCGCGGCCGGTGAGGAAGCCGGCGCGGAACGCGTCGCCGATGCCGGTCGGGTCGGCCTGGTGGGTCTCGGGGACGACGTCGACGTGGACGAACGTGCCGTCGGATGACACCAGGTCGACGCCCTTCGGGCCGAGCGTGGTGACGCGGAGGCCGATCTGGTTCATCACCTCGGCCTCACTCCACCCCGACTTCTGCAGCAGCAGGTCCCACTCGTAGTCGTTGGTGAACAGGTAGGTCGCGCCGTCGATGAGCTTGCGGATCTCCTCACCCGACAGGCGGGCCAGCTGCTGCGACGGATCGGCCGCGAAGGCCAGCCCGAGCGCGCGGCACTCCTCGGTGTGCAGGAACATCGCCTCGGGATCGTTGGCGCCGACGATGACGAGGTCGATCTCGCCTGCCTTCTTCGCGACGTCGGCGAGCTTGATGTTCCGCGACTCCGACATCGCACCCGGGTAGAAGGACGCGATCTGGGCCATGTCCTCGTCGGTGGTGCAGACGAACCGCGCGGTGTACGCGCTCTCGGAGATCAGCACGTTGGAGCAGTCGACGCCGTGCTCGTCGAGCCAGGTCCGGTATTCGTCGAAGTCCTTGCCTGCCGCGCCGACGAGTGCGACGTCACCGCCGAGGACGCCGATGGCGAAGGCCATGTTGCCTGCCACCCCGCCGCGGTGCAGGACGAGGTCGTCGACCAGGAAGCTCAGCGAGACCTTCTGCAGGTGATCTGCCAGCAGTTGTTCGGAGAACTTGCCGGGGAACTTCATCAGATGGTCGGTCGCAATGGATCCGGTCACCACAATCGTCACGAAGCTATGCCCTTCATTTGGTTAAGCCGTCTACCTAAGACTAACTAGCAGGTCGGTGCGCTAGCCTAACAACGTCATGGCTGGTCCAATCCCGTACCCCGAGTCCCCGTACCCGGAATCGCTGCCCCATCAGTCGTTTCCGAGCGCCGGCATGCGGCCACCCGGGCCGCAGCCGTACCAGGGGCCCGTGCCGTCGGCGTATCCAGGTACGTTGCCGCCGCCCGTCGACTATCCGTCGCCGCGGCGGGGACGGCGCGTCGCGCTGATCGGACTGTCGGTCGTCGCGCTGGTGGCGGCCGTGGTCGGGGCGGTCGTGATCGCCGAACGCAGCGGCGGCGACCAGGTGACGGTGACCGACGCATCGGCGCAGACCGCGATTCAGGGCTATCTGGACGCGCTGGCCAAGGGCGACGACGAGACCGTGGCCCGCAACAATTCGTGCGGGTTCTTCGACGCGGTCACCGATCGTCGATCGGACATGACGCTCGCAAACCTGACCAGCGATGCGTTCCGCCGCCAGTACGACCAGGTGAAGGTGTCCTCGATCGACAAGATCGTCACGTGGTCACCCACTCAGTCACAGGTGCTGTTCACGATGCGCGCGACCCCGGCCGGCCGCAACCAGGGCGAAGTCGAGCGTCACGGCATAGCTCAGCTGTTGCTCCAGGATCAGAACATCCTGGTCTGCTCGTACTTACCGCGCAATTCCGGCCAGTTCTAGCCGGAATTGCGCGGCAAGGACTCAGTTGAAGGAGTCGCCGCAGGCGCAGGATCCGCCGGCGTTGGGGTTGTCGATCGTGAAGCCGGTCTTCTCGATGCTGTCGACGAAGTCGATGGTCGCACCCATGAGGTACGGAGCGCTCATCCGGTCGACGGTCAGCGTGACACCGCCGAAGTCGACGTTCAGGTCGCCGTCGAGCGACCGGTCGTCGAAGGCAAGCTCGTAGCGGAGACCTGCACAGCCGCCAGGCTGAACCGCGATGCGGAGCTTCAGGTCGTCGCGGCCTTCCTGGTCCAGCAGCGACTTGGCCTTTGCCGAGGCGGCGTCGGTGAGGATGGCGCCGTGAGCGGCGGTGGTAGTCGTGGTCGACTCGTCCTGAACAGTCATTCCTACTCCCTGGGCATTGTCATGCGTCGGATATCTCAACGGTACCTTGCCCGCGCGCTATTCCCGACTCTCGGCGGCGGCCCAACGCGACGACGTCTGTTCCGCGAGCCCCGTGAGCTGCCGCGCGGCGTCGTCCATCGCGAGCTGGACCGACCCTGCGTAGTCGCTGATCGAGTGGGCGGCGGCGATGCCCGCTCCCGCGAGGGCGGTTTCGTCGAGGGTGACTTGGCCTGCCAGCACCAGCACCGGGGCGTGCCGCGCTCCGGCTGCCAGCGCGCTGACCACCTTGCCGTGCAGCGACTGGTCGTCGAATCGGCCCTCGCCGGTGACGATCACGTCGGCGGCCGCCACGTCGCCGTCGAGGTTGGTGTGCTCGGCGATGACGGCGGCACCCGACTCACGGCGCGCGCCGAGCGCCATCAGCGCCGCTCCAAGACCGCCTGCCGCGCCCGCGCCGGGGTCGTCACGGACGGTCCGCCCCGTGCCCGCCTCGAGGGTGTCGGCCCATGCGGCCATCCGCTCTTCGAGCAGGTCGACGGTCGCGGGGTCGGCGCCCTTCTGCGGTCCGAACACGTGCGCCGCTCCCCTCGGTCCGAGCAGGGGATGTTCGACGTCGGTGGCGGCGATCAGGTCCACCCCGGCCAGTCGCGCCACGGCGGTCTCGATCCCGCCGAGGGCGTCGACGAGGCCGCGGCCACCGTCGGTGCAGGCGCTGCCACCCAACCCGACGACGATGCGGGACGCGCCTGCCGCCAAAGCGGCGTCGACGAGTTGGCCGACACCCCGGCTGTGTGCCTCGACGGCGGTCTGCACGGTCGGCGGTCCGCCGAGGATGGCCAACCCGCAGGCCTGGGCGCACTCGACGTACGCGGTCGCCGAGTCGCCGTCGAAGACCCACTCCGCGGTCACCTCGGCGGACAGCGGTCCGCTCACCCGTGCGGACCGGAGACCGCCGAAGCGGTTGGCCAGCACGTCGACGAAACCGGGACCGCCGTCTGACTGCGGCGCGAGCGTCAACTGGTCCCCTGGCCGTCCGCGCCGCCATCCGGTGGCGATGGCCTCGGCGGCTTCGACGGCGGTGAGACTGTCGCCGTAACAGTCGGGGGCGATGAGGACACGCAGGTCGTGGATCGTCACCCACGAAGGGTAAGGGGAACAGGCCCCGGCCACGCGGCAGATCGGAGGCGCATGTCGGACGCCGCCAGGATGTAAGTAACCTGGGAGGCGTGAATCTGCTGGGTCGCAAGAAGGACAATCCCCCACCCGAGGAGAGCGACGCGTCCTCCTCCGTCGCCGGGATGTCCGTGGCCGAGCAGGAGGCCAGGGCGCGTGCCACCGCTCCGAAGGGGCGGCCCACCCCCAAGCGCAACCAGACCCGCAGCCGCGGCCCGGTTGCGCCTGCCCCCATGACGTCGGCGGAGGCGCGCAAGCGCAAGAAGGCCGCCAAGCAGACGATGAGCAAGGAAGAGCGCAAGGCCGACAAGCTGGTGCGCCGCGCCGCGATGGCCGAACGCCGCGAGAAGATGATGTCGGGTGAGGACTCGTATCTGCTGCCTCGCGACAAGGGCCCGCTGCGCCGCTACACCCGCGACATCGTCGATGCGCGGCGCAACCTGCTCGGACTGTTCATGCCTGCAGCGCTCGCCCTGGTGTTCGTGATGCTGTCGTTGCCGTCGGTCGAGATTCAGTACTACGTGCAGTTCGTGATGCTCGGACTGGTGGCCGTCATGGTGATCGACGGGGTTCTGATCGGTCGGCGAGTCAACAAGGCCGTCGACGCCAAGTTCCCCGACAACACCGAAAGTGGTTGGAAGCTGGGCTTCTACGCCGCCAGTCGGGCGTCACAGCTGCGCCGCATGCGGGCACCCCGCCCCCAGGTCGAGCGCGGCGCCACGATCGCCTGATTCGGCGTGCGCGTACTCGCGCTCGGCGGCATCCGATCCGGCAAGTCGCAGTGGGCGGAAGCGGCGATCAGCCGCGCCGCCACCTCGGGCGACGTCCGCTACGTGGCCACCGGCGCGGTGTCCGACGGTCCAGAGTGGGCGGCTAGGGTCGCCACCCATCGGCAGCGCCGGCCCGATCGGTGGTCGACCGTCGAAAGCACCGACGTGGCAACGCATTTGCGCACCGATCCCGACCTACCCACCCTGGTCGACGACGTCGGCGGCTGGTTGGTCGCCGCCATGGATCGCCGGGACGCGTGGACCGGCGGGGACGTCACCCCGGACGTCGACGACCTCGTCGCCGCGGTTGGCGACTTTCGTGGGCCGCTCGCCTTGGTCAGTCCGGAGGTCGGGCTGACGGTGGTGCCAGCCACCGAGTCCGGTCGCCGATTCGCCGACGCGCTGGGAACCTTGAATCAACGACTCGCCGCCGCCTGCGACGAGGTCGTCCTCGTCATCGCGGGGCAGCCCCTGACGGTCAAGGGGCGGCCGTCCCCGTGATCGGCTCCGTCGCATCGGCTTTCGCGTTCGGCACGGTCCTGCCGGTGCGCACCCGGCAGACCTTCGGTCGCGGCGCCCTGACCGCGCTGCCCGTGGTCGGCGTGGCACTCGGCGTGGTGGCCGCCGCGGGTGCGTGGTTGGCCGCGCACGCATTCGGCACCGGAAACCCGTTGACCGGCATGACCGTGGTGGCCGTCCTACTGCTGGCGACCCGAGGTCTGCACGTCGACGGCTTCGCCGACACCGTCGACGGGCTCGGCTGCTACGGGCCGCCGGAGCGTGCGCTGGCCGTCATGCGCGACGGGCCCGCCGGCCCCTTCGGCGTCGCCGCGATCGTCGTGGCGATCGTGGTGCAGGGCCTGACGTTCACCATGCTGGACCCGATCGCGGTCGTGGTGGCCGTGGTGGCCGGCCGGGTGGCGGTGGTGGTGGCCTGCCGTCGCGGCGTCCCGGCCGCACCCGGCGGCACCATGGCGTCGTTGGTGGCCGGCACGCAACCGCCGTGGGTGGCCGCCGCCTGGGTCGTCGCGCTCGGGGTGAGCGCGGTCTTCGCCACCGACCGGCCGTGGCAGGGTCCCGTCGCGGTGCTGGTCGCGGTCGCGGTCAGCGCCGTGCTGGTGGCGCATTGCGTCCGACGGTTCGGCGGCGTCACCGGCGACGTGCTCGGCGCGTGCGTCGAGCTGACGACGACGATCGCCGCGCTCGGACTGGCGGTCGGCTAGCTCAGCCGAGTCGGGTCATCCAGTCGTGGGTGTCGGCGAACGTGCCGCGCTGGATGCCGGTGAGGGTGTCGCGCAGCGCCATCGTCACCTCGCCGGGCTCGCCGTCGGCGATGGTGAAGTCACCGTCACCCGACTTCACGTGCGAGACCGGTGTGATCACCGCGGCGGTGCCGCAGGCGAACACCTCGGTGATCTCCCCCGCGGCGGCCTTCTTCTGCCACTCGTCGACGTCGATCTTGCGTTCCTCGACCGAGAACCCCGCGTCGGTTGCCAACTGCAGCAACGAGTTTCGCGTGATGCCTGGCAGCAGGGAGCCGCTGAGTTCCGGGGTGACAAGGCGGGCGGTGCCACCGCTGCCGAAGACGAAGAACAGGTTCATGCCACCCATTTCCTCGACGTAGCGGCGTTCGATGGCGTCCAGCCAGACCACCTGGTCGCAGCCGTGCTCCGTCGCCTCCGCCTGCGCAAGGAGCGACGCGGCGTAGTTGCCGCCGAACTTCGCCGCCCCGGTGCCGCCGGGGCTGGCCCGCACGTACTCGGTGGACAGCCACACCGACACCGGCTTGAGGCCACCCTTGAAGTACGCGCCTGCGGGCGAGGCGATCACCATGTAGCGGTACTCGACGGCCGGCCGCACGCCGAGGCCCGGCTCGGTGGCGAAGATGAACGGTCGCAGGTACAGCGACTCCTCGCCACCCGCGGCGGGCACCCAGTCGCCGTCGACGGCGATCAGCTGCCGCAGCGACTCGAGGAACACCTCGTCGGGCAACTCGGGGATGGCCAGCCGCCGGGCGGAGTTGCGCAGTCGAGCCGCGTTGGCCTCCGGCCGGAACGACACGATGGAGCCGTCGACCCACCGGTAGGCCTTCAGGCCTTCGAAGACTTCCTGGGCGTAGTGCAGCACCACCGCGGACGGGTCCAGCTGGATCGGGCCGTACGGGACCACCTTGGCGTCGTGCCAGCCGTCGGCCTCGTTGTAGTCGATCGTCACCATGTGATCGGTGAAGTACCGGCCGAAGCCGGGGTCGGCGAGGATTCCGGTCCGTACTTCGTCGCTTGCCGGGTTCGCGTTGCGGGCAAGCGTGAAGTCGAGGGGACCAGTCATGTGCCGATTGTATAACCCGTGACTACCGAGTTTTAGCCTCTACGAACGGCGGTGCGACGACTTCGCATTCGAGCGCCCGGCCGCGGACGTCGACCGCCACCCGTTGACCGTCGGCGATGCCTGCGTCGGCGTCGACCAGCGCCAGGGCGATGCCCAGTTTCAAAGTCGGAGAGAAGGTTCCCGAGGTGGTGACACCCACCGGGCGGTCGCCGTCGAGCACCGTCATGTCGGCCCTGAGCACGCCGCGCCCCACGGCCTTCAGCCCGCGGAGCACCCGGCGCGGGCCGGCCTGCTTCTCCTCGAGCAACGCCTCCCTGCCCCAGAACGCGTCCTTCTTCCAGCCGATGGCCCAGCCGCACTTGGCCTGCAGCGGCGAGATCTCGGGTGAGAGTTCGTGGCCGTGCAGCGGGTAGCCCATCTCGGTGCGCAGGGTGTCGCGGGCGCCGAGTCCTGCCAGCTCGCCACCAGCGTCCTTGACGGCCTCGACCAGCGCGTCGAAGACGACTGCGGCGCGGTCCCATTCGGGAAGCAATTCGTAGCCGTGCTCGCCGGTGTAACCAGTCCGGCAGACCCGAACGGTGAATGATTCCCCGGTCGCTGCGCTCCTGCCCGCCGAGACCCCGCCGAACTCCGCGTCCGCATACCCCATGTAGTCCATGTCGGTCGGCAGTCCGAGCGCGGTGAGCACCTCGGCCGCCTTCGGGCCCTGAACGGCGAGCACCGCGAACGAACGGTGCTCGTCGGTGATGGTCAGTCCGGCCGGCGCCTTGGCCTGCAGGGCGGCGACGACGGCGGCGGTGTTGGACGCGTTCGGCACCAGGAACACTTCGTCGTCGGAGACGTAGTAGGCGATCAGGTCGTCGATCACACCACCGGAGTCGTTGCAGCACAACGTGTATTGGGCCTTGCCCGGCCCGATGCGACGAAGGTCGTTGGTCAGCGTCGAGTTGACGTAGTCGGCGGCGCCCGGCCCGACCACCAGGGCCTTGCCGAGGTGGCTGACGTCGAAGAGGCCGACCGCGTTGCGGGTGGCGTTGTGCTCGCTGACGGTGCCCGCATAGGACACCGGCATCAGCCAGCCCCCGAATTCGGCGAAGCTCGCCCCCAGTTCGCGGTGGCGGTCCTCCAGCGGACCCTTCAGCAGGTTGTCACTCACGGCGAATGACTTTATCCCCCCGGGTCGCTTCGCTCCTGCCCGCCGGACTTGGTACCCCACTACTAGGGTGACTTCCGTGAGCACTGCACCCGGCTACCAGTCCCCCACCGTCACCGTCGCCACCGGCCTGCCCAAGCGCGGCATCGGAGCGGCGGTGTTGATCGTTCCCGTCGTCACCGGAGACGACGATCGGGCACGGGTGGTCCCGAATCCCTTCCTCGACGCCGAGGCCGTCGGCGAGATCGAGGTGGCGCTCAAGGCGCTCGGCGCCAAGGGTGGCAGCGATCAAACCTCTCGCCTCGTCGTCCCCGCCCTGCCGGTCGCCAGCGTGCTGACGGTCGGCCTTGGCAAGTCGCGCGACGAGTGGTCGGGCGACGCGATCCGGCGCGCGGCCGGGGTCGCGGCGCGGGCGCTGAGCGGCGTCGAGCACGTGGTGACGACGCTGTCCGAGCTCGACGTGGCGGCGACGGTCGAAGGTCTGATCCTCGGCGCCTACCGCTTCACCGACTACCGCAGCACCAAGACCGCCCCCAAGGAGCCGGGCCTGGCCAAGATCACGGTGTTGGCGACGGCGAAGGGCGCGAAGGCCGACGCGGTCCGCGGCACCGACGTCGCGACCGCGGTCGCGACGGCTCGCGACTTGGTCAACACCCCGCCGAGCCATCTGTTCCCCGACGAGTTCGCCAAGCGCGCACGGGCTCTCGGCGAGTCGGTCGGCCTGCATGTCGAGGTGCTCGACGAGAAGGCCCTCGAGAAGGGCGGCTACGGCGGCATCGTCGGCGTCGGCAAGGGTTCGACCCGGCCGCCGCGGCTGGTCCGCCTGACCCACAAGGGTGGCAAGGGGCGCAAGCCGAAGAAGGTCGCCCTGGTCGGCAAGGGCATCACGTTCGACACCGGCGGCATCTCCATCAAGCCCGCCGCGAACATGCATCACATGACCTCCGACATGGGCGGCGCCGCCGCCGTGATCGCGACCGTCGTGCTGGCCGCCAAGCAGGGCCTGCCGATCGACGTCGTCGCGACGGTGCCGATGGCCGAGAACATGCCGTCGGCCAGCGCGCAGCGGCCGGGTGACGTCCTCACCCAGTACGGCGGCATCACCGTCGAGGTGCTCAACACCGACGCCGAGGGCCGGCTGATCCTGGCCGACGCCATCGTGCGGGCGTGCGAGGACAAGCCCGACTACCTCATCGAGACCTCCACGCTCACCGGCGCGCAGACCGTCGCGCTCGGCGCCCGTACCCCAGGCGTGATGGGCAACGACGAGTTCCGCGACCGTGTGGCGGCCCTGTCGCAGGCCGTCGGCGAGAACGGGTGGGCGATGCCGCTGCCCGACGAACTCAAGGACGACCTGAAGTCGACCGTCGCCGACCTCGCGAACGTCAGCGGTTCCCGGTACGCCGGCATGCTGGTGGCCGGGGTGTACCTGCGCGAGTTCGTCGCCGACGGCGTGCAGTGGGCCCACATCGACGTGGCCGCACCGGCATACAACACCGGCGGCCCGTGGGGCTACACCGGCAAGGGCGGCACGGGCGTGCCGACGCGGACGATGTTCGCCGTCCTCGAGGACATAGCGGAAAAGGGGTAGCCGAGAACGGCTGACGGGGCTACGCCGCCACCGGCACCAGGTGAGCCTTGGCGGCCAGGACGAAGTCGGCGACGAGTGGGTTCGCGTCGCCGACCCTGGTGACCACGACGACCTCGCTGGCGGGGACGTCCTCGATCGGCACGCAGGCCAGGTCGGCTCGCAGGGAGCTGCGCCGGTCACCGACCGGGACCACCGCAACGGCCTGACCGCTGGCGACCAATTCCAGCCTGTCCTCGAAGCTTTCGACGACGGGTCCCGCCACCAGGGAGCCGGCGTCGGTCGGGTAGATCGAGCGCGGTGCGCCGTGCGCGCAGTACACGGGCAGACCGCCTGCGAAGTCCTGCAGTGCCACCGACGCCCGGCCGGCCAGGTGGTGATCAGCCGGCAAGACCAGCATCCGCGGCTCCGCGTAGAGCAGCGTGACGTGCACGTCGTCGGTCGGATGCGGCAGCGGCGCACGGGCGACGAGGACGTCCACTTGGCCGTCGGCGAGCATGCGCCCGTCGTGGCATTCGAGGTGCCGGGTGCCGATCGTCGCCTGCGGATGGCGCAACCGCAGTTCGCGGACCGCCGAGGTGACCACCAGGTCCTCGACGTAGCCGACGACGACGCTGCCGGCGGGCGCGTGGGCGCGGGCGGTCAGCGTGGCCCGATGCGCGGCCCGTAGCAGGGCTCGCGCCTCCGGGAGGAACGCGTTGCCGGCCGCGGTGAGCACGGCGCCCCGGGGCGTGCGGTCGAACAGCGGGGCTCCGAGCTGGCGTTCCAGCCGCTGGATCTGGCGGCTCAGGGCCGGTTGCGCGACGCGGAGTTCGGCGGCCGCCCGGCCGAAGTTGCGCTGCTCGGCCACGACGGTGAAGTACCGCACCAGCCGCAGTTCGAGGTCGGCTCCGAAGTCGTTCACCGGCAAGTCCTCATGGCTGGGTTCAACGGGGCGGCCGGCCGCGGCTATTCCGGCGCCGCCATTCCGTTTCGGCATGACGGGGTGCCGAACGGGTCTTGGACACCCGCGCGGAACTGCCAAAGACTCGTTCCCATGGGTAGATACGACGGCAAGACGGCAGTGATCACCGGCGGAAGCAGCGGCCTCGGGCTGGCCGCGGCCCGGCATCTGGTGGACGAGGGCGCACGCGTCCTGGTCACGGGACGGACGCAGGAGACGCTGGACGACGCGGCGGCGCAACTGGGCGGCAGGGCCATCGCCGTGCGCAGCGACACCAGCTCGCTGACGGAGATCGACACGCTGGCCGAGCGGGTGCGCGCCGAGTTCGGCACGGTCGACGCGCTGGTGGTCAACGCGGGGATCGGCAGCTTCGACCCGTTCGACGAGGTGACCGAGCGGACCTTCGACGACGTGTTCGCGATCAACACCAAGGGTCCGTTCTTCACGGTCCAGAAGTTGGCGCCGCTGATGACCGAGGGCAGTGGCGTGGTGCTGACGACGTCCACGGCGAACCAGACGGGCTGGGACGCGCTCAGCGTGTACTCGGCGAGCAAGGCCGCGCTGCGCTCGATGGCTCGCACGCTGAGCCGGGAGTTGCTGCCGCGGGGCATCCGGGTCAACGCCGTCAGCCCGGGCTCGATCGACACCGGCAAGTTGGAGAAGGAGGTGCCGGAGCGGGCCGCCGAACTCAAGGCCGCGTTCACCGCGAGCAACCCGATGCAGCGCTTTGGCCAGCCGAGCGAGTTCGCGCCTGCGGTGGCGTTCCTGGCCTTCGACGCGACGTTCGTCGCGGGCATCGAACTGGTCGTCGACGGCGGCGACTCACAACTCTGATCAACTGTCCGAGAAAGGGATTCTCGTGTCGAACTACGAAGGCAAGCGGGTAGTCGTCACCGGTGGCACCAGCGGCATCGGCCTCGCCACCGCCAAGCTGTTGGACGCGGGCGGGGCCAGGGTCCTGGTCACGGGTCGGACCCCCGCGTCGTTGACGGCCGCCGCCGCGGCCCTCGGGCCGCGGGCACTGGTGGACGACCGCGACGTGGCCGACGTCGATGGCCTCGCCGAACACGCGGCCGCCGCGTTCGGCGGCGTCGACCTGCTCATGCTCAACGCCGGCGCGACGGGGGGCGCTGCGATCGAGGACACCACCGGCGAGCAATACGACGACCTGTTCGCCGTCAACACCAGGGCGCCGTTCTTCACGGTGCAGCGCTTCGTCCCGCTGCTGCCGCCCGGTAGTGCGGTGGTGCTGACGACGTCGATCGCCAACCGCAAGGGCATCCCGGGAACGAGCGTCTACTCCGCGACCAAGGCGGCCCTGCGGTCGATGACGCGCACGTTCGCCGCTGAATTGGTCGACCGCGGGATTCGCGTCAACGCCGTCTCCCCCGGCCCAGTCGACACCGGCATCCTCGAACGGTCCATGCCTGCCGAGGCGGCGAGCGAATTCCTCGCGGCGCAGCGAGCCGTGAACCCGATGCGTCGCCTCGGCGAGCCCGAAGAAATAGCGAAGGCCATCATCTTCCTGGCCTTCGACGCCACCTACACCACGGGCGCGGAGTTGACCGTCGACGGCGGTGCGTCCCAGCTCTGAGGCCGGGGTTACATCACCGAGCCGCGCGCGGTGCTGCGCAGCACCTGCGGTGCGATCCGCGACGTGCCGTAGAGGAGGTACGCCTCCGGGGCGACCGGACGGATCGCCTTGTTCTTCGCGACCGACGACAGGATGGCCTTGGCGACCTTGTCGGGGCCGTAGCGACGCGCGGCGAACATCGCCTCGATCTGCTTGCGGCGCCCGGCGACCTGGCTTCCGCGTCCCGCGGGCGCGTCGAACCGGGTGGTGTTGACGATGTTGGTGTCGATCACGCCGGGGCAGATGGTCGTCAGCCCCACGCCGGCGGCGTCGAGTTCGGCGCGCAGACAGTCGGAGAACATGTACACCGCCGCCTTGGACGTGCAGTACGCGTTCATCGCCTGCAGCGGTGCGTAGGCGGCCATCGACGACACGTTGACCACGTGGCCACCGGTGCCGCGCTCGACGAGGCGCTTGGCGAAGGATCGGCAGCCGTTGACCACGCCGCCGAGGTTGACCTCGAGCACGCGGTCCCACTGCTCGGCGGGGGTGTCCAGGAACGAGCCGGCATGGCCGATGCCGGCGTTGTTCACCACGACGTCGGGGACGCCGTGCGCGGCGCAGATCCGCTCGGCGAAGTCCTCGACGGCCGCGGCGTCGGAGACGTCGAGCACGTAGTGGTGGGCAACGCCGCCACGCGCGGTGATCATCGCCGCCGTCTCGGCCACCCCGGCCTCGTCGACGTCGCTGACCACGACCTCGGCGCCCTGTTCGGCGAACGCCAGCGCGGTCGCCCTGCCGATGCCGCTTCCCGCGCCCGTCACCGACACCAGGGAGTCGCCAAAGGTGCCGCGCGCCCTTCCGACCTCGGCGCGCAACAGGGCGCGGGCGGGGGCGGCGCCGCCAAGGTGGTCGACGAACTCGGCGACCGCGTCGGCCACGGTCTGCGGGTGCGACAGCTGGACCCAGTGGCCCGCCACGACGTCACGGCGCCACAGCCGCGACGCCCAGGCCGCGGCGTCGTCGTAGACGTAGTGCCGCACGAACGGGTCGCCGGTGGCGACGACCAGCTGGACCGGCACGTCGACGCGGCCCTCTGCGCGGTCGACGGCCCGCGACCCGAAGTAGTTGGCCCGGTACACCTTGATGCTGTTGACGGCGTCGTCGACGAGGTCGGCGGAGTGGTGAATTCGATGGGCGGGGACACCGTCCTTGGCCAGCATGCGCCTCAGCAGTCCGGCGCGGAACGCCACCCGAACGGCGGCCGGTGCCAGCACCGGGATCGAGTTGGCGGCCATGTAGGTCAGTCGCAGGAACTGCGCGAGACCGCGGGTGAACTGTCGCGGCGAGTACGGCCGCCTGAGCCGGGTCGCGACGAAGCGGTCGACGTGCTCGGCGCTCGGGCCCGAGATCGAGGTGAACGAGGCGACGCGTTCGGCGGCCGTCGGCCGGGTCAAGTACTCCCAGATGCCGACCGAGCCCCAGTCGTGTGCCAGCACGTGAACGGGTTCGGCCGGGCTCACCGCGGCGACGACGGCGTCGAAGTCGTCGGCGTAACGCGCCATGGTGTACGCCGAATGATGCTTGGGCACGGCCGATTTACCGACACCGCGGTTGTCGTAGCGGATGACGCGGTAGCGCTCCTCGAGCAGTGCAACCACGCCAGCCCACACCACGTGCGAGTCGGGCCAGCCGTGCACCATGACGATCGTCGGCCCGTCGGGGTTGCCCTGTTCGTAGACCGCGATGCGCACGCCGTCGGCACTGGCGACGGTTGTGTGCGTCACGTCAGTCATCTTCCAGTTCCCGTCTGAGTTCGCGCTTGCGTTCGATGCGTCGGCGCGCGTCGAAGTCGCGCATGCGCTGGGGGTAGCCGACCTTCTGGACGTCGTAGACCGGGATGTCGAGCTTGTCGGATAGCTGGCGGGCACCCTTGTCACCGCCGGCGCGGCGCCGGGTCCATTCGCCGTCGGCGGCCACCAGCACCACGGTCACCTCGGTGACGGTGGTCTTGGGTTCGACGAAGGCCTCGACGCCGTGGTGTTCGGCCACCCACTGCTTCAGGTACTTGAGGTCGGCCGCGGGGTCGCGACGCTCGGAGCCGCCCTTGGAGCCGCGTCGGCGGAACGAATCGAACAGTCCCAACTGGACCTCAACTCCCTTCGATCGGCCCTTCAATGGTGCCAGAGGAGCAACTCGGCCAGTCTGCGACGACCGGCGGGCCCGGACGTGACAGGATGGGCAGCGAGCATTTTCGACCGTTACGAGCGACCGTTCGAGGAGTCACATCACATGGCCATCACCGTCCAGATGCCCGCACTTGGTGAGAGCGTCACCGAGGGGACCGTCACGAGATGGCTGAAGCAAGAAGGCGACACCGTCGAGGTCGACGAGCCCTTGCTGGAAGTGTCCACCGACAAGGTCGACACTGAGATACCGTCACCCGCCGCAGGCGTGCTGACCAAGATCATCGCCAACGAGGACGACACCGTCGAGGTCGGCGGCGACCTTGGCACGATCGGCGATGAGGGCTCGCCCGAAGAGCAGACGGATACCGACGCCGACGAGGGCGACGGCGGCGAGAGCGCTCCCGCCGCCGAGGAGAAGTCCGAGCCGGAGCCCGAGCCGGAACCGGAGCCCGAGCCCGAGGCACCCGAAGCCAAGGAAGAGCCGGCTGCCGCGCCGAGCAGCGGTGGAGGCAAGTCCACCTCGGTCGTGATGCCCGAACTGGGCGAGTCCGTCACCGAGGGCACCGTGACCCGCTGGCTCAAGAACGTAGGCGACACCGTCGAGGTCGACGACCCACTGGTCGAGGTATCCACCGACAAGGTCGACACCGAGATCCCGTCGCCGGTCGCAGGCACCCTGCTGTCGATCACCGCGGACGAGGACGACACGGTCGCCGTCGGTGGCGAGCTGGCCAAGATTGGCGATGCCGACGCCGCGCCGAAGGCCGAGGAATCCAAGCCAGAGCCAGAGCCAGAACCAGAGCCGGAGCCGGAGCCAGAACCGGAGCCAGAGCCCGCGCCGAAGGCCGAAGAGCCCAAGCCGGAACCCAAGCCCGAGCCGAAGCCGGAACCCAAGCCGGAACCGAAGCCCGAACCCAAGGCTGCACCTGCCGCCGAGGCACCCGCGTCCGACGGCAGCCCGTATGTGACGCCGCTGGTCCGCAAGCTGGCGAACGACAACGGCGTCGACCTGACCTCGGTCAAGGGCACCGGCGTCGGAGGCCGCATCCGCAAGCAGGACGTGCTGGCCGCGGCCGAGGCAGCAAAGGCGCCGGCAGCCGCAGAGCCCACGCCGGCCGCGGCCAAGGCCCCGGCGGCCAAGGCACCTGCCGCCGCCGCATCGGAGCTGTCGCACCTGCGCGGCACCACGCAGAAGGCCAACCGCATCCGGCAGATCACCGCCAAGAAGACGCGTGAATCGCTGCAGACGACGGCGCAGTTGACGCAGACGCACGAGGTCGACCTGACCAAGATCGTGGCGCTGCGAGCCCGCGCGAAGGCGACGTTCAAGGAGCGCGAAGGCGTCAACCTCACGTACCTGCCGTTCTTCGCGATCGCGGTGATCGACGCCCTCAAGGCGCACCCGAACGTCAACGCCAGCTACAACGAGGACTCCAAGGAGATCACCTACTACGACGCCGAGCACCTGGGCTTCGCAGTCGACACCGAACAGGGTCTGCTCTCCCCCGTGGTCAAGAACGCGGGCGATCTGTCCCTCGGCGGCATCGCACGGGCGATCGCCGACATCGCGGCACGTGCACGCTCGGGCAACCTGAAGCCCGACGAGCTGTCCGGCGGCACGTTCACGATCACCAACATCGGCAGCCAGGGCGCGCTGTTCGACACGCCCATCCTGGTTCCGCCGCAGGCGGCGATGCTGGGCACCGGTGCGATCGTCAAGCGTCCGCGCGTGATCGTCGACGAGTTCGGCAACGAGTCGATCGGTGTTCGGTCGGTCTGCTACCTGCCGCTGACCTACGACCACCGCCTCGTCGACGGGGCCGACGCCGGCCGATTCCTGACGACGGTCAAACGGCGTCTCGAAGAGGGAGCGTTCGAGGCCGACCTCGGACTGTAGGCCTCGTGCGAAATGCCGTCATCGCGATTGCGGGTTCCTCGGGTCTGATCGGTTCGGCGCTGACGTCGGCCCTTCGGGCCGCCGATCATCGAGTGCTGCGACTGGTGCGACGCGCACCGGCGACGGCCGACGAGATCTTCTGGAACCCGGACACCGGTGAGTTCGACGCGAGTGCGTTGCGCGGCGCGGACGCCGTCGTCAACATGTGCGGCGTCGGCGTCGCCGCCAAGCGGTGGTCGGGGGCGTTCAAGCAGAGCTTGCGAGACAGCCGGATCGGGCCGACCGAGGTGTTGTCGCGGGCGGTCGTCGAGTCCGGTGTCCCGGTGTTGGTCAACTCGAGCGCCGTCGGCTATTACGGCGACACGCATGATCACGTCGTCGACGAATCGGGGCCCGCGGGTCACGGCTTCCTCGCCGGTCTCTGCCGGGACTGGGAGGCGGCGACCGAGACGGCGTCCGCCGCGGGCGTGCGGGTGGTGCTGATGCGCACCGGTCTGGTGTTGTCGCCCGCGGGCGGCATGCTGGCGCGCCTCAGGCCGCTCTTCGGGCTCGGTCTCGGCGCGCGGTTGGGCAGCGGTCGGCAGTACATGCCCTGGATCAGCCTCGAGGACGAGGTGCGGGCGCTGTCGTTCGCCATCGAACGCGACGACCTCGCCGGACCCGTCAACGGCACCGGGCCAGCGCCGGTCACCAACGCCGAGTTCACCGCCGCGCTTGGGCGGGCACTCAACCGGCCGACGCCGATGCTGGTCCCCGGGTTCGCCCTGCGCGCCGTCCTCGGTGAGTTCGCCGAGGAGGGGCTGCTCGGCGGGCAGCGCGCGATCCCCGCCGCGCTCGAGCGGTCCGGCTTCGAGTTTCGCCACCACACGATCGGCGAGGCGATGGCCTACGTCACCGCGCCGAAGGGATCCTGACGCGCGTACCGTTCACGGCATGGGCGCAGCATCGGTCCGGTCGGCCGACACCGACATCGTCGTGCGACGACTGGGTTCGGTGGACTACCTCGAGGCGTGGCAGATGCAGCGCGAGTTGGCCGACGCCCGACTGGCGGGTGGGCCCGACACCCTGCTGCTGCTCGAACATCCCCCGGTCTACACCGCGGGCAAGCGGACCGAGCCGCACGAGCGTCCGATGTCGTCGGACGTTCCCGTCGTCGACGTCGACCGCGGCGGGAAGATCACCTGGCACGGTCCGGGTCAGCTGGTCGGTTACCCGATCGTCGGCTTGGCGCAGCCACTGGACGTGGTGAAGTTCGTCCGCCGGCTGGAGGATGCGCTGATCGCGGTCTGCGCGAGCTTTGGGCTGGCGACCGGTCGCGTCGAGGGCCGGTCGGGTGTCTGGGTTCCCGGCGACGACCGCCGACCGGCACGCAAGATCGGCGCCATCGGCATCAGGGTGGCGCGCGCAACCACCCTGCACGGCTTCGCGGTCAACTGTGATTCCGACCTCTCCGCGTTCACCTCGATCGTGCCGTGCGGCATCTCCGACGCAGGTGTCACGTCCCTCACGGCCGAACTCGGCCACCGGATCACCGTCGACGAGGTCGCCGACGTCGTCGCCGCGGCGGTGCCCGACGCCCTCGACGGCCGACCAGCGCTAGCATTGTCGAAGTGACCGTCGAACCGTCCGAGATCTCCCAGCTGCCCGTTTCCTCGACCGGCCGCAAGCTGTTGCGCCTCGAGGTGCGCAACGCCGAGACTCCCATCGAGCGCAAGCCGCCGTGGATCAAGACCAAGCTGAAGATGGGTCCCGAGTACAAGGAACTCAAGGCGCTGGTCAAGCGCGAGGGCTTGCACACCGTCTGCGAAGAGGCCGGCTGCCCCAACATCTACGAGTGCTGGGAAGACCGCGAGGCGACGTTCCTCATCGGCGGTGAGCAGTGCACCCGGCGATGCGACTTCTGCCAGATCGACACCGGCAAGCCCTCGGAGTTGGACCGCGACGAGCCCCGCCGCGTCGCCGAGAGCGTCCAGGCGATGGGCCTTCGGTACTCGACCGTCACCGGTGTGGCGCGCGACGACCTACCCGACGGCGGGGCGTGGCTGTACGCCGAGACGGTGCGCCAAATCAAGGCACTCAACCCGAACACCGGCGTCGAACTGCTGATCCCTGACTTCAACGCGATCCCCGAACAGCTCGAGACGGTTTTCGAGACGCGGCCGGAGGTGCTGGCGCACAACGTCGAGACCGTCCCGCGCATCTTCAAGCGCATCCGCCCGGCGTTCCGGTACGACCGCAGCCTCTCGGTGATCACCTCGGCGCGGGACTACGGCTTGGTCACCAAGAGCAACCTGATCCTCGGCATGGGTGAGACCCCCGAGGAGGTGCGGACGGCGTTGGTCGACCTGCATGAGGCGGGCTGCGACATCATCACCATCACCCAGTACCTGCGGCCAACGGCCCGCCACCATCCGGTGGAGCGGTGGGTCAAGCCCGAGGAGTTCGTCGAGCACGGCAAGTTCGCCGAGGACCTGGGTTTCCCCGGTGTTCTGGCCGGTCCGTTGGTGCGCTCGTCCTACCGGGCGGGCAAGTTGTACGCACAGGCGGCGCAACTGCGGACGAATAACGCCCCACCCGTATCCTGATCCGATGGCGAAGACCCGCAAGCCCGTTGTCGACAAGGCCGCCAAGGCCGAGGCGAAGGCTGCCCGCAAGGCCGCATCCAAGGAGCGCCGCAGTCAGCTTTGGCAGGCG
>Ga0209051_1001564_pt1 | contig 18932 bp, 13 predicted proteins | sample AraplaCvi_mMS_r2_2_FD_184286 | JGI IMG/M metagenome (GOLD analysis project Ga0209051, IMG submission 184286) | Arabidopsis root microbial communities from North Carolina, USA - plate scrape MF_Cvi_mMS_r2 (SPAdes) (version 2) | ecosystem: Host-associated > Plants > Roots > Endosphere | place...
TCGGCACGCGGCCGCCGCGCACGACGACGGTCGGGATGCCCCGCAATGCTTCACGATCGCGGCCGAAGCCCTCGAAGCGCCGCCGGAACGGCGACCGGACGAACCAGTCGCCGAGACCGTCGACCAGCTCGCCGCCGACGTAGACGCCTCCCCGCGCCCCGAGCGCCAGCGCGGCCTGGGCGGCCACGTCGCCCAGCAGCGCGCAGAACAGGCTGGCCGCGCGCGAGCATTCCGGGCAGCGGGCCGCGAGCGCCTTCGCCAGGACCTGCGCGGGCCCGAGGCGCTGCGCCGGGAGGCGCCGCAGCCTGCAGACCGCGCGGTACAGCAGCGCGAGGCCCCGCTCGGTCAGCAACTCGTCGGCCGCGAAGGGGCCACGCCGCCGCCGCAGCAGGTCGAGCAGCGCTTCCTCGTCGGGTTCGCCCGCGACCAGCGGGCCGCGCCCGGCGAGGCTGTCGATCAGCAGGTGCCGCTGCCCGCCCGGCAGCGGCAGGAAGGCCGCCACGCGCAGGGTCCGCCCGACGTCGATCCAGGCCACCGCGCCGCCCGCCTGCGCCACCCCGCCGCCCACCGGGCGCAGTTCGCGCGGCGCGAATGCCGGCAGCGACCACGACGCGACGGGCGAGTCGTCCACGGCACGATCCCCGTCAGGCCGCCAGCGCGCGGCCGACCGCGTCGAACAGCATCATGTCCTGCGGCGCGGCATGCAGGCGCACCGCCTCGCCCTGGCGCAGCGAGGACGTCGCGCCCGAGGTCTTCACGCTGATCGTGTCGCCGTCCGCGTTGGCGGCCTCGCGGCCCGCCAGCTTGCAGTGCACCAGCGTGACGTCGCCCAGCCACTCGACGCGTTCGACGCGCGCGGCCAGGCCGAGCTCCGCATGCGCCGGGGCCAGCTGCCAATGCTCGGGCCGCACGCCCAGCAGGTGCACCTGGCCGAGCCGGTCGGCGCGCCCCTCGGGCAGCGCGAGCCGGCCGGCGCCGGGCACGGTGATGCCCGCCGCGCCCGGCTCCGCGACCGCGGGCAGGAAGTTCATCTGCGGCGAGCCGAGGAAGCCGGCGACGAAGCGATTGACCGGGGCGCGGTAGACCTCGGCCGGCGTGCCCACCTGTTCGATGCGGCCCGCGTTGAACACCGCGATGCGGTCGCCGAGCGTCATGGCCTCGACCTGGTCGTGCGTGACGTAGACGATGGTCGCGCCCAGGCGCTCGTGCAGGCGCGCCATCTCCAGGCGCATCTGCGTGCGCAGCGCGGCGTCGAGGTTGGACAGCGGCTCGTCGAACAGGAACACCTGCGGGCTGCGCACGATGGCGCGGCCGATCGCCACGCGCTGGCGCTGGCCGCCCGAGAGCGCGCGCGGCTTGCGGTCGAGCAGCTTCTCGAGCTGCAGCGACGCCGCCGCGCGCCGCACCGCCTCGTCGACCTCCTGGCGCGGACGCCCGGCGACGCGCAGCGCGAAGCCCATGTTCTCCGCCACCGTCATGTGCGGGTAGAGCGCGTAGCTCTGGAAGACCATGGCGACGCCCCGCCCGGCCGGCGGCGCGTCGGTGACGTCGACGCCACCGATCACCATGCGGCCGGCGCTGACCTCCTCCAGCCCCGCGATCATGCGCAGCGTGGTGGACTTGCCGCAGCCCGACGGCCCGACCAGCACCATGAACTCGCCGTCGGCGACGGCGAGGTCGATGCCGTCGACCGCGGTCACGCCGTTGGGATAGGTGCGGCGCAGGCCCTCGAGGCGAAGTTCGGACATCTCGCGTCTCCCTCGCTCAGCGGCCGGCGCGGTGCCGCGCGATGAAGTCGCGGTACCAGTGGGCGCTCGCCTTGGGCGTGCGCACCTGCGTCGCGTAGTCGACATGGAACATGCCGAAGCGCTTGGCGTAGCCCGAGTCCCACTCGAAGTTGTCGAGCAGGCTCCAGTAGAAATACCCCCGCACGTCCACGCCGAGCTCGATCGCCTTCGCCACCGCGGCGAGGTGGTCGCGCAGGTAGGCGACGCGCGCCTGGTCGTCGACGCGGCCGTCCACGAGGGCGTCGGCGTTGGCCATGCCGTTCTCCGTGATCAGCATCGGCGGCGGCATGTAGTCGCGCGTCAGGCGCACCAGGTGCTGCGTCAGCGCGAGCGGGTAGTTCTCCCAGCCCATGTCGCTGAAGCCCTTGGCGCCCGGCGCGGGCAGCGGCGGGGTGCGCGTGCTCACGAAGTGGCGCGTGTAGAAGTTGATGCCGAGGAAGTCCATCGGCTCGCGGATGATCTCGAAGTCGCCCGCCTCGGGCCGGGGCGCATCGGCGCCGAGGTGCGCCACCGCGTCGGCCGGGTAGGCGCCGCGGAACAGCGGGTCCATGTACCAGCGCACGTCCAGGCCGTCGACGATGCGCGCGGCCTGCTGGTCGGCGGGCGTCTTCTCCGCGGGGAAGGCCGGCGTGTGGTTCAGCACGATGCCGAGCTGCGCCTTCGAGCCCACGGCGCGCATCGCGCGCAGGGCCAGGCCGTGGCCCAGCAGCAGGTGGTGCGAGACCTGCATCGCCGCCGCGCGGTCGCGCACGCCGGGTGCGAACTGGCCGCGCTCGTAGCCCAGCGTCGAGATGCACCAGGGCTCGTTGAGCGTCGCGATGGCCACCAGGCGGTCGCCGAAGCGCCGCGCGACCTCGGCCGCGTAGTCGGCGAAGCGCAGGGCCGTCTCGCGCGACTGCCAGCCGCCGACCGACTCCTGGAGCGCCTGCGGCAGGTCCCAGTGGTGCAGCGTCGCATGCGGCGAGATGCCGGCCGCGTGCAGCTTGTCCAGCAGGCGGTCGTAGAAGTCGAAGCCGGCCTCGTTCCAGGCGCCGCGGCCCTCGGGCTGCAGGCGCGGCCAGGCGAACGAGAAGCGGTAGGCGTCGACGCCCAGCCACTGCATGCGCTCCACGTCCTCCGCGTAGCGGTGCACGTGGTCGCAGGCGACGTCGATGTCGCTGCCGTCCTTGATCTTGCCGGGCGTCGCGCAGAACGCGTCCCAGATCGAAAGGCCCTTGCCGTCCTGGCGCGCGCCGCCCTCGATCTGCGCGGCGCTGGTGGCGACGCCGAGTCGGAAGCCGGAAGGAAGCGTTGGAAGGGTGTCGTCGTTCATGGTTGGGATCGATCAGGAAGGAGGTCAGCCGCGGACGGCGCCGGCGGTGAGGCCGGCGACCAGGCGGCGCGCCGAGAACACGAAGGCCACCAGCAGCGGCAGCATCGCGATGGCGCTGCCCGCCATGAGCGCGCCCCACTCGGTGTTGTTGGGGCTCTGCATGCTGCGCAGCGCGAGCGGCACGGTGTAGTTGTCGACGCTGCGCATCACGACGAGCGGGCCGACGAAGTTGTTCCAGGCGTTGATGAAGGTGATGAGGCCCAGCGTGCCGAGCGCGGGGCCGCACAGCGGCAGCACCACCGACCAGAACACGCGCAGCTCGCCGCAGCCGTCCATGCGCGCCGCGTCGATCAGGTCGCGCGGGATGGCCGAGCCGATGTATTGCCGCATCAGGAAGATGCCGAGGGCGCCGGCCGCGCCGGGGACGTACAGCGCACGCGGCTGGTCGAGCCAGCCGAGCAGGTCCATCACCATGAAGGTCGGGATCATGTTGAGGAAGCTCGGCAGCATCATCGAGCCGACCACGAGCGCGAACAGCGGCTTCTTGAAGCGGAACTCGTGCACCGCGAAGGCGTAGCCGGCGAGCGAGCACAGCAGCAGGTTCAGCGCGGTCGTCATCGCGGCCACGTACAGGCTCAGCGACAGGTTGCGCCAGAACGGCAGCCGCTCGAGCAGCAGCGAGACGTTGGAGAGGAAGTGCGTGCCGAACCAGGCCGGCGGCGGCGACGCGAAGATCTCCTGGCGCGCGTGCGTCGCGAACACGAAGGTGAACCAGAAGGGCGCGGCGAGCACGACGACGCCGGCGCCCACGAGGAGGAAGGCGGCGAGACGGGCCGGGTGGAGGTCAGCGCGCGACATCGCTCTGCGCCTCCTTGCCGAACAGCTTCGCGTTGCCCCAGGTCAGCGCGGCGATCACGAGGAACAGCAGCCAGGACACGGCCGAGGCGGTGCCGAAGTCGCCGTCGCCGAAGGCCATGCGGTACATGAAGACCGCGGTCGTCTGCACATGGGGCATGGCGCCGCTCTCCGGCGGGATGAGGATGAACGGCTCCTCGAAGAGCTGCAGGTTGCCGATCAGGGTCAGCGTCACCGCGAGGAAGATCATCGGGCGCAGCAGCGGCAGCGCGACGTGGCGGAACTGCTTCCACAGCGAGGCGCCGTCCAGCGTCGCGGCCTCGTACAGGTCGTGCGGGATGGTCTGCAGCGCCGACAGGTACAGCACCATGTTCCAGCCGAGGTAGCGCCAGAAGACGACGAAGGCGACCGTCACGCGCGCCCAGAAGGCATCGCCGATCCAGTCGATGGGCGGCCCGGGCAGGATCGCGTTGACGACGCCGAAGTCCTTCGAGAACAGCGTCGTGAAGATCAGGGCGATGGCGACGCTGGACGTCACATAGGGCACGAAGTACGCCCCGACCACGAAGTTGCGCGAGCGCCTGAGCGTGCGGTGGATGAAGAACGCGAGCGGCAGCGCCACCAGGTGCTGCGGCACGCCCGAGGCGACCGCATACCAGAAGGTGTTCCAGAGCGACTCGCGGAACCACGGGTCGGTCAGCGCCACCCAGTAGTTCTCGAGGCCGACGAAGTGCATCGCGCCCAGGCCCTCGGCCGCGTCCCACTGGTTGAGCGACAGCCAGATCGAGAACAGCAGCGGGAACAGCCCGAACACGCCGAACAGCACGAAGAAGGGCGCGATGAAGAAATACGGCGCGAGGCGGCGCAGGCGCGTGCGGCGCGAGGGCGCGCGCGCCGGCGCCCCGGCGGCCGGGCGGGTGAGTTCGGGGGTGGACATGGCGTGCATGGCGTCAGCGGCGGGCGCGGTGCTCGATCAGGACGCGCGCTTCGGCCAGCGCCGTCGCGATGTCCTTGCCGCGGTTGATCACGTCGTCGTACTCGGCGCGGATCACCTCGGTCGCCATCGCGTCGAACTTGTTGACCGGGATCGCGGGCACGTTGCGGGCGATCTCGCGCCAGAGCTGGCGCGCGCGCTGGCCGCCGAGGAAGGCGATGGGCTCGTCCATCACCGGGTCCTCCTGCGCCGCCAGCAGCGACGGGAAGCTGTCGAGGACGCGCAGGGCCTGCAGCTGCGTGTCGCGTTCCAGGGTCATGAAGCGGATGAAGTCCCAGGCCTCGGCCTTGTGCGCCGCCTTGCGCGGGATGGCATAGAACGAGCCGCCGTAGGAGGCCCAGGTGCCGCCCGGCAGCGTCGTCGAGCGCCACTTGCCCGCGGAGTCGGGCGCGAGCCAGTTCTTGAGGTGGCCGGCGAGCCAGGCGCCCATCGCCTGCGACGCGATGCGGTCGGCGCGGAAGCCCGCCACCCATTCGTTGGTCCAGGCCGTGGTGCCGAGATCGATGCCGGCACGGTGCGCGGCGCGTCCGAGCTCGAAGGCGCGCACGAAGCGGGGGCTCTCGACCAGCACCTTGCCGTCGCGGTCGAAGTAGATGCCCTCGCCGTCGGCCAGCCCGGCGCGCATGACGATGTCGCGGATGTCCGCGCTGTCGGCGATCAGGTAGGCGCCCGTGGCCTGGCGCAGCTTCACGCCGGCGGCGATGAAGGACTCCCAGCTGCGCGTGAGGTCGGCCTCGGCCAGGCCGGCGCGCGCGAGCAGGTCGGTGCGATAGAGCAGCGTGCCCGGGCCGATGTCGGCCGGGAGCGCCACGAGCTGGCCCTTGGCGTTGGTCGCCTGCGGGAAGGTGTAGCGGGCGAAGCGGTCGGCGTACGCCAGGCCGTCGTAGGGCGCGTGCCCGAGATCCTCGAGCCCGCCGGCCTGCGCGAACTTGCCGAGGAAGCGCAGGTCGACCGCCATCACGTCGGGCAGGCCCGAGCCGGTCGCGAGCGCCGTCGTCATCGCCGTGTGGTGGTCGGCGTACTGCAGCGAGACGATCTTCACCGACACGTCCGGATGCGCGGCATTCCAGCGCGGCAGCGCGGCCTTGGCGGCGCGGTCGAGGTCCGGGAAGGTCGCGACCGTGATGGTCACCGGCGCGGCGTGCGCGGTCGCGAGCGCCACCGCGAAGGTGGCGGCCACGGTGATCGCGCGGAGGATCTTGGACATGGCGTCAGGCAAAAAAATAGTCCGACCGCCGCCGCGGCGGTCGGACTTCCACGAACACGCGGCGTCGCTCAGGAAGACGCCGCGCGGAGGCCCACCGACTCAAAAGTTGTAGCCGGCGTTGATGCCGAAGGTCCGGGGGGGCAGGTACTGGGACTGCCAGGCGCCGAACGAGTTCTGCGCGTTGGTCTTGATGCGCCCGTCCTCCACGTTCTGCACGAAGGCGTCCACGTACCAGTCCTTGGCCGCCTGGTAGCGCAGTCCGAGGTCGGTGCGCGTGTACGACTTCTGCAGGTCGCCGGAGCCGGCGTTGAACACGCTCAGCCAGCTCGAGGACTCGTAGTGGAAGCTGATGCGCGGCGCGAGCATGGAGCCGTCCGCGAAGCGGAAGGTGTGCTCGTACAGCGCCTGGCCCGAGACCGTCGGCGCGTGCGGCAGGCGGTGGCCGGTGACGTTCAGGCAGGTGTCGATCTTGGGATCGTCGACGCACTTGGGCAGCACGTAGTCGTTGCTGCCGGCGAGCAGGAAGCCCAGCTCCGTGTGCTCGTAGGCCGCGCTCAGCGAGATCCGGTCCTCGCGCGTCAGCTGTGCCGCCAGCTCCGACTCGAAGCCGTAGACCTTGGCGCCGTCGGCGTTGGTCGTGGCGAGCGAGTGCGTGCCGTCGGGGTTCGTCACCGGCGCGCTGAACTGGAAGTCCTTGAAGTCCTCGTAGTAGAAGGTGTTGTTGAAGTGGACCTTGCCGTCGAACAGCGTGTTCTTCGCGCCCACTTCGTAGTTCGTCAGCGTCTCCGGGCCGTACGGCCGGCCGCCATCCTGCAGGCCGCCGGACTTGTAGCCCGTCGAGATGCTGGCGTAGACCATCGCGTTCTTCGACAGCTCGTAGTTGGCGCGCGCCAGCCACGTCGCCTTGGAGGCGGTGTAGTGGCCGTCGTTGTTCTGGTAGGTCGAGAAGCCGGTGCCCGGCTGGCGCGGATCGACGTCGACCGAGATCGGGATCTGCGGCACGGTGTTGTCGCCCGTCCAGCCGTTGTTGGTGCCGCCCACGTTCTTGCGGTCGTCCCAGGTGAAGCGCGCGCCGCCGGTCAGGTGCAGGGCGTCGCTGACGTTCCAGGTCGCCTGGCCGAACACGGCCTCGGACGCGACGGTCTCCTTGGGCTGGATGAACGAGCCCTGCCAGCCGATGCTGCCCTGCTGCGTCCCGTTGGAGATCGGGATGTCGAAGCGGATGCCGTTGTCCTCCGCCGCGTAGTACAGGCCCAGGATCCAGTCGATGTCGTGCTTGCCCTTGGACTGCAGCTGGAGCTCGTTGCTCCAGTTCTTGTAGTGCGACCAGTTGGTGCGGTCTTCCTGCACCTGGGCGGTCTTGCCGAACAGGCCGGTCTGGCCCGTGGTGAAGCTGGTCGGCAGCAGCGCGCCGCCGGACTGGTCGAAGTCGCTCTCGCCGTGGTAGTCGGAATACCCCGCCGTCCAGTTCAGCGCGAGGTAGTCGCTCAGGTCGTAGTCGAGGCGGCTGCGGAAGGTGTCGACGTCGCGGTGCAGGTAGGGCGCGACGCTGATCAGCGCCGACCAGCGGGACGTGCCGTCGCGCGGCGTCTGCAGCAGGTTCATGCTGGGCGTGCCGCGGTCGAGGAACTTCTCGTACGACGCGACCCAGCGGAGGTCGCGCGTCGGCTTCCACAGCAGGCTCAGGCGGGCGGCCGTCTGGTCCTGCGCGTTGTACTTCTGGCCGCTCTCGACGAAGTCGGCGTTGTAGTTGATCGGCTGGAAGGTCATCGGCACCGGGGGCGGGTTGCCCTTGGCCGGATGGTTGAACGCGTCGATCGCCGGCTGCGCCGCGGCCTGCTGGTCGGCCAGCGAGATCTGCGGCGGGGCCTGCCAGTTCACGTAGCCGTCGTGCTGCTCGTGCGCGAAGGCCGCGCGCAGCGCGAGCGTGGGCGACAGCACGACGTTGAAGTAGCCGCGCGCGCCAATGCGGTTGTAGCTGCCCAGGCCCAGCTCGACGTTGCCGAAGTTGCCGGAGAGGTCGGGCTTGGCGGTCTGCATGTTGACCGCGCCGACGGTGGAGTTGCGGCCCCAGAGCGTGCCCTGCGGGCCGCGCAGCACCTCGATGTTCTCCATGTCGAACAGCAGCGCCGCGGCGCCCTCGGCGCGCGGTGCGTAGAGGCCGTCCACGAACAGCGCGACCTCGGGGTCGGCGTATTCGGTCTTCGCGCTGTCGTTGCCGATGCCGCGCATCGTCATCGTGATGACGCCGTGGTCGCCCTCGGTCGTCGCCTGGAAGCTGGGCACCAGGTGGACGATGTCCTGCACCGTCTGCACGTGCGCCTTCTCGAGCTCCTCGGCGCTGATCGGCGTGACCGCGACGGGCGTGGTCTGCAGCGAGGTCGAGCGCTTGGTCGCGGTGACCGTGACCTCCTGCAGCGTGGTGCCGTCGCCGGCGGCGCTGGCGGCGCGCGCCGCGGGCGTGGCGCCCTGGGCGTGTGCCGCGCCGGCGCCCGCGAGCAGGGCGAGAACGGCCATCTGGATCGGGGTGGCGAGCTGCCCCCGGAACTTCTTTGCGCGTGTGTTCACGTTGTCTCCAAGTCCTGGTTGTCGTCGGCCGTCTGGGCGGCGATTGTGGTCGTGGCGTGTCGTCTCCGGCATCCGGCGCGATGCGCCGGGGGCGACCCTCGTGCGGTCCGCCGGCCGCCTCTTCTTCGGCCGCGCGGCGCGCACCCCGACGCGCCCGGCGCCTCGTGGGCGGCCGTGCCCGTCTCCGGAATGGGTCGCATGATGGCGGCGATCTGACAGCGCTGTCAAGAAAAAATGACAGCGGTGTCGAGCACGACGTATGATCCGCTAGAAGAAGCGCACGACCGCGTCTACGGGTATGCCCCGAGACGCGGATCCCGCTGCCGCGCCGCAGCAAGAACGACGGAGACACCCGCGCCATGAACCCGGTCAGAGACATCCTCATCGTGGGCGGCGGCACCGCCGGCTGGCTCACGGCCGCCTTCCTCGCCAAGACGCTGGGCAGCGCCGCGGGCGGCGTGCGCGTGACGCTGGTCGAGTCCGCCGACATCGGCATCATCGGCGTCGGCGAAGGCACCTTCCCGTCGATCCGCGGCACGCTCGCGGCGATCGGGCTGGCGGAAGCGCGCTTCATCCGCGAGTGCGACGCCACCTTCAAGCAGGGCGTGAGCTTCCGCGGCTGGGCGACCGGCGACGACCGCTACTTCCACCCCTTCAACGCGCCCAGCCAGCGCCCGGGCGCGCCCGAGCTCCTGCCCTACTGGCTGCTGGGCGGCGCCGGCGGGCGGCCCTTCGCGGACGCGGTCTCGATGCAGCAGCGCGTGGCCGACGCCGCGCGCGCGCCCAAGCGCGCGGCCGACGGCGACTGGCTCGGCCCCATGAACTACGCCTACCACTTCGACGCCGGCAAGTTCGCGACGCTGCTCGCCACGCACGCGAAGTCGCTCGGCGTCGAGCACGTGGTCGCGACGGTCGAGCGCGTCGAGCTCGACGCCGACGGCGCGATCGGCGCGCTGCACACGCGCGAGCGTGGCGTGCTGCGCGCCGGGCTCTACGTCGACTGCACGGGCTTCCGCGCCGCGCTCATCGGCGCGGCGCTGGGCTCGCCCGTGAAGCGCCTGGACGACGTGCTGTTCTGCGACCGCGCGCTCGCGATGCAGGTGCCCTACCCCGCGCCCGACACGCCCATCGCCTCCTACACCATCGCGACCGCGCACGAGGCCGGCTGGACCTGGGACATCGGCCTGCACCGCCGCCGCGGCGTCGGCTACGTCTACTCGAGCCGCCACACCGACGACGCGCGCGCCGAGGCCGTGCTGCGCGCCTACATCGGCCCCGCGTCGGACGGCCTCGCGCCGCGCGCGCTCAAGCTCGACGTCGGCTACCGCGAACGCCAGTGGGTCAAGAACTGCGTGGCCATCGGCCTGTCGGCGGGCTTCCTCGAGCCGCTCGAGTCCTCCGGCATCGGCCTGATCGAGGCCGCTGCCTACCTCGTCGGGTACCTGTTCCCGGCGGACGGCGACTTCGAGCCCCTGGCCCGCGCCTACAACGACGCGATGTGCGCCCGCTTCGAGCGCATCGTCGATTTCCTCAAGATGCACTACGCCCTCACCCGCCGCCCCGAGGCCTTCTGGCGCGACAACGCCGATCCGGCCTCGTGGACGCCGACGCTGCGCGACAAGCTCGCCCAATGGCGCACGCGCGCGCCGCACCGGCTCGACTTCGTCACCGACCTCGAGATGTACCCGCCCTCCAGCTGGCAGTACGTGCTCTACGGCATGGGGTACGAGACCGACCTCTCCGCCACCCGCGCCGCCCTGCCGCGCGGCGCCGACGCGGCGCGCGAGTTCGCGATGATCGCCGAGGTCGCCGGCCGCGCCCTCGCCGACCTGCCCGACCACCGCGCGCTGGTCGAGGCGATGGTGGCCCGCGCCGCGCCCGCGCCGGCCCCGCCGGCGGCGCGCCTCGCCGAAAGGGCTGCGTGACGCTCGCCATCCCTCCGCTGCCCCCCATGGCCACCAAGAAGCCCGCCACCGCCCAGGCCGCCACGATCAGCGACGTGGCCAAGCGCGCGGGCGTCTCGATCAAGACCGTCTCGCGGGTGATGAACAACGAGCCGGGCGTGCACGCCGACACGCGCGCCAACGTGTTGCAGGCGATGGCCGATCTGCGCTACCGGCCCAGCCAGTCGGCGCGCAGCCTGGCCGGCGCGAGGTCCTTCCTCATCGGGCTGCTCTACTTCGACCCCAGCGCCGCCTTCATCGCGAGCGTGCAGCAAGGCGCGACGCAGAAGTGCCGCCAGGCCGGCTACCACCTCGTCGTCGAGTCGATGGACGACGACGCGCACGACCTGCGCGAGCAGGTGCACCGCATGGTCGCCACGCTGCGCCCCGACGGCATGATCCTCACGCCGCCGCTGTGCGACAACCCGCAGGTGCTCAAGGCGCTGCGCGAGGCGGGCACGCCCACGGTGCTGGTCTCGCCCGCGCGCCAGCGCAAGGACATGCCCAGCGTGCGCATGGACGACGTGCACGCCGCGCAGGAGATCACCAACCTCCTGATCAGCCTGGGCCATCGCCGCATCGCCTTCGTGCGCGGGCCCGACGACCAGGCGGCCTCGGCCCTGCGCCACGAGGGTTTCGTCGAGGCCATGGAGGCGCACGGCCTGCCGGTCGAGGACGAGCTGGTCTTCGCCGGCAACTTCCGCTTCGACTCCGGCGTCGCCGCCGCGCACAAGCTGCTCGCGCTCTCGACGCGCCCGACGGCCGTCTTCGCGAGCAACGACGACATGGCGCTCGGCGTCATGGCCGCCGCGCAGCGCCTCGGCCTGGTGGTGCCGGACGAGCTCAACGTCGCCGGCTTCGACGATTCGCCCGCGGCGCGCCTGATCTGGCCCGAGCTCACCACGGTGCGCCAGCCGACCTTCGAGATGGCGCGCGCGGCCGTGGAGATGCTGATCGCCGGCGACTGGAGCGGCGAACTGCCGCTGCCCGCTTCCATGCACCGCGTGCTGCCGCACGACGTGGTCGTGCGCGACTCGACGAGCGCGCTGGCGACGCGGCCGCGCAAGCCGGCGCATCCTTAGCGGGCACGCGCCGCGGCCGTCCGGTTCTCGGAAGGCCCGCTACCCCGGCGTGCCCCGCACGTCGTCCCCTTGCGACGCGGGCCGTCCGATGCGTATCGGCCCGCGGAGCACGCCGTTGGGGTCGACGGCGCGGCCGCCTTGACGAATCTCCACACGTCCTTCGTTCGCCATGGTCACGGCGACCGCCCGCACCTGTGGCATCAAGGGCCGCCACGCCTGCGGGGCCAGTGCCCGCGCCACCTCGGAAGGACAGAGGGTCTCCAAGGGCCGGCGCCTCTCGAGCAACTCCTGGATGACCGTGCGAATCCGTTCGATCGTGGAACTCATGGGCGGATGGTGGCACGGTGCCGGCGACCGGCGTGGGGACGCTCGCGAACTTGCAGCCGGTCGTACCCGACTTGGCCTCGCTCGCCACGTCAAGGGCCTCGGACAGGCCTGTGCCGCAGTCCGTCCACCTCAGGGCGCACGAGCCCATGTGCGGCAAGCATCCAGGCGGCTACCCGCATTGGATCCCCAGGCGTCGGGCCGTGGCTTCGATCCGATCTGCGCAATCAAGGCCTGCGTCGTTGGCTTGTCCTCCGCCAGGCAGGCCATGCGCGCGAAGCGGTTCAGCACCCAGTCGTCCGGATAGGCAGCGAGCCGGTCGCGATAGCCCTGGCGGAGCGTGGGCCAGTCGGCACGCGTGTCCTTGAAGAAACGGGCGTCGTAGCTGTCGGCGATGGCGTCGTAGAGCATCGCGTAGGCGCCCAGCCCCTGGTCCGGCGTACTCTTGGCCGCGTCGCGGGCGACGCGGTCGATCTCGGCCGCGTTGCCGCCCCACTTGGGCTGGGACGCGAGCACCATCTCTTCCCAGAGCGCATCGTCCGAAGCGTTCTTGGCGAGGCCGTCGTCGACCAGCAGGCGCATCCGTGACAGCGGCCAGCCTTCCCAGCGTCCCAGCATCATGAGATAGACGTCGGCGGAGCTTTCGCCCTTGACGACGTCGGCATGTGTCACCAGCTGCTGCTCGGCCAGGGCGAGGTAGCGCAGGAATTCGCGCTTGGAGGCGGCCGGCGTGTCGGCGTCGTAGGCCAGGCCTCGCAGCGCCAGGCCACGCGCCAGCAGAACGCGCGTGTGCAGCAATTGCGCGAGCGCAGATTGGGGGTGCGCCCTTGCCCAGCCCGCCGTCATCGCCTGGAGCTGCTCGTAGTACGCCTGGTTGTAGTCATTGTTCTGGAATACGCGCCGAAGGCCTCGTCGGAAGCACGTGACGGAGGCATTTCCCTGCGCGTCTCGCTCGGTCGCCGTGCGAACCCGGGCGTACTTGCGCTCCAGCGCGTCGAAGTCTCCCCACCAGAACTCGTCCGCGGATTCGTCGGCCAAGACATCGCAGGGCGTCTTCGCCTCGGCCGACGCATCCCGTGCGCCGACGAGCAGGACGGCGGCCAGCAGGCCAAGGGCGAGCGTGCAACGCATCATTCGAGCCTCCAACGGATGATGATCGTGCGACCTTCCTTCGGCGCGGAGGCGGCCTCCGAGGGAGGCAGTGGCTGCTTCAACGCCCTCCCGATGCTGGCCTCGTCGAGCAGTGTCTCGAAGGCCACTGGATGCGCGTCGACGCCTTGGACCTCGATGGCGCGACTCGCCACTTCGGCGGGCCGGCCACTCTCGCCAGCAGGAATCCGGACCGTGACGTCGCCGGTCACGACGCGCATCTGCGCCATCGGCGGATAGTCATCGGAGGACGCCCCCGACTTCGCCGACATCGCCGGTTCTCCGAGGATGTCGGCAACTCGCGGCATCTTCGCGTAGCGCCACGCAACGAGCAGCGTGGCCGGGACGGCGTCCGGGCGTGCCAGCGCCACGCCCAGGCCCCATTGGTGCAGCGCGCACCGCACGGAGCCGACGGGAACCTCCCGGACGTTCGCCAACACCGTGTTCGCGAGCGCAGGCGGCATCGGATCGCCGGCGACCGGCTCGGCCGCTGCGAGCCGCTCGATCGCCTCGGCCTCGATGGTTTCAAGCGTCACGTCGGGCCGGGGCGGCACGGACGGGTGCGGGCCACCCCAGCCTTGCAACAAGCGCCGCTCGCCGTCGACGGCCGCGGCGCGCTGCTGCATCGGAACGGCCCGCAGGCGCTCGAGGACGGCCACCATCGTCGCCTCGTCCTGGATGCGGCGACACACCGCCGGAACATGGAGGGTGGCCAGCATGGCAGCGTCGTATTCGGAGCCGGGACTCAGGAGGCGCCACAAGGCCAGCTCGTTGACGATGCGGTTGTCGACGCTGCGGACGACCTCGCCGTCCGTCGCGCCAGGCCGGGCCCGCGCTGCCGCGACCCAGCTTTCCAGCAGAGGACGCAGGCGGGCGAGGAAGTCCGAGGCCGCACGTGCCATGTCGGCGCCAAGGTCGGCATCGACGTCCGTGTCCTTGGGTACCGCCAGGCGCATGGCCAATTCGTCGAACCGCGAAGAGACCAGTCGAGCGTCCCACGACGCCGAGGCGCCGGCCTCGAGCGTCCCGGCATGCGCCATGAACGTCAGGAACGCAAGGCATGCGAGCGCGCCATGGCGCAGCGGTGTCCGCGACATCGGTGTGATCTCCTCCCTGGGCGGTAATCCTAGCGATGCGCGCCGTGACGGCGGCCAGGGTTTTCGCGAGTCGCCAAGGACGGTGGCGTTGTCGATCGGGCTGACCACTGCCGGTCAGGACGCGGCCAGAAGCAGCCCCACGCGTGCCCCATACCCGGCAATCCCGGCATCCGCCCGCCACCTCTGCACGAGCCTGCCCCTGTTCATCGGCAATCGGCCGGCGGCGGCACGATGTTGAGGATGTGCCGCTCCCAGATCTCGGGCAGCAGGCGCAGCGTCGTCTCCTTGCCGAGGATCGCCGTGGAAGCGGTCAGCTCCTCGAGCAGCGGCAGGCTCAGGTCCTCGATCGCGCGCAGCGAGACCGGCGCGTGGCTCAGGTGCCAGGGCTCGGGATACATGCCGCCCTGCTCGCGCGCGTAGGGCCGGAAGAAGCCGAACTCGCCGATGCGCCCGTCGAGCCAGCGGTGCAGCGGCTCGAAGAGCCCGCCGGGGCGTACCTCCTCGGGCAGCAGCTTGGGCTCGTAGCCGGGCGGCATCGCGTTGGCGTCCACCACGTCGATCTCGCTGCCCCACTGGTGGCGGCTGCCGCCGGGCAGCGCCGACCAGTTCAGGATGCAGCGGACGATCGTCTCCTCGTCGAAGCCGCTGCGGTCGCGCGGGCGGCCGTCGATGTCGTACAGCGTGGCGCGGCCCGAGAACTTGAGGTTCCAGATGCGCAGCTGCATCTTGTGGCCGCGGAAGGAGCTCACCGGCCGCAGGTCGATGCCGTCGGCGGCGGCGGCCGCGCGCAGTCGCAGGAACGCAGCGAGCGTGTCGGGGTGCGCCGCGAAGCGCGGGGGCGCCTCGTGCTGGACGACGTGGGTGCGCGCGCGGCCGGTGACCTCGAGCGCGTCCAGCACGATCAGTGCGCCCCGGCCGGCGGCGGCGCCTCGCCTTCCTCGGGCGCCAGCAGGCGTCCGAACAGGCCCTTGATGACGAACAGCAGCACGCCGGCGCCCGCGACCAGCACCGCGTGCAGGCCCCAGAACTGCGGGCCCGGCAGCACGTCGAGCAGGCCCGCGAGCCAGCCGACGAAGGTGTTGCCGAGGAACAGGTGCAGGTAGTAGACGCCGATGACCACGCCCTCGAGGCTCTTCGGCGACAGGCGCGAGTACAGCGCGAGGCCGACCGGCAGGATGTTGGCGAAGCCGAAGTCGTTGACGATCGTGTAGCCCAGCGTCCAGCCGAAGCCGATGCGCGCGTGCGTGGTCTCGATGAGGGTGGCGGCGATGATGATCATCGCCGGACCGCCCGCGGCGATCAGCGAGCCGAGCGCCATCTTGGTGAGCTCGTCGGGCTCGCGCCGGCGCCTGGACCACCAGCGCCAGAAGGCGATCGACAGCACCATGGTCGCCGTGCTGACGAAGGCGTCGACGGCCTGCAGCCAGGTGACCGGCACCTGGAAGCCCATCATGACCAGGTCCATGTACTTGTCGGCCCACAGCGGGTAGGCGTTGTTGAACTGCTGGTTGCCGACGATGGACAGCATCAGCACCGGGATCAGCGCGACCAGCAGCACCAGGCGCTTCTTCTCGCGCGAGGTGAGGGGCGCGCGCACCGGCGCGGCGGCCGACGCGTCGCGCGCGCCGGGGCCGTGTTCGGCCGGCAGCCAGCGCCGGCCGGCGAGATAGACGAACAGGCCGATCACCATGCCGACGCCGGCGGCCCCGAAGCCCCAGTGCCAGGCCACCTTCTCGCCCAGCGTGCCGCACACCAGCGGCGCGAGGATGACGGCGATCTGCACGGCCAGCAGGAAGATCTGGAACGCGCTCGCGCGCCGCTTGTCGCCGGGGGCGTACAGGTCGCCCACCTGCGCGGCGATGTTGCCCTTGAAGCAGCCCACGCCGATCAGCAGGCACGCGAGCGCCGCCAGCAGGCTGCCCTCGAAGGCCATCAGGAAGTGGCCGAGCGCCATCAGCGAGGCGCCGATGACGACCGTGCGGGTGCGCCCCAGCCAGCGGTCGGCCACGAGGCCGCCGAGGATGGGCGTGAGGTAGACGAGGCCGGCATACAGGCCGAAGACGGCGGAGGCGAGCTGCTGCGGCGAGCGCGGGCCGGTGACGGACTCGATGGCGCCGCGCAGCGCCCCGATGCCGGCGACCTGGCCGACGTGCTCGGGCAGGAACAGGTACTTGCCGAGGTACAGCACCAGCAGCGCCTGCATGCCGTAGTAGGAGAAGCGCTCCCACAGTTCGCAGAAGGCGAGCCAGCCGAGGCCGGCGGGGTGGCCGAAGAAGGCGGTGTCGCCGCGCTGGGCGCGCGGCGCGGCCGCGGGCAGCGCGGCGGAAGGAACGGAAGACACGACGACGAGGGTGGCGCGGGGCCGGAACGCAAAACCGGGACTGTGGCCGAAATGCGCAGGAGGCACAAGCCGCGCCCGCCCGCCCCGTGGCGTGAACAACCCGGGGCGGGAAAACCCGCCGTCGCCCGCGCCCGCGCTTCGACGGTCCGTCGCACGGCGCTTCCCGCGCGCCGTGCGCACGCGCGGGGCATGCCATAGTCGGCCCCGCGCCGCCCGTCCTGACCGGAAGCCGCGGCGCCGATCCGATCGCCGCAAGGAGCCCCATGCCCGCGTCTTCCACGCTCGCCCGCCTCGTCCTCGCCTGTGCCGCCACCGGCGCTGCCGGCGTCCATGCCGCCCCGGCGGCCGCGCCCTCCGGCTACGACAAGCCGCCGAAGAACATCCTCGACGTGATGCTCGCCCCGTCGCCGCCGACGGTCGCGCTGAGCCCGACGCGCCAGGCCATGGTGCTGGTCACCTGGCAGGACTACCCGTCCATCGCCCGCGTCGCCACGCCCTTCCTGCGCCTGGCCGGCACCCGCGTGGAGCCGGGCAACCACAGCAAGCACGACACGCCCGCCGGCTACGGCATCGCGCCCTGCGCGACCGGGTTCGACTACGTGCGCCTGCCCGACGGCGCGCGCCGCGCCCTGGCGCTGCCCGCGAACGCCTGCGTCGACACGCCCGTCTGGGCGGCCGACGGCAGGCGCTTCGCGTTCACCAACACCACGAAGGACGCCGTCGAACTCTGGATCGGCGACGGCGCGACCGGCGCCGTGCGCCGCGTGCCCGGCCTGCGCCTGAACAACATGCTGGACGGCGCCCTGCAATGGATGCCCGACCAGAAGACCGTACTGGTCAAGGCCGTGCCCGCGGGCCTGGGCGCGCCCCCGCCCGAGCCCACCCTGCCGCCCGGCCCCAGCATCCAGCAGAGCGCGGGCGGCCAGGGCCAGAGCAGCACCTACGAGACGCGCGACACGCTGAACAACAAGCACGACGAGGACCTGTTCGACTACTACGGCAGCAGCCAGCTCGCGCTCGTCGACGCCGCCGCGCTGGCCGTCAAGCCGCTCGGCAAGCCGGGGATCTTCGACGACGTCGAGGCGGCGCCGGACGGCCGCCACGTGCTCGTCAACGCGATCCACAAGCCCTACTCCTACGTCGTGACCTACGAGCGCTTCCCGCGCGACGTCGAGGTGTGGGACGTGGCGCAGCCGGCCCAGGTCGCGGTGACGAAGCTCGCCTCGCTGCCGCTGGCCGACCGCGTGCCCATCGCGGGCGTGCCCACCGGCCCGCGCGAGTTCTCGTGGCGCCAGACGGCGCCGGCGACCCTGGTGTGGGCCGAGGCGCTGGACGGCGGCGACTGGAACGTCAAGGTGCCGCAGCGCGACAAGGTGATGATGCAGAAGGCGCCGTTCACGGGCGCGCCCACCGAGGTCGCGCGCACCGAGCAGCGCTTCGTGTCCTTCGACTGGGGCGAGCAGCCCGGCACGGCGCTGATGCGCGAGTACGACGAGAACCGCCACTGGCGGCGCGAGTTCGTGGTCGACGTCGACGCCGAGCACCCGACCCCGCGCCTGCTGTTCGACCTCTCCAGCGACGAGAAGTACGCCAACCCCGGCACCCCGGTGCACCGCACGCTCGCCAACGGCGCGTGGGTGATCCGCCAGCACGGCGACACCGTCTTCTTCGCGGGCACCGGCGCCTCGCCCGACGGCGACCGCCCCTTCCTCGACCGGCGCGACCTCGCCAGCGGCAAGACCGAGCGCCTGTTCCGCAGCGGCAGGGACGCCTTCGAGCGCTTCCTCGCCTTCACCGGCCCGGACGAGAAGACCTTCCTCACCTGGCACCAGTCGGCGCTGGATGCGCCCAACGCCTTCCTGCTCACGCTGGGCGACGCGCAGGCGGCGCCCGAGGGCGAGGCCGCGTGGACGGCGGCGCGCAAGGCGGTCACCGACCTCAAGGACCCGACGCCCGAGGTGCGCGCGATCAAGAAGCGCCTGGTCAAGTACAAGCGCGCCGACGGCCTCGACCTGTCGTTCACGCTCTATACGCCGCCCGGGTACGTCGAGGGCACGCGCGTGCCGACCATCCTCTACGCCTATCCGCTCGACTACGCCGACGCCTCCAAGGCCGGCCAGGTGAGCGGCTCGCAGGCCACGTTCACCCGCCTGCGCCAGTACCGCCTGCTGCTGCTGGCCGGCTACGCGATCATCGACAACGCGGCCTTCCCCGTGGTGGGCGATCCGAAGAAGGCCTACGACGACTACCTGCCGCAGCTGGTGGCCGATGCC
>Ga0209051_1001565_pt1 | contig 18930 bp, 19 predicted proteins | sample AraplaCvi_mMS_r2_2_FD_184286 | JGI IMG/M metagenome (GOLD analysis project Ga0209051, IMG submission 184286) | Arabidopsis root microbial communities from North Carolina, USA - plate scrape MF_Cvi_mMS_r2 (SPAdes) (version 2) | ecosystem: Host-associated > Plants > Roots > Endosphere | place...
TGTGACGGCGAGCGAGCCAGGGCAGCCGCCTATCAAAGGACGTGCGATGAACCTTAGCCGCGGCCGGCATGTCGTCACAGCCAAGTTTACGAAATACGACCATCATTCCTTGAGCCCAAACCCTCGCATCCCCGCAGGCGAGCCTCCGGCGGCAACCGCCGGAGACCCTATGCCGGTCCTCTCACAGCCGGATGTCCCAAGGGTTGAACCGGACATTTTGGCGTTCGTCCTCGAGTTCGGGGAACCCCACATCGCGGCGCATCCGGTTGGAAAGTTCCGAGATCTGGTTCTTCTCCTCACGGTGTTTCCAGGCTGCGAAGAGCAAAGCACGTGCGGTCTTCCAGAGCCCATGTTCGCGGCAGAGGTCATGAACCGCAGCCGAAAGGGTATCAACAACCAAAAATTGTGATTCACGCATGATTTTTCGTCCCGGCGCATGTCGCGACCAGGTCCTCTGAGATGAAGAAAGACGCGCGGATGCGGGCGAGAAAACGGAGTGAATCGCTTCGTCAGCCGGTCACGTCAGATCAATGGAAGAAGTGCCAAAAACGGCGGAAATCCAGACTTATACGGTCTGAAAGCACATGCCGGCCGGCATCGATGAGCTACGCATCGAGGCCAAAATAGCCGTTCCGCCAGAAAGGCGCATAAAAATGGTAATGGACTTCATTTCACGCCTCCTGTGTTCGATTTGCGGAATGGGTGGATGATACACGAGATCTTCCGATGAGCAAGCTCACAATCGCGAATTGCACCCGCCACGAGAAAACCGTGGCAAAAAAGGCACATTACCCGACGGCGCTCACGCCTTCAGCCCGAAACCCTGCATCAGGCGTCTCGTGGCGAAGTCGGGATTGCCGGAGGTGAAGACGGCGAAGTCGAGATTATCGGGGTGCTCGGCCCCCTCGACCAACGGCACTTTTCGACGGGCCTGCCTTGCGATCGCCTCGGCGGGATCGAGCCAGTCGACCGGCCAGGGCGCCAGCCTGCGGAAGACATTGGCCATGAAGGGATAATGGGTGCAGGCGAGCACGACGATATCGGTTTTGCGGTCGTCCTTCTCGACGAAACAGGGAGCGATTTCGGCAAGGACCGCTTCGTCGGAAATCGTCTCGCCACGGATATAGGCTTCCGCCATGCGCGCGAGATTTTGCGAACCGACAAGGCGCACGTGACACTGGGTGGCGAAAGACTGGATCAGGTCCCGCGTATAGGCGCGCTTGACCGTGCCCGGCGTGGCAAGCACGGAGACGAGGCCGGACCGGGTGCGTTCGGCGGCGGGCTTGATCGCCGGCACGGTGCCAACGAAGGTCATCTTCGGAAAGGTTTCGCGCAGGTCGGCGCCGACCAGGGTGAAGGCGGTGTTGCAGGATATGACGCAGACTTCCGGATCGTATTCGTCGAGAAGTTTGGCAAAGAGGGTAATGATCCTCTCGCGCAGTGCCGGTTCCTCCCAGTCGCCGTAGGGAAAGCCGGCATCGTCGGCGACATAGATGAAGCCGCGTTCCGGGATCAGCACCCGCGCCTCGCGCAGCACGGTCAGCCCGCCGATGCCCGAATCGAACATCAGCACGGGTTTTAATTCATTCGTCTGCGTCATTCCCCGTATTCTCCCCAGATGCCCCTTCGGGCAGGTCAGCCTTTTCAGGCTTCGGCCCGTCCTTTTTCGACCATCCGCGGGGAAAACGGTCGAGCGAGTTGATGACGCCCCGGAACACGCTGATCTCCTGTTCCGTAAAACCCCGCCGCGAGATGACGGCGCGGAGGTTGTCGATCATTCTTGGCTTTTTCGCGGGCGGATGGAAATAATTACGGGCATCCAGCGCCTCTTCCAGATGCTCGAACAGGCCAATGACCTGTTCCTTGGTGGAGGGCCGCTGCTCGATCGGCAGAAAGACCGTCTCGGCAAGATCGTCCATGCCGGATTTCATCCATTCATAGGACATCAGCAGCACGGCCTGGGCGATGTTGAGCGAGGCGAAGGCGGGGTTGACCGGAAAGGTGACGATCTCGTCGGCGAGCGCCACTTCCTCGTTGGTGAGGCCCCAGCGTTCGCGGCCGAACAGGATGCCGGTCTTCTCGCCGGCCTTGAACTTGGCGCGCAGGGTCTCGGCGGCGGTCACCGGCGAGCGCACCGGCTTGAAACCGTAACGCTCGCGCGCCGTCGTCGCATAGACGAAGTTGAGGTCGCTGATCGCCTCCTCCAGCGTCTCGTAGACCTTGGTTCCGTCGATCACGTGGTCGGCCTTGGACGCCGCCGAGCGGGCCTTTTCGCTCGGCCAGCCGTCGCGCGGCTTGACGAGGCGCAGTTCGGCGAGGCCGAAATTGGCCATGGCGCGCGCCACCATGCCGATATTCTCGCCGAGCTGCGGCTCGACCAGAATGATCGCCGGTCCTTCGGCTATGAGTTCGCGCTCGCTGTTGGTGCCTGACATTTCTGTTTCCGTATCCAGATCCGGGGGCCGGAATAGCGGTGCCCGGGGCAATCGGCAAGTCTTATGCGGCTGCGGGGTAAAGCCGGCCCAGCATGGTGCCGATCATCTCGACGCCGACGCGGCTGCCATGCTTGAAGATCGGCAGATGCCGGCCGGCACTTCTGCTCGTCTTGCGCTTGACCACGAAACATTCCGAGCCGCGGCGCGAAAGCGCGTCGATATTGCCGAGCGCGTCCTCCAGCGCGGCCAGCGCGTCGCCTTCCGGCTTGCGTCCCGCCTGGACCGCGTTGCGGGCGAAGATGCGCGCCCAATAGGTGGCGCCGAGAAAGATGGCAAGCGTCTGGCGGACCTGGCCCGGCCGGGTGACCACCGACCAGGTCGTGCCGAGCGGGCGGGCGGCAAGCGTCACCTCGCGATAGGCGGCATCGAGCTTGCGGGAGAGCTTGATGATCTCGTAATCGCTTCTCCCCTCCTTCACGGCCGCAAGCAGCTCGCGCAGCCCGTCGAACCAGCGGCCGAGCGCCAGGTCGAGGGTCGAGCGGGTCGATGCCGGGAAAACGAGGAAGGCGACGACAGTGCCCGCAAGCGCACCGATCAGCGTCTCCTCGATCCGGAGCTGCAGGAGATCGAGGGTCAGCACCCCGGTCATGCCGTAGATCAAACACAGCACGATCGAGATGAAGAAGGTCATCGCCGCATAGGAAATCTGCAGGCAATAAAAACCGAGAAAGATGGAGAGCAGCGCGATCGGCGCGGCGAGCAGCGGATACCCCCCGATCAGCGTCGCCAGCACGAGCCCGGTCGCGATGCCGAGCAGCGTGCCGACAGATCGCTGCAACGCCCGGATCGCCGCATCGCCGCGCGACTTGGTGTTGGTGAAGATCAGGAAGGCGGTCAAAACAGCCCAGAACCAGCGATCGCGCGACAGCATCAGTCCGAAAACCATCGCCAGGCCCGATGCGACGGTGATCTGCACCGCGGAACGCATCACCGGATTCTCGAGCGAAAAATCGATCTTCGCTGGAGCCGGTGAGATCGCGGGACCGTCGATCGAGCGGAAACGGTCGCGCCGCCCTTCCTCGATGGATTCCGCCAGCGCCGTCCTCGCCTTCTGCAGCCAGATCAGCGCGCTGGCGCTTTCCGCCACCCGGTCGTCGCCCGCGACGGCCGGGCTGGCTGCGATCCTCTCAGCCATCTCCTGCTCGCCTTCGATCAGCGCGTGGACGAGCATGAAGGGCGGCAGCGCTTCGAACGACAGAACGATCGCGCTTTCGGCGGAAAGATGCATGTCGAAGATCTTCATGGTCAGGGCAGTGACCGCCTCGTCTTCCGGATCGATCGTGCCATCTGCCGTGCGCGGCAGAAAGCCTTCCGCCATCAGCACCACGTCCTTCAGCCGCTCCTCGAGCTGGCGCAGCTCGCGCCGGTCGCCGTCCGAGACGGTGGCGCCGCTCGACAGAACCGCGAGCTTCATCAGGATGTCGCCCACCCTGCCCTGGATCGCCACCAGCGACTGCAGAAGATCGCGCCGCCAATCGTCCGGCAGGAGATAGGTGCGCACCAGATGGCCGGTGACGATCGCGATCGCCGGACCGATGACGGCGAGCGGAAGATCGGCAAGCCTCGGCTTCAGATAGGCGCCCATGAAATAGGACGTGAAGGCGAACATGCCGACTGCAAAACCCCTCGGGCCATAAACGCGCCCGACCGTGGCGCAGGCGATCACCACCAGGAACATCGGATCGGAGATATAACGGTAGTCCTCCAGCGCCGCGGCCAGCCCGACGCAGACGAGGCTGGCGACACCGCCGATCAGCCGCGTCTTCAACTGGTCCGACGGCAGCCGGTCGCGCACCGCGATGCCGCCCTCGATCGAGAGCATGATGGCAAGCCCGTAGGCGATCGTCGGCAGTGCCAGCCCGGCGATGTGGATGAGCGCAAGGCAGGCCACCGAGGCGACGACGGTCAGGGTCACGCGTCCCGCCATGCGCAGGCGCGACAGTGCCGGGTCGTTGGCGAGCAGCCAGTCTCGGATCTTTGCGGCAAACGTCATCGACCACCCCAGGCGGGTGCCCGCACCCGCTTCTGGCCGGCGAATATATCGCCTGGATAAAGTTTGGCGATACCGCGCACAAGTCCGGCTGGCCGCGACCGGCAGTTCGATACGCCGCCGGGCACCAGCGCAGTCACTCGCCCTTGGCGATCGACTGCATCTCCTCGATCACCGAATCCCGCTCGCCGTCGGCGACACGGTGGATATCGTCGATGACCGGCTTGCCGCCCTCCTGGATGATGTCGAAATGCAGTTCGTTGACGCTGTCCTTCACGTCCGCCTCCTCGACGCAGGTCCACATCTTGAAGGTGACCGTAACGTCGGTCATGCCGTTGGCGCCCGGTGCCGACGTCGTCTTGATTTCCTTCAGCGGGCAGCCGTCCTGCGACGAGGTTATCACGTCGTAACCGAAGGGATCGCCGGGCTGGTTGTTTTCGGTCTCATAGGCGGGGTGCTTGGCCGCCTCGGCATAGGCGCCGCGGAATTTCTTGCTGAACAGGCGCGACAGCGGATCCGCATCGAAAATGTATTTCCATTCGCTATCGGAGGTGTTCCAGTTGTCTTCGGTGATCTTCATCACCTCTTTGACGGGATCGGTGACATCAGCCGCAGCGGCAAAGGTGGATATCAGGGAAAAAGCAAGAGCAAGCGGCAAGGTCCGCATAAGATCAAATCCGGCTGTTGGAGAGCGATTTGGGCGGACATTAATCCGGCAATATGGTTTGGCAAGGGCAATCATCCGCCGCTCCGAGGGCGCCGCGATTTCTCGCATCAAAAGCCGCTTATGAGGACCTCAATGCCTTTGCGTTCCGGCCCGGCGGTGCTATAGCGCACCCACTGGTGTCCACCCGTCGGGACCTTGCGGTCCCTTCCACGTCCAAGAGGAATTCCATGCAAAAGATCAAGGTAGCAAACCCGGTCGTCGATCTCGACGGCGACGAGATGACCCGCATCATCTGGCAGCTCATCAAGGACAAGCTGATCCTTCCCTATCTCGATCTCGACATCGAATATTATGATCTCTCGGTCGAGAACCGCGACGCCACCAACGACCAGGTGACGATCGACGCGGCCAACGCCATCAAGAAACACGGCGTCGGCATCAAGTGCGCGACGATCACCCCGGACGAAGCCCGCGTCAAGGAATTCAACCTCAAGGAAATGTGGAAGAGCCCGAACGGCACGATCCGCAACATCCTTGGCGGCGTGATCTTCCGCGAGCCGATCATCTGCAAGAACGTACCGCGCCTGGTTCCGGGCTGGACCAAGCCGATCGTCGTCGGCCGCCACGCCTTCGGCGACCAGTACAAGGCAACCGACTTCAAGTTCCCGGGCAAGGGCACGCTGTCGATCAAGTTCGTCGGCGAAGACGGCCAGGTGATCGAGAAGGAAGTGTTCAAGGCACCGGACGCCGGCGTGGCGATGGCCATGTACAACCTCGACGAATCGATCCGCGATTTCGCGCGCGCTTCGTTGAACTATGGCCTGATGCGCAAGTGGCCGGTCTACCTGTCGACCAAGAACACCATCCTCAAGGCCTATGACGGCCGCTTCAAGGATATCTTCGAGGAAGTCTTCAATGCCGAATTCAAGGCGCAGTTCGACGAACTGAAGATCACCTATGAACACCGCCTGATCGACGACATGGTGGCCGCAGCTCTCAAGTGGTCCGGCGGTTACGTCTGGGCCTGCAAGAACTATGACGGCGACGTCCAGTCCGACATCGTCGCCCAGGGCTTCGGCTCGCTCGGCCTGATGACCTCGGTCCTGCTGTCGCCGGATGGCCGCACGGTCGAAGCCGAAGCCGCCCACGGCACCGTTACCCGCCACTACCGCCAGCACCAGAAGGGTCAGGAGACCTCAACGAACTCGATCGCCTCGATCTTCGCCTGGACCCGCGGCCTCGCGCATCGTGCCAAGCTCGACGACAATGCAGCCCTTGCAAAGTTCGCCGCAACGCTCGAAACGGTCTGCGTCGACACTGTCGAAGCCGGCTACATGACCAAGGACCTGGCGCTCCTCATCGGTCCGGATCAGCCGTGGCTCTCGACCACTGCCTTCCTCGACAAGGTCGACGAGAACCTCCGGGTGGCCATGGCTTCCTAAGTCCGAAAAATCGGCTAATCATTGGACGGCGGGGAGCGATCTCCGCCGTTTCTTTTTTGGGAGGAAGTTTGCCATGACCACCATCGTCCGCCCGCTCGAGCCATCCGACCGCGCCGCCTGGGAGCCGCTCTGGGAGGCCTATCTCCACTTCTACGAGACCGTTCTGCCGCGGGAGATGTACGACCTCACCTGGAGCCGGTTCCACGATCCCGCCGAACCGATGCATGCGCTGGGCGCCTTCGACGAAACCGGCAGGATGATCGGCATCGCGCATGCGATCTTCCACCGTTCCTGCTGGCTGCCGGACCGGACGTGCTACCTTCAGGACCTTTATGTGGCACAGACCCAGCGCGGCAAGCGCGCCGGTGAAGCGCTTATCGAGGCCGTGGCCGATCTGGCGCGGGCAAATGACGCCGGCCGGCCCTACTGGCTGACGCACGAAAGCAATTCCACAGCCCGGCGCCTCTACGACCGCGTCGCACGGAATTCCGGCTTCATCCAGTATCGCAAGCCACTCTGAAATCGGGAAATTCCGGACCGTCTTGATTCTGTGACAAGGGAATACTAGAACAAAGAAGGAACAATGAGGAGACGCCTGTGACCGATCTGGTGCTATACACGAACCCGATGTCGCGTGGCCGGATTGCCCGCTGGATGCTGGAAGAGGTCGGCATTCCCTACCGCACCGAAATCCTGCATTTCGGTACGACGATGAAGGGTGACGCCTACAAAAGCGTCAACCCGATGGGCAAGGTGCCGAGCATCATGCACGACAAGACCGTCGTGACCGAATGCGCGGCGATCTGCGCCTATCTGGCGGACGCCTTTCCGCAAGCGGGCCTTGCGCCTGCCCCCGCCAAGCGGGCCGACTATTACCGCTGGATGTTCTTTGCTGCCGGTCCCCTGGAAGCAGCCGTCAGCAACCGTGTACTCGGCTTCGAAGTGCCGAAGGAACGCGAGCGGATGATCGGTTACGGTACCTATCAGGACGTGATGAATACGCTGGAATCCGCCGTGCGCGCGAACGCCTATATCGCCGGCGACACATTCAGTGCGGCCGACGTCTATATCGGCTCGCAACTCGGCTATGGTCTGCAGTTCGGCACGATCGAAAAACGCGCAGCCTTCGAACAGTATTTCGGCCGCCTCGCACTTCGCGAAGCCTATCAGCGCGCGAACGACAAGGACAATGCTGCGGCGGCCGAGCTGCAGAAGGCTGAATGAGCGTCAGCGGTCAGCCGTCGTTCCCGCGGCCAGACGCTTGGGGGATGGCGTGGGCGTCGGGGCCCGAGCCGGGGCCGTGGCGTTGCCGGCATCAAAACGCAGCATCCACTCGTTGGTCATGGAGCTGGCGAGCACCACCTGCGCTACCGGAGGTCTTGCAGGCTGATTGGTAGCCAGCTGGATAGTCGTCGGGCGGATCGCCGTGGGATCCGGCCGTTCGACGGGAACCGGGACATTCGTCGCCACCACCTGATTCGTACCCGTCGTCGGAATGGAGGCGACGTCGAATTCCTTGGCCTGAATCAGGCTCAACGGGTCGGGGTTGCTTTGCACCAGCGCGAGCACGTATTCGTCGGGAGCCTTTGGCGGCGGCGTCTGCAGCTCTCCGTCCCTGTCGCGCTTCTCATAAAACGCGTTGCCGCCGGCAACCGTCACATAATGCATGTTCTGATAGGGGAAGCGCAGGCCGGCCGTGTGGAAGAACATGGCGTCCTTGACCTCGGGGTTCCGCTCGCCGCGAATGATCGCATCGACGGCCGCATCGAGTTCCGGCACCGTTTCTTCGCTGACCGCCCGGGTCAGCACGCCCGGAGCGAACTGCCTTTCCTGAGCGACGATACCGCAGATCGTCGGCGGATAGGCATCCGAGGTCAGCCTGTTCATGATCACGGTACCGACCGCCATCAGTCCCTCGCGGCTGGACCGCTTCGATTCGAAATACATCGCCCGCTTCATGCAGTCGCGATCGGCCGGCGTATAATGGTAGACCTGTTTCTTGGAGATCGGTGCCGGCTTCACCGTGGTGCTGGCGGGCGAAATGGATGACGTCGTCTGCGCCGAGGTGCATGCCGACAGGAACATCATTCCAACCAGACCGATTGCCGGCCGGAGAAGGGCCTTATCGCTCGCCGTCATGAATACTCCCCCTGCGGTATAATTCCAGAAATCGCTACGGCGGGAAAATGGATACCTCAAAAACAGATTCAGATCAAACGCCATGTGAGACAATCAAAACTGGGCGGAAAAGCGTTCCGGTTGCGGGTCAGCACGGCGGCGGCACCGTCGAATCGACGTCCTCCCGCGCTGGCCGGAGACCTCTTATGACAGCCTTCCCTAACGGAAGGTTGATTCTCCGGCCAAGCGACGCTTGGGCGGAGGATCACATGGTCCCTCGCCCTTAGCTCCTCAGTCCCGGCGCCTCGTAACCGGTGCGCTCCACATATTCCGTGTAACCGCCGTCATAACGCTGGATGCCGTCGGGCGTCAGTTCGAGCACGCGATTCGACAGTTCGGCGAGGAAATGCCGGTCGTGGCTGACGAACAGCATAGTGCCTTCGTATTCCGACAGCGCCTTGATCAACATCTCCTTGGTATCGAGGTCGAGGTGGTTGGTCGGCTCGTCGAGGACGAGGAAATTCGGCGGGTCGAACAGCATCGCGGCCATCACCAGACGCGCCTTCTCGCCACCGGACAGCACCCGGCATTTCTTCTCGACGTCGTCGCCTGAAAAACCGAAGCAGCCGGAAAGCGCCCTGAGCGAGCCCTGCCCCGCGCGCGGAAACTGCTGCTCCAACCATTCGAAGACCGTCAGCTCGCCGTCGAGCAGATCCATGGCGTGCTGGGCGAAATAGCCCATCTTGACGCTGGCGCCGATCGCGACGCTACCTTCATCCGGCTCGGTCGAGCCCGTCACCAGTTTCAGCAGCGTCGATTTGCCGGCGCCGTTGACGCCCATGATGCACCAGCGCTCGCGGCGCTTGACCATGAAGTCGAGACCTTCGTAGATCGAACGGCTGCCGTAGCGCTTGGCGACATTCTTGATGTTGACGACGTCTTCGCCGGAGCGCGGCGCCGGCTGGAATTCGAAGGCGACGGCCTGACGGCGCTTCGGCGGCTCGACGCGCTCGATCTTGTCGAGCTTCTTCACGCGGCTCTGCACCTGCGCGGCGTGGCTGGCGCGCGCCTTGAAGCGCTCGATGAACTTGATTTCCTTGGCAAGCATCGCCTGCTGGCGCTCGAACTGGGCCTGCTGCTGCTTTTCGTTCTGGGCCCGCTGCTGCTCATAGAAGCCGTAGTCGCCGGAATAGGTGGTGAGCGCCCCGCCGTCGATCTCGATGATCTTGGTGACGATGCGGTTCATGAACTCGCGGTCGTGCGAGGTCATCAGCAGCGCGCCGTCATAACCCTTGAGGAACTGCTCCAGCCAGATCAGGCTTTCGAGATCGAGATGGTTGCTCGGTTCGTCGAGCAACATGACGTCCGGGCGCATCAAGAGGATGCGGGCGAGCGCGACGCGCATCTTCCAGCCGCCGGAGAGTTTGCCGACATCGCCGTCCATCATCTCCTGGGTGAAACTCAGGCCGGCGAGAACTTCGCGGGCGCGGCCTTCGAGCCCATAGCCGTCAAGCTCCTCGTAACGCGCCTGCACCTCGCCGTAACGCTCGATAATCTGATCCATCTCGTCGAGCCGGTCGGGATCGACCATGGCCGCTTCGAGCTCGCGCAGTTCAGCGGCCACGACGCTCACCGGACCCGCACCGTCCATCACCTCGGTGACGGCGCTGCGGCCGGCCATTTCGCCGACGTCCTGGTTGAAATAGCCGATCGTGACGTTCTTCTCGACCGAGACCTGCCCCTCGTCCGGTATTTCGGAACCGGTGATCATCCGGAAGAGCGTCGTCTTGCCGGCGCCGTTCGGGCCGACGAGGCCGATCTTCTCGCCACGGTTCAGCGCGGCGGCCGCCTCGATGAAGAGGATGCGGTGGCTGTTCGATTTGCTGATGTTTTCGATACGGATCATGGGCGGCGGACTCGAGAGGTTTCGTCACAACAAAAAGCCGGGTCGTCGCCGACCCGGCTTTTCTACTCAATCAATGCGAAGCTTATTCGGCGCTGTCTTCAGCAGCCTTCTTCTTCGGAGCAGCCTTCTTCTTCGGAGCGGCAGCTTCTTCGCCTTCTGCGGCTTCGTCAGCAGCCTCGGCCTTCGCGGCCTTCTTCGGAGCGGCCTTCTTCTTGGCCGGCTTCTCAGCGCCTTCCGAGCCTTCTTCGTCTTCCGCCATCAGCTCTTCCTTGGTCACGGTCTTGTCGGTGACCTTGATCTCGGAGAGCAGCTTGTCGACGACCTTCTCTTCGAAGATCGGCGCGCGCAGCGATGCGGAAGCGCCGGGGGTGTTGCGGAAGAAATCGAGGATTTCCTTCTGCTGGCCCGGGAACTGCTGTAGCTGCGCATAAAGGGCGCGCTGCATTTCTTCCTCGGTCACTTCGACGCCGGCCTGTTCGCCGATTTCGGAGAGCACCAAGCCGAGACGAACGCGGCGTTCGGCGAGCTTGCGGTATTCGACGCGCGCATCTTCCTCGGTCGTCTCTTCGTCTTCGAAGGTCTTGCCGGACTGCTGCAGGTCGGTGTTGATCTGGCGCCAGATGTTGTCGAACTCGGCGTCGACGAGGGTCTGCGGGGTGTCGAACTGGTACATGCCGTCGAGCTGGTCAAGGATCTGACGCTTGACCTTCTGGCGGGTGACATTGCCGTACTGGCTTTCGATCTGGCCGCGGACGATCTCCTTGAGGCGATCGACGGATTCGATGCCGAGCTTGGAGGCGAGTTCGTCGTTGATCTCGATAGCGGCGGGAGCCGCAACTTCCTTGACGGTGACGTCGAAGGTGGCTTCCTTGCCGGCGAGGTTCGCGGCCGGATATTCGGTCGGGAAGGTCACGGTGATGGTCTTGTCCTCACCGGCCTTGACGCCCACGAGCTGGTCTTCGAAGCCCGGAATGAAACGGCCCGAGCCGAGAACCAGTTCGGCATCTTCGGCAGCGCCGCCATCGAAGGCAACGCCGTCGACCTTGCCGAGATAGTTCATCGTGACGCGGTCGCCGTTGGCAGCCTTGCCGGTCTTGGTTTCGAAGGTCCGCGCGCTTTCGGCGATCTTCTCGATCTGCTCGTTGACTTCGTCTTCGGTGACTTCGACGACTTCGCGAATGACGGAGAGACCGTCGGTCGGCTGCAGTTCGATGTCCGGGATGACTTCGTAGGAGAGCGTGAATTCGAAATCGACCTCGGCGTTGAGGATCTTTTCGGCTTCCTTCTCGTCCTCGGTCATGCCAACCGAAGGCTGGGTCGCCGACTTCTCGCCGCGGTCGGAAAGAATTTCGGTCGGACGTTCGCGGACGATCTCGTTGACGAGATCCGCCATGATCGACTTGCCGTACATCTTCTTCAGATGGGCGATCGGCACCTTGCCCGGACGGAAACCGTTGATGCGGACCTTGTCCTTGGCGTCGGCGAGGCGCACGTTGAGCTGCGCTTCCATATCCCGCTTGGGGATAACAACCTTGATTTCGCGCTTCAGCCCTTCAGCGAGCGTTTCGGTAACCTGCATTTTCATACCTTCATATCGTGGCGGCGGTGCTCAGACAGCCGTTGGTTTCAATGAGCACATCGCCGGAACTTTGTGAGACCGGCCGCGGCTTCAAGGAGCGCCGATCCTTTAGCCAGAACCGGCTCGGACCGCACTCCTGGCGGTTTTGATGCGGGGCGGTTCTGGTGCGGGTAGAGAGACTTGAACTCCCACGCCTTGCGGCACCAGAACCTAAATCTGGCGTGTCTACCAATTTCACCATACCCGCGCCCCAACCGCGTCGAAAATCCTCGTGGCCTGAGGCCTTCCGGAGCGCGCGTCTCTATATCACCCGTTTTGGCGCGCGCAAAGGGAAAATGACGCTTTTTTGGCAGTTCGGAGAAAGCGCGGTGAACGGGTGATTTTGCTGCCTGCCCGCCCGCGATGGGATCGGGAATTCCGGAGACGATTAACTTTTTATTAAATTCTAATGTGTACATTGAAATCATCAGGAGAGAGCCATGCACGGATCGCATGTCATCCATTCTGATATTGCACTGCACAATTCCACTGCAATCTCATAATATGCAAATGCAGGGATTGATCGAAGGTTTTGGTCTCTCTGATTCGGACGGTCTGGCGCCCGCCCTGAACAGGAATATGCCCTCGGGATGAACCCGCGAACATCAATTCGGGCCGCGCACTCCTCCTCCCAGCGTTGGCCCGATCGGACTGGCGGTCCTCCTCCTCCCAAATCGCCAGTCGTTACAAATGACGCCCACCGGACCTCCTCCCCCGGTGGGCGTTATTTTTTGTTCTGCGATACGCGATCTGCCTATAAATCGTCCAGCATCGCCCCATTTCAGCATGGTAAATAATCTCGTAATGCACCAAATGCATAGGTGGCATACCGAATGGGCGCTGTTACTTTTTGCAGCGCAGCATATATTGGTGGTCATGAGATTGAAGTCAGCGCCGAACGGGCTGCTGGCAAGGGCCTAGAAAGGGACAAGATCATGAACATCGCACAGAAGCTCACCACCTGGCGCAAGTACCGCGAAACCGTCAACGAGCTCGGCCGCATGAGCGACCGCGAACTCAGCGACCTCGGCATCGGCCGCGCCGATATCCGCCGCGTCGCACGGACTGCAGTCGGCTTCTAAGCCTCGCGCAGACATTGCTGCACCATCAAAAAGCGCCTCCTCAGGGAGGCGCTTTTCTTTTTGTTCATAGAAATTTAACGCTTCAAATGTCTGCCTGTTTTTCGAACTCAGCCGTAAATTTCAGCGATCTCCTGCACATTTGCATGGCAGTCGCACATTTTTTGCACTGCACATTCTTATTATGCGGATGTATAAGACCCTCATCGCTGATGACGACAGAGCATCAGGAAAATCTTGAGGAAACAACCATGAACCCGATCCGTATCGCCAAGAACTGGATCAGCTACCGCCGTACGATGAATGAGCTTGGAAATCTTTCGAGCCAGGCCCTCAGCGACATCGGTCTGACCCGCTACGACATCCGCCACATCGCGGCCCGCTCCTTCCGCTAATCCGCTTCTCGCAGGCGGACCCGCGCGGAATACGCCGCGCGGCGAGAATATGCGGTCCGAGAGGACACCCAAGGACGTATCGAAGGCACCTCATCGGGTGCCTTTTTGATTCCGGTCCGGCAATTGGCATGATAATGAGCCGGCCATGAGCAACAATTCTCCTTCTTCGACCTATCCGGCTCCCATCCATGTCGTCGGCGGCGGCCTTGCCGGTTCCGAAGCCGCCTGGCAGATCGCCTCGGCCGGCGTGCCGGTGATTCTCCACGAGATGCGCGGCGTGCGCGGCACCGACGCCCACAAGACGGACGGGCTTGCCGAGCTGGTCTGCTCGAATTCCTTCCGTTCCGACGATGCGACGGCAAACGCCGTCGGGGTCATCCACGCGGAAATGCGGCTTGCGGGTTCGCTGATCATGGCCTCGGCCGACAGGCACCAGGTGCCTGCCGGCGGCGCGCTTGCCGTCGACCGCGACGGATTTTCCGATGCGGTCACCGAAGCGATCGAAAAACATCCGCTGATCACCATCGTGCGCGAGGAAATCCAGGGCCTGCCGCCGAAGGAATGGGATCTGGCGATCATCGCCACCGGCCCCCTCACCTCGCCGGCGCTCGCAGCCGCGATCCAGACGGAGACGGGCGAGGACCAGCTCGCCTTCTTCGACGCCATCGCGCCGATCGTGCACCGTGATTCGATCGACATGGATATCTGCTGGTACCAGTCGCGCTACGACAAGGTCGGCCCCGGCGGCAACGGCAAGGACTATATCAACTGCCCGATGGACGAGGCGCAGTACAACGCCTTCGTCGACGCGCTGATTGCCGGCGACACGGTCGGTTTCAAGGAATGGGAAGGCACGCCCTATTTCGACGGCTGCCTGCCGATCGAAGTGATGGCCGAACGCGGCCGCGAGACGCTGCGCCATGGGCCGATGAAACCGATGGGCCTCACCAATGCCCATAACCCGACCGTCAAGGCCTATGCGGTCGTGCAGCTCCGGCAAGACAACGCGCTCGGCACGCTCTACAACATGGTCGGTTTCCAGACGAAGCTGAAATACGGCGCCCAGGCGGATATCTTCCGCATGATCCCCGGCCTGCAGAATGCCGAATTCGCAAGGCTCGGCGGCCTGCACCGCAACACCTATATCCATTCGCCCGTGCTGCTCGACAAATCGCTGACGCTGAAAAGCCGGCCCGGCCTTAGATTCGCCGGCCAGATCACCGGCTGTGAAGGTTATGTGGAAAGTGCGGCGATCGGGCTCCTCGCCGGCCGCTTCGCGGCGGCCGAGCGCAAGGGCGAAACGCTCCCGGCACCGCCTGCGACGACCGCGCTGGGCTCGCTGCTCGGCCATATCACCGGCGGGCATCTGGTTTCCGAAGACGAGCCGGGCAAACGTTCGTTCCAGCCGATGAACGTCAACTTCGGACTGTTTCCCGAGCTGGAGCCCGGCTCGATCGTCAAGCCGGAGGGCGTCAAGCGTTTCCGCGGCAAGGACAAGACGGTGATGAAGCGGCAGCTGCTCTCCGCCCGGGCGCTTCGCGACTGCGCTAGTTGGCTCGGTCGGGGCTGATATCGGCGGCCGGCGACGCCGGCTTTTCCTCGATATCGCGATCGGCAACACTGACATAATTGTCGAGCAGCCATAGGGCGACTTCGGCCGCCTCCTTTTCCGTCGAGAAGAGGTAGGTGCCGTTCTGCGTCGAGGCGTCCAGAAACTCGACCGTGAAACCCTTGGCATTCGGCATGGGCGAGACGCGCACCCGGCCCGGCTCGATCAGAAAGCAGGCATAATGGTTGCGGTGGCTGCGCATGAAGCCGGCCTTGTTGTCGTGTAGGCGCACGAAGATCGCTTCGCCATTGGCCGTGACATGCAGGCTGCGGATGGCTTCATTGGGAAAGGCGCGCCCGAACTCGAGGATGGCGACGCCCGTGTCATGGAGGTTGCCGTCCTTGTCCCTGTCCTTGCCGGACATACGGGTGACGTAATAGGCGAGCGCCATGAGGAGCACGAAGATGATCGACCAGACGACGACGGGGCTCACACCGCTTCTCCTTATGATGGCGCCGGATTTCTGCTTTTCGTCCCTTAGCGGGCGAGCCTTGCGCGAATTTGACGCCCGTCAGAAGCGCCTGGTGACGGAGGCCTTCATGAGCCGCACTTGCCGCCGCCATTGCGGCAGCTGCAGGGCGGTGTCGAGCACCGAGGCACCGGCGCGCGCAGCGCGGCGCAGGACCGGTTCGGCAAGCGCGACCGGCAGGTAGGCCGGAAAGATGGCGGCGGGGACGCGTCCCGATTGTCTCGCCTTGCCCAGATGCTCCAGCCCGAGCCCGGCAAAAGCCTCGATCGCGGCGGAAATGCGCGGCCGGTCTTCACCGGCGAGAAATGTATCACGATCGAGCCCGGTCGCCGAGAGAATATCGAGCGGCAGGTAAAGCTGGTGACGGCGGCGATGGATCGGCAGCAAGAGAAGGAAACCGGCGATCGCCTGGGCGACACCCGCGTGTCCCGCCGCTTCGGTGGATTTTGCGGCCTCGCCGGCGGAGAGAATCAGGCTCGCGAGCTGGATCAGCGCCGAAGCGGTCTCGCCGGCATATCCTTCGAGGGCGTTGCGGTCGGTGATCGGATCGTCATAGAGGTCGAAGATGCGCGCCTCGATCATGTCGACCAGCGTCTGGCGAGGCAGGCGATAGGTCTCTATCGCCTCGAGCAGGCCGGCAGCGACGGGGTTGCCGGTGCTGTCGCCCGAAGCGCTGCCTTCCAGAAGGTCGCGCCACCATTGCAGCCGGATCTCGCCGGGCAGCGGCTCGCGCACCATGTCGCGGACACGGGCAATCTCGGCGTTGAAGGCATAAAGCGCTGCAAGTGCGCCGCGCTTGTCTTCCGGGGACAGAAGGCAGGCGAGATAGCGGTCGCGGTCGGTGTCCCTCAGCGTGGCAAGGCAGATATCACCGTTCTGTCCGGTAGAGGCGGCCATACCTAGACGGCGATCAGGGCCGCCGCGACGGCGCGCGATTCGGCCAGCATGATGTTGAAGGTGCGGACGGCAGCACCGGTGCTCATCGGATCGGAAGCGATGCCCTTGGCCTTCAGCGCCGCCTTCACTTCGGCCGGTATCGGCTTGAGGTTGGCGCCCATGCCGACGAGCAGCACTTCGATCTCACTCGATTCGGCCAGCACCTTCACCAGGGAAGCGACCGTCAGCGGCTCACCTTCCTTCAGCTCCCAACCATGGATGCCGGAGGGAAGGCAGAGCAGCGAGCCGCGATGCGACATGTCGGCAAAGCGGAAGCCGCCATTGCCATAGGCATCGATCGGAGCGCGACCGGGAAAATGGGCGTCGCGGATTTCGATGCCTTTTGCCATCGGTCGCATGCTTTCCAAAAGAGTTACGGGCCGGACGGTGTCCGGCCCTTGGGGTTCGGCGCCCGCAAAGCAAGCTGGCGGGCGTCGGCCTGGCTTTAAGAAGCCGCTCCGGTCTTTGCAGGCTCGGTCTTGACCGGCTCGCCCTTGACGCGGACTTCGGCGATATAGGCGCGCATGGCGCGGATCTTGACGCCTTCGGCGATTTCCACTTCCACTTCGGCGTCGTCGATAACCTTGGTCACCTTGCCGGTGATGCCGCCGCCAAGAACGACCTGGTCGCCGCGGCGGATGTTCGTCAGCGTTTCCTGGCGCTTCTTGGCCTGGGCGCGCTGCGGACGGATCAGGAAGAAGTACCAGACCACCATCAGGGGCGCGAAGAGGAAGAGCATCTCAAGGCCGGAGCCGAACGCGGAGGCTCCCGGTGCTGCGGCCGGGGCCTGGGCGAATGCTTCGGTAATGAACATCGAAAACTCCTAAGATGACCGGGGACGCCGGGCCCCCGTTACAAGCCGCCGGAATATAGTTGCGATAAGCCGGAATGCAACAGAAACACACGGGCCGGAGTACCGAATCCACGGCTCTCAGGCTTTTGATGCACTAACGAGCGTGTTACCGCAGCGAAAAGGCCGAAAAACTGGCCGATGCGACTGGAGAAACACCATGAGCGAAGACTTCAACACCCTGATCCTGGCCGAGGTCCGCAGGCTCGCGGACGCGCTGGAGCGGCTCGCCGGGCCTGCGCCCGCCGTCAACGACTGGAATGCCGCCGACTGCTTCGTCTGGGTGCCAGCAAACCAGCGCCTGCAGCCGGTGCCGCATCCGAACCGGGTGGCGTTGACGCTGATCCGAGGTGTCGACCACGTGCGCGACATCCTGCATGAAAACACGCTGCGGTTTGCGGAAGGTTTTGCGGCCAACAACGTGCTGCTGTGGGGGGCACGCGGCATGGGCAAATCCTCGCTGGTGAAGGCCGTGCACGAGGATGTGCGCGCCGCGACCGGCATCTCGCTGAAACTCGTCGAGGTGCATCGCGAGGATATCGCCTCGCTCCCTGCCCTGCTCGATATCCTGAAAGTGTCCGGCCAGCGCGTCATCGTGTTTTGCGACGACCTCTCCTTCGATCATGACGACACCGCCTACAAGTCGCTGAAGGCGGCGCTCGACGGCGGCATCGAAGGTCGGCCGGACAATGTTCTGTTCTATGCGACCTCCAACCGCCGCCACCTTCTGCCGCGCCATATGATGGAGAACGAGCAGTCGACGGCGATCAATCCGTCCGAGGCGGTCGAGGAAAAGGTATCATTGTCGGACCGTTTCGGCCTGTGGCTCGGTTTCCACAAGTGCAGCCAGGACGACTATCTGAAGATGATCGACGGTTATGCCGAGCACTTCGATCTCGGCCTCGCCCAGGACGTGCTGCATCACGAAGCGCTCGAATGGGCGACGACCCGTGGCGGGCGGTCGGGCCGCGTCGCATGGCAATATATCCAGGATCTCGCCGGGCGGCTGCGGAAGCCGCTTTCCAGAGACTGAGCGATCGCGGCTCTGGCCACTTAGCAAGCCCTACCCCGGCACATCATCGCACGACGTTAGGCGGTAAATTCCCTGCGCAGCCGGACGCTTGACTCTCGTAGGTCGATTGTCCTAATTCATGCCTAGGTCAATTGTCCTACAGATCGCCACTGCCCGGCGATCCGAGGCTGGAGAAGATGCAGTGAGCGCTGAAGACACCAGGCGGCAAATCGTCGAGGCCGCGGACCGGCTCTTCTACGAGCGGGGGTTCGAAGCGACGTCGTTCGCGGACCTCGCCGCGGCGGTGCATCTGTCGCGCGGCAATTTCTATTACCACTTCAAGA
>Ga0209051_1001571_pt1 | contig 18856 bp, 22 predicted proteins | sample AraplaCvi_mMS_r2_2_FD_184286 | JGI IMG/M metagenome (GOLD analysis project Ga0209051, IMG submission 184286) | Arabidopsis root microbial communities from North Carolina, USA - plate scrape MF_Cvi_mMS_r2 (SPAdes) (version 2) | ecosystem: Host-associated > Plants > Roots > Endosphere | place...
CGTGCTGGCCCGTCTCGACCCGCTCGTCGCGAACCCGATCCAGCTGACGGACACCGAGTTCAACCAGCTCTTCACCTTCCTGAACGATGCGCTGCTCGACCCCGACGACAACCGCATCTTCAACTGCTCCGAGAACCCGGACACCCTGCCGAGCCACATGCCGCAGATGAATTTCGTGGACTGCCCGGCACGTTGACCCCGGGGCTGTCGCGGGCCGTCCCGCGACAGCCGTCCAAGAGGGGCTGGAGGGCCCCTCCCGACTCTACTTGCCGGGCCAAGAGGTGCGCCCGGCCATCTCGGACGATCGTCAAGCTGCCGTGGTCACCGCCGTCCACGTCGTCGCACCATTGGTGTTGACGTAGGCCCGGTTGGAGGTCGATGACCCATCGGAGCGAAGGTACAGCGAACCCTTAGCCGCCGACAGGGTCGGGGCACCCGAGCCGAAGAAGATTCCGAAGTTCGACGTCGCGGAGACGAGGAGACCTCGACCGGCCGCTCCTCCCGCGGGCATCGACGTGGCGTTCTCGATGTGGAGCTGCTGCGACATGACGTAGGCACCCGCCACCACGTCGTAAGTCAGCGTGTTGACCCCCACGAGGAAGGTGCTGGCTCCGCTCCCTCCCGCGGGGGAGTTCTTCACGAAGGCGCGGTTTTGCGCGTCCGCCAGCGTCACCCCGGCAGGGACTCGGGCGAACCAGCAATTGTCGAAAACGGCCGAGCAGGTATTCGCGATGGAGACGAGCTGGGACGTGATGGAGCCGGCATCGAGCTTGCACGATTCGAAGACGACAGGGCGCGTCCCTCCTGCCGCATTCGTCGTGAATGTCCCGAACTGAGCGGCGGAAATCTGCTCCATCCAGCAGCACTCGAACCGGATCCCGAGGATGTTCTGGCAGCGGATCGCCTGGATCGAGAGCAACTCCCAATCGCAGTTCTGGAAGAGCCAGTCCTCCCCGGAACCGATGTCGATCGCCGCGGCGATTGAAGTGTTCCCCGCCACTGCTGTCTGGCACTGGCAGTTCCGAAGGGTGTTGAGGTTGGCCCGGGCGCCCTGGGAATCCGCTTGCGGGAGCGCCGTGATGAATCCGTGCCCCTGCGCGCCGGTCGCTCCGGTGAATCCATCCTGGCAGTTGTTCCACTGCCCGAAGATCGGGAAGATGTCGTAGCCCCAGAGTAGGCTCCTGTCCGTCTTGATGTTCTCGAAGATCCCGTAGGCGGTGTAGATCGCGTGGGAAGACTGGCGATAGAAGGCCGCCCCGGTGACGTTGCTTCCGGCCTGGCAGAAGAAATTGCGGATGCGGATGTAGGAAGCGTTGGCGACGGCGGAGGTCCAGAGGAAGGCCGCGGCTCCGCTCGTCCCGACGATCAGGGCCGGGCCCTGGACGCCCCGCAGTTCGCCTTCCAGGCACATCTCGTTGACGACCGTGACGTTCGAGACGACATACCCCGGCGAGCTACCGTTGTGCGGAACGATGACCCGCACGCCGGTCGCGATCGCATTGTTGAAGGCCGTCGTGCAGTCGGTCGATCCGTCGGGAACGGCTCCGAATTGGAGGACGTTCAACGAGTCGGAGAAAAGGAGGTTCCAGCGACCGTTGCCGATCCATGTGTTGGACTGAATGACCGTGCCTCCGTTGTCGGAACGGGCGTCGCTCGAATTCCACCAGTAGTGACCACCCCCGCCGTCGCCCGGCCCGTAGTAGCCGGTCACGAAGACCCTGGCCACGGTCGCACCATCGGCAACGGCCCTCAGCGAAGCGATCGAATCAAAGACCTGTTCTGTCGTCACACTGTTCTCCCGGATTGACATGAGCATCAACGATGGAGGTTTGGCCATTCATGACCGCACCTCTCCTGGACGTCGCCGGCACGATGCCGGAGCGCCGTCCATGCCTGTAGTCTGGCGAACGGCTGGCTCAGGGAATGAGCTATGCGCGGCGAATGGGAGTACGCGACGCGCTGCCCGACAGGATCGCCGATGTCGATTTCGCGGCTCGTCGATCGTCGTGAAGACGGGGCGTGCTGCATGGGTGAAGATGCCCGTGGCGCACCCGATCACCACCGAGGAGACCGTGCATGCGATTCCTGTCAATGATCCGCATCGACGAGAGCAGCGGCCAGGCGCCGAGCGAACAGCTCATGAGCGACATGGGCCGGCTCATCGAGGAGATGACCCGCGAAGGCACCCTGGTCAGCACCGCCGGCCTGCGTCCGACCGCGGAAGGCGCGCGCGTGCGCCTGCGAAAGGGCGGCAAGCTGTCGGTCACCGACGGGCCGTTCACGGAAGCCAAGGAGGTCATCGGCGGCTTCGCCGTCCTCGAGGCGGCCTCGCTGCAGGATGCTGTCGAACTGACCCGACGCTTCCTCAAGGTCCACGGCGAGGACTGGGACATCGAGTGCGAGGTGCGGCCGTTCGACGGGCCCGAGTTCGGGGCCGGGGCGTGAGCCGTAGAGGCGCCGGGGGCGACGGCCGAGGTGGCGGGTGGTGCCGACTATCCGAATCGAACGGATGACCTACCGCTTACAAGGCGCAAGACGCACCGCGCGCTAAGGCGCATCAATGCTAGATGTGTGGCATGGCAGCATCATTTTTTGGTGCAACCTTGGTACAGTCGGCGAATGGCGATGATCGAAAACAGAGGCGCTCTGCAGTGGCGGGCCCTCATTCGTAGGAAGGGCTTCCCGAGCTGCTCCAGGACCTTCGAACGGCAGCGCGATGCGCAGCTTTGGGCTACAGACTTAGAGGCGGCCATGGGCCGTCGCGACCTTGCAGAAGTGCGGCGGCTGATTGACCGGGGTGACGGCGAGTTGAGTACGGTCGCCGATCTCGTCGACCGATTTCTTCGCGACGTCGTTGCCCAAGAGGGGAGGCGCCCTGGGCAGGTGGCCTCGGAAAAGCCGCGGTTGAGGCGCATCCGCGAATCCCTCGGGCATCTGACCGTAGAGATGCTTTGCGCTCAGGACGTAGCGCGCTGGCGCGACCAGCGACTGAAGGAAGGCGCGGCGCCGCAGACGGTGCACCACGACCTCAACCAGCTTTCCGTGCTGTTGGGCACTGCAATTGGCGAATGGGGCCTGGCTGCAGTTCGCAACGTCGTGCGCGACATTCGGCGCCCAAGCCTGCCGGCGGGCCGCGAGCGGCGCGTTTCGCAAGCAGAGATCGAAGCCCTGCTTACCGCGGCAGACCAAGCGCCCCGCGGTCACGGCCGCTACCCCTCGGGCAGAGGCATGAGAGAGATCATCACGCTGGCCGTGGAGACTTCTATGCGTCTTGGCGAGCTGATCGCCCTGGAATGGAAGTACATCGATCTCGAAAGCTGTGTCGCGCGCCTGCCCGCGACCAAGAACGGGGATGCTCGAAGCGTCGCGCTCAGTCCGGCAGCGGTTCTCGCACTGAAGTCGTTGGGCTACGTGCGCAGACTGGACGGGCGCGTCTTCGACTGGGCGCGGTCGGACTCGTTCGTTGGACGGTTCTCCCGCTTGGTTGCCCAGGCGCGAGCAAAGTACGAAGTAGATGCGAAGGCGAAAGGGGCGAATCCTGACGCCGAGTTTCTCACTGACCTGCGTTTCCACGATCTCCGTCACGAGGCGACATCGAGATTGTTTGAGCATGGCCTCAACCCGATGGAGGTGGCAAGCATGACCGGCCACCGCTCTATGCAGATGCTGCGCAGATACACGCACGTTGATGCGAAGAAGGTTGCCGCCAAGTTGGCCTGACCTCGGTCCCCGCCGTTCACGGGCCTTGAGAGCTAGTCCGAATAGCGGCCTTCAGATCATGATTAGGTTCAGCCTGTGCTCGGCAAGTCTCCTATCGTACGCCAGCGAGGCGCCCGTATCTGCCCAATGCTTTGCCCCTTTCAGGCTCACTGGAACGAGAGGCGGCGGCTCTATCTTAACGGCCCATCTGACTTGGTAGACCCTTTCTAATAGAGATCGAGCTCTCCAAGCTCGACAATGACGACTGATGCGGAGCCGTTGCTGGGAGGTGCCATGCCGGAACCCGGTTTGCGCGTTATCTTTGTGTCAGACGTCACGGGTTTGAGAATAAAATCCGTCCAAACTCTATTTAAAACTTTTCCCGAATCGGACTCCAATCTCCTGCGTCAAGGCACAGTGGGCATTTGGTTGGAAATAGAGGATTCGAGGCAAGTAGTTAATTTTCGGCAGCTCTTGCCTCGCCAATTTGCAGCCGACGAGGCCGAGATCCTCGATGATGTCGAGCTCGGTAAGCTGCGATGGGTCTCACAAGCGAAGTCACAAAGAATCTTGCCGATTGCTTTTCCCGTTCGATCGCGCCCCTTCACAGTCAGTATTATCAATAGCGTGACGGGAGCAAGCCAAATTCCGATCGCCCGGTTTGCCTCGAGTGAACTGCTTCCTCAGGCGCACCTATGACCACGGCAGACGGCTCTATTGTCGGTACAACCAAGGTCATCGATCATGGCGACGCCGCGCGTCGATGGAATATGGTGATACTCGGTGACGGGTATCAACTCTCCGAACTTGAGAAATACCACACTGACGCACTGAGGGTAATTTCAGTCCTTTCGATCACCCCTCCATTCGATCAGGTCTGGAACTATATAAATATATTCAGAGTGGACGTCGCCTCCACTGACAGCGGCGCCGACAATCCGGCAGTGTGTGCGGATGGAAATAACCCTGTGGACCAGCAGGTCGCGACCTATTTTGATTCGACGTTCTGCTTTGGAGGCCTCGTCCGCAGAACCTTGTATGGGAACGCTGAACTTGCTTTGAAAGTTGCCGGCGATTTGGTTCCACAATTTGATGTCGTTCTGGTGATCGTGAATTCTAGTCTGCACGGCGGCTCTGGGGGACTCGTAAGCTGGTGTTCAGCCGAACCGTTTCTTCCCGAAAGCGCGATCCACGAGCTTGGACACACCTTTTTTGGCCTGGGTGACGAATATGGATATCCTGACTCAAAGTATGTGGGAGACGAACCCGCAAATCCGAACCTCACAACAGTCGCAGACCCAGCAACCGCAAAATGGGCAGCTATTATCAAACCGGGAACACCCGCGGTCACGAACCCTGATAGTACATGCGCCACCGATACCTATCCCGACTCCTTGCCTCCAGGCACTGTAGGCTTATTCGAAGGGGGCGGACATGCGCATTGTGGGTTATTTCGCCCTGAATATGATTGCAAAATGCGAACGCTTGGAACACCGTTCTGCGCCGTGTGCCAAATGCGTATTCTCGACAAACTTGCGCCATATGGAGCAAATATGTCTTGGGATCTCAAAGGCAATGTAGGAACCGATCCTGCGACCGATTTCATTGGCACGACTGACGCCAAGCCCTTGATCGTCAAAACCAGCGACACCACTCGGATACTTGTAGATGCGGGCGGCAATGTATGCATCGGAAGTGGGCTGGCAAGCGCCAAACTCGTCGTATCAGATGGAGATATTTTACTTCGAGCAGCTGACCAAGATCCGGGCGATTTGATATTTCAAGATTCACAGGGGACTCAAAAGGCCAGGATCTGGTCGTATCCCGGCCCCGGCAACGGGTTATATTTGAGCGGCGGAGATAACACGCCAGCAATCGCCATTGATTCCGCGGGGGATGTATTTATCGGTGGAACTGGCCGCCCGTCTACGCTGGAAGTCTGCAATGCAGACCTAATATTTAAGGCGGCCGGCGACGATCCGGGGGACGTTGTATTTCAAAACTCTTCCGGCGTTCAGAAAGCCCGCATTTGGTCAAACCCCGGCATCGAGAGCGGATTGTTTATGAGCGGCGGCGATAACACGCCGGCATTGTTTATTGATCCTCTTGGAAACCTGCTCTTTGGGAGCAGCACCCGCGGAAGCAAATTCGAAATCAACAACGCGGACCTTATACTTAAGGCCGCCGTTGATGACCCGGGTGATTTGGTATTTCAGAGTTCAAACGGCGAGCAGAAGGCGAGGATCTGGTCTAATCCGGGGGTGGGTTCTGGATTATTTCTAAGCGGTGGCGATAACACCCCTGGTTTGGCAATCGATTCGAACGGAAATCTCTACGCCGGCACGCCTGGTCGCGCGGCCAAGATTGAAATCTTCAACGGCACACTGGCCCTAAGAAGCGCGCCCCCCCTTCATCGGAGCTCTTACATTCCAAGACGCAAACGCCGTGCAGAGGGGCAAGATCTGGTCGAATTTTGCGCCGTATCCGGGATTATGCTTGAGTGGGGGCGATGATATACCAGCTATAACTATTACCACCCTGGGAGTTTCTGTTGGGGCCGCCGCAAGACAGGCCAGCCTCGAAATTACGAATAGCGGAAATCTAGTATTTCGCGCGACAACTGACGATCCGGGAGATGTCATTTTCGTGGATTCAAGCGGCCTCCAGCGAGCGAGAATTTGGGCGAGCCCCGGCGCTGGCACTGGGCTGAATTTTGGCGGAGAATCCAACGTTCCCCTCATGACCATAGATACGTGGGGGCAAGTCGGAATTGGGACGAGTTCCCCGACTGGTGGTCGACTGCTGGTCTCGAGCAAGTCTCCGGATACCTTTTCCATTCGAGCGGAGAACCTCGGCGGCGGTGGAGGATTGGGGGGTATATCGCACGGCAGCCTCTATCCTGCAGTAACCGGGTACGCTCTCGGCAGTGCGGCCGGGATTCACGGTTATTCAGCATCAACGCAAAGATCGTCGATCGGCGTGATAGGAACCGTGGGGGCGGGCGCGCAACCTTATTTGATAGAGGCCGCTCAATTGGGAGGCGTCGGGGTCATGGGGCACTCTGCGACTGGCTTAGGGGTGGGTGGAGTTGCGGGCGGAAAGGGCGGCGCGGCCAACAACGGAGTTGAAGGTACAGTCGAGGTGGACGGGGTTGGCGTAGGGCTGCACGGCCATGTCGATCTGCCGGGTAGCGTCGCCGTATACGGTGGGCACGCCCAAGGGGGATATGCAGGGCTCTTCGACGGTAATGTTCAAGTGTCGGGTACGCTTGTCGCTGGCGCTAAATTCTTTCAGATCGACCATCCATTGGATCCCGAGAACAAGATTCTTGCGCATGCTTCGGTTGAAAGTTCAGAAATGCTCAATATTTACAGCGGAAATATTGTGACCGACGCCGAGGGTAATGCGACAGTGGTTTTGCCGCAGTATTTTGAAGCCATTAATCGAGATTTCCGGTATCAGCTAACTGTGATTGGCGGCTTTGCGTCAGCTATCGTTGCCGAGGAAATTGGCAACGGTCGATTTCTCATAAAGACCGATAGGCCACGTGTGAAGGTTTCCTGGCAGGTGACCGGCGTTCGGGCTGACCGCTATGCAAAAGCCCATCCTCTCAACGTCGAACCTGAAAAACGAGACGACGACAGGGGGCGCTTCCTCCATCCAGAACTGCACTTAGACTCTATGCATGGCGCTGGTCCAAAATCATCAATCGCTTGGCGACCGCACGGGATAGAGGCACGCTTAAAGGAGTGATCTGCGGGGCACGGGGGTTTCGAATTCGAGTTCAGCAGTCCGCTTGCTCTTGATAACATATTTTATCGAGACTATAATATAGATCGACCGATGGGAGCTGTGGATGCCTGCACCGACACCGATACCGACGACACCTGCATCGACGCCGACGCCGGCTTCGCTTTCGGCATCGACATCGACGCCGACAGATTTTCTGTCTCAGGCCACGACTGATCACTGGTTGGCAATCGAGGGTCTCGGAGTGGGATTGGTAGGCGTGCTCGCCACAATCGCGGTCGGCGTCTGGGCGGTCGTTGATGGCCGTCGTCAGCGCAGCAAGCGTGAACGGGCAGTCATCGCGGCCCATCGAATGGTCGAGCGGACCTATGGGCTGCTCATCGGAATCAAGCCCGCTGTTGAACCGCTGGGTGCGTCGCATGTCAAGGCCATCAACGATGGCTTGGAAGCGATCAATCAAACGAGGCCTCAGCTCGAGAACCTGTAAGCCTGGCGGCGATGGAAATGTCCAACGCGGTTGCTCCCCTCACGACACCAAGTCGCTTGCTGACCGCCGAGGCGTTCCAGCGCCCGGCCGACGTGCCGGCCGAGATCGAATGGTTCGCGAACCTGGCCACGCCGGCGACGCGGCGGGCCTACGAGGCGGCGCTGCAGGACTTCGTGCGCTTCACCGGGATCGCTCGGCCCGAGGAGTTTCGCGCCGTCACTCGCGCGCATGTCATCGCCTGGCGCGATCACCTGGTGCGGCGCGGCTTGGCCGGCGCAAGTGTGCGGCACCGGCTGGCCGCGCTGTCGTCTCTCTTCGAGTCGCTGTGCGAACGCAACGCCGTGACGCACAACCCGGTCAAGGGCGTCAAGCGCCCGAGCGTGGAGACCTACGAGGGCAAGACCCCGGCGTTGGGCGACCACCAGGCGCGGCAGCTGCTCGAGGCGCCGGCTGGCGACACGCTCAAGGGCAAGCGCGATCGCGCCATCCTGGCCGCCCTGCTCTATCACGCGCTGCGGCGCGAGGAGCTATGCCGCCTCACGGTGAAGGACGCGCGCCACGAGCGCCGCGGCGTGGCGCACTTGGTGGTGCGCGGCAAGGGAGGAAAGACGCGCTACGTGCCGCTGCATCCGGCCGCGGGTGGACTGATCGCGGAGTACCTGGAGGCCGCGGGGCACGGGGGCGAGGACGCCGGCGCGCTGTTCCGGCCGCTTCACCGCAGCAAGGCCGAGAGCGCGTCTAACTCCATCACGCCGGATGGCGTCTACAAGATCGTGCGCGGCCTCTCGACGGCGCTGGGCTTCCCGATCGGCGCGCACGCGCTGCGCGCCACGGCCGCGACCAACGCCCTCGATCATGCGGCCGACATCGCCAAGGTGCAGGAGTGGCTCGGCCACGCCAACATCGCCACCACCCGCATCTACGACCACCGCAAGACCCGCCCCGAGGACAGCCCCACCTTCAAGGTCACGTACTAGCCATGCCGCCGAAGTATCCCGAGCAACGCGACCAGATTTTTGTCAGGCTGTACTCCCTCGGGCTGCACCCGGATCGCCTCATGAAGATCGGCGCATTCGTTGTCGCCTTCGGGCTCTTTGAGACAAGGCTCGAGCGGGCCGTGTGGGCGCTGACCGAAACCAACGTCGCTGGCAGCCGTCCGTTCACCGACAAGGTGCCGGCGGCGAAATGGCTCGAGCCGTTCGCCCTGGGCAATCCGAAGTTGAGCGCCAAGTGCAATGCCGTGCTTCATGCAGCGGCCGGGGCGGCCGAAGATTTGATGGACTACCGGCACACGCTCGTGCATGGCCATCTGCTGCCTCTGGGCGGGACACCGATGTTCCTGCGCAACCCGGCCTGGAACAAGGAAGTCAGAAACAAGCCGGTCGGCGACGCTCATATCGAGGAGCCTATGTTGGATCTTGCGATCGTCTGCGCCTGGACGTTGTTTACGGTCGCATCGATGGCTGAAGAGGCGATGTCGACACCGGCCGCCGCTGAAACTCTCGAAGGGTTGGAAGGCGATGTTCGACGCACCTGCAGCTACGCGAACGAGCTCAGGCATCTGACCGCGTTGATGAACAGCGAGAAGTACTGATCGGGATTTCGAGATCAAGTCCGTCTGCTGGCACCGTAAGCGCGCCGTGGGGTGGTGCACCTGGCCGTCCAGGGCAAGGGCGGCAAAACGCGCTATCTGCCGCTGCATCCTGGGCCGGGGCGCGGATCGCGGCGTACCTCGAGGCGGCTGGCCACGGCGGCGAGGCGCGCTGGGCACTGTTTCGGCCAGTCCACAGAGCGCGTGCTGAGGGCGTCGATCAGGCGCTGACGCCGGATGCGGTCTACAAGATGGTGCGGGGGTGCGGGCGTACTCGGCGCGCATCGGCTGCGAGGTGGGCGCGCATGCCATGCGCGCCACGGCCGCCACGAACGCGCTGGACCACCAGGCCGACATCGCGAAGGTGCAGGAGTGGCTGGGCCACGCCAAGAGCGCGACGACGAAGATCTACGACCGCCGGTCGACGCGGCCCGAGGACAGCCCGACGTTCAAAGTGACGTACTGGCTCCGCAGCAGGCGCGACTAAACCTTGCGCCACTTGTCGGGCGAGCCGCCCGACGTGTTCCGCACCCGCTCAACATGTACAGCCGCCTGAGGATTCAACTCGCGCGCGCGCTCGATTGCCTTGGCCTGGGTTGGCGCCACCGCGCTCGCGCGTTGGGCGTCCGGCTTGCGCACGGCATAGTCGCCTTGAGGCCGCTTTTCAATGTACAGATGGTTCTTGCTCATGGGATGTCCTTTCCTATGCTGAGCTGCATATATGCAGCTCAGCATATCACAGCTCAAGACCGAATGCAAAAAAGACCATCGATCAATAGGTTATGAAAAGGCAACGCACTTGTCGGCTCACGCTGTATATATACAGCGTGAGCATACCACATTTACCCAGGAGAGTCAACCAATCACTGCTCCGCAAAGCCTACTTTTAACAGCATTATGGCTTGACAGGACGGTTGCTTTCAAGTACCCTACGCTGCATATATGCAGCGTAGGGCTTTATAACAGATGGCGACCAGAATCCAGATCGCACGACCTGACATCGTAAAGACCTTCGCTGCGGGACCGCGTGTGCTCCATGCGTATGAGATCGCGCGGATCTTCAACGAACAGCGCAGCTTCTGGAGACTCACCCAGAGCACCTCGCTCGCCACGTTCATCCTGTTCCTGCAGGAGAAAGCCGACCTGCGGCCTGTGCGATTTCCGTTTCCAAATCGAGAGGTCTCTGGTTTCACCTGGGGTGAAGTACCTCTGCTCGAGACCCTTCTGGGCCTTGTCAGCGACAGCTACTACAGCCACTACACCGCGCTGACAATCCACGGCCTCACGGAGCAAACCCCCAAGACCATCTACCTATCCCACGAAAGGCCAAGCACTTCAACGGTTGCTCCTTCGGGCCCTTTTGAACAAGCAGCGATTGATGCGGCGTTTCAGCGCCCGCCGCGCGCTTCAAAGAACCAAGTCGAACTTCCGCAAGAAGGCTTGCGAATCGTGCTGCTCGAAGGGACCTACCAAGCCGGCGCGGGCATCACGCATGGCGAGGTGAACATGGGCGGGGATCGTCCTCTACAGCTCCGCTACACGGGGCTCGAGCGCACGATGATCGACATCATCGTGCGGCCCTTTTATGCCGGCGGCGTTTTCGAGGTAGCCAAAGCTTTCGAGAATGCCAGGGATCAGCTATCGGTCAACGCGATGGCCGCCATGCTCAAGCGGATGTCCTACGGATACCCGTATCACCAATGCGTTGGCTTCTACCTTGAACGTGCGGGCTACAAGTCGTCGCTTGTCGACTTGTTTCGAAACCAACCGATGGAGCGCGACTTCTACCTGACCCACGACATGGGCCGAACTTCTTACGTCAGCAAGTGGCGCCTACACGTTCCAGAGGGTTTCTAGCTTCCTCACCTCGTCAGCGACGAACTCAAAGTAGTGGTCGAACGGCTCGACTTTCACGCCCGGCTTCATGGCCGCCTTGACCTCCTCATAGCCCAGGGCGTGGAAGTCGCGCGTCGTCGCGATGCGACCGAGAAGCGTGATGGGCACCCTTTTCAGGTCGAACATCTGCGCGATGATGTTCCTGGGGCGCTCTCCTGCCAGGTCGACACCGAACTTCTTGACGAGCGCCTCGATATCGACGAAGTCGCGGGCGCGCTGGTTTCCCAGGCCGTTGCGCTCGATGATGGCGCTGTACTCGGGCATCTGCTGGCAGATCGCTCGCAGCTTCTCGCAAACGATCATCTCGGGCGAGTACACGAAGATGCGGTAGCCCTCGAGCTCGTGCTGCTCTTTCCCCTCGACGTATTCGTGCCGGCTGATGTCGATCGTGAATTTCGAGCCCTCCCCAAGCCGGACAGCCTCACGGCGCATGACCTCAAAATCGTTGCCTACTTCGGCTGCCCTCGCCTTCGCGATCAGCTTGAACTCGACGAGGTAGCCTCCCCAGAAGGCGGCCAGGTCGTCCGGCATCTGTTGCGGACGTGGCGTCATCTTCACGTCGAACGCCAGAAGATCGAGCTGTTCGAAGGTTGACTGCAGGGCTCGTTCGATCCTCGGGCGCACGGCGTCGCAATCGAGGTCATCTTCCATGGAAAAGTCCAAGTCAACTGAGGCGCGCGCGTTGACCTGATGGACGACATCCATCGCGTTGCCGCCCTTGAGCACGAGCAGATCGATCAGTTCATCGTCGGCGAACATCGCCACAATTGCCGCCCGCTTGATGCTCTCGAGCTCCGTACCTTGCGCCTTTTGCGCCTTCGCGCCCTTGGTCTTCCTGCTCGCCATCTCTACTCCTCCCTCTCATCTTTGTTCCCGCGAATGGCAATCCCCAAGTCGCGTCAGTCCGCCGCGCTCCTTCTTGCGCTAACCGACCGGCTGCTGGCGAATCCGAGTTGCCCGCGCGGCGGGGCCGGCGACGGTGGACGAAGATCCCAGCTCGCGGCCGTCGATTGCCATCCGTTTCCGCGCGGAAACGAGGGTTGAACGGGCCCGCTACGCAGAATACTCCCGCGCGCCATATGCAACCTGCCTGGGCTCGTCCAACCGGCCGTAGCCCGCCCAGCGACCGGCGGCCGACCGGCACCCGCCTCTCGCCAAGCCTCCAGTCCCACGCGCTCGGTCTGCGCCATAGGCAACCCTGCCATGTGCTCATAGAACCGGCGGTAGCCCGGCCTGCGACAGCAACTGTCACCGGGCCTCGTTGACGCGCTCCGGTTCGGTAGCCACGCCCAGCAAGCCATCTTTCCGCCGGCCACCGACAGGCGCCGGTCACCTGAGTGATCACCGACCCTCTCGGCCATCGTGCATGGCCTGGCTACAGGCCGGCGGCAGTCCGGCTGGCGACCGGCTGGGGCCCGGCGCTGGCCGGCCGCCAAGGCAATCCGCACCCCGCGGTGTATACGCGCGCTGGGCAGGCTTGCGCTGACCGGGCGACCGGCGGCGGCCAGGGGGAGCCCGGCTGGCGCCGGGCTGGCAACCGGCGCAGACCCGGCGCCAGGACTGTCCAAACCGGTTTGTCCAGTGGGTGCAAGCGCCAAGCTCTCTCGAAGCCCCGCGCGGCTGGCGGTAGCCAGGTGGCAAACCGGCAGGGGCCGGGACGGCGACCGGCTGCGGCCGGTCGCCAAGGCGATTCAGACGCGCTCGTCAGGGGGGCGCGTCAATCGGCGACAAGCCGCCCTGCAGGGGCCCAGCAGAGCGGTGGCTGCGAAGTGGAGAGTATTGGGGGATCTCCGGCTCACGCGGGCGCGACACCGGCCAATGCCCGGTTGCAGCCCGGCGCCAACCCGGCGCCAGCCGGCCGCAGTGGTGAGAAGATTTGGGGAACTTGGACGCACCTAGCCCCGCTCGGCCCAAACGTCCAAAGCTGTCTGCCTTCGCGGGTTCGGCTCCCCGCCGTCTCTCCAAAGGTTACCGTTTATGGGAGATGGGGTACCACTTATGGGATGAAAAAAGCGCTCCTGGCTGGCTTCGAATGCCCGCTGGCAACCTGGTTGCCAGCTTGCCTACGAGTCGGCGATCGCCATAGGTTACCGAGCAGCCCCTCGCCAGTAACCCTTGTTTTCCCATAACCGGTAACCTTTGATCGGCTACCCTCTGCAGATGGACTACCGCCTGCAGGACGCGATCGACTTGCTTGATACCGTGGCAACGGGCCCTGCACCAGGCCCGACGCTCCTCGTGCCTGGCGCCATTGCCCTCGGGTTGCACTGCGAACCTGGAGACGACGAGCAACTGGCCGTGCTGGTCGACCTCGAGCACCTGGCGCTTGGGAAAGTCGACCGTTTGAGCCCTGAGAGCATCGCACGCGTGACGCGGGTGGCCAGCGCGCTGCCTCGATCGCTTGGGATGCATTGAGGTGCGCTTCCTCGTCCTCAGCGACCTGCACGTCGAGTTCGCGACCTTCGCGCCGCGCGCGCTGGCCGGGTTCGACGCCGTGATCCTCGCCGGCGACATCCTTCCCGGCGACAAGCTGGTGCGCTGGGCCGCCCGCGAGTCGGTCTTCGGCACGGACATGCCGATCATCTTCGTGCCGGGCAATCACGAGTTCTATGGCGGAGAGCTGCTGAAGCGGCGCGTGCAGCTGCGCGAGGCCGCCGTGGCGGTGCCGAACGTGCACGTGCTCGATCCCGGCGAGTTGCTGCTCGATGACCGGCGCGTGCGCGTGCTTGGGTGCACGCTGTGGACGGACTTTCGCATCCCCGTGCTGTGGAAGGGAGCGCCCGTCTCGCTTCGCGAGGCCGCGATGGAGGAGGCCTGGCGGTTCGTCAACGACTACCGAAACATCACGTATCACCCGCCTGGCGCCCGGCCGCACGTGACTCTCACCCCGGCCGACACGCTCGCCTTCCACGAAGCGGAGAGGGCCTGGCTGCGGGGCAAGCTGCTCGAACCGTTCGACGGGACGACCGTGGTCGTCACCCACCACGCGCCTTCGGCCGGCTCGATCATGCCGCAGTGGGCAGCCGACTGGCTCACGCCTGCGTTCGTGAGCGACCTCCCCGACGAATTCTTCGACGTGCCGGTACTCTGGGTGCACGGGCACACGCATTCGAGCTTCGACTACATGCGAGGCAACTGCCGTATCGTCTGCAACCCACGGGGCTACCGCATGCGGGACAGTTCGTTCGAGAACGCTGAGTTCGTTCCCGATCTCCTGGTGGACGTCTGAAGACGCGATGCAACGCGGTAGCGCACAGGGAAGCCCATGAACTTTGAACACCTGCCCCAGCCACTTCAGGACTGGCTACTTGAGCCAGAGGGCACGCACATCCGCATAGAACGCCTCTATGACGAGTTGGAGGTCGAGACGAGGACCTACACACCGAGGCTCCTCGACTGGCTCCAGGCCGCCTATGAACTGGGTCGGTCGGCACCGTCAGGTTCGGCGTCCTCTTCCTGCCTAGACCCCTAGAAAGGCCTTCGCGCCCGTCGCTACCGGTGCCTTAGCCCCCGGTCTTTTTCGGCACCTCAGGACGGCAGCCCTTTCCGTCTCTTGGCCGCTTGACGAGGCCAGGAATGCCGTGCGTGAGGCCAGTCGTTAGCATCGCCGTGCCCTCCGGAGTCAGCTCGATCCGCTGCACGCGAAACGTCGCTCCTTCTGAAACGGTGACTATGCGGGCCACGACACTCTTCTGTGCCATCTCCATGCTCCCGGGCGAAAACCTGACCGGCAGAAAGCGTTAGTCCCCCGAGCACCCCCTGCGGGGCGAGCGCTACGCCTTCCTTTGGAACGGATGCCCGCACGTATAACTCGGAACGGGCGGGGCGCGCATGCCTCGGGATGCCACCGCTCGACACGCATACCTCGGAACGCCTGCGGCCAGAGCGTAACGTATCGACGTCGAGCGCGCCGATACCGTCGACATCGCGACATCGTCCGCGTCGTCGGCGATCGCCAGGATCCCGAGGGCATCGAAGTGCCGCAGTCGCAGGCGGCCGCGCCTACGATCAATTTTTCGCGGGCGGTCGGTCTACTGTAAGCGCTCAATTGAACACGTCCTTGAGCCCGAGGCTGTGAACTGACAGCCTACGTTCCCACGTAGACGAACGTGGGAACGTAGTGACAGTCGATCTGGAAGATCTCAAGCGCCGGCTGGTGATCCGGCGCAAGGCCGACGGCCGCAGCGTGTACGACGAGGCGGCGAAGTCGGAGTTGGTGGCGCTGTGCGCGCAGCCCGGCGCCTCGGTGTCGCGCCTGGCGCGCGAGTGCGGCGTCAACGCCAACCAAGTGACACGCTGGCTCAGGGAGCAGGGCCACGGCCGGCGGCCGCGTGCTGGCGCAATCGCAGCGCGGCCGGTGCCCGCGGCATTCGTCGCGGTGCCGATACCGACGGCGTCGGCGGCTTGCGACAGCGACACGAATGCCGGGATGGCCCTGCAGGCCCGCCTGCCCAACGGCGTGGCGATCGATCTTCGCGGCATCCACCTGTGCGACGTCGGCGAGGTGCTCGAGGCGCTTGGGAGACTGCGGTGTTCCGCCTCGACGAAAGGCTGAAGGTCTACCTGCACCGCGAGCCGGTGGACTTTCGGCTCAACATCAACGGCTTGGCGACGCTGGTGCAACAAGCCCTCGGACTGGATCCGTTCGCCGCGTGCGTCTACGTGTTCAGCAACCGCCGCCGCAACCGGGTGAAGATCTTGGGCTGGGATCGCAACGGGTTCTGGCTGCTGCTCAAGCGCCTGGAGGAAGACCGCTTCATCTGGCCGAGCGAGACGACGGCGCCCACGCTGACGGTGGAGCAACTGCACTGGCTGCTCGAGGGCATCGACATCGGCGTCGTCCGGCGCCATCCGCAGCGCGCGTACGAGCGCGCCGGCTAGATCAGCAAACGCGGCGCGGGTCCATCGCTGCAGATCCGCATGGTGCCGGCCCCGGCCGCCAGGGACAATGCCGGCCAGATGGTCGACATGCCCAGCCTCGAAGAATTCAACGCCCTGCAGCAGGCGCTGGCCGAAGCGCTCAAGCGCAACGAGTCGCTGGCGGGCGAGTTGCGCGTGACGCGCACCGAGCGCGACCTGCTCAAGGAACAGCTCAGCAAGTTCAAGCGGCAACTGTTCGCCGCCAGCAGCGAGGTCGCGAGCCAGGACCAGAAGGACATGTTCTTCAACGAGGCCGAGAGCCTCGGAGCCCAGGCCGAGCCCGCCGCCGAAGAAGCTGCCGGCGACGACGACAAGATCGACGTGCCAGGCCACCAGCGCGCCAAGCGCGGGCGCAAGCCGCTCGATTCGGCGCTGCCGCGCGAGGTAGTGCGCCACGAGTTGCCCGAGGACGACCGCCTGTGCCCCCATGACGGCACGGCCCTGCGCGAGATCGGCGTGGAGGTCAGTGAGCAGCTCGACATCGTTCCGCAGCAAGTGCGCGTGATCCGCCACGAACGGGTCAAGTACGCGTGTCCGTGCTGCGACGGCGGCATGCGCCTGGCCGCGCGCCCAGCGCAGGTCATCCCCAAGGGGCTGTTCACCGAGAACGCGCTGGCGTGGATCGCCACCTCCAAGTACCTCGACGGGCTGCCGCTGTACCGGCAGGCGGCGCTGCTCGGGCGGTTCGGGGGCACGGACATCTCGCGCAACACGGTGGCCGGCAGCATCGTGCGCGTCGGCCAGGCCGTGCAGCCGGTGATCAACCTGCTGCGAGACGAGTTGCTGGAATCGCCCCTGGTCTTCGGCGACGAAACCGAGCTGCAGGTGCTCAAGGAGCCCGGACGCAACGCGCAGGCCAAGAGCTATCTCTGGGCGCAGATGACCCAGAGCTCCGGCAAGGACGGCACCGGGCCGCCCATCCGGCTGTTCGGCTACTCGCCCAGCCGTTCGACGAAGGCGGCGTTGGAGCTGTATGCGGGCATCCGCCCGGGCGCCGTGCTCATGACCGATGGCTACGACGTCTATGACGCGGTCGCCGACGCGCACCAGCTCGTGCACCTGGGTTGCTGGGCGCATTGCCGGCGGTACTTCTTCGATGCGCTGAAGGGGCTGCCCAAGGACAAGCGCGGGCCGGATCATTTGGCCGCGAAGTTCATCGCGCTGATCGCCGCGCTCTACAAGGTCGAGGCGCAGGCCAAGCACGACGGCACCGACGCGGCCGAACTCGGGCGCCGTCGGCAGCAGCACAGCGCGCCGGTGTTGGCCGAGATCGAGGCGTTGCTGCTGGCCAACCTCCACGCGGTGCTGCCCGCCAGCTTGCTTGGCAAGGCGCTGCACTACCTCTCGTCGCAGTGGCCCAAGCTCAAGCGCTACGTCGAGGACGGGCGCTACAGCATCGACAACAACGCCCAGGAGAACGCGATCCGGCCGTTCTGTGTCGGGCGCCGCAACTGGCTGTTCGCCGACACGGTGGCCGGCGCCAATGCCAGCGCGAACTTGTACTCGCTGCTGCAGACCTGCCTGGTCAACGGCATCGACGCCTACCGCTATCTGCGCGTGCTGCTTCTGACGCTGCCCAAGGCGCAGACGGCCGACGAGTACGCCGCGCTCCTGCCCTGGCGACTGACGATGCAGTAGATCGCCCTGCGGGTTTCGTTGGCGATTTGCTCAATGAAGGTCAGACGCTGCACCGCAGCACTTCTTGAACTTCTTGCCGCTCCCGCAAGGGCAAGGCTCATTGCGTCCCACCTTGGATTGCATCGACCGGGCCACCAGCCGCTCATGGACAGCACGCCTGAGCGGTAGCCAGTGGGCATGCATGTCCAGGACAGCCTGCGGAATTGCGTGTGCCAGTTCGGCCCTCATGGCCGGAGTCTCGGTGAGCTCGTCCTGATCCACTGAGAAGTCATCTTCGCCCAGCAACGCGATCGGCCTGAACCAGGCTTGTCCTTGCGGTGTCGATAGCAACGGCTTCCAGTCGTTCCAGCATAGCCTCATGCCCTCAACAAAGCCGTACGCCCACATCTCAGCGTCGTCATACTCCCGCTCGTCGCCGTCGTAAATCGTCGTCGACCAGTATGGGCTGATCCCTCGCGGCTCATTCTCGAGTCCGGCAATGATGCCGTTGAAGTGACGCATGACCAGCCCCAGCACCTGATTCAATTGCTCGATCGAATCCATCGGAGGCATCATTTCCTTGGTGCCCCAGATCTTGGGTAGCCACAGCTGCGGCTGAAGCGTCGTCGGTCCGATCGCGATCGCGTGCAGGAACCCATCCAACATGTCCAGCGTCATGCCCTCCTCGGTGTCGACCTCGTAGAGCAAGAAATCGTCGAGCTCCTTGAATTCGTCTTCGCTCAACGGGGAGAACGGGGTGACCATCGATTGAACCGGATATGTGGAACGTCCCGCGATTCTCGCGCATGCTGACAAGCACTCCGATCACTTCGCGATCACCGCGTCGGCGGTCACCAAGCGAACGTAGTCAATTGATCGCTTACCCGACAGCGCCT
>Ga0209051_1001572_pt1 | contig 18855 bp, 18 predicted proteins | sample AraplaCvi_mMS_r2_2_FD_184286 | JGI IMG/M metagenome (GOLD analysis project Ga0209051, IMG submission 184286) | Arabidopsis root microbial communities from North Carolina, USA - plate scrape MF_Cvi_mMS_r2 (SPAdes) (version 2) | ecosystem: Host-associated > Plants > Roots > Endosphere | place...
CTGAACCCGTTGTAGCCCAACGCGAGGTCCACCACGGAGTCGTCGGTCGAACCGCCGACGTACGGCCGCGAGCCAGGGGGTGTCAGCTGCACCGCCAGCACCCACCAGCCCGCCGAGACGACGAGCGCGCCGACGCCGACAGCCAGGTGCCACAACCGATTTCGCCACGTCGTCGGCGCCGCCAGGAGGTAGGCCAGGCCGAATCCCGGCAGCACCAGGAAGCCCTGCAGCATCTTGGTCAGGAACGCGACGCCCATGACCACCCCCACCGCGGCCAGCCACCGCCACGATGCCGCCCGAACGGCGCGGGCCAGGCAGTAGGCCGCCACCACCAGCAGTAGGACCAGAAGGGCGTCGGGATCGTTGAATCGGAACATCAGGGCCGCCGCGGGGGTGCATGCCAGCACGGCGCCCGCGATCAGTCCCGCGGCTGCGCCCTGGGCGGCATCGGGTACCGCGCGACGCACGGCCGCGTAGAGCGTCCCGACCGCCGCGACCCCCATCACCGCCTGCGGCGCCAGCACCGCCCATGGGTTCGCGCCGAACACCCGCACACTGAGACCCGTGATCCACAGCGACGCCGGCGGCTTGTCGACGGTGATGAAGTTCCCGGCGTCGAGCGAACCCCAGAACCACGCCGACCAACTGCGGGCTCCGGCCTCGGCGGCAGCGGCATAGAAGGCGTTGCCGTAGCCGGAGGCGGACAGGTTCGGCAGGTACAGGGCGGCGGCGCCCACGAGCAGCAGGGTGAGTCCCCACCGCGGCCACCGGCTCGTCACACGGGTAGCTAACCGGCCCTCGCTGTCAGGATGCTGTGGCGCCCAGGCCGAAGAGCCTGGCGGCGTTGTCGTGGAAGACGCCGCGCAACCAGTCGTCGTCCACGCCGGGCACCTCGGTCAGCACTCGCATCGCCTCGAGGTAGCCGTAGGGGATGTTGGGGAAGTCGCTGCCGAACAGGATGCGGTCACCGAGGGCCAGCAGCCGGGGTCGCTCCGACGGCGGGAACGGATGGTCCTCCTCGACGAACGGCGTGAACGCCATCGTGGTGTCGAGCCGGACCTCGGGGTAGCTCTCGGCGAGGTCGAGGAACTCGCCGTATTCGGGCATGCCCATGTGGGCCACCACGAGCCGCAGTCCGGGGTGCCGTGCCAGCACCGCCGCCACGGGGCCGGGTCCGGTGTGTGGGCCGGGCTGGGGTCCGGAACCGCAGTGGATGACCACGGGGGTGCCTGCCTCGGCGACGACGCCCCACACGGGGTCGAGCAGCGGGTCGGTTGGGTCGTAGCCGCCGACCTGCACGTGGGCCTTGAACACCCGGGCGCCACCCTCGAGGGCCGCGGTGACGTACTCGGCGGCACCGGGTTCCGGGTAGAAGGTTGCGGTGGCCAGGCAATCCGGCGTGGTCGACGCGAACTGGGCCGCCCACTGGTTGAGCCACGCCGCCATGTCCGGTTTGTGCGGATAGACCAGCGAGGTGAACGCGCGCACCCCGAAGCTGCGCAGCGTGCGGAGCCGCTCGGCCTCGTCGGTGCGGTAGGTGATGGGCCACGTGCGGCCGACCAGCGGTCCGGCGGCGTCGAAGTACTGCCACACCTTGTCCATCACGCGCCTGGGCATGAAGTGGGTGTGCACGTCGACCAGGCCTGGCAGTCCCAGGGGTTCCCAGATCGCTCGGATCGCGGCTGCCTCGTCCATCGTCCCCAGGATGTCAGGCCCGGACACGGAGAGGATGATGGGGCAGCCCGAACGCGAGGAGGATGCAGCAGATGTGGAACCCAGAGGTGTACCTGGCCTTCGCCGACCACCGAGGCCGGCCGTTCTACGAACTGCTCTCGCGGGTGCGTGCCGAGTCACCGCGCCGCGTCGTGGACCTGGGGTGCGGCCCGGGCAACCTGACGGTGACGCTGGCGCAACGCTGGCCCGACGCCGTGGTGGAGGCGGTCGACGGGTCGCCCGAGATGGTCGAGGCCGCCCGCGAACGAGGCCTCGACGCATCGCTCGGGGACCTCGCGGAGTGGGCGCCGAAGCCCGACACCGACGTCGTGGTGAGCAACGCCGCCCTGCAGTGGGTGCCGTCGCACCGTGACCTGTTGCGCCGCTGGGTGGACGCGCTGCCCGCCGGGGCGTGGATCGCGATGCAGGTCCCCGGCAACTTCGACGCGCCGTCGCACGCCGCGGTGCGCGAGCTGGCCAGCAGCCCGCCCTGGGTGGGCGCGTTGGGCGACATACCATTTCGCGTGGGCAAGGTGACCGACTCGGCGGTCGAGTACGCGGGCCTGCTCGCCGACGCCGGATGTCTGGTCGACGCGTGGGAGACCACCTACGTCCACGAGCTCACCGGTGAGCACCCGGTGCTGGACTGGATCACCGGAACCGCGCTGACACCCGTCCGGGACGCACTGGGCGACGAAGAGTGGCAACGCTTCCGGGGCGAGCTGATCCCGCGGCTGGCCGAGTCGTATCCCGCCCGGCCCGACGGGCGGACGTTCTTCCCGTTCCGCCGGATCTTCGTGGTGGCCCAGACCTAACCGTCGCGCTTGGCCTTCAGCACGTCGAGCACCTTGGCGACCTGCTCGTCGATGTCGGCGCCGGAGGTGTCCAGGACCAGGTCGGCGTTCTCCGGCGGCTCGTAGGGCGCGTCGACCCCGGTCAGGCCGGTGAGCTCCCCGGCGCGTGCCTTGGCGTAGAGGCCCTTGGGGTCCCGCTTCTCGCACTCCTCGACCGAGGTGCAGAGGTACACCTCGATGAACGGTAGCTTCGCCGCGTCGCTGAGGGCCCGGGCGGTCTCTCGGTCGGACTTCAGCGGAGACACCAGCGACGCCAGGGCCACCACGCCTGCGTCGGCGAACAGCCGCGTCAAATGACCGACGCGCCTGATGTTCTCGGTGCGATCACCAGCGGTGAAACCGAGATCGTCGGACAGCCCGTGGCGGATGTTGTCGCCGTCGAGCAAATAGGCGACGTCGCCCGCTTCGACCAGCGCGCGTTCCACGGCCACCGCCAGGGTCGACTTGCCGGACGCCGGCAGACCGGTGAACCAGATGGTGGCACCGCGCTGTCCGGTCGCGTTCCAGCGGTAGTCACGGTCGAGCGACGAAGGGTGCCAACGGATGTCGTTGCGTGTCTGTGAGCCCGGTGTGACCTCGCGCGGCTCGATGATGGTGCCCGCGCCGATGGTGTCGTTGGACGTCTCGTCGATCAGGATGAACGCACCGCTGTCGCGGTTGTCGGAATAGGGGTCGGCGACGACCACCGAGCTGGTCCGCAGGGTCACCGCGCCGATGTCGTTGACGGACAACTCGACCGGGTTGTCGAGCTCGTCGAGCGTCTCGGGGTCCAGCCGGGTGTGCAGGGCCTGGACCGTGGCGCGCACCGTCGTGCTGGTCTGCTTGAGCGCCACCCGGTCGCCGGCGCGCAGGGGCCTCTCGGTGAACCAGCACACCGTGGCGTCCAGTTCGCGGGCCAACACCGGCAGGGCGGCGTCGTCGGCGCCGCTGACGAAGACGTCGCCGCGGCCGACGTCGATGTCGTCGGCGAGTTCGATCGAGACCGACAGCGGCGCAACGGCCGTCGTGCGGTCGTCGTCGAGGGTGTCGACGGCGGTGACCGTCGAGCGGGTGCCCGCCGGAAGGGACACGACCGGGTCGCCGACGCTGATCGTCCCGGCGGCCAGGCGCCCGGTGTAGCGCCGCCGCTCGTCGGCGGTGGGCCGCGACACCCACTGAATCGGCAGACGTAGCTTGGCGGCCTCGGGCTGCGGAGCCGACAGCTCGACACCCTCCAGGTACTCCAGCAGCGTCGGCCCGGGGTACCAGGGGGTGTTCTCCGAGCGGTGCACGACGTTGTCGCCGTGCTTGGCCGCGATCGGGATGACGGTCACCTCCGCACCGCCCAGACGTGCCGCCATCCGCTGCAGCTCGGCGGAGACTTCGTCGAACCGCGTCTGGTCGAAGTCGACCAGGTCGATCTTGTTGACCGTCGCGACGAAGTGCTTGATGCCCAACAGCTTTGCGATCCTGGCGTGACGCCGGGTCTGGCGCAGCACGCCCGCGCGGGCGTCGACGAGCAGGATCGCGACGTGGGCGTTGGACGCACCGGTGAACATGTTGCGCGTGTAGCGCTCGTGTCCGGGGGTGTCGGCCAGGATGTAGCTGCGGGTGGCGGTGGAGAAGAAGCGGTACGCCACGTCGATGGTGATGCCCTGCTCGCGCTCGGCCCGCAGTCCGTCGGACAGCGCGGCCAGGTCGGCGACGCCCTCGTCGTCGGTGACGGCTTCGAGGTGGTCCAGCGGCAGGCTGTCGGTGTCGTGCATGAGCCGTCCGATGAGCGTGCTCTTGCCGTCGTCGACCGAACCGGCGGTCGCGATGCGAAGCAGTTGGCGGGTCGTGCTCATCAGAAGTACCCCTCGCGTTTGCGGTCTTCCATCGCCGCCACCGACGTCCGGTCGTCGGCACGGGTCTCACCGCGCTCGGACACCGTGGCCGCGGAGATCTCGTCGATGACCCCGGCGATGTCGGTGGCGTGGGAGCGCACGGCCCCGGTGATGGTGAGGTCGCCGACGGTGCGGTAGCGGACCCATTCGACTGCCGAGGTCTCGTCGGCGCGCGGCTGTACGTACTTCGACACCGCGAGCAAGATGCCGTCCCTGTCCACCACCTCGCGCTGATGGGCGAAGTAGATCGACGGCAACTCCAGGCCCTCGAGTTCGATGTAGCGCCAGATGTCGAGCTCGGTCCAATTGCTCAGGGGGAACACGCGAACCTGCTCGCCCTTCTTGATTCGGCCGTTGTAGAGCGACCACGGCTCGGGACGCTGCGAGCGCGGATCCCACTGACCGAACTCGTCACGAAAGCTCAGGATGCGTTCCTTGGCCCTGGCGCGTTCCTCGTCGCGCCGCGCCCCACCGAAGGCGGCGTCGAAGCCACCGGCCTCCAGCGCGTCGAGCAACGTGCGAGTCTGCAGACGGTTGCGGGACCCGGCGGGGCCACCGACCTCCTGGACGCGGCCGCTGTCGATCGACTCCTGCACCGAGCCGACGATCAACTTGTGACCGTGTTCGGCGAGCCGGCGGTCGCGGAACTCGATGACCTCGTCGAAGTTGTGCCCGGTGTCGACGTGCAACACCGGAAACGGCAACGGAGACGGCCGAAAGGCCTTCTCCGCCAACCGAAGCAGCACGATCGAATCCTTGCCGGCCGAGAACAGGAGCACCGGCCGTTGCAGTTCGGCCACCACCTCGCGGATGATGTGCACCGACTCGGCTTCGAGCAGCCGCAGTTCGTCGACGTGCGTGTCGTCGGGTGTGTGAACGGTCATGTGGGCAGACCCTCCCTTTCGGCGTCGCGGCGATAGCGTTCCACCCAGTCGTCGGATCGCTGGTCGGCCTGGCGTTCGAGGACGGGCGGCGGGGCCAACCGCGGATCGAGCCCCAGTGCCTCGAGCACGGTGCCGACGGTGTCGGTGAGATTTCGCCACAGCACGGGATACGACACGTCGATCGGCGTGATGTGTTCCCGCGCGAACCAGTCGCGCCACCCATCCTCCTGGGCGCGCAACATTCGGACCACGTGGGCGATGGCTCCGGCGTGATACTCCGCCCGAGCGTCGCGCACGGGGTCGGGCCTGCCCCGCCACACCCGCGTCTGCACCGCGCGCCAGAACGACACCGCCTGGGACACGACGTCGGGCCGGTAGACGTGGACGAGCACCGGGTCGGAACCGACGACGTCGCGGATGGCCGACAGCAGACCGGTCCCCGAGCGGTCGGGCAGCCCCTCGGCGCGTTGCATCAGCAGCGGGGTCTGGTTCCACATCAGCTTGCCGCCCCACACGCCGTTGGGGGTTCGCCCGACGGTGCGAATGTAGTCGCGCCAGATCTCTGGCGGAGCGAGATCGGGCTTGCCCTCGTCCAGGGGGTCGAGCAGTCGCAGGATCGACTCGTCGTCGGCATCGGCGAACCATTCCCGCGGTTGCGGCGACTGGCTGGTCGCCGGCAGGTACTGGAAGAATTCCTGCGGTTCGCCGGCGACGCCCGTCGCCCGGAGCGACTCGACCAGAAGGGTGCTGCCGCTGCGCTGCGAGGCGAGCACCAGATATGCGGTCGGGGAGGGCACGAGCACGAGCCTAACCGCAGCGAAATGGCGTTGCATATTCGCCTGCGGCAGCGATTTCAACTCGTCACGAGCGCAACTATTGCGGTGTGCGGACGTCGTCGTCGACGCCTCGTCCGGCGGCCAGTGCCGACCGGCTGGGCAGTGGATTTCCCTTGATGGACCAGTAGGTTTCGGTGTACCGGGCGGAGATGCGCGTGCCGGCGAACTCCGATGGTATGACGTCGTTGGTCTTCACGCGCCAATCGTTGAGGAGCAACGACAATTCGTTTGCGACGGCCTCGGATTCGCTCGTCACCACGCCGGTCAGCAGGTTGTCGCGTTCGGTGGGATCGGCGCGCAGGTCGTAGAGCTCACGGCTAGGGCGCGGCGCGGAACTCAGCGGTCCCACCACCTGACCCGGTGCGCTCTCCTCGATGTCGAGCGGCAGATCGAGAAGGGGCCGGGTGGCGTAGTTCTCGATGTAGCTGTAGTCGGTCGTCCTGATCGCGCGGATGGGATCGAAGGAGTCGTGGTAGGTCTTGGTGGTGTAGACCTCGGTGCGGACCGGGGTGGCCTCGCCGAGGTCGGTGAGAAGGCGGCTCGCGTGCGAGAGCCCGTCGACGTCGTCGGGTGTCGGCACCCCGAGGAGCTCCAGCAGGGTCGGCAGCAGGTCGACCCCGCTGAAGAGGCCGTCGTACACCCGGCCCGAGGTGCCGAACCGAGTCGGTGGCCGCACGATCGTCGCGATGCCGGTGCCCGCGTCGTAGAGCGTCGACTTGGCGCGGGGCAGGGCCGGACCGTGGTCGGTGAGGAACACCACCCACGTCGTGGCGTCGAGACCGGTCTCGGTGAGGGCGTCGAGCAGCTGGCCCACTGCCGCGTCGGCGACGCTGATCGAGCCGTAGAAGTCGGCGAGATCCTCTCGGATGTCGGGCAGATCGGGCAGGTAGTCGGGCAGCTCCACGGCATCGGCGTCGGCGGGTTCGTAGCGATCCCGGGGGTAGGGCCGATGAGTCTCGAAGAAGCCTGCCGTCAGAAGGAAGGGGGTCGACGGCGGCCGCCGGAGCCACGCGGTGGCCTTCTCGACGACGTACTCGCAGTAGGAGTTGGACACGTCGTACTCGTCGAACCCGAGCCGCGCCGGGAAGGACGTTTCGTGTTGCATTCCGAAGAGTGCTGTGTGCCAGCCCGATTCGCCCAACACGGCAGGCAGCGTGCGAACTCCCGCGCGATACTCCCAGCCGTGGTGCGCCAGGCCCACCAGCCCGTTGCTCTGCGGGTAGCGGCCGGTGAACAGCGATCCGCGCGACGGCGAACACAGGGGAGCGGTGGCGTGCGAGCGGGTGAAGAGGATTCCCTCGGCGGCGAGCTGATCCAGCCGGGGGCTGGATACGTCGTCATGGCCGTAGGCGCCGAGATACCGCCCGAGGTCGTGCCAGTGCACGAGGAGCACGTTGTCCGTCATCGTTGATACACCGAACATGTTCTCCGCGGAAACGGCAACCGTCGACCTCGCGCCGTGCTGTGATGGGAGGATGTCAGCTAACTCTCGATCGGCGGCCCGCTGGGGCGTTGCCGCCGCGGCACTGGGGTTGATCGCCTGCGGCGCGACGGCTCCGGCAAATGCCGAACCCACTGATCCAAATGATCCGGCCTGCGCGACGCAGCCGTGGGCCTTCGCCTGCCAGGGCGGCATGTACGACACGCCGGCTCCCATGCCGCCGTCTCCGCCGCCGATGCCCCCACCGATGGGCAGCGGCCTGCCGGGGAGCAGCTTGCCCGACGGCGCGCCATACGAAGGTGGCTCCCCCGCGGGCGGCATGCCCGGCATGGGCGGGGGAATTCCCGGCATGCCCGGCTCGATCTGACGGGCGGTACGGTCAGCGGCGCGGGCGGGCCAGCTTGAGCGTCGCGTCGATGCCGGCGGCCAGGGCGCAGAGCGCGGCGACGACGGCGAGCCCCGTCGACCACCACGGCTGGTGCCCTGCCATGGAAGCGCCCGCCGAGAACCCAAGGAGCAGTACGGCGATCAGCCAACAGATCAGTCGCGTCGTACTCGTCATCCCTCAGTCATACACGCTCGGCCGCGTACTCCTCACTAGGTCCCCGGTTCGACGAGTAGCCGCTCGGGGTGGTGGAGGTAGTTGACGCGGGCTTGGCCCACGTCGAGTTCTGGGGGTGGGATCCATTGCACCACCCCGTCGTGCAATCGAACGGTCCAGCCATTTTCGGCCAGGCGGTTGTCCCCGCCGCAGGCCAGGGTGACGGCGTCGACGTCGGTCAACCCGTTCTTCGCCCACCCGGTCATGTGGTGCACCTGGGTGCCATACCCCGGAACCGAGCAGCCGGGTTTGGTGCAGCCCCGGTCTCTGGCATGGAGGACGATGCGTTGCCCGACTGAGGCCAACCGTTTGGTCCGGCCGAGGTAGAGCGCCTCGTTGGTGTGCTTGTCGAACACTGCCAGGTAGTGGTGGGCGTGGGACGCCATGCGGATCAGGTCGGCCATCGGGAGCAGTGACCCACCGCCGGTGACACCGCTGCCTGCTCCGGTTTCGAGGTCCTGCAACGTGGTGGACACGATGATGGTGACCGGTAACCCGTTGTGCTGGCCCAACTCACCCGAGGACAGGGCAGTCCGCCCCAACGCAATGAGGGCGTCGTGGTTGCGTTGGACGGCGGTGCGGTCGTCGGTGTCGATCTGTTCTTGGGATGGTGTGCCGGAGGTTCTTGGTTCGTGGTCGGCCGGGTTGCACATCCCGGGGGCACCGAACTTGGACAGGATCGGCTCGATCGTGGCCCGGGCTTCGGGGTCGAGCAGCCCGTTCACCGGGGTCATCCCGTCGGCCTGCTGCTTGCCCAGTCGCAGGTAGCGCTTGCGGGCGCGTTCCTTGTCGTCGGGTTTGGGCCCGTCCTGGTCGATGGCCGTCGCCAACTTCTGTGCGGTCTTGCGCAGTTCGTCAGGACCGGTACTGGAGCCGACGCTCGCCAACGTGCCCTCCGACAGTTCCCTGACGTCGGGGTCGACCCGGCCGGGAAGTGTGTCGAGGAAGGATCGGATGATCGTGACGTGCTCAGGGCCCAGGGCCCCGCGGGCTTGGGCGGCCGCGGTCGCGGGCATTTTCGGTGCCAACTGCTGCCCACCCAGTGTGGTGCGCGGTCCGAGATCGTCTGCCTCGCAGAGCCGTCGGCGAACCTCCTTACCCGAGATCCGCAACCGCTGAATCAGCACACTGCCCAGTGACTTCGCACCCAACTCGGTCGGGGAGGCTCGCGTCGAAGCCGGGCGATGACCCGGTGCCCGATCGTGGGGAGCTGCCAGGTCACCGTTTCCAGTTCACCGAGTAGCTCGACCAGTTCGTGGTGGGTGAACTGGTCACAGTCCAGGGTGGTGAGTTCGGCGGCGGCAGCGCGGAGTCCCGCGACTGCTGCGGTGACCCGATCCGAACTCATACTCGAACACTGGTACGACCCACCGACAAGAAATGCACACTGAAACTGTTGTGACACAGGAGGTTTCGGCTATCCGCGCCTGTGGATGGATTCAGCACGCCGACGAAGTATCTGGTAATGGGGCAGGCTGATCGTCATGAGTGATTCCTTCGGCACTCCGTGCCCCTGCGGCAGCGGTGCCCTCTACGAGGCGTGCTGCGGTCCCTTGCACCACGGCGAGCGGCACGCGGCCACCGCCGAGGCACTGATGCGGTCGAGGTATGCCGCCTACGCGACGGGTGACGCCGACTACCTGTTCCGCACCTGGCACCCACGGACCAGGCCCTCGACCGTCGGTATTGACCCGGGCATCGTCTGGAAGGGGCTCACCGTCCTGGACGTGGTCGCCGGCGGCAGTGACGACGAGGTCGGCGAGGTCGAGTTCACCGCCGCCTACGACGACGCCGTGATGCGCGAGCGCAGCAGCTTCGAGCGTCGCGGCGGGCGGTGGGTATACGTCGACGGCGAGTAGTCAGACCCGTCGTTCACGTCAGCCGATCGTGGTGTCGCTGTCGATCTTCTGGGTGGCCGCACCGAGGACTTCGCCCGCGGCGTCGGGTCCGTCGACGTTGAGCTGTAACACGTAGAGCCCGTCGGCCGCCGGGATCACCACCGTCTTCTGGGCGATGAAACGCGTTGCGCCGTCCCGGGTGTAGGTGCCGCCCAGGACGTAGGCCGGGTAGTCACCGAGCGTACTGGTCTCGCCTTCGTTGCCGGGCTTGTAGTCCGGCAGATTGTTCAGCTCGCCCGGAGCCAGGTCGACGATCTTCTGTGGGTCGACGTCACCGCTGAGCTTCGACATGATCGCCACGATGTTGGGCGGGTCGGCCTCGAATTCCGGTGCGGTGTAGACGATTGCGCCGTAGGCGTACTCGGGTGCCTCCTCGGGGCTGAGGGGCTGCCAGCCGTCGGGGACCGGCAGGTTCACCGCGGGGGCGTTGGGATCGCCCATCTTGACACCGGTCTCCTGGATGCCGTTCTCCTTGATGTAGTCGGCGATCGTCGGATTCGGACCCGCCACCTGTTCGGGGGTCTCGGTGACCTTGGGCTTCTTGGAGGTGGTCGTGGTCGACGACGACGAGCTCGTCGCGGAACTGCTGGACGCCGCGGTCTTGGTGTCCGAACCACAGCCGGACACGACGACGGTGAGCGCGGTGACGGCCGCAGCCACCCCGACGATGGCCGATGCCTTCATGCGAACACTCCTGATTCGTCATTCATCACCTCGACGACCTGCCGAGGTGACAGGAGGCTAGCGGCGCGGGATTGGAGGATCGTTGGAAGCGCATCGCGCGCATCCGACGCAGGCTCGTCAGATGGCCATGCGCCGATCGGTGGTGTCACGCCACGCCTCGGCGGCGGCGGCCAGAGGCATGTCCAGGGCCGTGCACAGCCCGACGACGGTGCCGAAGCTGGGGCTGGGAATCCGGCCGACCTCGATCTTGCGCAGCGTCTCGGGGGAGATGCCCGCAGCTCGCGCGACCGTCTCGGGATCGCGACCCGCGCGGGCGGCTCGGATCAGAGCGCCCAGGCGTTGGCCGGCGGCGAGTTGCTCGGGGCTCAGGGGCACGCGCACCATCGGGTCAGCATAGCGGTATTGAAATACCGCAACTGGTAGCGTGACGCCGGTATTTCAATACCGATGCCCGAGGGGGCCGACGTGATCGAGTTGAAGTCCGCCGGCGAGATCGACGCCATGGCGGTGACGGGTCAGTTCGTCGCGCAGACGCTGGCCACCCTGTCCGAGGAGGCCCAGCCGGGCGTGGACGTGATGCAGCTCGAACTGCACGCACGCCAGCTGGTGGCCGACCGCGGGGCGACGTCGTGCTACTGGGATTACGCGCCGTCCTTCGGTCGCGGCCCGTTCCGCAACGTCATCTGTCTCTCGGTCAACGACGCCGTGCTGCATGGCAAACCGCGCCCGTACGTGCTCCGCGCCGGTGACGTCCTCAGCCTGGACTTCGCGGTGTCCATCGACGGCTGGGTCGCCGATTCCGCGGTCACGGTCATAATCGGCGACGGGGATCCCGCCGACCATGCGCTCGTCGACTCCACGCGACGCGCCCTCGACGCCGGTATCGCCGCGGCAGTTCCCGGCGGTCGGCTGGGCGACGTCTCGGCGGCCATCGGCGAGGTCGCAGCGGCATCCGGGTATCGCGTCAACCTGGAATTCGGTGGGCACGGCCTGGGACGCACGATGCACGAGGATCCCCACGTCCCCAACAACGGGCGGCGCGGCCGCGGAATGCTGCTGCGGCCGGGACTGACCCTGGCGCTGGAACCGTGGTGGAGCCGAGGCAGCGATCGGCTCACCCTCGACGCGGACGGATGGACCCTGCGCTCGGCGGACGGCTCTCGCACCGCGCATTCCGAACACACCATTGCGATCACCGAGCACGGGCCGCGGGTGCTGACTCAGCGCGGCGGCAGACCGCACACCGAGTAGACGAACTTCGGTGGCACGTCGAAGACGAATTCGCGTTCGGGCACGGCGGCCAGCACCTCGTCGGAGAGCGGGGTCTTGTAGTGCAGGGACACCGACCCGGCGAAGGTCGGGTCGACGACGGACAGATCCGATCCGCTGAGCGTCAACCCCGACTCGTCCAGCACGGCCTCGACCATGGTCCCGCGCGGGGCATTCCACTCGTGGTCGACGGCGCGGCCAGCCTTGTTGGGCACCGAGGACAGCGTGCCGAGGACGCGTCGACGCGTCACCGCGAGCGTGCCGACGTAACTGCTGATGTTGCCCTTGGCGACCTTGCCGGGCAGCTTGCCCGAGAAGCGGTAGGTCACCGGGATGAACTCGGCCAGTACCAGCACGCCTTCGGCCTCGACCTCGGCGCGCATGTCCGGTGGCAGCCCGCCGATGCCCAGCATCTTGCGCAAGAAGACGGCCATGGTCGAAGAATATCGACCATGGCCGTCGTCCGGCGTGCGTTCTACGTGTGAGCTGGCAGGACGTGCTCGCCCGTCTTGTCGGTCGAGAGGCACAGCGAGCAGATGAAGCCATCGGAGGCGGCCGACTTGATCATGTCCGGGCGCTCGTAGTCGTGATGGCAGACCTGACACTTCAGGTGCGCGTCCGACGGGTTGCCGTGCTCGTCGAGCATCGGCAGGTCGATCCCGTCATCGGTGCGGCGTAGGTAGTACTTGCCCTTGGTCGCGATCGCGATGATCGGCGGCAGCACCAGGGCCAAACCGATGGCCACCAGCGGCGAGTACGGCCGGATGGCCGCGCCGAGGCCGCCGAAGAACGCCAGCACCGACACGCCCGCCGCGATCAGCATCGAGCCGAATCCGACCGGGTTGAAGTCGTACAGCATGCCGCGGCGGAACTCGGGCTGCATCGGCGAGAGCTTCAGCAGGTACTTGTTGAACACGATGTCCGAGGCCACCACGACGACCCAGGCCATGCCGCAGTTGGCGTAGAAGCCCAGGATGGTGTTGAGGAAGTCGAACATGTTCGCCTCCATGAGCACCAGCGCGATCAGCAGGTTGAAGGCGAGGAACACCAGGCGACCGGGGTAGGTCTTGGTGACTCGGGTGAAGGAGTTGGTCCACGCCAGCGAGCCGGAGTAGGCGTTGGTCACGTTGATCTTGACCTGGCTGATGACGACGAGCACCACGGCCAGCGTCATGGCCAACCACGGGGGCAGGAAGTTCTGGTAGATCTCCAGGAATTGGTGCACCGGCTGGTTGGCGATGCCTGCGCTGTCGGCGACGTTGGCGATCAGGTAGACCGCCAGGAACAAGCCGACGATCTGCTTGATGGCGCCGAAGATGACCCAGCCGGGGCCGGCGAGGAACATCCAGGTCCACCAGCTACGCCTGTTCTCCGGGGTCTTGGCGGGCATGAAGCGTAGGTAGTCGTTCTGCTCGGCGATCTGGGCGATCAGCGAAAGGCACACCCCGGCGGCCAGCAGCGTCGAGCCGAGGTCGAAGCCCTTCACTCCGTTCTCGCCCTGGTAGGCGAAGAACTGCCCGACCGACTCCGGATGGGTGATGACGAGGTACCCGAACGGCGCGACCATCAGAACGAGCCACAACGGCGTCGTCCACACCTGCAGCGTGGAGAGCACCTTCATGCCGTAGATGACCAGGGGGAAGATCACCAGGGTCGAGGCCGCGTAGCCGATCCAGAGCGGTATGCCGAGGCCCAGTTGAAGGCCCTGCGCCATGATCGAGCCCTCGAGGGCGAAGAAGATGAAGGTGAACGTCGCGAAGATGACGTTGGTGACCACCGACCCGTAGTAGCCGAACCCGCTGCCGCGGGTGACCAGGTCGAGGTCGATGTTGTAGCGCGCCGAGTAGTACGCCACCGGGAAGCCGGTCAGCATCACCACGACGGCGAAGATGAGGATCCCCCACAGCGCGTTGGTGGTGCCGTAGGCGATGCCGATGTTGGCGCCGATGGCGAAGTCGGCCAGGTAGGCGATGCCACCCAGGGCCGAGATGCCGACCACGCGGGTCGACCACTTGCGGTAGCTACGTGGGGCGAACCGCAGCGTGTAGTCCTCCAAGGTCTCCTTGGTGGCCGTCATCTGGTCCAGGCCCGCGTCGGCGCCTGCCCCGACGGGGGTTTCCGGCTCCTTGCTCAGCTCTTGAGTCATGTTTGGCAAGGTAAATCCAGGTTGTTTCGGCATTGTGACAACCGTGTTCCCACCAAAAGCAGAAAAGGGCCCGCGCTGCCGTCAAGAGTCGGGGTTGTGACGGCAGCGCGGGCTCTACCCCACACATCGGTGCGGTAGTGAAGGGTGTTACACGTGATGTCAACTGAATCGTCGGCGAGACGGTGGCTGATCGCCGGGGTGTGCGTGGTCGTCTACGCCGCACTCTGGATCGGCTGGGTTCAGGACTGGCGCTGGCTGGAGTCAGCCGACACGTCGACGCTCGCGGCGGGCTGGCGTATGGGCGCAGGAAACCCAGGCTGGGTGACCTTCTGGCACGTGTGGTGCACGGTGTTCTCCCCGATCGCGATCCGGATCGTGGTCGTCGGCCTGATCGTCTACCTCTTCGTGAAGCGGCGGATCCGCCCGGCAGTGTTCCTCATCGTCTGCGTCGAGCTGTCCGGGGCGCTGACCGAACTGCTCAAGACGCTTGCCGACCGGCCGCGCCCGGCCACGGCCATGGTCGACGCACTGTCCACGTCGTTTCCGTCCGGCCACGCCCTGGGCACCATGGCCTCGGCGATGGCCCTGGGGGTCGTGGTGCTGCCGATGGTGGCGTCACGCTCACGACCGTGGCTGGTGGCCGCGGCCGTCGTGGTGGTGGTGACCGTCGGCATCGGTCGGGTGGCGCTCAACGTGCATCACCTGTCCGACATCGTCGCCGGCTGGGCGATCGGCTACGCCTACTTCGTGGTGTGCCTGCTCATCCTGCGTGGCGACCCCGTGAGCGTCACGGAAGCGGACGAAACACCGGCAGTGCCCGGTAGCGCACGGTGAAGGTGGCCTCGTCGAGCTCCTCGGCGAGTTCGCCGTCGTGGGCCAGCAGGGTGGGGCCGTCGACCGTGCGGAAGCTGAATTCCGGCACCCTCAGTTCGTGGTAGAGCGGGCTGCGGACGAGCCGACCCAGTGCAAGTGAGGTGACGATCCGCAGCGTGCTGAACCGCTTCTCGGTCTCCAGGATGCGGACGTCCATCAGGCCGTCGTCCATGCGCAGTCGGCGTGACGGGGCGAACCCCGACGGCAGGTAGGACGAGTTGCCCAGGAAGAACAGCGACGTCTGCAGGGTCTTGTTGTCGTACTGAATGCGCACCGGCTTGCCGCGCCGCAGGGTGTGGAACATCGCGTAGATGCCGGCCAGCGGCTTGCCGATGCGATGCTCGAGCTTCTCGCGCTGCTGCACGAAGGCGGGGTAGGCCCCGATGCTGGCGGTGTTGATCACGGTGCCGGTTTCGTTGAGGCGCAAGACGTCGACGCATGCGACGCTGCCCTCGCGGATCGACTCGACGGTCTTGGCCACGGTCTCGCAGCCGATGTCCTTGGCGAAGTGGTTGAACGTGCCGCCGGGAAAGACGGCAAGCGGGCGTTCGGCGGCCAGGGCGACGCCCGCCGCCGCGGCCACCGTGCCGTCGCCGCCGCCGACCGCGAGCACCTCGGCTCGCTCGGCCGCCGAGCTGAGCACCTCGACGACGTCGTCGCCCTTCTCGAGTTCGACGATCTCCATGCGTGGCAACGCTTCCCGCGCTTCCTCGATGACGCGGGCGCCGGTGCCGCTGCCCGAGGCGGGATTGATGACGAGGACGACGCCAGCGCCGTCGGGCCGCTTGAGGGTGGGTATGCGCAGCGGGTCGGCGACCGGGACCCGCGCCTCGACGATCGGGGGCACGATGCGGGCACCGGCTACGGCGATGGCGGCGCCGAGGCCGAAGCCCGCCAGCACGTCACCGGGGTAGTGGGCGCCCGTGGCGACCCGCGAGATACCGACCATGCCGGCGAGCAGCGCCAATCCGAGGCCGGCGGGCGCGTTCTCCAACCCGACGCCGACGGCGAAGGCCGCCGCGCTGGCGGAGTGGCCCGACGGCAGCGAGTTCGAGGTGGGCATGCGCCGCGATCGCCGTAGGACGGGCACGGCCGCCCACTCCGGCCTCGGCCGCTTCCACACCCGCTTGGCGATCTGGTTGGCCACCAGGCTCGTCACGGCCAGGGAGGCCACGCCGCGTCCGGCGCCGCGCTGTAGCGATGACTGCCGGGTGGCCGCCAACGCGGCGGCGATCGCGAACCACAGCTTGGAATGGTCCGCGGCGGCGGTCAGGCGCGGCATGAAGCCGTCGAGCAGCGGGCTGGGCGATTCGGCGATGGCTTCGAACACTTCACGGTCGAGGGTGCCCAGACCTGCACCGATCTGCCGGATGCCGCGGTGTCGAATCACGCGCCTGCGCAAGGGGTGCATGCCACCCAACCTAGCCGGGTGGCAAAGCCCTCCTCGCCACGCGTCGTCGGTCGGGGCGCCGATCGTTGCTAAACCTTTACTTGACCTTCAGTACCTGCTGTGTTGACGTTGACCGGTGCGTCGACTGCTGATTTCGTTGTGCGCGTTGGCGGTCGGTCTCGTATTGGCCCCGGCGGCCCGAGCCGAGTTGGTGCCGTGGTTCGCTCCGAGCGTCGGCAACGCCACGCAGGTGATTTCCGTTGTGGGCGTGGGCGGTTCGAATGCGAAGGTCGACGTCTACGAACGCACCCCGGCCGGCTGGCAGGCCGTGGCCGCGGGAATTCCCGCCCACGTGGGCGCCAAGGGTATGGCCCCGGAGACCCACGACGGCCAAATGCTCACGCCGATGGGCGTCTTCAGCCTCGACTTCGCCTTCGGCACCGCCCCCAACCCGGGCGGGGGCCTGCAGTACGTCCAGGTGGGGCCGGATCACTGGTGGGACGGTGACATGAAGAGCCCCACGTACAACACCATGCAGGTCTGCAAGAAGGCGCAATGCCCGTTCGACACCGACCCGAGTAGCGGCACCGAGAACCTCCAGATCCCGCAGTACCGCCACGCGGTGGTCATGGGCGTCAACAAGGCCCGCGTGCCCGGCAACGGCGGGGCGTTCTTCCTGCACTCCAGCGACGGTGGACCCACGGCCGGGTGCGTCAGCATCGACGACGACACGCTGGTGGGCGTCATGAAGTGGCTGCGCCCCGGCGCTTTGATTGCCGTGTCGAAGTGATCGTCAAAGTGCTATGGCGCGACCGGCTTTCACGTTGAAGTCGAGGGCCTTGGTCGAGAACGACGCGTCGTAGGTGCGGTCGTAACCGGTCACGCTGATCTTCCAGCCGTCGGCGGTGCGGCGGTAGCGATCCCGATAGAAGCCCGCACCGATCAACATGAAGTCGAACTTCGGCACGATGACCTTGTCCTGCAGGTACCAGATCGCGGTCGCCTCGTCACCGTCGACGTCGATCTCGGGATGCGTCACCCGGTGGTCGGTGATGACGTCGGCGGGCATCGAGGTGCGCATGAACTCCACCAGGGTGGCCCGGTCGGTGAAGTGGTGGGTCTCCCCGAGGGATTCGCCGTAGTCGCCGATCACGTCCTCGGTGAGGGTGTCGGCGAACTCGTCCCAGTGCTTGGTGTCGAGCGCGCGCAGATACCGGTACTTGACCCGCTGAATGTCTTCGATGTCACCCATCCGGCCATTGCAACACAGGCACTCCCACCGCGGGGTGCGTTGCCGACACTTTGGTTGACGACGCCGTCAAATGCCGGTGATGGTGGGTGGGGGCTATGCACCGGCTATGAATCCAAAAATGCGCTGGCAGAACGCTGTTCGCGCGTGCCCGTGCGGGGTGTCGGGCACTGCTGGTCCGTCGGACGGGTTATCGTGGTCGGGTCATGAGCGATCCGTTGGGATTGTCGATCGGGACGACCAACCTGGTCGCTGCCCGCGTCGGCAGTCAACCCGTCATTCGGCGCTCCACGCTGCCCCGAGCAGGGCAGGTCCTCAGCGGGTTCGTCGAGCGCGTCGGCGACCCGGTTCCCCTGGTGGGCGGCGACGGCTCCTCCTACCGGGCGGACCTGCTGATGGTCGAGGCGCTCGAGGCCATGGTGATCGCCTCCGGGGAGGACGTCGGCTCGCAGATCGCGGTCGCCGTGCCCGCGCACTGGAACGGCGCCACCCTGAGGTCGCTCCGCGACGCGATGCGGACCACGCCCAGTTTGGCGCCCAACGGCGTCCCGGTCCGGCTGGTGTCCGACGCCGTCGCCTCGCTGACCGCGCTGGGGGCCAATCCCGGCCTGCCGGTGCGGGGCGTGGTGGCCCTGCTGGACTTCGGTGGCGGCGGCACCAGCATCACCCTCGCCGATGCGACGGCGTCCTTCGAACCCGTCGAGACCACCCGGCTGGCCGAGTTCTCCGGCGACCAGGTCGACCGGTCGCTCCTGGCTCTCGTGCTCGACGACATCGCCGACGAGGTCGACCCGGCGGGCACCGCCGCCGTCGGCTCCCTGGCGCGCCTGCGGGAGGAATGCCGACTGGCCAAGGAGCGCCTCTCCGACGCGACGACGACCGACGTCCCCGTCGACCTCCCCGGACGGCAGACGACGGTGAGCGTGACGCGCGACCAGCTCGACGCCGTGATGCGCGGACCGCTCGCCTCGGTGTTGGCTGAACTTCGAGAGTCCTTGGAACGCAACAGAATCGATGTCGAAGACCTGTCTGCGGTGGTGGCCGTGGGTGGTGGGGCTCGCATTCCGCTGGTCACCAGCATGCTGCAGGAGGGCTACGCCGACGCGTTCGTCACCACCCCGCACCCGGCGCTCGACGCCGCCGTGGGTGCGG
>Ga0209051_1001573_pt1 | contig 18845 bp, 19 predicted proteins | sample AraplaCvi_mMS_r2_2_FD_184286 | JGI IMG/M metagenome (GOLD analysis project Ga0209051, IMG submission 184286) | Arabidopsis root microbial communities from North Carolina, USA - plate scrape MF_Cvi_mMS_r2 (SPAdes) (version 2) | ecosystem: Host-associated > Plants > Roots > Endosphere | place...
GTCGATAAGATCGGCGGCCGAATGATTGTCGCGTCCCGCTATGCGGATTGCCTGTATCGTCTTGCCCGACAAGCGTACCGGTTTGATATGACCGACCTTGGCGCCAAGCTAAATAATGTCGCTCGAGCAATCGAGGCCATGGCAGACCAGATCGGCGTCGACCAGCGTGGAGTCGTTGTCCTAAGACGGGCGAGCCGCCTCATCGGCGCGGTAGAAGCAATCGTCGAAAAAACGTCCAAGAGGACCTTCCTTCACTAGGAGCACTCGTATTTAGGGGCGGCGCAAGATCTTGATGGCCGCCCTTTCCTGAGGCGCAAGGCAAATCGATAGCGAGGCTAAAGAAGCGCTTCAGCCTCTCCAACGCAGCGAAGCGCCAGATGGGGGCGGTTCCACATGAGCCCTAGTGGATGGCGTGACTGCGCATGCGGTGAGGGTGGACGGCCTCGAACTGGCGGACGAGTTCCCTCGCCTGTTTCATGACATGAAAAGGAGTATGACTTTCGTCGCGGGCCAGCTCATCGGCGCTGATGAAGATCGCATCGGCCATGTTCTTCGAGACCATCGCGAACTTCCGGTTGCCTTCCACCATGGATTCCAGGGCAGTACGATCCAGCTGCCGCGCGATATCGATGAAGATTTCCTCGCGCTCCTCGACACTCAGCGCCCTCATGTCGCCTTCTGTATTCATGCTCGTCTCACTCCATTGACGTGAAGCCGCGCGGCCTCCCGTGAAAACCGCGGCCACAACCTAGGAACCGAGAATTTACAGATCAAGAGGGCGGTTGGCACTCGTTGGACATGAGTGCCAAAATTTTTTCGAGACCATCTTGAAAGCCGAAAAATAGCAAAATAAATTTTTGCCGCGAGGTGCTCTTCGAGGCCTCGCACCCGCCCGGACTGGCCATCCGGTCCGGCAAGGGTTTCAAAACATGATCGTTTGTCCAAGGAGGAAAAAATGTCATTCCGTCCACTACATGACCGTGTCCTGGTCCGCCGCGTCGAGTCTGAAGAAAGGACCAGGGGCGGCATTATCATCCCCGACACAGCCAAGGAAAAGCCCCAGGAGGGAGAAGTGGTCGCCGTTGGCACCGGCGCTCGCAACGAGGCAGGTCAAATTCAGGCACTTGACGTAAAAGCGGGGGATCGCATCCTGTTTGGCAAGTGGTCCGGCACCGAGATCAAGATCAACGGAGAAGACCTTCTTATCATGAAAGAAAGCGACGTTTTGGGAATTATCGAAATTCACAGCGAGCAGAAGCAGGCCGCTTAAGGCGCAGTTGGGTCAATTGCTATCTGGGAGTTAGAAAGATGGCTGCAAAGGAAATCAAGTTCAGCACTGATGCGCGCACCCGCATGCTGCGCGGCGTCGATACACTTGCAGACGCTGTCAAGGTGACCCTTGGTCCCAAGGGACGCAACGTCGTCATCTCCAAGTCGTTCGGCGCGCCCCGCATCACCAAGGATGGGGTAACGGTTGCCAAGGAAATCGAACTGGAAGACAAGTTCGAGAACATGGGCGCGCAAATGCTGCGTGAGGTAGCATCAAAGACGAACGATCTGGCGGGAGACGGAACGACGACCGCAACCGTTCTCGCACAGGCCATCGTTCGCGAGGGCGCCAAGGCTGTCGCCTCCGGCATGAACCCGATGGATCTAAAACGCGGCATTGATCTGGCTGTCGATGCGGTGGTCAATGAGTTGAAGACCAACGCGCGAAAGATATCCAACAACTCGGAAATCGCTCAGGTCGGAACCATTTCCGCCAACGGCGATTCCGAAGTCGGTCGCTTCCTCGCAGAGGCAATGCAGAAGGTCGGTAACGAAGGTGTCATTACCGTAGAGGAAGCCAAGACTGCCGATACCGAACTCGAAGTCGTCGAGGGAATGCAGTTCGACCGCGGTTATCTCAGCCCCTATTTCGTCACCAACCCTGAGAAGATGCGTGTTGAGTTCGAGGAGCCTTACATCCTCATTCACGAGAAGAAGCTGTCGAACCTGCAGTCCCTGCTCCCGGTCCTCGAAGCCGTCGTGCAATCGGGCAAGCCGCTCCTTGTGATCGCTGAAGACGTTGAAGGTGAAGCTCTTGCGACACTCGTCGTCAACAAGCTGCGCGGCGGCCTGAAAATCGCTGCCGTCAAGGCTCCGGGCTTCGGCGATCGCCGCAAGGCCATGCTCGAGGATATCGCAATCCTCACCGGCGGAACAGCGGTTTCGGAGGATCTTGGTATCAAGCTGGAGAACGTCACCCTGAACATGCTTGGTCGTGCGAAAAAGGTCACCATCGAGAAGGAGAACACGACGATCATCGACGGCGTCGGATCAAAGGCCGAGATCGATGGGCGCGTCGCACAGATCAGGGCTCAGATCGAGGAAACGACCTCCGACTACGACCGCGAAAAGCTGCAGGAACGCCTTGCCAAGCTCGCCGGTGGCGTTGCCGTCATTCGTGTTGGCGGTTCGACAGAGGTAGAGGTCAAGGAGAAGAAGGACCGTGTAGACGATGCTCTTCACGCGACCCGTGCCGCAGTTGAAGAAGGAATTCTTCCCGGCGGCGGCGTTGCACTGCTGCGCGCCGTCAAGGCTCTCGAGGGCCTTGAAACAGCCAACCGCGACCAGCGCGTGGGGGTCGATATTATCCGGCGTGCCATCGAGGCTCCCGTCCGGCAGATCGCAGAAAACGCTGGCGCCGAGGGTTCGGTCGTCGTCGGAAAACTCCGCGAACAGACAGGGTTCTCCTTCGGCTGGAACGCACAGACAGGCGAGTACGGCGACCTCTATGGCCAAGGCGTGATTGATCCGGTCAAGGTTGTCCGTACCGCGCTTGAGGATGCGGCTTCCGTTGCCGGCCTGTTGATTACGACAGAGGCAATGATTGCCGAGAAGCCAAAGAACGAAGCCGCTCCAGCGCTGCCCGCAGGCGCCGGAATGGACTTCTAGGAAAGCTGCTCATGCCGTCGTTAGGTGAGTGTCCTGGAGGTAGGAATGACGACGCGTCTTCTGACTAGAGAAGAACTTCGCCTTTGTGTAGATGCCGTCAAGACGGTCGCACGCGAACGCGGGGTCGAAAAGGATGCGGCTGCGGTGGCAAGGATCATGGCAACCGTTGCCGATCTCTTCAACAAGGGCATGCGCACGCATGAGGATCTGGTAGCGGCCATGAAGGCCGAAACCACCATATGATCGGGAGAGCCCGGCAAATTGTCGGGCCCTCCCACCTGAAAATTTTCATAGCCACTGAAGGTTTTTGGGACAGACGAAATGAACATGAACGGCACCAATTGGATAAGTCGCAACGTGCTGACTGATGCGCTTTCGGCCTCCTACATCCTGGACCATTACCGCTCCATCATTACCGAAAAAAAGATAGAGGTTCCTTTCAAGGCGCAGAAATTGTCGCAAAAGGCCTGCAATACTGGTGTTCATTGGCCCGCGGCTCGCCCCCGACATCCGGCAAAAGCGACCTCCAAATGCGAGGGTCGATCACGTTAATAGACAATGGTACCCTCGGCCGACAGCTTTCGAAGCTTGGTCCTGGAAGGTATGATAGGCCAACATTCAACGGGGCCTTGTGTCGACGACCGCAGGCTTGATCCTTGCTGCTTTCATCGCGATCGACGACGGTTCAGCGTTCGCCCACGGCGGTAGGGTGGGAAATGGAACAATATGGGATTGGGCAACGCTTGCCTTGCAGGAGCGCACCGGTATCGGCGGCAAGCTGCCGAGCAAGGACATTGAGCACCGAGAGAAGCTGAAGCGGAGGATGGAGAAAAAAGGTTGCACGGCTGAAGTCGATTGGCCCGCCGCCAATCGGCCGGCTGCCCGGCGGATTGGCTCCTCGAACCTCAGTCTGGTTACTGCTCGTGTTTTAGTCGCTCGATCGCTTCGTCGGCGTCCTCTTCGAGAAACTTGATGCGGGTCCAGAGCTGTTTTGGATTGACCTGGTGGAGCCTTGCAAGCTCCAGGACAGAGACATCGGCGCCCCGCGATCTCACCAGAATGTTCTCATAAGCCGCCGGCTTGCGTTTGGACGTCCATATGCAGTTGGCTGGCTCGAAGTCTCCCGTATTTTTGAGACGGCCGAGCACCGTACCGGGAGGGCGCTCACCCATGTCTTCAAGGAAAGCTGAAAATGAAGCCCAGCGCGCGCACAGTTTGACACCTGCCCCACCGAACTTCCCGTAAAGCGGATCGGCTCTGTTTTCACATCGGCTTTTCACCTGCGTATACGCACGTCTCGTCGGAGTGACTTTATGGCCAACCGCGTGTCCATGAACCAGGGATCGCTCACGGTTGCGTTCCGCGCGCAGGCATCCGCAGCTTTTGCTGTCTCCCTTTTTTACGGCGGAGAGAAACATTGAACGCTCGTTGCCGCAATCGCAGCAAAAGATCCAGCGCTTGTGACGGCCGGGTGCGCGATCGGGACGAAGTCCGATCAGACGGCCGTATCTTTGACCGGTGATATCGTCAGCGCGTGGCATTCCCTTCCATTCCTGTGCTCTCAACCGGGAAAAAGGATTTCGCATCTGCATCTGTCCGGCTTTGCCGAAAGAGACACCAGGTGACTTTCAATGCCCGCCGGACGGAGGACAGAGAGCTTGCTTTCAAAAATTGATGCGGCCCGGCGCAATGCCCCTCATGCCGGGCCCCGACCAAGTCCGCGATGTTGGTCCGGGCAGCAGGCTGCCCGGCGCTGACTGTTCGCACCACCGCAAACTCAGGCGTCGTCAATAGGTGGAGTTCCCTGCGGTGACCTGGAAGATATCATCATCTCGACGGGGTCGGGGTTTTCGCTTTTGAGAGCAGACGGTATTGTTTCCTGTCGTCGGCCGGCCGTAACAGCTTTTACACGCTCACTGATCCCGAGACGATACCTTTCCTGCGAAGCCTATCGACTCAAAACGCTCTATCGGAAAACGATTGACAGAAAACATCAGGAGAAAAGAATGCGGGCGTGCGATTTTCTCCCCCTGCCGGCGTTCCGGAGAATCTGGGACGCCCTGGGCCACGTCGAGGGCGGCGTGAATCGCGGCCAAGATTGCCCGATTGAAAGTTAACAGTCCGCGAATTAGTTCCTTCAACTTTGAAACGTAATAGAATTCAAGCGGTTACCAAGTATCTTTGGTACATTTCAACCGCCGTCGCCTATTGTCACTTCAACAACAAAGGAGAGGCGTTATGCGTAACTGTGTCGTAGCTGGGATGTTCATATTGGTGGCTGGAGGCGCGTCGGCATCGGAATTGATGTCGCCTGCTTACATTCAGCAGGCTTCCGGTACGTCGGGCTCCTACTCGTCCACCGCGTCCCTCCTTGAGCCCGCTTACGGAGCAGCAAAGCTGCTAACCGCCCTGCCCTCTGCTCCGTCGTCGGGCAACCTCGCCAGCGCGATTCAAGTCGGTGTGTTGAATTCGGCGACAATCGATCAGACAGGCTCCGGCAACGTCGGGCTGATCATGCAGTCTGGCACGATGAACACCGCGTCCATCGAGCAGTTCGGTGGCGGACAGCGTGCGGTCGTCGTGCAACAGGGCCGCAACAACGTGGCAGTTATCCGCCAACGCTGATTAGTTGCCCGTACCGCTATTATTGTTGGTGTCAGGCAGCGTTGTGCTCGGTGTCTCTGTCGTGCTTCCGAAGTCCGGAAAATCTATCGAGAAGCTCGGACTGGATGAGCCTTCAGCAGCCTTACCTTGTGCACTCGCCTGCGATAGCAGCCAGCTTCCGTTCTGCGGGTTGCCCCCGAAGGACGGATTGATGGGCTGGTAGTTAAGCTGTGAGGCAGCCGCGAACGAAACGGACGAACACACGAATGCTCCGACCAGCAGCATCTTGGAAACACACATAAAATTTCTCCGCTTCTCGGTGAAGAATACTAATCAGTTCTTGGGGAAGACATACATTCTTCCCGGGACAACCACAACGGTTGCGTTTTTTATTCCGTTCAAACCTGTGGGCATCAGGTAGCGACCGCTTTGAGGCGTCTGCAGAGCGACCACCGTGGTGTTCTGGGCGTTGCGAACGTCGAGAGCTCCGGCAAGGTTGTCCCCCACCTGAACATAGGCGACCTGGTTATTGGAACCGGAGACGCCGACGAGCTGGAAGTCATTATCGCCCTTCGCTGCCTGGACGACGGAGTTGTTCTTGCCGCCCTGCACCAGTAGAAGCGCCGAGTTGTTGCCTTCGATGCTCTGGATGGCGCGGTTGTTTTGACCGGACTGCTGGATAGAGGCGAAGTTGGCCGAGCCCGAAACGGAGATGTCGGCGGCATTGCCGTCGCCCAGTTGCAGGATGGATGACGTTGATCCGCCGTTTCCGGCGACGTACGGCTGAATTGGCTCCATCAGCGACCCGACGATAGGCGCTGCGGCTGACGAATCCAGCAACAGCGGTTCCGCTGCGGCTGCAGATCCGGCCCAAGCTGCGACGGTGATCGCGCCGGCGGCCAACAGAGCAAAGGGTTTTGCAGTGGAGAGCATACTGTTCACCTAATTCTTAGATTTTAAGAGGCTTGGCGCTGAAATCGAAGGTGCGTTCGAGAACACAGGCACTTTGCCCGCTACGATCGCGTACCGTCATTTCCAACTGAACTTGCGAAGGCACGTCTACGGCAACCTGTGCCGACCCAATCGTGCCACCTTGAATGCGATTCGCCTGACGGGTCTGAGACGATCCGGAAGACGATCGTTTCGTCACCGCGATCTCATACGATCCATCGAAGTCGGACGTCGCCTTGAGAAACGGAACGATCAGGGCCGACTCGCCCGAGAGGACGCGAACTCCGCACTCGGAAATGCGGGTGTCAGAGATTTTCCCATTCACAGTTTCGTAGCTCATCGATGCTGCCCAAGCGAAAGTCGAACTGAGGAGTGTCATGCCAAAGACGGAGACGATGTTTTTCCCGGACGTGAGCATGTGACCCCCGACGAAGGGTGGCGCGCCCGAGGGCGCGCCACTGTTCTTTTAGTTCTGCTTGACGATGGCGGTGTTGCCGCGACCGACCTGGACAACAGCCGAGGCGTTGTTGCTGCCAGACTGCGAGACGAAGGCATTGTTCGCCGCGTTGCCGGAACCGACGCCAAGCTGGAAGACGGCCGAGTTGTTGCCGCTGCCGGACTGGCTGATCCAAGCGTTCGAGTAGTCACCAGCCTGCGCGACGAGCGAAGTCTGGGTGCCACCCTGCTGGAGAACGCTTGCGAGCGAGTCGCTGCCGCCCTGGAAGATCAACGACGACTGGCTGTTACCCGACTGGATGGTGCCAGCATTGTTGCGGTTGCCTGCCTGGATGGTGCCAGCGACGTTGCCCGAACCAGCGCCCTGGGCGGTGACGGACGTGTTTTCGTCACCGATCTGGACCGTGCTTGCCAGCGACAGCGTCGACGGCGCAAGGCTCAGAAGGTCGCCGGTCTGCGACGTAGCAGAGGTGTTGCGATTGCCCTTCTGAAGCGTGATCGCGGCATCACCTGCGACAACCGTCTGCGACGTCGATGCCGTGTTCAGATCACCGATCTGAACCGTTCCCGAAATTGCGCCGATCGAAGCGATCTGGACCGTTCCGGCGTTGTTGCGATCACCATCCTGAACGATGCCGGCGACCGATGCGGCGGTCGGCAGCGCAAGCGCAGCGCTGATCGGACCGATGGAACCGAGCGATACTCCTCCACCCTGGACGTTAGCCGCTGTGTTGTTGTCGCCTGTCTGAACAATCGCGGCTGCTGAAGCAACTACCGGGGCATCCGCTTTGGTCGAACCGAAGGGGGTTGTCAAGGTGGCAACCTCAGCACCCTGAACGTTGGCGGCGTTGTTGCCGTTGCCGTCCTGAACGATGAGAGCTGCGACGTTCGAGCTGCCGTTCTGCTGGAGGTTGGCAGCCTTGTTGGCCGAACCGCCGAACTGAAGGGTGGACGCGAAGGCATTCGAAACGCCATCCTGGGTGTTCGCCGCGGTGTTGCCATCACTCAGCTGAACAGCAAGAGCGGTCGAGCTTTCGCTGTCCGTCTGAACGTTGGCAGCCATGTTGCCGTCACCAACCTGAACAACACCTGCGCTAACGTCGGTGGTACCGGACTGGATGTTGGAGGCCTTGTTCCAATCGCCAACCGAGACCACAGTCGCGTTAGACGCAACCGTCGCAGTCTGCGAGTTCACAGCCGCGTTGCCATTGCCAACCTGAACGGTTGCAGCATTGGAGTCCTTGGCACCAACCTGCTCGTTGTCAGCAAAGTTACCGTTGCCGATCTGAAGGTTTGCGGCCTTCGCGCCGTTTGTCAGGGTCTGGTTGTTAAGTGCAGCGTTGCCGTTGCCGACTTGGACCGAAGCGGCGTCCGTGCCGTTGGTCGCGATCTGGGTGTTGGCAGCAACGTTGTTGTCACCGAACTGGCCGACGATTGCGTTGGAAGCAACCGTTGGAATGTTCGAGCCTGCCGAAGCGTATTCGGCCGGGACTGGAAGGGTAACCGGGCCACTCTGTCCTGCGACAGGCCTTTCAGCGTAGTTGGCTGGATTCAGCCTACCAGCGATCTCCTTCAATCCGCCGGTCGGGCCGATGTAAGTGACTGCGGTTTTTTGATGTGTCGTCGTGTAGTTCGAGATCGCCGGCGTGAATTTGCCAGTTTGCAGATTGGACGCCTGATTGCCGTTACCGATTTGCGCGACAGCGGCATTCGAATCTACGGCAGAAGCTTCGCCGGAGCCTGTTATCGTAGCAGCAGCGATGTTGTCCCAAGCAACCGGCACGCCGAGCAAGCGGTCAGTAACAACCCTTTGTGACGCGATGTTGATCGAATATGGAACTACCGAACCCTGAGTATTGCTGGCGTGGTTGTTTTCGCCAACCTGCAGGACTGCCGCCTTCACATTGTCGCTCTGTGCCTTCTGGGCATTCGTTGCGACGTTGCTTTTGCCGAACTGACCGATGAAGGCATTGGAGTCAGTTACGTTTGCCTGGTCGTTGGCCGCAATGTTGCCGGTGCCAGCCTGCAGGATCGATGCCGATGTCGGATCTACATTGGTCTGCAAGTTGGAGGCTACGTTCCAGTCGCCGAACTGCGCGATGTTTGCCGTCGCGTCGCTGCCGCCAGTCTGTGCGTTGCTGCCCCGGTTGCCGGTGCCGCCCTGGAGAATACGAGCAGTGTTGCCCTCGCCGTCGATCTGCAGGTTTCCGGCATTGTTTTGGCCGCCGACCTGAATGACGCCTGCAGAGTTGTCGCCGCCGAAGCGCTGGTCGTTGAAGGCGGTGTTCTGGTCGCCGAACTGACCGATTGCGGCACTATTCGAAGTTACAGGGTCAACAAACGTGGCACCACTCTGAGCATTGTAGGCAACATTGTTGTTACCTACCTGTAGCGTCGCTGCGTCGTTGGCGTTCCCGCCTGTCTGCGTGTTGCCGGCGGTGTTCAGATCGCCGAACTGGGCAACGCCAGCCTGGTTCTCATAGCCATCCGTCTGGAGGTTGCTGGCATGGTTGGCTTCGCCATCTTGCAAGATGCCTGCTTCATTCTTGTGGCCCGGAGCGCTGCCTCGGATCTGAACGTTACCAGCAAAATTGTTGGCACCGAACTGGAGAATTCCAGCGTTCGATACACCTTCATCCTGCGTGTTGGATGCCTGGTTGCCCTTCCCGAACTGCGCAATACCGGCATTACTGCCACTGGCGCTCTGGCTGTTGTAGGCGGTGTTGTAGTCACCCTTTTGAAGGATGCCACCGTTGAGGTCAGGGCCAACTTGGGTATTACCAGCGACGTTGCCGTCGCCGTCCTGAATGATGCCGGCATTGTTGTTAGCGCCGAACTGCGTGTTGACAGCAAGGTTGGAATTGCCGAACTGGGCGATGCCCGCCTTGAGGGTGTCGCCTTCGACGCCACTAGAATGAACGTCCTGGACGTTGGCAGCTACGTTGCCCGTACCGTCCTGGATGATTCCGGCCTGCTTGTCGTGGCCACCAGTCTGGGTGTTGGTCGCAACGTTGCGCTCGCCGTTCTGGAAGATGTCAGCTTCGTTCTTTTCGCCGCCGCTCTGCCGGTTGAGAGCGCCGTTCTGCGACCCGAACTGGATGACGCCGACGCGCGAGGTCTTCTCGTTCTTCTGCGAGTTCACGGCCGAATTCTCAGTGCCAAACTGCAAAGTACCAGCGTAAGAGCCGTTCGAACCGTCCTGCTTGTTGTAGGCAAAGTTGCCAGCGGCGGCGTCTTCCGGGCTGAACTGAACGATACCGGAGTCGTTGGTGCCGTCGAACTGGTCGGTGCGGGCAAGGTTTTTGCTGCCGCCTTGGAAGATCGCAGCCCGGTTTGCGCCCGTCTGACGGAACTGGTCAACCGAGTTGCCGGAGCCGAACTGTGCGATGCCCGCAGTGTTCTTGCCTTCCTGATAGAAGACGCCACCGACAAAGTTGCCCGTGCCGAACTGCATCACGCCGAGATCGTTGTTGCCGTGCTGCGCGTCGCTCGGCGATCCATTCGCCACAGGAAGGAATACGTTGCCGTTCCCGTACTGATAGATGAAGCCCTGGTTCGTGCCGCCGGTCGCACCGTTTGCGCCCGCCTGCGAAAGGTAGGCATAGTTGTTGCTGTCGAGCTGGCCGATAAACGCTTCGTTGGCCGTGACGTCTTCTGCCGCCGCGCCGCTAGCCAGTCCAATTACGGCGACCCCAGCCAGGAGTGCCGATCGCTTTAGTCTAAACGCCATGAGTAACTCCCCAATGACTCGAAGCAGCTTCCCCAGCTCCCCGAGATACAATTGATTAACGCAGCGTTAATTAGCGTGCCAACATTGTATGAGCAAGGCTCTTGTCAGTACTTACTTACATTTGGTTAAGATGTTGCAAGATCAACCCAAATTTGGTCGAGGCATACAACCGTTCCGGCAAGTCAGATGCGGCAATTTGTATTCAGACATTACTATCTGAACCCAATTTATACTTCCACTTTAGGAAACGACGACACCCGCGAACCGAGTGATTCGCGGTTACAAAACGTCTGAAACTGGCGGGCAACAAAGCCGCCCGCAATCATGACTTATGTCATGAACTCGCAAGCGGCCGATCGAGATACTTCTTCTCGAATTCGGCGAGGAATTGCGCTTCCTGTGATCTGTCCCTGAGATGCCAGAGGCCCTGACGAACGCCGTCGACGGCAAGCGAAACGACAGCGAGCTCGATGCCTTCGCGGACAGCGAGAGCGCCGGGATCATTGCGAGCCTGACCCAGTTCGACTTCAAGCAATTCGTTAGCCGTGGCGAACTTATATGCGCTGCCCCTGACTTGAACCGAATAAATCTGCTTGGTCGTCGTGGTGGATGCGAGCACCTCACCCGTCTGGACGCTGACTGCGCGCAAGCTGACGGTAACCACGTCGGATCGGTATTGAACATCGCCACCAATGCCGAGGTAGCGCGCGCCCGCGCCGCCCGTCAGTTCGTTCGAATCGTAACCAACGATGCCGCCTTCAAGAATAAGGCCAGCGAAGCGTACAGGGGGCAAGCCGACCGGCTGGCGATACGACTTCTGCGTGTTTTCGATGAGCGTCCGTTCCTGGACCAGGTTCTTCAATCCCGATCGCTCGACAACACGGAACCACTGTCCGTTTCCGGTCTTTTTCAACACGTCGATAAGGATCGATCCGCCGCCTTGAGTAACCGCTCGGCTATACTCGGCAAAGCTGTCATTAGGCTTTGCCTGACCCGTCAGATCCGGGAAGTCATAGACCGCGACATCGACGGGAGTTTCTGGCAACGGCAATGTGACGACCTTGGCGGTTGTCTTGGTGGCGGATGTCAACGCGGCTGCCGGGGTATTCAGATGCTGGCCTGTCTGACAACCCGCCAACAAAATGCTGCTCAAGAGAAGCGAAACCGCTTGAACTTTCATATTCCCCTCGCCCACGTAACGCGACTGCAGTTTGTTCGGATATGCTTATTCCGTTACTCTTCGAACAAGCAAATCGAATGTTTAAGTGACGTTAACGTGTATAATTAACGCACCGCGTTGCAGTGATTGTATTTCGCTATCCTTATGGGATAACGGACTTTCGTCGGCTATTAACGGAAAGACAGCAAAAGACGGAAGATGATTTTTTCATCTATTAGTCGAAAAGATAAGCAAGGTGCAAAAATACCTCACCAAAAATGGTTGGTAACAACCTGCTTACTGATTAACGACGCCGGCACCAACGGTCGGCCATTGGCTTACCGCCGTGCTCATGACCACCGCAGACGTGCCGCGGCCCACGGATGGGTAGGGATTCGCGCGTGCTGGGGCGGCAGCGCGCTTTGCGATTCGCGGCTTCGGTTTCCGAGGAATCTCAGGGGGACGAGGCCGCGCATCTGCTGGAGCTTGGGGCACATATACGCCACGTTCGCCAGGCGAAACCTGATTGATATAGGCCTGCGCCATCACGGTATTTTCCGCGTTTGCGGCGAGCAAAAATACCGTCGCCGATATGTACAGGATGGCCTTGGAAGTCATGCGGGTTTCTCACTCAGTAAAACGCAGTTCAGATCGCAACTTAAAACTGAAGAGGCGATTTGACTCAAGAAAAGATCCATGGAACACACACTGTCAATACAGCAGGAGGATTTTCCCATGAACGCGGTTACGAAAGCGGCAGCAGGTCTTGCGCTCATTTCGTATGTCTTGAGCGCCGGTGCGTCGTCTGGGCAGGATTCGGCACCGGGTCCCCTCTTCTCAACGCCGGCATCGCGCTCCACGATAGGTACCCCCGTGCTGGAAAAGCCGGAATCACAGTCGAACGGCGACATTAACAGCCGACGGCCGAAGCCTGCAAAGGCGGCACCCGCGCAGACAGCCGCCCAACCGAAGCAGGCGGCCGCTGAACCCCCACGGTCAGACATGTCCGTTTCCAGGACCGGGGTCTGGGAGCTTCAATGCACACAACTGACGCCACAGCAAAAGAAGTGCCAAGCGAGCAGCAGCGTGATTTCGCCTGACGGTAAATCTATCGTTCTCGTGACAAGTCTCGCCGTGGCGGCGGATGGCAAGCAGATCGCTGCCCAGATCGCGGTCCCCCTTGGTATCGCGCTTTCGCCCGGCGTTAAATTCGATCTCGACGGCTACACGACAACGCTGCCGCTTAGCCGATGCACGCCCCAGGGATGCCTTGTCGAGGGCATGGTCCCGGACAAGCTTGTTGCAACGATGAAGGAAAAACCCGAAGCAACGGTCAGCGTTGCGACACCTGACGGCAAGGAGATCGCCATCAAGCAGTCCCTTGATGGCTTCACCAAAACCTTTGACGAGATGTTGCGCTCAGAGCGTGCGCGCTAAAGCGCTGGCCTCATTAGTTTCTGTGCGGCGGTACGACGTCAGTCATTACACTTGCTTTATTCGTCTGATCGCTTCATCGGCGTCTTCTCCTAGAAACTTGATGCGGGTCCAGAGCTGCTTAACATTGAGCTGGTGGACCTTTGCCAGCTCCAAAACAGAGATATCGGCACCCCGCGACCTCACCAAAATGTCCTCGTAAGCCACGGGCTTGCGTTTGGAAGCCCACATGCAGTTGGCAGGCTCGAAGTCGCCAGTCTTTTCGAGACGGTCAAGCATCGTCCCGTCAGGGCGCTCGCCCATGTCTTCAAGGAAAGCTGAAAAGCTGTCGGCCCAGCGCGCGCACATCTTGATGCCTGCGCCCCCGAACTTTTCGTACAACGGATCCGACTTATTTCTGCATCGGCTCTTAGCCTGCGTATATGCACGTCTCGTCGGAGTGACTTTATACCCTACCGAGTGTCCATGAACCAGGGATCGCTCGCGGTTACGTTCTGCGCGCAAGCATCCACAACTCTTGCTGTCTCCCTTCTTTACTGCAGAGAGGAACATCGAACGCTCGTTTCCGCAATCGCAGCGAAAGACCCAGCGTTTGTGACGACCAGCTACGCGATCTGGACGAAGTCCGATCAGGCGGCCGTATCTTTGACCAGTGATATCGTCAGCGCGTGGCATTCCCTTCCCACTTCTACGTTCTCAAGCCGTTGCAAAGAACCTGGTCTGTCTGAAAAAAGACAGAAGTAACCGAGCTATCAGTGCGCGCCAGACGGCGGGCAAAGTAGGTTGATGCTAAGAACAGATGCGGCCCGGCGCCATGCCCCTCGCGCCGGGCCCACCAAGTCAGCGGTGTTGTCCGGGCAGCAGGCTGTCCAGCGCTGACTTTTGGGACCATCGTAACAAGTACGAAATCGACGAAGCGGCGCCCCTGCCATGACCTTGTACTTATCATCATCTCCACGTTTGGGACTTTCGATTTCCTCCCAGCACTGAAGACAGAAAGAATACTAACGTCGGTAAATTAGAGATCAATAAATGATCCAGTACGCCAGCGTACGCTAAGTGCGTAGCGGTGAACGTCGGGACCAGTTCGAGGGCAGATCTCGTGTTTATGGCATTCAGGCCGAGAATAGCTGCAAAGGAAGCGAAAACGCTCATGGGAACGATCAGGCCGCTAGAGTGCCACGTTGCGCGAGTGGTTTTCGAAAACGCCGTCCAACTGTAACGTGCGTCCGATACCGTACATTGAAAGACTTCGTCGGCGATTTATAACCATTCTTAACAACCCCATGGTGTCTTCAGGACATCAATGGGGAGAGATCATGTTCGCTGGATTGCGCTTTATCGTTTTCGTTCTTCTGCTCGTTCCGGTCTCGTCGTTTGCCGCAAGTGATGACTGGCGGGTAGCCAAAGCAACGAAAGAAGTTCGATATTCCCTCGGGGATGCGAATTGGATCGATTTGCATGCCGGAGACGTCTTGCCGAACCACGCTTCGGTTACAACAGGTGCCCGAGGACGCGCCCTCTTGGTTCGCGGTGTAGAAAGTATCGAATTTCGACCGAACACAACTGCGTCCATCACGACGACGTCGGGCGTCCTCTCGCCGCGCAAGACGGAAATCACCCAACAAATTGGATCGCTGGAGCTGGAGATCGAGAAGCGGAGCCAACCGCACACCACCGTCCAGACACCCTACCTCGCAGCCGTCGTGAAAGGCACGATTTTCCATGTGACCGTCAGCAAAACAACGGCATCCGTCAAGGTAGATCGGGGTCTCGTTCAGGTTACGTCGTTTGCCAGCGGCCAGCAGGCAAATGTCGGTCCCAAGCAGTCCGCCAGCGTTGGCGTCAAGACCGGTATGAGTGTTGCCGGGGAGAAATCGCAACCTTCCATTACGTCGGTCCCGGTATCGGTAGCAAAGATTGCCGCCGTAGGAAGCAAAGAACTTGCCGGTGAAACGCAGGTCGACAGCAACAACAAGCCATCGAAGGCCGATGGTGGAATGAGCGCTGCCAGCGATGCCAAGGGCAATAGCCACTTTGGGGGAAGCAGCAATGGCGGTGGCAGATCCAGCACCGGAAATAATGGCTCCGATCGTTTCAATGGTGGCGGCAACGGCAGTGGAAACAGCAGCGAAAACGGTCATGGAAACGGCGGGAAGGGCAGCAATGGCAGCAACGGAAACAACGGCAATTCCGGCAGCGCAAACAATGGCAATGCAAACGGTAGCAGCGGGAACAATGGAAACGGCAAGGGGAGCAACGGCAACAACGGCAACGGGAATGGGAGAGGCAATGGCAATGGGAACAGGCGGTGACGAAGACTGCTGCGAATTTGCTGGGGGTTGTGAAGGATTTCACTGAAGCGATCGCGTCTCGCTGCATCATTATCGCAGGAATGCTGGCTCTGGTGGCTTTTTGCGCAGACCTTCGTCCAATCGTCCAGGTGAATGACGCCCTGCTCGCCAAACGCTTTTCGCTGGCCGACCGCGCTGCATCCGGAAAGATCATCTTTGTTGCGATCGACAAACGTACCCTCGATCGGGTTGGCACCTGGCCCTGGCGGCGGAGCCTTTACGGAGAACTACTGGACAAGCTCGTTTCTGCCAACGTTGGCGACATCCTGCTGGATATCGATTTCTCGACGCCCTCCCTCGCCGAGGAAGATGAGCTACTTTCCGCAGCGCTGGAGCGCGCTGGCGGAGGCGTCTTGCTTCCCCTGTTTCGCCAGCAAGCGTCGGCAAATTCATCGGAAACAGAGATATCAAGGCCTATCCCTCAACTCCTCGAAAAATCCTGGCCGGCTTTCGCGAATGTTTCACTTGATCAGGATGGATCGGTCAGACGGTTCTCGCTTGGCGACATTGATAACGGTATTCCCACGCCATCCATGGCCGCGGCACTTGGCGGCGCATCGGAAACGATCGAAAGCCAGTTGGTGGATTTTTCGATCACACCGCAAAGCGTGCCAACCTACTCACTGTCGGACATTCTTGACGGCTCGGTAGGAGCCGCCGAGCTTGCGGGCCGCTCGGTCGTTGTCGGTGCTTCGGCAACCGAGCTCAAGGACATTTTCCCGGTTCCCGTCTACGGCGCCCTAGCTGGGCCTTTGATCCACATCCTTGCCGCCGAAACCCTGCTTCAGGACCGCACACTGAAGACATTCGATCAGCGGCCGCTCGAACTTCTGCTGGCGACCTGCCTCATCGTTGCGGTGCTTTCCTTTCGACATGTCGGCATGACCAGAACGAGCGGACTGCTGGCCGCATTCGGATTGATCGGCGAGGCTGCCGCATTCCTTCTTCAGAGGGATCTTGCGATCGTAATACGAACAGCAATACCCTGGACGCTACTCTGCCTGGCATGGGTTCTTGCTTTGAACGAGCGGATAGACCTCAGCCAAATCGTCGCCGCCATTGCCAGAACAAACGCCAGCAATACACGACGATTGATGGCCCGCATCATCTCCAATAGTTCGGATGGGATCGTTGCGTTCGGCAACGACCTGAGGATTGTGGAGATCAACGCGTCGGCAAGATCGATCCTGAAATCCAGCCTTGGGGCTGATCTTGTCACCGCCGTGAACCAGCGCGTCTCCAATGCCCTCGGTGAGCTGATCCGTCAGTTCGTCGCCAGCCCCGGTGAACGCTTGTTCGGCCACCGTCCAGTTTTGCGAAAATGATGGCGACAACCATTTCGACTACGAAGCAATTATCACTCTTTCGCCGCTCGAGGGCGCGATCGCACAGCCCGGAAAGAGATTTGGCGGCTGTATCATCATCCGTGACATCACCGCCCGCAAGCACTACGAAAAAAAGCTCAAGCGGATGTCCGAACAAGATCAGCTCACCGGGCTCCTCAGTCGTCGTGAGTTTATGGCCCGTATTGAAGGATGCGATGGCATGGTCGCGGTCCTCGACGTCGAGCGTTTCTCCCGCATCTGCTCGACATCGGGAAGAGCTGTTGGCGACAATATCCTCAGGGCAATCGCCAGGCGCCTTGCCGAAAACGTCGATGCGCCTCTGGCGCGTATAGACGGTGATCTTTTTGCGATCGCTTGGCTCGACGAGATCCAGGATCAACCTCTCCTCGCCGAACGTGTCCTTTCGCTTTTCGATGAACCCCTCTTCGTAAACGATATGTGGACCAACGTCTCACTCCGACTAGGGGCCGCTCCGCTAAGGCCGATCGATCCGGAGCAGGCTTTACGCGCCGCGGAGTCCGCGCTTTACGAAGCCAAGGCAGGGTCAACACGTTGGGCAATGTTTGACCCGGCTACGGCTCAAGCCCAGGCACGTTCCCGCCGCCTTGAGGCCGACATGCGACTAGCACTGGCCGAGCGTCAATTCTTTCTGCTGTTTCAACCTCAGATCAATCTTGCCACTGGCAGATTTGTCGGTGCGGAGGCGCTTTTGCGATGGCGACATCCTGAGTTGGGCCTCATATCGCCAGGTGAGTTCGTCCCAATTGCTGAGACTTCCGGGCTGATTTGCGAGATTGGTCGCTGGGTTCTCATGGAGGCTTGTATCGAAGCTTCGAAGTGGCCCCATGGCATCGTCGCCGTCAACGTCTCGCCAATTCAGTTCGAACGCTCAGACGTCGAAGCGGAAGTGAGGCTGGCTCTCGTGGCAAGCGGCTTGCCCAAATCCAGGCTTTGCATCGAAATTACCGAATCGACCTTTCTCGACGACAACGCGCGCTCCAAGGAAAAGATGGCCGCTCTGCGTGCTGCAGGGGTCGCTCTGGCATTGGACGACTTTGGAACGGGATATTCTTCGCTAAGCTACCTCGCAGACCTTCCGCTCGACAAGCTCAAGATTGATCAGTCCTTTGTGCGCAGGTTGACGCGGGACAGCGGCGTCATGGAGATCGTAAAGGGTATCGTGTCGATTGCTCATGGCCTCGGTCTGGAGATCGTTGCGGAAGGCATCGAAGGCGAGGCTGAGATGGAAGCGCTCCAACATCTGCAGTGTGAGACAGGCCAGGGATACCTGTTTGGCAAACCACAGCCCTCAAACGAGATGTTGGCAAATCATATGATGAACGCGGTTTGAAATTTGCCTCGCTCGCCTCTCCCGTAACAATCCGCTCAGCGCGGGATGCTGGCCGACCAATCGCCGGATTCAGACTTCTCCTCGAGATCGACCTGAGGACGGGCTCTCGGTGTTTTTTTAGATCTTCTCCACTGTGTGGAGCACGTCTTGCGGGGTGACATCATGCCAGGATCGAACGAGCCCTTCGCTTGGCCGATGTGCACGATCCAGGCAATTTCCAAGCGTTTTAAGTGCCCGTCATCCCGTCGCCATAACGACTTGAGATCTGCCGATCATCCGTGCGGCGGTTTCCTTCGAAGGTTCTACCTTCCCTAAAAACGTCACCCCAGGCGTCCGGCGCGGTTTTTGTGGAGGTCGCGAGACGGAAGAGCAATCGCGCGTTTTTTGCTGCCCTGGGAGCCGGAACTCCTTTCAAGGTAGCACAAAACTGAATGTGCCTTCCGCGCGGTGTTTGCCATTTCGTCGTAAAATGGCGCGGGCGGCCTCGCCGCACGATGCGTGCGCGGACCACCCCAAGGCCGTG